>Ga0123356_10007007_pt1 | contig 11319 bp, 13 predicted proteins | sample TergutEmb28metaG_2_FD_92546 | JGI IMG/M metagenome (GOLD analysis project Ga0123356, IMG submission 92546) | Embiratermes neotenicus P3 segment gut microbial communities from Petit-Saut dam, French Guiana - Emb289 P3 | ecosystem: Host-associated > Arthropoda: Insects > Digestive system > Gut ... | reverse complement strand
CTGCATCAGAAGGCTTTTGAAAACAGTTCAAAAGTTGTTTTTGTATTCCACGGCGACATTCTCATCGGCTGCGGCAGACTGCTGTCCGATTTCGCTTATCAGAGCGTCATTTATGATGTGGCTGTGGATTCCCACTCCCAAGGGAAAGGAATCGGCAAGATGGTTGTCAATCTTCTTCTCGAAGATGAAGGGGACAAAAATGTCCTTTTGTACGCAACGCCCGGAAAAGAAGAATTTTACCACAAATTCGGTTTCCTGCCGTCCAAAACAGGCATGTGCCGTTTTTTTAATATTGAATCGGCGAAGGAAAGAGGATTCATTGACTGAAAACGGTGGTCTCCTTCTTTTCTTCTTTTTTAATTCAACCGGCCGTTTTACTTTATTTAATAAAAGGTATGCAAATGTAACTGTAAGTAATTGTAAATATAATTGCAAATGTAACTGTAAGTAATTGTAAATATAATTGCAAATGTAACGTAAGTAATTGTAAATGTAATTGTAAATGTAATTGTAAATGTAATTGTAAAAAGCTGACTCAATGCAGTTTTGATTGAGGAAGGAAAAGACAATGGCAGAGTTAAAACAAAGAGGAATGAAGTGGTTGCGCCTTTTCCACATCCTGACTGCCGGCATATGGTTTGGCGGTGTTGTTTGCATCGGGATTTTGGCATATATTTGTTTTTTTCAACTGACGGAAAATGAATTTTTAACAGTCATTCCGTTGGTTCCTGCACTGTATCAAAAAATTTTGCCTTTTGCTCTTTTAACTGTCGCACAGGGTTTCATATATGGTTTTTTTACCAAATGGGGATTTATCAAGCACAAATGGGTATTATGCAAATGGATATTGACATTTTTCATTGTGCTGTTGACGGGTTTGGGCGGCATCGGGCAAATACACACCGTCATCGTAAAAGTGGAAACATTCGGATTTGAGGGTGGTTTTGCCGACGGAGGACTTGCGCTTCTCTTTATATTTTTGCAAATAACGCTTATGGCGGTTATGATTGCTTTATCCGTTTTCAAGCCGCGGATCGGAAAACCAAGTCCCGACTCATGATACAAAATTCAAAAAGAAAACGATACATTAAATATATCCTAAGTCATCTCAATCAAAGAGGCTTATTTATGGTTTCAAAAGAACTTCCCTTTACAAAAACACAGATTGAAGAAATCGTCAAAATACATCCCACGCCGTTTCATATCTATGATGAAAAAGCCATCCGCGACAATGCCGAGGACATGAAGCGCGCTTTTTCGATCGTCAACGGTTTTAAAGAATTCTTCGCGGTCAAAGCCCTTCCGAATCCTTACATCTTAAAAGTTCTGAAAGAGCACGGATTCGGCGCCGACTGCAGTTCTCTTCCGGAACTTCTGTTGGCCGAAAAAGCCGGCATCACCGGCGAAGATATCATGTTCAGTTCCAACGATACGCCGACAGAAGAATTCATCAAAGCCAAAGAACTCGGCGCTATCATCAATTTAGATGATATTTCTCATATTGAAGTTTTGGAAAAAGCGGCCGGCCTTCCGGATATTGTCTGCTTCCGCTACAACCCCGGACCTTTAAAAGGAGGCAATGAAATCATCGGAAAACCCGAAGAATCCAAATACGGGTTTACGCGCGAGCAGCTTTTTGAAGGCTATGAAATTCTCAAGAAGAAAGGGGTAAAGCGGTTCGGTCTTCACACGATGGTGGCTTCCAACGAGCTCAACGTCGATTATTTCGTTGAGACCGCGCGCATTCTCTTTGAAGTGGTCGTTGAAATTTCTCAAAAAGTCGGCATCGAGTTTGAGTTTGTCAATCTCGGCGGCGGCATCGGTATTCCCTACCGCCCCGAACAGAAACGCGTTTCCTTTGACGCCGTGGCCGCCGGCGTGAAAAAGGCATACGAAGACACGATTGTCAAAGCGGGCCTACGCCTGCCGAATATATACTTTGAATGCGGCCGCGTCATCACCGGCCCGTACGGTTATCTTGTGACAGAGGTTCGCCATTTGAAACACATTTACAAAGATTATGCCGGCACGGATGCCTGTATGGCAAATCTCATGCGCCCGGGCATTTACGGCGCTTATCACCACATCACCGTTCTCGGCAAAGAAAAAGGGCCTTTTGATCACAAATATGACGTGTCCGGTTCACTTTGTGAAAATAACGATAAGTTTGCCATTGACCGGATGCTTCCGAAAATCGAACGCGGTGATTTGCTGGCCATTCACGACACCGGCGCTCACGGCTATGCGATGGGATTCAACTACAACGGCAAACTGCGTTCCGCCGAACTTCTTTTAAGAAACGACGGCAGTATTGTAAAAATCAGAAGAGCGGAGACAGCGGATGATTATTTCACAACGCTGGATTTGGACGGGTTAAAGTCGTTCAAATGAAAAGTTGTTCAAAAAATGGTCGCAAAAATTGCTCGCAACGCTTGCAATTTTTCATTTGGCCTTGGAGTCTGTTCACTTTTATGGGGGTGCCTGACGGCACCCCGTCTGATATGGGGTACCTTTCGGTACCCCTATTTCAGTTTTCAAATCTTCTTTCATAGGTGCCTGATGGCGCCCCATTTATCTTTCTAAATTTATTTAAAATGAATGTTCTTTTACAGTTTTTTAAGAATCTCAATCAATTGATTTTTTAACTCCGGCAGACTTGACTCAATTGTTCCCCATAAAACTGTAAAATCAATTTTTTCATAGTCGTGAACAATTTTGTTCCTCATGCCTCTGATACTTCTCCACGGTATGTCCGCGTTAGAGTTTTGAATCCCCGCCGACAATTCTCCGACAAGTTCGCCGATTTGTGAAACTGAGAAGGCACATGCAGACAATGTTTTTTTATCCCGTATAAAAGAATCGAAATCAAATCCTTGTACATATTGACCAACGTCATCAATGTAATCAATGATTTTTTTTAAGATGGCTTTATCCTTGTCTGTCACACTCTTGTCTGTCACACTCTTGTCTGTCATACAAAACAACTCCTTCCCGCTCCACAATGTTATAAATAGGAGAATCTTTGCGGATTTCAGAGATCTCAAATAAATCGACCCGTTTATTCAAACGCTCAGTGATATCTTCCAAAACACCATAAAAATTGATATTGAGCAGCTTGCCGTTGCTGTCGATAACAATATCTACATCACTTGAAGGTGTCTGTAAATCTTTTGCATAAGAACCGAACAAAATCGCTTTTTCAATGGGCGCAGTTTTAAAAATCGGCTCCAGCATTTCTTTTATTTCGTTTTTTGTATAAACCGTCTGAGTCATTCAAATCACCTGTCCTTATTGCCCGTGAATGTCCATATTATTTTGAGTTTCAGCCGCGAAGAAACCTTCCTTTCTGAAAAAACAGATAAATCTTTGCAACAAAATAATTATTCCTAAGTTGTATTCTTATATAAATTAGGGTCACGCGTCAAACCCAACGCCCCCTTTTTCCAAAAATCTAAAAAGGCAAGTTTTGGGAAAAGGGGTGTCCCCTTTTTTGTTATTCTGCAAACGTTCAAGTACGACCGCAATTTTGGATAACGGGCGCGAAGCGACTGAAATTCGAAATTGCGGCGACAACTCATTCTTATCAGCAGCATCGGGAACGGCAGCATCGGAAACATTTCAGATGGTAACGATGGCGATAGCAGCAATGACAGCAGTGGCAATAATAACAATGATATGTTTGCGCAGTCTTTATCAAACACGACTTCATTTTTTTCTGTTTTGTAGAAACCGGGTGCGGCTCGCGCGCGGACGGCAGCAGCGGCAGTGACAGCAGCAGCCACACCGGCGGCGGCACGATTGAAATTCATAATTCCCGTTTTCAGACTTTAGAAATAGGGTGCCTCTCTTTAATAATACTGCTAAAAAAGACACCTTAATATATTCGTGTCTTCTATTACTTTCTTTATGAAATTTGGTGTTTCGTCGTTTGCGGGTTCGCTGTCCGAACTGGACGGTTTGACAGATTCTATTGAACTTTATATTCCCAAAATGAAGATTTACAAAGGCAAAGAACTTCAAACAGACCGTTTGGCGGCTTTTTTTGATGAATTCTTTTCATATGATTTTTATTGCACGGCGCACGCCCCTTATTTTCCGGATCCCGAAGGCGAACATCCGAAGGAATTGTCGGTCGATACGGCAAACATGGGACCGGACGAGTTTGCGCTGATGTACGAAGCGCTGGATATTTCGGCGCACGCCGGCGTTGATGTTCTTGTTGTTCATCCCGGAAGAATTACGGAAGGCGGGGCTAAAAAATCATTCGGCCGGATGGTCAATAATCTGAAACAACTGGCAGCTTACGCGGAAGATGTCGGCGTCATGATCGGACTTGAAAATAAAGAATATACGGACCCGCTGAACTTATGCTGTCAGGCGGAAGAACTCGTGTCAGCCGTTTATCAGGTGGATTCCGATTACTTAGGCGCGACACTCGATATCGGCCACGCCAATTTGACATGCGGCGGCGATCAGGAAAAATTGGCGGCTTTCATAAAAACGGTTTCACCGCTTGTTGTTCACGTCCATATCCACGACAACCACGGCGTCAATACCGGCCGCTACGGCGGCGACGAACACCTCGCTCCGGGACAGGGAATCATTGATTACACGTCTCTTCGAAATCTGGGCGACTACGATGAAACTTTTAATTTTGAAGTCTTCTCCGTGGATGAATTTTTGGAAGGAAAAGAATATTTCAAAACAAAATTAGCGGAATTTCGGAAGATTTGAGCGGGCGGCATGAACGGGCAGAACGGACGAAAGCGTAAAAGCTATCTATAGACAAACTTTTTCAGATAAATCGTATGGCCTCGATCCTGTTTCCGAAATGAAAACAAATTTGCCGATAAAATTGATCTCTCGTTATTGATTATTTAGACACCGCGAGTTCGGAACTTATTTATATCAGATTTGACTAGTTCACATATAATTAATTTATTGAATTCTGACTTTTCTCTTTTTGCTTAGCAATTTGACGACATCGGTTTGATTTCTTTTAAATTAGTTTTTCAAAAGCTGACGCTTTTTTGAGTGAAGGCTAAAAAAAATAAAGGTAATTAAAATGTTTAAAAATTCAATGTTTAAGAACAGTAATGAGAATGTCTCCGCGCCGGTTTCCGAAGGCAAGACATATGACGTCAAAATCGAAGACATCGCCCAAAAAGGCGACGGCATCGCCAGAATCGAAGGCTACGTCATTTTTGTCCCCGACACAGTTGCCGGTGAAGAAGTCACAGTCAAAATTACAAGAGTTCTTCCCAAATATGCATTTGCAACCGTTGTCGAATAATTCTTTAATTTTAAAGTATTACTAACAAACATACCGGTATTCCAATAAAATCGGCTCCCGAATGAAAAAGAGGAAGCCGACGTGTTTTAAGTTCGCTTAAAACACACTCATTTTTTTTAATCATTCTTTGAAAGCCGAAAGGCTTGACTTTACGACTGAAACGACATGATCCGGCGTGACCCGTCCTTTAAACAATTCGGAAAAACAATTCGGAAAAACGATTCAGAAAAACGATTCAGAACGTTCCGATTCGGAAAGTTTCGAATAACTGCCGCAAATCCTCTGTTTGAACGATTCGGAACAGAATGAGAAATCCCGGTTTTGAACGGCCGGTCTCCGAAAAATCAGATGAGAAATCCCGATTCAGATACCTGATTCTTATTTCTCAGATTCCTGATTCTTATTTATCGAATTCCTGATTCTTATTTATCGGATTCCGTTTTTTCGTCTTTGGATTCCTCATTTTCGGATTCTTCGCCTTCGGCTTGTTCATCTGCGGCTGAAGCCTATTCTTCTTCAAACTCTTCGAAGACGGCTGCCGCTTTATCCGGCGATTCGGAACCGGTGATGAGTTCTTCTTCGTCTTCGATCTCCTCACGGATCGCTTCAGGCGTGGATTTATCCACATCGTGGACTAAGCTCGTCAATTCTTCTGAGAACTGATCCACCAAATTCTCCACGAAATGATGGCCTTGAATGTGTTCATGTTCGCGGCGATCCAAGTCCACGTAAACATAAGAACCTTCGTGGAAATCGTAATCGTCACAATAATCGCCCTGACGTTTGCCGCCGTAAGCGTCATAAAGTGTCTGGTCGCACGGCGGAATATTGATGTTATACGCCGCTCTCGCAATCACGTGGCCGGCAACGGGGGCCGTGACAAGGAGAAAAATACCGATCGCGATTGCTTTGAATCCGAAAGAGGTGAGCCCCTCTCGAATCAAAATGCTGAAAAGAACAAAAAAGGCTCCGGTTGTCGCAATTTTTGTCGTTGCGTGCAGCCTGTTGTAAACGTCGGGCAGACGGACCAAACCGATCATTCCGATTAAGACATCAATGACACCGAAGAGAAGAAAGAAGTAACTGATGTAAAGGCGGATGAGACCGAAATCCACAAAGTCCGGCATCAAATCACTTCTCCTTTGTCAATGTATTTTGCCATCGCCAAAGTTCCGATGAAGGAAATCAAAGCAAGCAGCAGCGCAATATCAATCAAAAATTCCGACTGCTGCGAAAAAGCGTAAATCGCAAAAATCACAACCAACGTGTTCCCGATCGCATCCGACGCCGCAATGCGGTCCATGATCGTAGGCCCGACAAAAACTCTGTAAACCGCCAAAAATAAAGCCATCATCGCGATGGCGAGTGCAATGTTGGTCACTGTGACAAACTCAATCATTCAAGCGCCTCCAAAACGGGTTGTTCAATGTCTTTGCGGATGCTGTCACGAAGGGCTTTCGGACTTTCGACGTAAATCGCATGGACATAATAAATGCCCGGCCCTTTTAATGTCGGATTTTTGACGTGGACGTCCACAATCAACGTTCCCGGCGTCAGAGAAATGGTGTTCGCTAAAAGTGTTGTCGAAACGCTTCGAGTCGTCGTAAACGGATAAGCAATAATGCCCGGGCGAATATCCAGTTTCGGCTGGAGGATTTTGTAAGCCATATAAAAGTTGGCTTTCAGAATTTCGCGGACCAAAACATAGAGATAAAAAATCTTTTTCGGAAGTTTTCGAATGATATCGCCAAGCGAATCCGTAAAAGTGAACATATCCTTAAACGGATACAAAATCACATACGAAAAGAATATGCCGATCGCGAAATTGCCTATGGAAAAGCTGCCGCTGATTAAAACCCAAATCAAACCGAGAATTATGTAAATTGCGTATTTCATTGGTCGAATCATCTGGGTACCCCCCCGAGAACGGTTGTAATATATTCGGTCGGATCAAGAATTTGTATTGCGATCATATTGGAAATTTCATAGAGCGGACCGGGATAAAGACCCAAAACAATAACGGTGGCGCATAAAACGACAATCGGAAGAGCAATCTCAAGAGAGATTTTGTGCTTTTTCTTTGCGGCCGGCACCTTTGTATGTGTCTGAGCGTCTGTGCCCGCATGACCGTGGGCGTCCGAGTGACCGTGGGCATCCGCATGACTGTGGGCATCCGCGTGACCGCGGGCATCCGAGTGACCGTGGGCGTCCGCGTGACCGTGGGCATCCGCGTGACCGTGGGCATCCGCGTGACCGTGGGCATCCGCGTGACCGTGAGCGTCCGCGTGACCGTGGGCATCCGCGTGACCGTGAGCGTCCGCGTGACCGTGAGCGTCCGCGTGACCGTGCATGCCTTCGATTGCTGCCGGTTCAGCCTCTTTAGAATGGCTTTTGTTTTCGCCCCAAAAGACGGCAATCCATGTTCTGAACATATAAAAGATGGTAACAACGGCCATCACGACCGCAATCAAAAGCGGCCAGTAGAAACCATCGCTGACGGCTGTTTGGAACAGAGCGAATTTTGAAACGAATCCCCCCATCGGCGGGAATCCGGCAATAGACATGGCACCGATCAGGAAAACGGTTGAAAAGAGCGGCAGAACCGTAATCAAACCACCCATTTTTCGAAGATCGCGTGTATGTGTTTCGTGAATAATGCCGCCGGCGGTCAGGAAAAGCATCGACTTGGCAACAGCGTGGTTCACTAAATACATAATCGCCGCCGCAATCGCGCCGACCGTACAAAAAGACAATCCGAGCAAAACGTAACCGATCTGAGACACGCTGGAGTAAGCCAAAACGCGTTTCAAATCTGTTTGTCCCATCGCCGATATCGCGCCGACAGTAATTGTCAGAAGAGCGAAAACCATAAGGATCGGCAGGAAAAAGGTTTTTGCCGGCGCCAGAACCAAAAACAGAACGCGCAGGATGCAATACGCGCCGACCTTAATCATTATACCGCTCAACATGGCCGAAATCGGCGTCGGCGCGGTCGGGTGAACATCCGGCAGCCAGAAGTGAAGCGGAACAAGCGCTGCCTTGTTGCCGAAAACAACAACAAAAAGAAGCGCTGCGCCGTAAATAACCCACGGAACAGTTCCGGCATCCGCCAAAATCTGAATCTTTGCCGACAAGTCGGCCATATTCAGCGAACCGATTGTCGCATAAATCGCTGAAATTGCGATCAGCATCATAAAAGAGCCGATCATGCCGAGAAGCAGATATTTGTACGTTGCTTCCAGCTTGTGGGCCGTATCTGTGACGCTTAAAGATTCGTTGGCCATAATCAAGCCCGCGGATGACAGGAACATGATCTCAAAGAAAACGAACAAGTTGAACAAATCACCCGTAACGAAAATGCCGGAAATGCCGGCCATCATCAGGAAATAAAGCGAATAATAGCTGTTGCTGAGCGACGTCTTTTCAATGTAATCGAAAGAGTAAATCATGACCCAAAGCGAAATAAAAGCGGTCAACAAAACCAACAGCGCAGACAGCATATCGGCGACCAAAATAATACCGTATTTGCCGAATTCTCCGATACTGTAAACCTGAATTCCTTGGGTGTAAACCGTCCAAAACAGCAATGCGCTCAGGCCCAAAAGGATCAGGGAGACGATAACGGCCGTTATTTTTTGCATTTTCGGCCGGTTTCTCATAAAAAGCATTAACGGCGCCATCAGCAGACAAACGGCAATCGGCAAAACAACCAAGTTGTTTTGAATCAGCGCAAACAGATAGTCCGTCATCCGTGGAGCCTCCCGAGTTCATCAACATCGATTGAAACAACCAAGTTGTTTTGAATCAACGCAAACAGATAGTCCGTCATCAGCAGAGCCTCCCGAGTTCATCAACATCGGTTGAAACAACCAAGTTGTTTTGAATCAGCGCAAACAGATAGTCCGTCATCAGCAGAGCCTCCCGAGTTCATCAACATCGGTTGAAACAACCAAGTTGTTTTGAATCAGCGCAAACAGATAGTCCGTCATCCGTGGAGCCTCCTGAGTTCATCAACGTCGGTTGTCCCGTACTCCTCATTGATCCGATAGGCCAGAGTCAGCAGAATGGCTGTTGTTGCGAAACTGATAACGATCGCCGTCAGTACAAGCGCCTGCGTCAGCGGGTCAGCGTAATTGCTGTTTTCCGTCATGCCCGTTACGACCGGCGCCAGAACACCGCCGGCAAAATCATCGGTAAAAATAAAATCGGCGTGTTCATTGATGGTTTTTGTCAAAATCGGAACGAGTGTTCCCGTAAAAATGCCGGAAGTCACAATCGTTAAGTTAATGGAATGGCTGATCAAGCTGAACCCGACTGCAATTTTAATAATATCGCGGCGCAAAATCATGTAAATACCGATTCCGAAAAGAAGCGAAATGGTCAAAGCCGTAAATACTTCCGTCATTTCGGTCCCTCCGTTTTGGGGTTTTCCGCAGCCGGCATAACATGCGCGGGGTTTTTCGGTTTCAAATCCATTTCTTCCGTCTCATCGGATGCGCCGCTATGGTCGGATATCTGAACGAAAACAGAATCCGGAACTTTCACTTTATCCGAAGATATGCTTGAGAGAATAAACAACAGAGAGCCGATCACGGTGAAATAAACGCCGACGTCAAACATCATGGCGGAAGCCAACTCAATGTGGCCGATATGAATCCCGAAAAATTCAACGTGGAAGAACTCAAAAGCGCTTCTGAAGTAATTATGACCGATAATCATCGGTACAATGGCTGTCAGCGACGCAAACAGAAGTCCGTAACCGATCCAAAGCAGCCAGTTCGGTCGAAGTCTCGCGTTGATATACTTCATGCCGTAGGTGACATACACGAGCGCAATACCGCAAATGAACAAAACGCCTCCGACGAAACCGCCTCCCGGATAGTTGCCGCCGTAGAGCAGCAAATAAATAGAAAACAGCATGCTGATCACAAGAACGCCTCTTGAAATCGTTTTCGCAATTATCGTGACCACGGCTGTCCCTCCTTATGATTCATATTTTGACCGGTTTCATCGATGTTCCGCTCCCCTAAATCCTTCTCGGGCACCGTCGTATCGCACGGTGCGTATCCGAGTGCCGGATTTCCGATTGCCGGATTTCCGCCGGCCGGTGTTCCCGGAATCGGGCAGCTTGGAATAAAACCACCCTGAGGAGTTGTACTCGGTTCAAATAAAGATGTGTCGGTCGCGGTTCCGTCTCCTTTCTTTTTCGGAACACGGCTTTGAATCAAGTTATAAACGGCCAGCGCGGCAATTGCGAGAACAGAAATTTCACCCAGCGTGTCATAGCCTCTGAAATCGACCACAATCACATTAACAATATTGTGGCCGCCCGTCAGCTCAATTCCTCTGTCCATGAAGTAGTGGGAAAAAGATTCAAACGGCGGCATCAGACCCGCGCCTGTCAGCATGAAGAATAAAACGGCGCTGCAGCAAAGAGCAATGACTGCGTTTCTGATTTTGACGGCTTTTCGTTCGGGACGAACCGATTCCTTATTCCGAAGTTTCGTAATAACGACCAAAAACATAATCGTTGAAAGCGTTTCAACACAAAGCTGCGTCATGGCCAGGTCCGGGGCTTTGAGGTAAGCGTAAAGCAAAGAGACAAAAAAACCACACGCGGATGCCGCCAAAATCATCGGGATATATCGCGGTAAAATCGAAGCGCCCAATGCCACTAAAAGGATCAGGGCAAACAAAATGAACTCCAGTGATGCGGTTTTGTAAATCAAGCCGGCCGGGAAGATCGGCAGACCCGTAACGATTGCAAATCCGAACGGAATCAGTACCATGAAGATGACGAACGCCAGCATAATCTGAAGATATCCGCGCGGCGGTCCTTTTTGAAGCAGACGGCCGAATGTTGCGCCGAATCGAAAAGCGTTGTTGACCATTCCGTTGTAAATGTAATTTAAGCTGACCTTGGGATGCCTTTCACCGAAACGGACCTGCCAAGCGGCGATTTGATCATACCGGGCGTCAACCAAAATGCCCAAAGCGAAGGTAATGATCGTCATGATGAACGCAGG
>Ga0123356_10007005_pt1 | contig 11319 bp, 11 predicted proteins | sample TergutEmb28metaG_2_FD_92546 | JGI IMG/M metagenome (GOLD analysis project Ga0123356, IMG submission 92546) | Embiratermes neotenicus P3 segment gut microbial communities from Petit-Saut dam, French Guiana - Emb289 P3 | ecosystem: Host-associated > Arthropoda: Insects > Digestive system > Gut ... | reverse complement strand
TTGGTGTTCTTTCTCTCCAGTTTAGGCAGTTCCATTGCTACTTTTGTCCTGATTCCCCTTATGACAAAGCATATTACAGGCTAAGGAAAGGCTTAAAGAAGAACCTTTTTTCTGCCGATAATCATTAGAGAGGGTTATTTTGTCATATAAAGACGTATCATCAACTTACAAAGAAACTAAAATCAAAACTGCAGGGCAGGGGCAGCTAATCGTCATGTTATATGATGAATCTGTAAAGCAGTTATCCAGAGCTATCGATCTTTTGGAAGCCAACAAAAATGCAAAAAAAGACCCCGGCAGAATAGAACAGATCAGCAAAGCTGTTATGAAAACAGAAGAAATCATTACAGAATTGATGATTTCTCTGGATTTTGAACAGGGCGGGGAAATTTCCAAGAATCTGTTTTCGCTTTATACATGGTTTAACAGAGAGCTTATGGAAGCAAATATCACTCAGGATATTGATAGAATAAAAACAGTAAGGGATATGTTATCCGAGCTGAGAAATACATGGAGCGAGATCAGCAAAAATGCTGTTGAGCAGCCAAATCGTGAAGCAGTCGGGCTAAATATAGCAGGCTAACTTCAGGTCTTTAAAGGGAGGGGATTATGTCAGTATTAGTAAAAGAAAAAGAAACAACCGTTAACGAAATTGATTCCGCAGAACTTGCTCAAAGAGTTGCTGTATTAAAACGTTTTAAAACCTTATTGTCCCAGCAAAGAGACAGGTTTCGTTCATATCTTGATTTACTTGATAAACAACAGGGTGTTATAGAATCAGGCAGTGCAGAAGACCTTTTAACTTATGTAGAAATAGAAGAAAAAATCGTTGCAGATATATTCTCGATACAGAAGGTCATTGATCCTCTCGAAGAAATGTACTATTCCATAGCAGGCCGTAAATCTTCGATTTCTAATTCTGATGAAGTGCCAAGCCTTAAAGCATCCCTTGAAAATCTTAAAAGCGAAGCCGTTATCCGTTCCACTAAAAATAAAGAACTGCTCTCCAAACGTATGATGGAACTGCGGTCAGAAATCACTGCTCTTAGAAACAATCCTTATGCTGCAAGCAATAAACGCTCAACTTACGGTGGTTTGAATACATCATCTAAAATAGACCTAAGAGGCTAGTTCGTTTACTTAACATTAACAAAATATCCTCTCTTAAAATGGAATAAGATTAAAAATATAATTTGTGGACGATACTGGATTCGAACCGGTGGCTTCTACCGTGTGAAGGTAGCACTCTAACCACTGAGTTAATCGTCCACAAATTATATTAGAAAGGCTATTAAATTTCGTCAGCAGTGTCTGATGGTGAGAAGTTAATTCCTTTTGCGAATTCCAGGGATTCTTTTGCACCAATTTCCCTGTTCATACCGGAATCTTCCCAGTCAACAGAAAGAGGACCTTTGTAGTTTATGGCGTTAAGTTCGCGGATGATATTTTCAAAGTCGACGTCACCATGGCCCAGGGAACGGAAGTTCCAGCCGCGTTTGACATCGCCGAATGGGAGCAATGAGCCGAGAATGCCGGTCTTGCCGTCCAAGGTTACTGCTGCATCCTTTAAATGTATGTGTAAAATTTTGGAAGCGAAATCACGGATGAAAAGGGTGGGGCTTATGCCTTGCCAGATCAGGTGAGAAGGATCCATGTTAAAGCCGAGGGTTTTTCTGCTTTTAAATTCTTTAAGAAGACGTTCGGCTGTGTAGTAGTCAAAGGCAATTTGTGTAGGGGAAACTTCCAAAGCAAATTTTACATTGTTTTTATCGAACTCATCAAAAATAGGAGTCCAAAGATTTACGATTTGCTTGAAGCCATCGTCGATCATTTTTTCTGTTGTTTCCGGGAATGAGTACCAGTTTGCCCAAATCGGGTTTCCCATGAAACCAGTAACAACTTTTATACCCAGATTTTTTGCGGCGACTGCAGCGTATTTCATTTGTTGAATAGCCCATTTTCTTATTTCTTCAGGTTTTCCTGCGATGTTTGACGGAGCAAAGGCGCCAAGGCGCGGATCTGCATTATCACCGACGCATTGACCGATTAAATGGGTGCTAATTGCCCATGTTTTAAGCCCATAATTTTTAAGGATGTTTTTTCGTTCTTCTGCATAAGCAGCGTCAGTAGCCGCCGTTTTTAGATCAAGATGGTCGCCCCAACAGGCTATTTCTATCCCGTCATAACCAAAGGATTTTACTTTTTCACAAAATTTCTCGAAAGGAATATCCGTCCATTGTCCGGAAAAAAGTGTTACTGGTCTTGACATGTTATTCTCCTACTTCTTTGATGATGGTCATTAGGGTATAGTAGAATAATAACAGATTAAAATCAAGGTTTTACAGGTAATAATATGAATAATTCATGGAATTTAGTATCGATATATCCAGCGGCAGTCGTTTTTATTTTATTACTTGTTATTTGCGGCTTATTTTCCGGGTGTTATACACTAAAACAGGGGATAACTCTGTTTGGCTACCTTAATAGGGCTATTCCCCTTGAACAGGCTGATGATGAAGAGTTTGTTCGATTGGTAACAGATATCCGCAGCTTTGCAATGAATGAGTTGGGTCTGGCTATGAGCAAGAATTACACCCGTTATGTAGAGATAGATCGCAATTATCTGGCGGCTGTTGTTTCAGCTTCCGCTAAGGATTCATTTCGCCGTCACGATTGGAGTTTTCCTATTGTTGGTAAAATGCCTTATAAGGGATTTTTTAAAACCGAGGATGCGCACAAGGAACGTTTAAAACTGGAAAAAAAGGATCTGGATGTTTGGGTACGCGGCGTAGGTGCATTCAGTACTCTTGGCTGGTTCAGAGACCCGCTTTATTCCTACATGAGCGATTATTCCCCGTTTAGGCTCGCAGATATGATAATTCATGAGCTTATGCACGCCACAGTTTTTATTAAAGGACAGGTTAAATTCAATGAAGAGCTTGCAGAGTTTATCGGTACAGAAGGAAAACGATTATTTATGGAAAAACATTACGGGATCAACTCCGATGAATACCGTAAAATGCTGACAGACGAAAACGACAACAAAAAATTTGTAGAGTTTATTCAAGAGTTAATCGTTGAACTTGATGTTCTTTATTCCAGTGATAAAACCAAAGACGAAAAATTGACAGAAAAAGAGATTATCATAACCGCTGCAAAAGAACGTTTTAATACAGAATATGACAGCCGTTTTTCCAGTAATGATTATCGGTACTTTTATGAACTACCTATTAACAATGCGTATCTTGAACTTTTCCGCCTTTACTACGCAGAAGACAATTTTATGAGTAATTTGTACGAAAAATCCGGTAAAGACCTTATTGCTTTTATCAATGCTGCGAAAATGATTAAAAGGAAAGGTGATCCACGGGAACAGCTGGAGAGGTTGTTGTTCTAATTCCAAACAAACAGCCATCTAACCCCGTGGTACAATCCAACGAATATCCAGCCAAGAGGGCCCGGTTTTGTTTTTTCCCAGAATCTTATGGTTATACTTGAGTAGGCTGTACTTTGTTCGGCGTGCTGGATTCTGCCTTCGAGTCTTTCAATTTCCAGGTTGACGCGTTCCAGTTCTTTTTCGATTGCTAAAATATCGGTGACGGTGTTTGCTCTGTCCAGAAGTGCCAGGTAGCGGCTGCGGACGGTTTTTAGGTTTTCAAGTCTGAGTAGGTTGTCGCGGTATTGATCTGTTATATCAGTTCCGGTTTTTGATTCGTTTTCAACTTTGCCTAGTGTTTTGGAGTAAGTTAAAAAGTTGTCCATGTTTTGTGAGGGGATTCGGGTCGTAATGGAGTTATCTGATTCTCTTACGATAAACCCATTACTGGTTTTTACCTGTTCAAGAAGTAAAAACTTTGTTTCTTCCATGTTTTTTACTGATAGTTCCAATGATGCCGAGTAGGTTATCATTCGGTTTTCAGTTGGTGCTTCTGATGCTCTGGAAAACTCTAGTACATCGCCTTGGGGCATCATTCGGGTGGTGCCAGGAGCGGCTGTGGAGCAGGAAAATATCGATATCGATGCGAATAATAATAAAAAATAAATTGATGGTTTGTTTTTGGTCATTTTAATACCTACCTATTCAAATAATACTGTCTATTAACGCTTAGAGTCAATGTAATATAGTTCTTCGTAAATTGCCGCAAATCCTGTAACTCTTTTGCCGTAATCTCTGGTTTCGTTTATATTGACAGTTTCCATAACTAAATCCGAAGGCAGGTTACTGTTTGATGCTACCCAGCGGCGTACTCTGTTTAATCCGCCGTTGTATGCCATAAGCGAGAGCAGAGTGTCATCAAAAAGTCCCATGAGGTAATCAAAATAAAATGTGCCGATATGAATGTTCATTGAAGGATCGTTCAGATCAAGAACGGCTGAATAATCGGGACCGCCTGCGCGGCGGATACGGCCAACCGTTTCCTGCGCTGTTGCCGGCATAAGCTGAGTCAGTCCTGTTGCTCCTGCACGCGAAACAACAGCGCTTTGAAATGCGCTCTCTGTACGGATTAAACCAAAAAGCAAAGATGGAGCTATATTAAATTGATTTGCATACTTTTCTATTAGTTCCAGATATGGACGCGGGAACAGGATTTCCAAATCTAATCTTTCTATTTTATAATCACTGTTGTTTATATACAGATTTATAAGCCGCCAGGCTTGCGGATACATTTCGTTTTCCAGGAAAGCCTGAGCAACAGTGCGTAACTCATTAGGTGATAAATCTTTTTCCATCGATCTGATATACGGAATGGAGTTGTTTATCATTCCATTATCAAAAAAACCAAGAATAAATAATACAGCCTGTGATAAATCGTTTTTCGACTGCTTATTTCTTTTTTTTGCCGAAGTACTAGCTCCTATACGTGAGCTGATGGATGTATTCTCCGATTCAAAAAAAGGTAATTTGAGATCGTTTGCGCTTACAGAACGGTAATAAAGCGACGGAATGCTGATTAAATAGCTGGCGTTATATGTTATATGTTTAAAAACCACAGGATAAGCTTCCTGGGTATTTACTGTAAATGCAACAATGTGTTTATCTTCATTAGAAAGCAGGTTTTCTTCTATCGCGCGGTTTATCACCCAGGCATAAGCGGCTTTTTGGGAATAAGCTTCACTGTCTTTAATAAGATAAAATGTGTTAATTATTTTATTCCAATCATGTGCAGCGGCATTTCTTTGTAAAAATCTTTCCAGTATATCACTAAAAAAACTGCCATTATTCCAAAACTGTACATATTTTTCCAACTGCACATTAAAAGTAGCTGGAGAGCCGCTTTCTGTCAAATCAAGTATATTCCAAATGTTTATATCTATTTGTTCTTTGTCCGGGGTTATGGTTAGAGCCTTCTCAAAGATTGGAATTGTATTTGGTAGTCCTCTGGCACGTGAAATCCTTGCTGCCATAAAAAGCAATCTGTAACGATGATCATTAAATGCGGGTTCATCTGTATTTGCCAGATTTGCTTCCCATTTTAAAAATTGAGTAATACCTTCATTGCCAGATTGAGTAAACTGAAAAGCCCTTCCCAAATCATTTATTAGATTTGGAAATTTAATAAAAATTTCCGGTATTTGTTCAGGCCAATTTCTTATTCCTTGATCGTTTTCTGACTGGAAAAAACGAAAAAAACTTAAGGCTTCGTTGTAGCTTAAGCGTGTTATAGCATGATGACCTTCCATAACAGCGCGTTCACTCTCAGAAAAAGAAAGTCTAATTTTTGTACATTCACGTAAAACATAAATCCTTGCCTGATGAAAAGATGTGGTATTAAGATTGTGATCTATCAGGAAGGAAAGTACTTTTTCTCTTGTTTGTTCCGGTGAACGGTTTTCTGTGGAAACAACATCAAAAGCCTCTGCCCAAAAGCCATGTACTTCGCGTTTAATACGTGTCATAGTTCCCGAAGAAAGTTCATTTCCCTTAGTCATTAAAATAACAAGTTCTTCGGCAGCCGCACGCCTGATATATTCATTTTGGTTTGTTAGCGCTTTTTCAAAAAGTATTATTTTACGGCTAACATCATTATCTGTTAATCCTAAATAAAATTCGTTTTGAACCTGAGGAGAAACACATGAAGAAATAATGAAAATAATAGAGAAAAAAAACAAACTGCAAATTCGATACCATAAATTCATAATTTGCGTTTGCGGTAAAATATCCTGACTCCTCGAACTTGTTGATTAATTTTTAGGCGGAATTCTGATTGTTCTGCCTGCAATTATAAAGTTTGGATTTCGAATATTATTAAACCGCGCAATTCTTGGGTACAGCCATGGATCACGGTAAAATGCTTCTGCAATGTCCCATAATGTGTCGCCTTTTTGGATTCTGTAATTAACGCCTTCCCGCGGAATTGTTGAAGGAACATTATAGGATGCTACCGGCGCCATTCGCTGTTTTTCGCCTGAAACTACAGGTCTTGGCGGAGGAGGAGTCACAGGTGCCTGGATAACCCTTACAGGTTCAGGTTGCCTTACAGGTTCTGGTTGTCTAGCCGGTTCTGGTTGTCTTACAGGTTCAGGCTGTTTGACAGGTTCAGGTACTGGTTCAGGTTCTGCTACAGTTTCTATAGCCTGTTTATCAGTTGTTTTTCCAAAGGAAGAACGGATAATTTCCAACCCATCATAGAAAAATAACCAGGATAAAAAGAGTCCAAGAGCAAAGAGAACACAGATCAGGATAATCAGCCACAATGGAAGACCGGATCTGCCATCCCTGACTTTATTTGCTGCATTGTAAAGACCTGAGGGCGGCTCTTCATTTGATTCCAGTTCAAAGTCCGGGAGGTCTATATCACGTGTTGTTTCATCAAGTGATTTTAATGAAACTGTTAATACATAATGTTCACCGCCAGAGCCTGTATCAAGATCGATTGCATCAGCGATAATTTCACCATTACTATCAGAAGATATTACCATTTCGATAGAGGGTTCGCCTTTTTGCTTTGGTTTAATATTTTCCACAACAAGGCTGCCAATGTATTGGGCATCTGATATAGAGTTATTATTATTCCTATAGAGGTCAATTTGTACACTTGGCTGATTATCATGAACAGTGGTAAGAATCAGCCTTTTTCGGATTAATGAATTCTCCTCCATTATTGGATAGAATTCTCCGTTGGCTATCTTGATGCCAATTTGTGATGCCATTGGATTCACTCCTTATTATTAACTTTAAGCACGGAATTTGTCTTTGTCAAGCTCTATAGATGGTCTTTTATAGGTATAAATCATCATTATTGTCGGCAAAACTAGTATAAATAATCATAAAAATGACCGATAATAAGATATGGGTCCGATTTTTATTGCATTAATTGCGCTTATTTTAGTTGTTAGTCTTTTTTTGGTCTTTATGAGCCGTTTCAAAGGTGCTTCTTTTAATAGCGGAAAGCTGGCTAAAGACCGTGAAGCTGCAATTAGGGAAGCTACCAAGCGGCTATCACAGAATCCAAATGATTCTGAAGCTCTTTATGCTCTGGCAAGTGCTTATTTTGATGAGCAGAACTGGGATAAAGCTATGAGGACCTACGAAAAACTAACAGATCAAATCTCTGTAAGTCAGATTTCCGGAATTGATAATTTTGAGGTTTTTTTAAGATATGGACTTTCAGCAAGTAAGCTTAGTATGGTTGATCAGGCATATAAAGGTTTCTCTACAGCAAGGACATATAGACCTGAAAATTTTGAAGTAAATTACGAACTTGGTGTAATCGAGTTTGAAAGAAAAAATTATGAAAAAGCGGTTCAGCTTTTGCAGCAGGCACGTATACAAGAACCGGAAAATCCTGCAGTTCTGCGTACTATGGGACATGCTTTCTTCAGATTAAAAAAAGCCAAAGAAGCGATGACATATATCCGTAAAGCGATAGATCTTGCTCCCGATGACAAGGAATCACTCTACACACTTGCAGAGTGTTATCATGAAGCCAACCAGATTGAGCAGGCTCTGCGTGTTTTTAACCATTTAAGAGCAGATCCTGTAATGGGACCCAATTCCTGTTTGATTGCCGGATCCATTCATCTGGAAACAAGACAACTTGAAGCTGCAGTTCAGGACTTTGAAATCGGTCTAAAACATATAAATATTAAAGCGGATATTCTCGTAGAACTTCGCTATAAGCTTGCTACGACATTGTTGAAAATGAACGAAATTGGCAAAGCAATTCCATATTTAAAGCAAATTCAGGCGGAGAATTCTTCTTATAAAGATGTTAATGTTTTATTGGGAAAATATATTGAATTAAACTCCAATCGTAATCTGCAGGTTTATTTGATGTCGCCATCCGCTGATTTTATCGCACTTTGCAGGAAGATTGTAATGACTTATTTCCCAAAAGCAAAGGTTAAAATTTTAAATATATCTGTTACAAAAAATGATTGGGCTGACATTCTTGCAGAAGTTGATACATTTAAATGGCAGGAAATGATCATGTTCCGTTTTATAAGGTCTCAAGGTTCTGTCGGCGAGCTGGTTGTAAGAGACTTTCATTCGCATCAAAAAGAAGTAAAAGCCGGAAAGGGTGTTTGCATGTCAGCCGGAATGTTTACGGAAGAAGCCAAAAGGTACACAGAAGCCCGCTTAATTGATTTAATTGAAAAAGACAGGCTTCAGGTAATCCTTAACGGGCTTGATGCAAAAACTGCCGCATTAAAAAAATAAGAACACTTTTATAAACTCGAACCTGCGGTTTGCAGGTTTTTATTCACTGTTTTTAATTCCAGCAACAATGGCAAATGATCACTAATCCCTAAACCTGTGCGTGTATTGTACGGCACCGGAATACCGTTTGAGTTTGCAAAGGGAGGGAAATTGATAATTGTTGTTTTATTATATACCAGGTTTGAATCAGTAAAAAATTGAGTTGATAACAGAAAGTGATCGATTGTTTCCCAATTATTTCGAAAATAATAAGTACCGTTTTCCAGCTCGCGAAGCCACGGTGAGAAAAAAATGATTGTATCTTCCGGAAAATGAACAGGCACTGGCGGTTTATTTCTATTTATAACGATATAGTCTTTTTGAATTCCGCCTGTTATCTGTGCGCAATAAGGGTCATCAGGCATAAGAGCGCATATTCTGGAAGCATTTTGCCTGTAGAATTCATCATGGTTCAGGTTTAAATCACCTGCGATAATAATTCCAAGTTCAGGTTCTGCTTCCCATATTTCACCAGCACGCCGCAGAATTACTCTTGCACTTGCACGTCGTGTTTTTTCTGTCGCTTCATCGCCGCCAATTTTTGATTTCCAATGACAAGTAAAAATGATGAATTCTGTTTGTGCTTGTATCCTTTTTTCCAGAACAGGTCTTGGCGACGAATCATCATCAATAGTGATGGAATGAGCTTTTACATCTAAAAGCGGATAACGGCTTATAATACCAACACCAATTGCCGATCCCGGATTACCTGCAAAATGGCTCCATGAGTACTCGCCATTAAGCAATTGAGCTAAATCCTCCAGGATTCCAAGGGACTCAATTTCCTGAAACAAAATGATATCCGGTTTAGGCTCGACCCTCCCGATAGCATCGCTGATGGTATTTATCCTGCCAAGATACTTTTCTCTTGACCAGCCAGATGATTGCAGAAACTCATCATACTCATAACCATTGTCTTCTCCATCGAATAGGTTATGAACATTCCATGTCATTAGGACCAGTGACTCGGAGTCAGCTCCTTCGTCCCCGGAAACAACACACCCTGCGCATGCTCCCAATAAAAGCGCTGCTGCCAGAAAAACCGATGCTAAAAAGGTTCCAAAAAGGCTAACCCAATTTCTTTGTTTTTTCATAAAAACCTCCATAAAAAAATTGATAACAGACAAAAATCTGTTAGCTATATATGGCGCGCAGATGCGTGGCGCTTGACCGAAAATGAAAAAAAATAAAAAATATCACAAATTTCTTGATTCACTATTATAAATACGCTATATTATAGATAGTCAGACTAGTCAGGAGAGAGAAATGAGTGTTGTTAAAAGGCAAAATAAAATATGGCAATTACAGGAAGCAAAAGCCATGTTTAGTGATGTTATAAAGGCTGCGGCCAATAAACCTCAGCTTATCACAGTTAGGGGAAAGGAAGCTGCGGTAATTCTTTCTATTGATGAATATAAAAAGTTGGTTCGTCCGCAGCAAACACTTTACGATTTCATTCAGGATTCTCCGTTTAAAGATTTAAAAATTGAATTACCGAAAAGGCAGCCGGAAAAAACGAGAGGGATTAACTTGTGAAATATCTTCTGGATACCAATGTTATATCTGAATTACGAAAATCACAGTGTCATTTAAAAGTTAAAACTTTTATTGATAATATTCCAGCTGAGGATTTATTTATCTGTGCTTTGACAATGGGTGAATTAAGTTTTGGAATTGAAAAACTCCCAACTGGAAAAAAGAAGCATGAATTGGCTATTTGGTTTTATTCAAAATTACCTGAATGGTTTAAAGAAAGAATTATTCCTCTTGATACAGAAGTAATGATTGAGTGGGGAAGAATACGCGCATTTGCAAATCGGACATTACCGGTTGCTGATACGCTTATTGCTGCAACAGCAATAACTCATCACATGATTCTTGTAACCAGAAATATATCGGATTTTAAAGATATTGAAGGTATAAGCTTATTCAATCCCTGGGATTAATTTATGAAAGAAAATGAAGATTATCTAAATAAACAAATAATAACTTATCTGGGTAATAAAAGAAATCTACTGCCATTTATAGATATTGGAATAAAAAAAGTATTAGAAAGAACCAATAAGAATAAAATTAAAACCTTTGATGTATTTTCTGGTTCCGGTATCGTGGCACGTTACTTGAAATCCTATTCATCAAAAATAATTGTAAATGATATGGAAAAATATTCAGAAGTTATAAATAATTGTTATTTATCGAATTTATCAGAATTAAATATGCAAAAAATTAATGATTATTATAATGAATTGCTTGCAAAATTAGAAGAAAATAAATTAGAACCTGCACTAATTGCAAAACTTTATGCGCCTAAAAGTAATAAAATCATTCATAAAACTGACAGGGTTTTTTATACATACAGAAATGCATGTTATATTGATACAGCAAGAAAAAATATAGAGAATATTCCAAATAAATATAAAAATTATTTTTTAGCTCCGTTATTATCTGAAGCATCAATTCATTCAAATACTTCTGGTGTATTCAAGGGTTTTTATAAGGATTCAAAAACAGGTATAGGGAAATTTGGCGGTAATAACGAAGATGCTCTTGCAAGGATACTTGGAAATATAGTCATTCCATTTCCAATATTCAGTAATTTTGAATGCGAATATGAAGTC
>Ga0123356_10007004_pt1 | contig 11319 bp, 7 predicted proteins | sample TergutEmb28metaG_2_FD_92546 | JGI IMG/M metagenome (GOLD analysis project Ga0123356, IMG submission 92546) | Embiratermes neotenicus P3 segment gut microbial communities from Petit-Saut dam, French Guiana - Emb289 P3 | ecosystem: Host-associated > Arthropoda: Insects > Digestive system > Gut ... | reverse complement strand
AAATGGAACCATGGTTGGCGCCCCAGTTGTTCATAACATCGTAGGCGGATTTAAAGGCGCCTTTGCCGGTTATTCTTGGAGCGAACCAGGTGCATGGCCATGTGTAGTCTGTGCGTTTCCACAGGATTTCGGAGACTTCGTCGGGTAAATACAATGTCCAGCCTTCGGCGATTTGAAGTACCGGACCTATGCCTTTTACAAGATTGAGTCTGGACATGGTAACAGGCATTTCAGCCTTGGTAATAAAACGGGAAGAAAAACCGCCGCCCCGGAAATATCCAAAGTCAGCCGCATTCCATGTTACCGAACCTAAACACGCTTTCCAGTCTTCGTCATTAACTTCCCAGAAAGGTTTAATTACAGCATTGCCGTGCAAATCACGCATTTCACCTGACGCATCTACACATGCAGCCCCGGAATTAATCAAATGAATAAATCCGCCGGCTTCTTTTGCTTTTCCTGTTAAATCATATCCTGCTGCGCGTTTTACCGCTTCGGGGCTCCAGTAAGTGCGAACATCGGCGAATATTTGCGCGGTGCCTGTTAAAAGTTTTCCGAATAACATTCCAACGGCGTTTAATGTATCGTTTTCTGTCGCCAGAATATATGGCTCACGTGCGCCTTCCCAGTCAAAAGATGAACACATAAGGGATTCCGGGAAATCGCAGTTGGGATAAAAATCTGTCCATTGACGCTGTCCCTGGAAACCTCCCGCGATGACATTAAAACCAAGGCGTTCTTCTTCGCATCCGTTGGGTAAGTTCGGGTTTCCGTTAAATAAATCTTTTATAATACACATCATCTTAACGACAAATTCCCATGCTTTGTCCTGTTCAGCCCGGGAACGCATGCGTTCGGGAGGGTTTTTATCAAAGCCTTCTTTGCAATATTGTTTTGTCCAGGCGAGCGCTTTGTTAAATTCTTTTTCATCGTAGATTCCGTTTTCCATACGCCGGATTATTTCTGTTTCGTCTACACTTTCTACCCTCATTCCAAGATATTCTTCAAAAAAATCACAGTTAATAATTGAACCGGCAATACCCATACATATCGAGCCTATTTGCAGATAACTCTTGCCCTTCATTGTAGCCGCAGCGATTGCCGCTCTTCCAAAACGTAAAAGTTTTTCCTGTACATCAGCGGGAATTTCTGTATCGTTTAAATCCTGAACATCACGCCCGTAAATACCAAAAGCGGGTAAACCTTTCTGAGCGTGTCCTGCCAATACTGCCGCTAAATAAACAGCGCCGGGGCGTTCTGTGCCGTTAAAACCCCACACACCTTTAATTGTAGAAGGATCCATGTCCATTGTTTCACTGCCGTAACACCAGCATGGAGTAACAGTTAAAGTTATATCCACGCCTTCGCGCCGGAACTTATCGGCGCACGCCGCTGTTTCCGGCACTCTGCCAATGGTAGTATCTGCGATTACAACCTGTACAGGATCGACGTTGGAATAAAACAGATTTTTTTCCAGTAATACCTTTGCTGCCTTTGCCATATTCATGGTTTGAATCTCGAGCGATTCCCGTACTTTAAGCGGACCCTGCCGTCCGTCAATTGTTGGTCTAATGCCAATTTTAGGATATTGTCCCTTATATCGATTTATAGCCATGCTTTCCATCCTTTACTATTTGATAGGATTTTAAAGAAACTGTTTACTTATTGTTGGGTAAATATTTTATCAGGTTATAATAAAACTGTTTCTTTTATTTTATTGGCGGTTTCTTTGCCGAGGAGTTTTTCTATGATGGCAATGGAGAACTCGCCTGCTGTTCCGGCGCCCTGACTTGTTAAAATATTACCGTCGATAACAACCCGGTCAGTTAATCTTTGACCTTCTTTAGTTTTTTCTTCCAGACCTGGGTAACATGTATATTTTTTTCTGGTAATAAGACCAAGCGGCGCTAGTACAATTACAGGAGACGCGCAGATGGCGCAGATTAATTTACCGGAGGATGCAATTTCTTTTATTAATACGCTTGTTTCTGCAGAAGCGGCAAGGTTTGCCGCGCCGGGCAAACCGCCGGGAATAATAACAGCGTCCCAATTGCCGCTTTGCCCAATAACCTCTGCCAGTAATTTATTCGCGGTTAATTTAATTTCGCCCCATCTGCTTGTTACGATTAAACTGGCGGAAATTGATACAGTGGTAACTTCTATTCCGGCGCGGCGCAGATAGTCTACAGGCGTTACAGCCTCGACATCTTCAAAACCGTCTGCCAGTAAAACTATTGCTTTTTTATTCATTTGTTAACTAGCGGTTGCGCCGTTCATCTTCGGATTTACATTCAATGCACATGAGAGCGAAAGGAATCGCTATAAGCCTGTCCTGAGGTATCCGCTTGCCGCATTTAATACAATGCCCGTACTTACCCTGCTTGATGCGGGTAATCGCGGATTCAATCAGCTTGAGCCGTTTTAATTCCTGAGCTCCAATAGCTTCGATCATCTTCCGGTCAATATCGTCAGACGCTACATCGGCGATATCCTTTGGTTCCGACCCATCCATTATTTCCTTAAAATCTTCACTGCTGGATATTAAGTTTTCGACTATCTCGTTTCTAAGGACTAAAAGAGCAGCTTCCATTTTATCAAGAAAATCCTGGTCAATCGGCGGTATTTTTTTCTTTTTTTTACCTGTTGCAGCCATTTTTCACCTTCCCATTTTCCGAATAGTATTGACTTAAGCCGGTTAATTTGTCAAGTAGTAAATTAAATAAATAATAGTAAAATTAACCGTTTTACTCTTGAATTTTCAATAATGGAATCATTGGGGCGGTAAGTTCCATTACCGCAGGGAAGTCATCCGGCTGTAAAAGGACAGTTTCGCCGTCCATTTGAGCCAGTATGGGATGACTGCCCGAAAATTCGATGCGATGGGCGTTAAACATAATAGCGTTAGGATTTTTGGTATGTTTGCCCTTAGCTACCTGGCCCTTTATAGCCAGTTTACGGAAAAGAGACATCTGTTTAATAGCGCAAATATTACGATTATCGGGCAGAATATTCTGCTGAGAGCCATAAGTCCGGTTACCGGATACACCCATTGCCAGAAGCAGGAGTTTTTCCCTGAATGACTGGACTTCATTATTTGCGTCATCAAACGCCCGTACATCGATATAATCTACAATATATTTACGATCATAAAATAAAGCCGCCATATCTACCCAAAATTGATAGGAATCGCCGGGTTTTTCTTTTTTCATGTTGTTGGTCATATGAGTAACATAGGCATCCAGACCGGCAGAAAGAATATTAAAGGCGAGGAAAGGCCCTTTCCAGCTTGTTGGCCCTTTAGGGGCAGTAACTAATTGAACTGCCGGAGCGTATTCAATATTAACAGGTTTGATAAGCAAATCCAGGGCTTTATCCATACTGGAACTGTCGGAGCCGTCATTGCCTGTTCCCATGGGAAGCCGTAAAACAGCCATATTCGAGCGGATACTGGCTGGAGCATTATAAACAGCCAGCATAACTTCGCCGTGAGTTCCATCGCCGCCGGCGCTGATAATTAAATAAAAAGGAGAGGGTTCCTTAACTGCTCTTTCTATAAAAGCGTTGGTTATTTCACTTGCAGAACCCTTGCCTTCCGTAAGGTTTAATATCACATTTTTATATATGGACCTGACCGGATTTAACATAGCTTTTTCCCGGTATTCGGTTATTGTCTTAATTCTGCTTTCCCATCTTTTTTTGATATTAAATCCTCCTGCTGCGGGATTAACTATAATAATGCATCGCAGAGGACGATCCGGAGAAACCATAGAACGCTGGCAAATATCAGTCAGCGCTTTAGTGAAAAAATAATCCATATATAATAGTCACATAGAAACCGGGATAGGTCAAGTTAAAAAACCATTAGTCAGACAAATAATAATAAAATTATTTAACAGTTTGTAATTTACAAGTAAAATAAAAAGACGCGCCTTTATTTAATTCGGACTTTACCCAAATTTTACCGCTCATCATTTCGACGATACGCTTTGATAAAACAAGGCCAATTCCAATGCCGTCGTATTCTCTTGTATCGCTTCCGTCAATTTGTTCAAATACATGAAAGAGTTTATCCTGCTGTTCCTTCGCTATTCCTATCCCGTTGTCGGATACAGTTACCTGAAGCGTAATTATTCCATTGTCAATATTCATTACCCGGGACTCAAAATATATTTCTCCGTGTTCCGGCGTAAACTTAATCGCGTTTGCCAGTAAATTGGTAATTACCTGTTTCAGGCGTTTTTCATCGCCAATAAGTAAGTTTGGAATTGTCGGATCTATATTTGATTTAATAACCTGCTGTTTATTGGCAGCGTTGTAACATGCGGTCTGTAAAACATCTTTAAATATTGAATCGGTGTCGAATGTTGAATTACAAAGTTTGATAGCCCCGTACTCCATGCTGGATATATCAAGTATATCATTTATTAATCGCTGTAAATTGTACGAAGCCTTTTCAATTTCGCTTAAACAGAATTGTAAGTTATCCGGAACATTGTTCATATTAACAATCTGCATCATGCCCATTATTGAATTCATCGGGGTGCGCATCTCATGGCTCATTCGTGACAGGAATTCACTTTTTGCCCTGCTTAAATGTTCAGTCTGTTCCTTCGCAGCAATCAGTTCAGCTTTAAGTTTTAATACAACATTCAAATCATGTTCAATTTCATTGCGTTCAAAAACACCGGAAAAAATACTTGATATAAGAATAGCCAGGTCAATTTCACTTTCGCTCCATTCCTGGTCTTCATCTTCCCTGGAAAAAACTAGGATTGCCCGCAATTTCCCCTTAATAAGAATGGGTGTTGTAATATAATTACTGATATGTTCCCTATGCGGTTTAATTATTTCCCTGATTGCCGGATTATTTGAGTGAAGATATGTATTATTCGCAGTATTTGTAAGCATTGTATTAATTACAGATAACATAGATTCTTTGAGTTCAAACCTGTCTTCTAAACGTGTATTTAGTTTTAATCCGGGTTTCAGCCATTCGTTCTGACAAACAAGAGCGCTGTTATCATCGGCAAGTTTATAAAGCAGTACTGTAGCTATATCCATAAACTCGCCGGCCATACGAAGCGTATCTGTATACAGTATTTCTACCCGGGAGTCGGATAAAAAGCTGTGCGATATTTTTGCCATTAAGGCCTGCTGCCTGATACGTTCGATTAATTTTATCTGATTACGGACTTTCAGTTTAACGATAGCTGAATTAAAAGGTTTAGGTATATAGTCAACAGCGCCTAAACCCAATCCTCTTTCTTCGGCTTCGTTATTATCAAGTCCTGTAATGAAGATAACCGGTATATCCCGTGTTATTCCCGATTTTTTTAAGGCAGTAATTACTTCGTATCCGTCCATTTCCGGCATAACAATGTCAAGTAAAACCAGGTCCGGAAGATCTTCTTCCGCTGTTTCGACTGCTTCCCGGCTGTTTCTTACAGCAAAAACCTTGTAGTCATCCTTTAGAATATCCGTTAACGCAATGATGTTAGATTTTTCATCATCTATAATTAATATGCTGAATTTCTTCGGCTTATTCATGATACCGTAATCTCCTTTTTTAACTTTTCGAGCGTAGTTAATGCCAGTTTAAAATCATAATCTTCTATCTGACGTACGAGATCATTAACTCCCTCTCCAAGAACCGGCAGCGCGGAATAAATATCATCAATTAAGTTTAAACACTCAGTATCTTTGTTTTTTAATAAAGGTTCCAGTTTATTAATAGTTATGCGTACTTTTTCCACATCTATGTTTTTATTAATGGGTCTTTTTGCGTTTTCTTCCATTGCCATAATGTAAACCGGCATTAATTCATCAAGGACAGACTTTAATTCAGATTCCAGTTCGTATATCAAATCTGTATTAATCGGTTTTTGATCATCTACGAACATGGCTTCTGCATCCGCAGCTGCCAATTGCAGGCGTTTTTTCCCGATTTGCCCGGCATTGCTTTTTAATGTATGAACCAGTCTGTGCGCCAGTTTACGATCTTTCTTTTCAATGGCTCTGATAATATCTGTGTAAATATTCTGGTTTTCCTTTACAAAATTAACCCTGAGTTTTTTCAAGGTTTCATTTTCTTCCGCTGAATGTGTATGTTTGTCTACAGAGGAATAATTAACAACCGGAATAAACTTGCCAAGGCATCTCCATAATTCCTGCGCTGTAAAAGGTTTACCCAAACAGTCAGACATTCCGCAAACCTTGTAAAGTTTCAGATCGTTGGACATTACATTTGCGGTTAACGCAACTATAGGAGTTTTTACCTTCATTCTTGCAATGTTGGACGCGGCGTCCAATCCGTCCATTACCGGCATATGTATGTCCATAAAAATCAAGTCAAAAGGTCTTTCGCCATTTTTAATGCGCGCCGCAACTATATCGACGCCTTCCTTGCCGTTATGCGCTGTAAAGGCTTTTATGCCAACTCTGGCCAGATGATCATTTATCACCTGCTGATTCAGGTTGTTGTCTTCGCATACAAGAACTTCGCCGGTAAAATTAGGCTTTTCAAAAATATCTGCCGTACTTTGATGAGGCGGCACATAAACAGATTCATCGATTAATTCAAAGGGAATGCTGAAACTGAACTTACTGCCGACTCCAACCGTGCTTTCTACACTTAGTTTACCGCCCATAAGATCGATAATATTTTTTGTTATTGACAGTCCCAGCCCGGTTCCTCCGAATCTTCGCGTAACGCTGTCATCCGCCTGCATGAACGGTTCAAAAATCCTGGATATCTGTTCCGGGGTCATTCCGATACCGCTGTCTTTTACTTCAAAATTAATCGTAATATTGGTATCGGTTTTTTCTTCGACAGATGCCAATAATTTGACTGTACCGATATTTGTAAATTTTATCGCATTGGAAAGAAGGTTTGTAATGATCTGACGCAGGCGCACAGGATCGCCGTGCATTTTTTTCCCGATAGACGGCTCGGCGTAACAGTATAAAAGTATTCCTTTTTCTTTTGCCTTGGGAATAACTTCCGACTGGCAGTGTGAAAATATATCGGATAAATCGAAAGCGATATTTTCCAGTACGATTTTTCCGGATTCGATCTTTGAGATATCAAGAATATCATTGATGATCTTTAACAGCCATTCGGCGCTGTCCTGTATATTGCCAAGATACTCCCTTGTTTTTTGCGGTATATCATCGTATTGAGCGAGCTCGGAAAACCCGATGATACTGTTCATTGGTGTTCTGATCTCGTGGCTCATGTTCGCCAAAAATATGCTCTTGGTAGCGTTAGCGTTACGCGCATCCGCGACAGCAGCTTCCAGTTTTATATTTGTGTCTTCTATTTCTTTCATTGTCTGCAAATGCCATTTATCAATGACTCTGGTAATAAAAATCGCTATTATAATACAGGTTATAAGTACAAACAGAGTTATTAGTGTTCCGGTCAGTACAAATAAAATTATTTTATTTCTGTCTTTGTCAGTATAATAACCAACAAACAGCATCCCGACAATTTCATTATCTATGCCGCGTAAAGGAACATACCTTGTAAGCAACTCCCTGTCAAAAGGTTTCAGTTTACCGATATATGATCCTCCCGCTAATACTGTTTCGCTTATTTCTTCCGGGGCTTTTGTCCCAAGAACATGCGTTCCATTTTCGTGTATTGTAGAAGAGATACGCTCGTCATTCAGGAAAACCGTAACTTCGCATCCTGTGATGTCTTTTAACCTGTGCACTAACTCCTGATCTTCCAGTTTATACCCTAAAGTTATTGCGCCTACTATATTCATATCATCATCGTAAACAGGTACACTCGCGTTAACGCCAAGACGTATGGTTACACCTCTGGCTACATTGGATTCGCTCCTGCCGTTCAACGCCTGTCTTACATGGGAAACATTTAATAGATTGTCACCGTATATATCAGGTTCATGTATCCTTACCAGGGCAAAACCTTCTCTGTCAATTATTGTGCAATGGCCAACCTGAGCCATTGCCTGCAGTGAATCCGCTACATAAATAACTCTTTCCCTGTCTTTTCTGACAATTGCGTCTACTAATTCAGCATTACCAGCCATTATTATCGCGGCTTTACGCGCGTTTTCTTTCATGTTTTCTATTTCACGCTCGACTACCATTTGCGCGACATTATTTTTTTCGTGCATGGCGTTGTAAAGCTCCCTGTTATAGAGAATTACAGAAGCGATAAAAACAGCGATACAGCCAACGACCACCAGCGTGACCATAGGAAAAAAAATCCTTTTTCTGAAATCCACAATTATTCTCCGTTATATCTAACATTATAAACAAAGATACGTATAAAGAGTACAGTTATTTACATAAAAAATTAAGTTTTTAGCCTTAATTCGGCAAGTTCCTTCAGGGCAGCCCCAAAATCAAGGTTTTCCATCAATTGGATCAGCTTATCGCTTCCCTCAATTGACAAAAGATCGTCAATAAGTGACAGGAATTCCATATCGCCGTATTCAAGTAATTGTTCCAATTTTTCCAGTAATTCACGTTTTTCCTCAGGGTCCAGCGATTTAACAGATGTATGCCGGCGAGGCTCGCTGACAAGCGGCTCAAGTTCTGCGATTACAGCGTTTAGTTCCGCTTCAAGCGTACTCATTTGCAGCGGCGTAACAAGGTTATCTCCGTTTTTAAGGGCGCTTTCCACTTCCCACGCAATTTTTTGCAGGGATGCTTTTTTTAATTGCCCGGCATTGCTTTTTAAGGTATGAGCCATTCTGTGCGCCAGTTTTATATCACCAGAATTAATAGCTTCTGTAATTACGATGAACTTATCACGATTGTTTATAACAAAACTGTTTATCAATTTTTGCAATAAAACCTGATCGCTCTCTTCCTGTATGGCGGCATTTTCCTTTTTAAACCCAACCGGTTTAATGTATTTCATAAGACACAGCCACAGTTCCTGAGAGGTAAAAGGCTTGCCTACACAGTCAACCATCCCTTTAGATATGTATATTTCCCTGTCATGGTTCATAACGTTAGCTGTCATGGCTACAACCGGAATCCGCCTGTTTATCTCTATTATTTTTACTGCCGCTTCAAGGCCGTCCATTACAGGCATGTGTATATCCATTAAAACCAAATCGAACTGTTTTTCTTTATTCCGGGCCCGGGTTTCTACATATTCCACGCCTTCTTTGCCGTTGGAAGCGACTACTATATTCAGTCCTACCCTTTTTAAGTGTTCGCAGACAACCTGCTGATTCATGGTATTGTCTTCGCATAACAAAACTTCGCCCTTAAAGACAGGTTTTTCGGAATTATCCAATATGATATTTTCCATATAGTTATCTTCAACAGCTATATCGATAGTGTCAAAGGTAATATCAAAACTGAACCTGCTGCCAACGCCGGGTGTACTGTCGACACAAAGAGTACCGCCCATCATTTCTATAATATTTTTTGTAATGGTAAGCCCAAGCCCGGAACCGCCGAATTTACGGGTTGTGCCTGACTCTGCCTGCATAAAAGGATCCAATATTTTTTTAATCTGATCTTCTGTAATTCCGATACCGCTGTCACTAATCTCAAAGAACATTGTAACTGTATTTGAAGCCTTGTCCTTTAATGCCGCTTTCATATTAATTACGCCGGAACTGGTAAATTTTACTGCATTGGAAAGAAGATTAACAAATACCTGACGCAGCCTTGTCGGGTCACCGTACAATCTCCTGCCAATAACTGGCTCGGCATGAAAGAATATGGTTAACCCTTTCTCCATAACTTTTGGCATAATAAGAGTACGGCAGGCTGTAAATATTTCCTGCAGATTAAACGGAATGTTTTCCAGTTCCATTTTACCGGTTTCGATTTTAGATATATCCAGAATATCATTTAATATCTGCAGAAGCAGTTTGGAGTTTTCCAGTATCTTATTAAAATAGTCTTTAGCTTTAGGCGATACATCGTCGTCTAACGCCAGTTCTGAAAAGCCGATTATGCTGTTCATGGGAGTTCGTATCTCATGGCTCATGTTGGCAAGGAACGCAGACTTGGAACGGCTTGCGGCTTTCGCTTCGTCAAGTGCGTTCTCCAATTCAATCTGCAGGGCTTTTAATTCCAAAATATTGTTCTGCAGGTCCTGATTCATATCACCCCGCAGGAAAGCGTTTCCAATCAACAGGCAGCAGGAGCGCAGAATCGCAACTTCGTCATCTGAAAAAATTCTTTTCCGGTGACAGTTTTCAAACTGAATGAATCCCCAGAAAATATCCCGTATAAATATCGGCGCGGCAAATACTGATTGTACCTGCATAACTGTTAGATAATCGCGTGAACTGGGTTCCAAATCACTTGTTAAACTGCTTACACACTGCCCCGATGATAATATCTTTTCCCAGTCCGGTATATTTTTTTTATAAGATATATTTTCTATGTGTTGCGCATCCTGCTGTGGAGCGTTTCCCTCGGACCATTCATAAAGCTGGGAAACACATAACTCATTCTGAAAAAAATGATTCTTCCATATAGAAACTCTGTCAGCATGTACCGCTCTAATCATCATGTCCATACTGCTGTACAGGTGGTTCTCTAACCCGGATATTTCTGGATCTAGCAGTACAGCGGCAACCTGATTTAATGTCTGTAAAAGGAGGTTACTCTCTTTAGTCTCAGGTATCATACATTCATTTTCCATCGTTAGGTAATTAATATACAACCTTAATTCTGACAGTTATTTCACCATTCCCCAAGTCTCTGGAAATAACCCTTGTTTTTCTTTTCCTTACAATGTGCATATTCTGGCCTTTAAGAATAAAAGGCGATGAAAGGTTAAATACATATTCTGTTCCGCTAAGGCGCAGTTTGGCGCTGCCGGCAGTCATATTTACAAGTTCGCATAAGGTATCTTCTACATCCTCTTTTGTAAGTTCATTCTGAGGAACGCCGATTATAGAGGAACATAATTGAGACATATCGTTTTCTTTCGCCGAAATAAACAAGATGCTGTTTTTTTTACCGCTAAGACTCATAATACCGGTCATTTCATCAAAACTGTTTTCATGTTCGTCCTGTGTTTCATCTGTTGTTTTTCCGGGCGGCGGCAGAACATTAAGAGAAAAACCGGAAACGGTAGTAATAATTTCCGAGAGTACGCTGGAAAAAATTAATCCAAGTTCATTATCTATATCCATTTAAAAACCGCCCCCTTTTCCGATACATTCCATAATCTTGGATTCCAGTTCCTCAACAGTAAACGGTTTAACAAGATAATTACACGCTCCTGCCTGAACAGCGGTAACAATATTGCTTTGCTGCCCTTCTGTTGTTACCATCATTACTGGAATGTGTTTATACAAATCGCTCTTT
>Ga0123356_10007003_pt1 | contig 11321 bp, 8 predicted proteins | sample TergutEmb28metaG_2_FD_92546 | JGI IMG/M metagenome (GOLD analysis project Ga0123356, IMG submission 92546) | Embiratermes neotenicus P3 segment gut microbial communities from Petit-Saut dam, French Guiana - Emb289 P3 | ecosystem: Host-associated > Arthropoda: Insects > Digestive system > Gut ... | reverse complement strand
CGGCGTTCGCGGTGACCGGCGGATCAGCCGCAACAGCCAAGATCGGCCTGCAGGCGGCGTTCGTTCACGTGCTGTTCAACGTCTTCTCGATCCTGGTCATATTCGTCATCCCGATCCTGCGACCGATCCCCCTGCGCTGCGCCGAGGCAGTGGCGGGTGTAGCGGCCAGGCACAAGTGGTTTGCGGCGTTCTACATCGGCACGGTCTTTGTGGCACTACCCGCGCTGGTCATCGCTCTGTACGCGATCTTCTAGCTCGCTTGCCGGTCCCTCGCGGCGCAGCGGCTCGGCTCCGGTCTCGGAGAGCAGCAGCAGTGCCGCCATCACGCGCTTGCTCAGATCCGGTGACTCAGCCAGCCCCAGCTTCCAGAAGATCGAGTTGACGTAGCCCTCGACGGCCCGCTTGGTGATCGTGAGTGATTGTGCGATCGCAACGTTGCTCTTCCCTCTCGCGATCTCCCCGAGCACCTCGAGCTCACGCCGCGTCAGGTTCTTCAGTCGCCCATGCTCACTGCCGGCGTCCGCCTTGATCAGCGCCTCGACAACCTTTGGGTCGACCACTGATCCGCCGGCGCGTACCGCTTCGACCGCACTGACGAGCTGTCCGCGGTCATGGATGCGTTCCTTGAGCAGATAGGCACGGCCCGCAGCACCTGGTTCCAGCAGCGCCAGGGCATAGCCCACATCGTTGTACTGACTCAAGACCACGACGCCGATATCCGGATGCAGACGCCGCAGCGTGGTCGCGATCTCAATGCCCTCAGCCCGCCCGCTCGGCGGCATCCTGATGTCGGTCACGACAACGTCAGGACCGGTGACCTCGACTGCCTCGAGAACGCTCTCCTTGCTACCCACCGCGGCCACGACCTCGAGGCCGGAATTCGACGACGCGAGCACGCGCGTGATCCCCTCGCGTACCAGGTAGTTGTCCTCGCCCAGGACGATCCTCAGCGTCACGATGAACGCGTTCCGGGCCTGGACCACCTTGCCGTTGCCAGCTCCACCAGGCAACGGATTTTAGTGCGTCTCACGACGCGGGTCAGGTCCTCCGGCCGCGACCCGGCACGGCCCGGACCCTCCGGCGCGAGCTCCCCCGCTATCCGAGATGAAGCAGCCGCGCCCGGCGCACCGCCTGTGCGCGATCGGTGACGTCGAGCTTGCGGTAGATGTTCTTCATGTGGGTCTTGACGGTGTTCACAGAGACGAACAGCTCGGAGGCGATCTCGGCTTTGGACAGATCGGTCGGCAGGTAGCGCAGAACCGCCTTCTCGCGAGCGCTCAAAGGCTCGAGCACGAGCGAGAGCGCCCCGCTCAGTGATTCGTCAGCGTGGGGATCCAGCGTCTCGACGAGCTGGCCCGCGAGCGCGCGATATGAGGTTCCCACGCGAATCCTGCGAACGACCAGCTGTCTGAGCGGGGCACCAACGCTGAGGAATGGGCTCACGTACCGCTCCGTGTCGGCCAGTTCCAGCGCGTCTTCGACGAGCTTCAGCGCGGATTCGTCGTCGCCGAACTGATGCGCTGCGACCGCTGCGAGTGCGCGCAGCTCAACCGCCGCTGCCGGCTGCAGGCTGCCGAGCTCGTCGGCAACAGCGTTGCGGGTGACCTCCGCTGCGCGCCTCGGATCGCCGTCGGCCAGTGCGAGCCTGGCCTGCACGAGCTCCCCTTCACATGACCTGCCTTGACCGCTCATGTCGGCGACGATGTCCGTGGCCTCGGCACTGCGCCCGCTGGCGATCAGAGCCGCTGCCTCCGCGCCCGCGAGCGCGTGGCCGAGCGCCGCGGGCATTGCACCGGCACCTGCTTCCTCTCTTGCCGCATGGATCGCGATCCGAGCCACCTCAGCCTCGCCGCTGCGGATCGCGACCAGCGCCCGCATCAGCTGGGCCGTCGCCGGGACCAATCGGTCTGCCGATCCGCGCGACGCCACGCTCGCGTTCTCAAGGTGAACGTTCGCTTCTGCGAGCTCATTCCAGTGATAGGCGCAGATCCCGAGCGCGCAGCTCGCCGATGCGGAGTGGGGCAGCCTGGCCCAGCCGCAGCGCTCTCCGAGCCTGATCGCGTCCTGGGAGAGCTGCGCGGCGCCGTGGAGTTCGCCGCTGAGCGCTTCGACCAGCCCGAGGGATGCCATGACGCTGAACACGAGGTAGTCGCTGTCGGTGGCTCGAGCCAGTGACAGTGCGCTCTCCAGCGTTGAGCGCGCGTGAGTTCTGGCTCCGGCCCAGGTCTCAGCGATGCCGAGGTTCAGGAGCGCGAGTGCTCGGCGTTCGCGCCCGCCGAGCGCGAGCGCCTCAGCGGCATGTCCAGCGAGCAGCTTCTTCGATGCCATGATCGCTGTGTCCAGGTCACCGGCCGCTCGAGCCTCGTACTGACGCGCCACCGTGCGCGCGAAGCTGAACTCGGACCGTCGATTGGACCTGACCGAGGAAGCGTTCTCGTCGGCCAGGCGAATGTATGCGCGGGCCTGTTCCGGCTCGCCGGACTCGAGCAGCGCCGTGCCCACGGCGAGCGCGAGCTCCGAGTCGCGGACGATCCACTGCCGCGGGAAGCTCGTGACCATCTCGATAAGACTCGCCGCTTCCCCATGTACCAACAGTTCGAGCCAGCTCGTCTTCACCAGGGTTGCGGCAAGGTCCCAGTCTTCGGCAGCAATCGCGTGTCCTAGCGCCAACGCGTTGACACCGTTCTGCGCATACCACCGAGCGGCCCGACGGTGCTGGAGCAGGAACACATCGGGCATTCGGTGGCGAAGTTGAGTTCGCAGCAGTTCCCTGAACATCACGTGATACCGGTAGGTCAGCTGCTGTCCGCCAACCCGCGAAAGGAACGCGCCCGAGCGCTCGAGCTGCTCCAGCAGTGCCGCGCCATCGACGTGCTTTCCGAGCAGCGCGTCGACCAGCCCGGGCGTGAGCGAGTCAACTGTGCTGGTCTTCAGCATGAAGGCCCGGAGCTCAGCGGGCACGTTCTGAAGCACCTGTTCAACGAAGTAGTCGGCGACAGAGCCGTCGTCGCCGGCAAACGTGCTCACGAGCTCGGCGACGTCATCGCGGTCTTGCAGTGACAGGGCCGCGAGTCGAAGCCCAGCGGCCCACCCTTCCGTACGCTCATGCAGCGCCGCGGCCTGCTCGTCCGTCAGCTCGAGTTGGGCGCGCTCGAACAGCACCACCGCCTCCTCGAGTGTGAAGGCCAGTTCCGCGGTCCGCAGTTCGGTGAGCAATCCCTCGAGATGCAGGCGGTGCAGTGACAACGGCGGATCGGTCCTGCTCACCAGCACGAGGCGGAGTCGGTCCGGTGGGTGGCGGAGCAGCACATCGAGCTGCCGGCTCACGTCCGGCGCCCCGAGCTCGTGGAAGTCATCCAGAATCAGCACGAGGCGGCGTGACGTCGCATCCAGTGCGCGCGACAGCTCCGGCAGGAAATCATGCTCGCCCACCTGTACGCGAGCAGCCAGGGACCGGAGCTCGGGATCACCGGCGATCTGCACAGCGTCCAGGACGGCTTGCCACAGTTGAGCAGGCTGAGTGTCACTCCTGTCGATCGACAGCCACGCCGGCCGAGCCGATCGTGCATGCCGCTGCGCCCACGTCGAGACCAGTGTCGTCTTTCCGGCTCCCGGCGGACCCGTCACAATCGTCAGCGGCCCGGCGACACCGGCGTCCAATCGCGCGAGCAGGCGGCTGCGTTCGACCATTCCATCGGCCACGTGGGGAGGGAGCAGCCGCGCTTGGGTCGCGGTCGAAATCGACCTCACCTCGGCCGGCTGTAGTGGTGTCGCAACCACCCGTGGCTCGTGATCACGCACCACTGAACGCCGGCCTGCCACCGCGCTTGCGCCGCGACCCATGCCAGAAGTATCGATCCTGCTGACCTGACGCTCAACCATGCACGTCTGTGAGTGCGTGTGAGTGCGCACACCCCTTATCAGCCCGTGTGGGCACCTGGCTCCGACCGCGTGCGGCCCAGGCGTTGTGGGTCCGGTCAGGGCTGCTTTCCGGTTGTGGTTGGCGCGCTTGGCGCCGTCGGCGCGTTTGTGACGGCCTCGGTATGGGTTTCCGTCACCGCCGGTTCCGTAACTGTGACCGTGTCTGTGGGCGCCTGCACGGTGACGCCGACGGTGCTGGGTGTGGTCGGCGCCGAAGGAGAGGTGACCGTCCTTGTGATGGTCCCGTTGCCGGTGCCCCGGATCGCGAGTGCAATCCCCCCTCCGATCAGCAGCGCGACGATCGCGGTCAGAACCAGGGGCCAGATCCGTCGCCGGCGCCGATCGAGCTGGACACCGCAGTTCCTGCAGTACTGCGCGACCGGGTCGACGGGTGTCCCGCACTTGGGACAGATCCTGGCGGGAGGGTCCGGGCTGGGTTGGGGGCTGTCGCCCGTCATCTATCTGATGCTTCCCGGGTGTGGTGACGGCCAATCACCCCGGGCGGGTGATTGGCCGTCACCCGCACTGCACCCAGCATTGATCCTGACCGGTGAGTGAATCCGCAGACACAGGAGCCGACGCCCCGCGGCCTAGCGAGCCGGATGTGGCTACCAGTCCGTTACCCCCCGGAGTCGCCGCGCGCAGGTCGAGCCCGCCGTCGCGCGGCGCAGCCTGGGGCGTGCGCGTCCTGTTCACGCTGGGGACGATCCTGTCCGTGGCCGCAGTCTTGGCGATTTGGGCCAACCGCCAGATCCTCAACTCTGACAACTGGGCGCAGACGAGCACCGAACTGCTCCAGAACAGCGCCGTCCGAACCCAGATCGCCGGCTACCTGGTCCAAGAACTGTACGACCACGTAGACGTCAGCGCTGAACTCTCGAGCGCGCTGCCGCCGCGACTGAAGCCACTGGCGGGGCCGGTGGCCGGCGGGCTCCAGAACCTCGCCGAAAAAGGTGCGTACGACTTTCTCGGGCGGCCACGCGTACAGGCCGCTTGGCTGACGGCTCAGCGGCTGACCGCCCAGCAGTTCATCAACATCGTCAGCGGAAACTCGAAGGTCGTTCAGCTCACCGGCAAGGCGGTGTTCGTCGACCTGCGGCCGATCTTGGGCAAGTTGATCCAGGCGTTTGGATTGCCCTCCTCGCTCCTGGCCAAGCTGCCGCCGAGCGCGGCCAGGCTCAAGGTGATGTCGAGCAACCAGATCAGCGTTGTCCAAAATGTGGTGAAGCTCGTCAAGGGTCTGGCGGTGATCCTGCCATTGCTGGCGCTGCTGCTGTTCGCGCTCGCTGTCTACCTCTCGCGCACGCGACGCAGACACGCCCTGTTCATCGTCGGGATCGACATGGTGCTCGCCGGTGCCGTCGTCGTCGTCGCTCGCAACGTCGCGGGGCATGCGATCGTGAATTCGCTGTCCTCAACGGCCTCTGTCAAGCCGGCGGCGCAGGCCACCTGGTCGATCGGAACGGCGATGCTGAGCGACATCGCCCAAGCGCTCATCCTGATCGGCCTGGTCGTGATGCTTGCTGCCTCGCTGGCCGGCCCGCGGCGGCCTGCTCTCGCGCTTCGTCGCGCCGCCGCGCCGTGGCTTCGCGAGCACCGCGGCGTCGTCTACGGCGTGGCGCTCGCCGTGCTGCTGCTGATCGTTCTGTGGGGACCGATCCCGGCCACCCGAATGCCCATCCCGGTTCTGATCATGGTTGGGCTCACGTGGATCGGCGTGGAGGCGATCCGCCGGCAGACCGCCATCGAGTTCCCCGACGCGCAGATCGGCGACACGTTCGCGGCGATCAAGTCCTTGCGCTTGCGCTTGCGTGGTCGGGGCGGGCGAACGACGACGCCGGGTCCACCGCCGATTGCAGGCGCGGCGGGTCAACCGTGGGAATGGGACCCCGAGGAGCGCGTCAGGCTGCTCGAGCGTCTCGCCGCGCTGCGGGACTCGGGAGTGCTGTCAGAGGGTGAGTTCGCCTCGGAGAAGGCTGTGTTGCTCACGGCCCTTCTTGAGCAGGCGCGTCGCTGACAGGATGCCGGCCGGCCGCGATACCTGCACTCATCTTGATCGCCTTGACGGCCCCGGTCGCCCCCGCCTGAAGCGTCACGCCGACCGCGAGCAGGAAGATCGCGGGTATCAGAAGGTACTTCGAGCCCAGCATCAGGATCGCGATCCTGCTGAGCGCGTACGGCGGACTGCAGACCATCGCGCCGAGCGCGCCGCTGATCGCGCTCGCGGCCAGCTTGTCCCGCCTGGAGAGCGTCGGCTTCGCCACCCCGATCAGCCGCGCCGGCACGCTGACATAGCAGACCATCATCACGCCAACGACGATGCCCTGCGCCAGCGCGAACCAGGGAGGGCCATAGCGCGTGACGATCAGCGACGAGAATGCCAGCGCGAGCCCGATCCCCGCACCCCACGCCAGGATCACGCGGGCGTGCCTGCGGGCCGTCACCCTGGCCGCGTGGATCTCCGGCGGACCGTCGCTCGAGATCGCGAACGCGAACACCGCGTTCAGGTAGAAGCTGCCGGCGGTGATCGCCGCGATGGCGATCACCAGCGGGATCAGGACCGGGCCGCGCAACACGTGGAAGCTTCGTCCATGCAGGACATGCAGCTTCAGATCCAGCGTCGCGAGCCAGATCCACATCGCCGGGAGGATCATGATCGCGGTCAGTCGCCAGTTGACGACCACCAGCTTGACTCCCTGGAACAGCATCACGACGGCGCTGACGATCAGGGCGAGCGGAGCCAGCCAGCGCTGTGATCCGCTGATCCGCAGCACCGCCGCTTCCACCATCGCGTCGTCGCCCTCGCGGATCGCGTGGACGAGCGCTCGGATCCGAGGTACGACTACTGGGCGGTGCACGCCGTCGCGTCGATGGTCACACTCGGAATTTACCTTCTGAGGGGTGATCGAACCTCACCCCGCAAGGGTGATCGCTCGGCTGGCATCACCGGTCCGCGCCCGTCGCATCAACAGCGTCCTGCACACTCGGGAACACGCGCCGGAGCGGCTCGGCTGCGTCCGCGCGACGTAGAACCTCACGGACGCCGCCGATATCGCGCGCCACCCGCAGGGCGACCCCCTCCTCGGCCAGGCTCTCTCCGAGCTGGTTGAGCATCTCCACCGCGGTGAAGTCGATGAAGGGCACGTTTGAGGCGTCGAGAACGACCGACCTGGTTCCCGTCCGCCTGGCTGCTGCCTCGACGCTGGCGCGAACCCAGTCGGCGTTGGCAAAGAATAGGCCGCTCTCAACGCGGAGAACCACGGTGTCAGGTAACGGCTCGGGGTTGTTCAGGTGCTCGATATCTGCGTAGTGCTCGCCCCCTGCGGGCTTGACGAGTTCGGCGACCCTGGGGCGGGAAGCGCGATACAGCAGCAGCGTCAGCGAGACCGTGATCCCGATGAACAGTCCCGGCAGCGTGTCGAACACCGTCACGCCGAGCAGGGCAGCGATCGCCGCGATGAAATCGGGCCGCGCCGCGATGCCGTAGGCGTCGGCCTGGCGGCCGGCATAGACGCGGTACAGCCGGATCAGCGCGTCAACATCGACGAGCTCTTCAACGGCGACGATGACCACTGCCGCGAGCGTGGCCTCCGGCAGCTTTTCGAAGAGCCCCGTGAGAAACAGCAGGGTGACGATCGTCATCGCCGCCACCACCAGCCCCGAGACCTGGCTCTTGGCGCCTGCCGATCCGTTGACGGCGGTCTTCGAGAGGCTGCCGTTGACGGCCATTCCGCTCGACAGGCCCGACGCGAGGTTGGCTGTCCCGAGGCCGAGCAGTTCGCGGTTGGCGTCGATGTCGTAGTGGTGCTTGGCGGCGTAGGTCTTGGCGGCGCCCAGCCCTTCTGCGAAGCCGACCAGCATGATCCCGCCGGCCCCACCGGCGAGCCTCAGGTAGTCGTGGAAGCTGAGCTTGGGAATGCCAAACGACGGCAAACCCCGGTTGATATGACCGACGATCTTCACCCCGTGCTGGTCGAGGCTGAAGACGGCCACGGCGACGATGCTGAGGACTACGACGACGAGCGAGCCGGGGACGGCGGGCAACGTCCGGCGCAGGACGAGCAGCAGGACGAGCGACAGGGCGCCCACCGCGAGGGTCGTGCCCTGTGTGTCACTGAGTTTGGTGATCAAATCCCACAGCTTCTGGAAGAAGTCGCCCGAGCCTTTCGACACACCGAACAGGTCGGGAACCTGACCCACGATGATCGTCAGCGCCAGTCCGATGATGAATCCCTTGAGCACGGGTTCGGAGATGAAGCTCGCCAGGAACCCGAGCCGAGCCATGCCGGCGATCATCGCGATCACCCCGACGGTGATCGCCAGCGCGGCGGTCATGGTCACATACTGACTGCCGCCAGCGGTGACATATGTCGCCACGGTGGCTGCCGACAGCGCCGCGGTGGCCGACATCGGCCCGGTGACCAAGTGACGGGAACTCCCGAAGGCCGCGTAGAAGATCAGCGCCCCGGGGGCGGCATAAAGGCCCACTACTGGCGATACCCCGGCGATCGAGGCATAGGCGAGGGCTTCGGGGACCAAGACCGCCCAGACGGTCAGACCTGCGAGCAGGTCGCCACGGAGCCAGGACCGGTCGTAGCCGCGCAGCGACGAGAAGAGCCAGTCGGGCATCCGAGTCGGGGCTAGCGGCTCACGCCCGCGGTTGTCCTCCCGACACCCCAGCTCCCTTGTGGGAGTGCGGATGCCGGCGTCGGAACGCCCGGAACATGCGTGCGGTTGCCCAGGCGGCGGCCGCAGCGACAACGAGCGGCACCACGACCCGCGGGAACGAATGCCCCGACGCCGCCGAGGCGACACCGTAGGCGGCCAGCGCGGCGCCGACGTTCCACAACAGTGCGGCAAGGAGATTCCAGGTGGCGAATTGTCGGAACGACATTCCGAGGGCGCCGGAGACCCAGGACGGGACGAAGAAGACGATCAGCCGCCCCCACTTCAGCTCGATCTTCTCACCCGCAGCCAGCGCTTGCCGCCGCTTGCCGGCTGAGCCTTCCTCGCCGTCAAGTCCGGCACGAGCTATGCGCCTGCCCACCCACCAACCACCGAGGCTTCCCACCTCGGCCCCGGCGGTGCCCACCACCAGCACCGCCCACAGATGCAGCGTGCCCTGGCTGGCGAGGGCGCCTGCCGCACCCGCCGCCGCCGCGCCGATCGCGGGGATGCCCGCCCAAGCGGCCATCTGCGCAGCGAACAGCGCCAGAAACGTCGTGGCCTTGTCAGCAGTGGCCGTCGCGAGCAGCAGACTGAACGTGATTGTCCACCTACCCGACTCGGCGCGCCGGCGCCCCACGGAACGGCTTGCGCATGTCGATCTCCTCGCTCAAGTGCGGAGACGGTCGCACGCGTTTGGGTGAGCGGCAATCACCCGGCCGGGGTGATTGCCGCTCACCCCACGGCATCGGAGCATCGCTGCGTGGCTGCCCACCGACACGCCGCCTCGGAACACGGTGTGAAGCAGCGACGGAGCGCTCCGTGCCGACGACGTGTCGCGACCGGCGGCCTGACAGCGTGCGCTAGATGAGCGAGGGCTCTCCGCCGCGCTCGTATCCCGCCGACGAGTCGCCGTTTCAAGCATCCCGGCAGGAGCCCCTGCTCAATCGCAGTCTTCCGGTGACTCGCGATCTGCCGGGCTACCGGCCGGCGACGGCGCGCCGGGATGTCCTGGCCGCGTTGACGGTGGCGGCATTGGCGATCCCCTCGGCGATGGCGTACGCCCAGGTCGCCGGCTTGGCCCCAGTCATCGGTCTGTATGCGCTGCTGCTGCCCACGGTCGCATACGCGCTGCTGGGCTCCTCGCGACAGGTGATTGTCGGGCCCGAGGGTTCGCTGGCCGCGCTCGTCGCCGCGGCGGTGCTCTCAATCGCACCGAGAGGGAGCGCGCAGGCGGGCGAGTTGGCGGCGATGCTCGCCCTGCTGACCGCATTGTGCTACGGCATCGCGGCAGTCGTGCGCCTCGGCTGGATCGCCGACTACTTCTCACGCCCCGTTCTGATCGGCTACATCCACGGTGTCGCTGTGGTCCTGATCGTCGGCCAGCTCGGCAAGCTGCTCGGCCTCGACATCAACGCGGCGGATCCGATCCCCCTGCTGGTGCAGGCGGCACGCGAAATCGGCGACACGAGTTGGCAGACGCTGCTCGTCAGCGTCGTATCGCTGTCGATCCTGCTGACGCTGCGCTACCGGGCGCCCCGCGTTCCTGCAGCGCTGCTCGTGGTTGTCGCCGGGATCGTCGCCTCGTACGCGTTTAACCTGGTCGACCACGGCGTCGCCGTCGTCGGCCACATCCCGCGCGGCCTGCCCGGCCTGAGCTTCCCGACGCCTTCGGTCAGGACCACCATTGACCTGGTGCCGGCGGCGATCGGGTTGTTCCTTGTCAGCTTCGCCGATGAGATTCTGACCGCACGAACCTACGCAGGCCGACACAACGAGCACGTCCGACCCGAACAGGAACTGCTGGCAATGGGGGCGGCCGACGCCTTGGCAGGAATCAGCCACGGCATGCCCGTCGGCGCGAGTAGCTCACGCACCGCGGTCAACGACGCGATGGGCGCGCGCAGCCAGGTGTCGGGCCTGATTGCCGCGGCGACCGTGGCCGTCGTCCTCCTCGTCCTCACCGGCCCGCTCGCCCAACTCCCCAAGGCTGTCCTCGGGGCCGCAATCGTCTCGGCGGCGGTCGGCCTGGTGGACCCGCCGGCGTGGCGCGAGCTCTGGCAGACTGACCGTGTTGAGGTCAGCATCGCCGCCGTGACGACTGCGGGCGTGGTCATCACCGGTGTGCTCAACGCGATCGTGTTCGCAGTCGGGCTGTCGATCGTCGACGTTGTCAGGCGCAGCGCCCACCCACACGACGCAGTGCTCGGCTGGGTGCCGCGCCTCGGGCGCTGGGGTGACGTGGCGGTGCATCGGTCGGCGCGGATCACGGCCGGAGTGGTCGTGTATCGCCTCGACGACCGGCTGTTCTTCGCCAACGCCAGTTACTTCAACGCTCGGATCCGGGAAGCGCTGCGCGGGGTTCCCTCCGAGCCGCATTGGCTCGTGCTCGATGCCCAGGCGATGACCCATGTCGACGCAGCCGGCCTGACCGCGTTGCGCGACATGGCTGAGAGCCTCGCCGGCCAGGGGGTGACGCTCGTCGTTGCCCGCATGACACACCGGATCGAGCAGCAACTGATCGACGCTGGGGTCGCCGACGACATCGGGCGCGAGCACTTCTATCCAACGGTCCGGGCCGCGGTCGCGGCCTGCGTCGGGGCCGAAGACGCCGAGACGCCGCCGTCACCGTAGCCGCCGGCGCCAGGCTCACCCCGCGGGCGAATTCAGCTGGTTTCGCCAGCCACGCAGCGAAAGCCGATGTGGCTCATGCCGGTGTCGACCATCTGCGGGCG
>Ga0123356_10007002_pt1 | contig 11321 bp, 14 predicted proteins | sample TergutEmb28metaG_2_FD_92546 | JGI IMG/M metagenome (GOLD analysis project Ga0123356, IMG submission 92546) | Embiratermes neotenicus P3 segment gut microbial communities from Petit-Saut dam, French Guiana - Emb289 P3 | ecosystem: Host-associated > Arthropoda: Insects > Digestive system > Gut ... | reverse complement strand
CATGATGCGCGGGAAACTTCGTTGCATGATGCGCGGGAAACTTCGTTGCATGATGCGCGGGAAACTTCGTTGCATGATGCGCGGGAAACTTCGTTGCATGATGCGCGGGAAACTTCGTTGCATAATGCTGTAATACTCATGCTACAAGAACCTCCAGATATGGATAAAGCACACCCTTAATTTGAAGACGCTCGGCATATTCTGTTAGTTTTTGCAGATGCTTCTTTCCTGCCATATAGTTTTTTAGAACTTCAAAAGCACAGTCTTTACCAATTTGAAGTCTCATGCGGAAAAAATCACATACCGTTCGTTCACGGTCATAAATTTTCAGCGGATGCCCATCTTTTTTAACTGTCTGTATACCTACTTCATAAATCTGCGGAATCGCTTTATGTATTTTAAGTTGAAAATCATCAGGGATAACTGGAACCCGTTTGTGAGACGGCAGGGTAATATCAATTTTCTGTGGAATAACGCTGGAAAGGTCATGGTATTGTGCTGCTGAGAACAGCGATATAACGGCATCAGGAAATATAACAGAGAGAATCGTGTAAGTGTCTATATCATCCAGTTTTACAGGTGAAGCATAGTACCCCCTGCGTAGACGATGGAGATACCCAAGCCTTATAAGTTCATCAGTATCCTTACCGCAAAAACCTGCGGTTCGCAGGATTGAAGAACGAATAACCGGACCTTCCGTCTTAAAGAGATTATTAACTTTTTTTATCCGACAATCTGTCATACACTACCCCCAAAACGTACTATTTCAAATATATGATAATACGTTATGATTCTTACAAGATAGTACAAGCTGTGTTTGTTGTCAATGGAAATAGGCACTTTTTAAGAAATGTGTCCACCATTTATTTCATACTTGAAAAAGTGATCTATAAAAAACGACACATAGAACCCTCGGTAGTCATCAATATTCATCAGTAATCACTAATTCACCTCAATAATCAACCAATTACTTGACCCGTCGTCCGCGTGAGCGGACAGTAAATCCATACCTTAAAAGAGCCAAGGTCGAAGACCTTGACAAAATTCGGCAAATTCAATAGCATATAGGCTCAGTATCTTAGATACGGTCCCCGGTTGTGTATATACACTGGGGGCGTAAGTAGTCTATAATAAATTGTAAGTCTTTATGTAGTATAGACTTGCAAAATACCACCCTTTTCAAAGGGCGTATTCAAATACCACAAAAGTAAAAACGACACATGGAACGGCAGATGGCGTTTTGGATGTTGTTTATGAGGATTTGGATATGCTCGACTCCCTACCTTATTCAATTTTTAAACGGAAAGATAGACCTTTTTATTTGGTTTCTTTCAAGAATGAAATCACAGGTGAATATTTTCCAGCCATTAGCACCAAACAGGCGACTAAATCCGCCGCAATAAAAACCGCAGTGGAATGGCTCCGTAATGGGATCCCTCAAAAAGGCAGTGCTTCATTATCTCTAAAAATGCTATCTTTACGCTCATTATTCAGAGATATTGAAATAACCAGTGAAGATGCTGTTTTCTTTGTAGATGAAATGAAACGCCGTGACCTCATACGTTCTGCTATTTTTATAGGAAGCAAACAGGATCGTGATTTTGGTCAGTTCCTTGAAGATTGTTGGACATGGGATAAATCGGATTACATTGCTGAAAAGTTACGACGAGACCATAGTATCCATCGTACTTATGTAAGAAGTCAGTTTCGTTCGGCTCAAAAATTCTGGCTTCCGGCTTTTATTGGCAAGACTCTTGGAGGACTTACAAGAGACGATATTGAAGACTTCATAAAAAGTTTTGAAAGCATGAAAGTATCGGCAGCACGAAAAAATCAAATCCTAAAAGCAGGTCTTGTCCCCTTAAAATGGGCTTATAAAAAACGTATGATTGATGATAATATAGGGGCAGGACTTGTGATGTTCTCTGGTGAAGATAGAGAGCGTCATATATTGACACCTGAAATTGCCAAGTCATTATTCACACAATCGTGGATTGATGAACGTGCCAAATTGGCGAATATGCTGGCAATGGTTACCGGAATGAGAGCCGGGGAAATACAAGGATTAAGGGTTCAGGATATGGGAAGCGATTGTATTTATATTCGCCATTCATGGAATTATCTGGATGGTCTAAAACCGCCTAAAACCAATAAACCCAGGACGGTCGAACTTCCTTTCCCTTCACTGATAATGGAGTTAATGAATTTGGCTTCCAAAAACCCTCATGGCTGTACAATGGATAGTTTTATTTTTTGGAGTAGGGCTTTGGATTCAAAGCCAATGGAAAGCCCATTGTTTATTAGGTCACTTAGGGATGCCTTGGTAAAAACAGGTATCAATGAGAAAGAAGCTGCAAAATATATGTTCCATGGTTGGCGGCATTATTATACTGCGTACATGAAAGATAAGATAAACGAGAAGCTCCTTCAATCCCAGACTGGGCATAAAACCCTTAAAATGCTTAACCGTTACGGAGAACATCGGATAAATGGAGATAAAGAACAGATTCAAGCGGCGCAGCTTGAGACTTTTGGCGGATTGTTGCCGGAGACAAATTTTATTGGAGAATAATTTGTGAAACAGAATGAATTTTGGGATTTTCATAAAAAAGTAAATGAGATATATCTTAAAATCGATTACCAAAATAGTATTTTTCGAGTAGAAGTTAAAGATAATAAAGATTTACTATATTCGGATAACAAAGAAAAATCCAGAGTTCATATCTCAAAAGCATTAAGTGAAAAGTCACCAGACGAGAAAACAATTTTCTACAAAGATATTGGAATACGTTTTTTAGCATATATTCAATACATTGAAAATAATAAAATTGATATCGGACAAAAAATTAAAGGAAACACTTCTATTTTATACGCTAAAGCAATAGAAACCTTTGGAGAAATACTAACATTAATATCAGAAAATACTTTATCTCCACTTGTTTTGAGTAAAGATAAGGAACAAAAAAATAATATTTCTTTTATTGCAGAAAATAATAAAAAATATCATAAACAGACAATAAATTTACTTAATATTAATGGGTTTATTGATAATGGAAATAACGATTCGGATGGTGACGAATATTGGCTGTATAAACCCTTATCTAAATTGGTCAAAGCATTAATTGAAATGAAACAAAAAGGGTTAATTGTATTGCCTGATAGCAAATACAGCATAAGAAGTTTTATTATACAATATATTAGGGATAAAAATGGAAATCCTATAGATGAAAGAAGTATTCGAAAACAGTTAAATCTTCAATACAAAAAAACAAATTCTGTGAATAATTGTGAATAACAGTGAATAATTGTGAATAAATAATACAAGTATATATATCTATGATATTTTTACCTCAATCCTATTTGGATAATAATTTATTGGAGGTAAAAATGACCATCCCATTAACTGAATCACCAAATTTGCTTACCCGTAGAGAAGCCGCAAATTATTTAGGTAAAATATGTCTCACGACATTGAACCGTTTAACAATCCCAAAAATCCGCATTCGGCGTCGCACGATGTACCGTATCGAAGATCTGCAGCAATGGGTGTCGCAGCAAATCGTAGAGCCTGGTACAAAGAAATGACAGATAACACAACACACGTCAATATCACATTGATGGTCGAGGAGTTAGTGAAAAATGTTGCACTGGTACAGTATGGCGAGGTTTCACTATGTTTGAAAATCCATGATGGCCGCATTGTCTCTACCACCCATTCGCTAACAAAAAATTCAATTAAGAAGGAGGAAAAAAGTAATTCTTAGAGGCATTGTCAGGTCTCGTTGAGATGCTGGCATATACCTCCAATCATTCTCTGTAAATACAGAGAACAATTAAATTTTAAGGAGAAAAAGATGTTAAGAAAGGAAAAATTGACAGCTTTTGAAAAAAACTTTGATAAGTTAGACGAAATCCAACTAAGATTATTTAATGATGTGGAAAAAGTATTTAATGATACAGATATATTTAGTAGTACAATTACTGTTTCTTTATGCATACAAAAAGATCGTATTATTGATGTGACCCATTCAATAATACATAATACTAAATTAAAAAATTAATTTTGGATAAAGAAATGAAGAAAAAAGATATAGAGCATATTGCTTTTTGTTTTATGTATCTAAACTGGCAAAAACAGCAAGAGCAAGCCGATTTCCGTGAAGGTAACATCGTTCCTGTTGAGCTTGAAATGAACATCTTCAAAGATTCTGGGATATTCTTTGGTAGAATGAAAAATGGAGATCTTTTTGTCGGAAAACTGGCATACATAGACGGTCATATACTAATAGTAGGATTTCCCGGCAGCGGGAAGACAATGGCAATAGTTATTCCAACAATGATGACATGGAAAGGAATCCAAATAATTATTGATGTAAAAGGGATTTTTTATAAGATTAGGAAGAAATTAAATAAAGATTATGATAAAAAAGTTTTTGTATTTAGTCCTTGTAAACCTGGAGACAGAAATTGCTACTTTGATCCTTACGTACTTTTAAGATCTGACGGTTATGATAAATTAGCTGGTAATGCATTGGATTTAGCATTCGCTCTTATACCATTAACACCATTGGTAATAGACCCGATTTGGATTGAAATTGCACAGTTTTTCCTTGCGTCAGTAATTATATTCTATTTCGACTTAGGTTGTACATTTATGGAAACATTAGTTGCCATTAAATATCATTCAATTACAGAGATGATAGACAAGGTAATGGATTCCGATAATATGATTGCAAAAATGTTCATGGGGAATTTGAAAGGCGTACAAGGTAAAGTAGTCAAAAATATAGGCCTTGAGCTCACCAAATTGGCGTCAATGATTACATCGCCAGAAATTATTAATGCTTTTTTACCACATAATGGATGTAATTTATTAGATTGGGCAGATATCAACACCGCTAATGAACCATTCGATGTTATTTTGGAAATCCCGGAAGCCAACCTTGAAAGATGGAAACCAATGACCGTGCTCATGATCAACCAACTTATAAAATGTTTAGAAAAAAGAAGTGAGCGTACGTATAATGCGAAAGATGAACTGCCGCCCGTGCTAGTGCTGTTAGATGAATTTGCTCGTCTTGGAAAAATACCTGCAATTACAGAAGGATTGGCCACATTACGGTCTAGAGGTGTCACATTTGTTTTAATTATTCAGAGTCTAGCGAAATTGGAAGAAATATATGGAACTGCAACAGCTAGAGTTATAACGGATATTTGTTCCTATAAAGTTGTATTGGGGGTATCTGATCCTATAAGCCAAGAATATTTTTCAAAAGCAGTAGGTACTATTGAAAACACACAAAAGGGTGCCAGTATAAACTTTAACCCCTTCAGCGGTATAATTTCCGGTTTTGGAATAAATTTCAATGATATCCGTGAACCGATAATTCAACCACAAGAATTTTTACCAATGAATGATGTTGTTATAATAAATCCATTCGGCTTCTGCCGAGTGGATAAGGTTTTGTCCTTTGAGAACGAAGAAATGTTTTTTGGACCGCAATCATTACAGAATCAAGATTATGCGGAATCATCAGTCGCGCGTCAGTATAAGGAGGTAAATTTGAACAATTTTCTTGAGACATCAATAACTAGAGTTAATCAACTGGAAAATGAAAGGAAAATGAAAATGAATCGGGAAAAAAAGGCTAGAGAAAAGAAGGAAGACAGTCGCAATTTTAAATTGGGAGAACTCGTAAGTAAGTATTTCCCCGATGAAGATATTGTGTCTTTTGAAAACCTTCTTCGTGCATTAGTAGAAAATACTGAGGTATTTACAAAGTTAAAGGATGAGGCTGCTAAATATGCGTTGCATAGTTAGTGAGTTTAAAATCATGCCTCTCACTTCGAAAGATTTGGGTGAGGGGTATGAATTTGATTTATTTCATTGGCGCACTTATACATTGCGCTTAAAACAAGGCTACACAGGAGGATTTTATGGCCATTTACCATTTTAACGTAGGGATCATTAGCAGAGGCAATAGCGATTCAATTACAGGAGCATCTGCATATATTAGTGGTGAGAAATTACGAGATAATTTTACAAATAAGATCTATAACTACTCAAAACGCCAAGATGTAATTTTTAAAGAAATCTTATTACCACAGAAAGCACCTAGTGAGTTTCATGACAGGCAAGCATTTTTGAATGCGTTAAATATTTCAGAAAAGCGGAAGGATTCACAATTGGCTCGAACAATAAAAAATGCTTTACCGAATGAACTACCACTAGATGTGAGTATTGCTTTGTTAAAAGAGTTTTTACATGATATTTTCATTAGTGTCGGTTTGTGTGCAGATATTGCTATACATAAAGGAAGATTTGATGAAAATAGGAAACCTAATAATATTGAAGCAGTGCATGAGCGTCTAGACAACCCACATGCGCATATAATTATTCCATTTCGTCCAGTAGATGGAAATGGTTTTTGTCGAATAAAAACACAGACCCGTTACATGAACAAGCGAACATTTTTAAAAAAATTACGTGAAGATTGGGCAAGGTTGCTAAACAGAGAGTTTGAGCGTAGAGGATTAGATGTTAGGGTATCACATGAAAGTCATGCTGCTCGGGGGATATTTGACCTAGAACCAACCACGCATCTCGGTCCTGCTGTATTAGCCATGGAAAAGAAAGGTATCAGAACAGAGCGTGGCGATGAACATCGTAGGATAATTAAACGTAATAAAGAACGTGAGATTTCGCGTGAAAAATCTCTCGAACGAGAGCGTTCTTTGGATCGCTCAAGATGATCAAAATGAAAAATTGATATTTGGAATTACAAAGGACTGTTTAAAAACTAATCAGTCCTTTTAATATTTTAGTCATAAACAGGAGGAAAAAATTATGACAAATGATGATTGGGATGATTTAATCAATGAAGAAGACAACCCTTATGATGATCCAGATTTAACTTTTGAATCTGAAGAATCATCATTCAATGCCGGATTTTATTTAGCCCTAGAAAATGAATCCTTTGATGCTACTGATCTTGACCGAGATATTGTATATCCGGAGATGGCATTTGAAGAAAAAAAGGCATTTAAAGCAGGGTATCATGACGGAGCCATGAAATTGTTTAATCTGATTTATGGCGATAATAAAGATGAAGTAGATATTAGACCACCGGTTTATCGCCCGGAAGATTATGACGATGACGGCGAACCTATTAATGAAAACGAAGTTAGAAAGGAGGAAGATGAACTTGATGAAAAATATTCTTCTGAAGAAGATATTGACAGATACCATTATGAAAATTTAATGGAAATGTACAATAGAGCGCCTACTGTTTCTTGTGTTACAACCGCTGAAGACACTGAATACAATGATGCATATTTCGTAGACTTTTCAAAAGTGAATGCAATTACTTTACCCATCGAAAAGTTTGCTATTAAAGAAGAAGATTAAAATGATAATGGGGGAGCTTGTTTGTTAAAGTTCCCCCATTGAGCCCATAATTTATTGCTTTGCTTCGTACTCTTTTATTACTTCTTCAGGAGACTTGCCGCTTTTTAACAGATCGATTATTTCTTTTTGTGCTTGCTGTTTGGCATGGTTGATGTGGGTTCTGGTATCGACCTCGTATTTGAATTCGCTCATCAGTCGGGCACGTTCAACCTGGTCCCGGCTAATATTCATTAAAACCTCGCTTGCCATTGCTATACCCTCCTCATACTCTAATATTTCGTTAATTTTACGACGTTTGTCCAAATCCAGCAAGTATCGGAAATAGACCGCCCAATGTTCAGGTGCCGTCATTTCTCCTACAGGCTTTTCAACAACCCTGTCCAATTTGGATAGCTCAAGGGTGATTATTCGGCTCCTGCCTCCCAGAGATACTCCATGCCCACTATCGTAATATTCAAACTTATGGAGAAATGCCTCGTCCGTAAAAAATCGTTCCTTAACCAGGAAAGCAATCTGATATGCTTCCTTTAAATCCTTATAATCCTTACCTGATCCACGAATATCTTGACCGGCAAAAAGTTTGCTAATGTGGTATTCCAGCCGGATTGGTTCAACCGGTGTCGGATTTAATGACATTTCCACATTCACCGGCTCTTCTTTGTCAGTAAGACATGCAATATCAAACCGTATCTGTCGGTCACGGAGACTGTCTATAGGTGGCTCATTGGCGGTTATGGTGGCAACAGAAACATTCCGTCCGATTAAAGCGGATATCAAGCGTGATAAAGCGCCTCTTGATTCAGGAGTTTCTTTTGTGAACACCGCCTTGAATACATTATCGTAACAAATGTCTATAAGGTCATCGGTATCATTGAACTGTACTTTTGTCAAACTTAGCCTCCTGGAATCATTCCCTGATAACCATATTATACTATCTTTTTTGGGATTCTGCCAAGATAATGCCAATTATAAAGAAAAAGGCTGCCTGAAATGCTTCAGACAGCCTCGTTTCCTTCAATACTTAAGCAATGCCGAAGTATTTTCTTTCTCCTTCTGAAAGGAAGTTGAAAGCCAACCTTTTGATGTGAAACTCCCATGTCTGATGAACCTCATCACAATAGGGTTCACCTAATCCATGGTTTATCGGATACCGAATAGTTGTGAATATTGCACCCTCTTCGGTTTTTCTCCATCCGTATGAGCGTTCATGTACAATAGCTTTCGTTAAAGAAGGCTTTCCGAGAAGAGCTTTCTCGTTTTCTTTGTAATAACGTCCAATAAGATACTTTAAACGATCCATTGGCTCCGTAACTCCGTCCCATTTCTTATATAGGGACTGAAGTTCATTTAAAAATACCTCAGCATAATGGTTTTTGCAAAAATGCTTACCATTATATAGCCAAGCCGAAAAATCCTGGTTGTTACAACCGAATGTATGACAATTTTTTCTGCCATCCATAGGTAACCTCCAAAAAAATATAGGTTACCGTTTTTAAAAAATAAGTTATTTCTGTTCCTTAACTCAAATATTACATCCATCAAAAACTTTGATGATATATAATATCCCATTCACTGCTTATATTATTGTCTGGTAATCATGGGGCATACCAGAGGGTGTAAAATAGTTGACTCCACCCGATAATAATATAACACATTACTTTTCATTTTTCAACAAAAAAACAAGGATATTTAAAAAATTCAATCAAAAATCTAAGTTTTTTGTCGAATTGCTGCTAAGAAAGCGGAGCCGTAATCAATACAATTTTTTCTAATAATATATGGTGTTCCTTTTTTGCTTATCATTATTTTTCTAACTTCTGATCTAGCCGTTTGAGCTCCTTGTCTTGATGTAGAAGAACCATGAGTAAAAAGAATATATTCGTAACCTTCTTCTTGCGCTTTTTTTAATCCTTCCATTGTACGTTTATGAAAATCTTTCAAAAGTTCCCAGTAAGCCATACCATAATCAGGTCCATCATGGTAATCAATAATGAGTGTTTTTGATTGGTTTTTCCATTCACGACCATCGCCTCTTCCTGTTTGAAAGTTATAAGCCATAATTAATCTCCATATGAATTCAGGTTACTAAGAAGTTAACAATTTATCAATATTCCTCTATGATACAAGGCTCTAGTGTTTAACATTGAATAACCGGAATATTATTTGATATCCAATTTGCTACAGCTGTATTGCCATTATTAATTGAAATATCATATGGAGTATTTCCGTCTTTGTCCTTGCAATGAGCTAATTCTGGTAAATGAGCATAAAACCATTCAATTACATCAGTGATTGTAATTAATGCAGCATAATGAAAAAATGTTTTCCCTTTGTCATCTATACCTTTGAATAAATCTGGTATATTTAAAACCAACCAATCTAGTAATTTATAACTGATGCCATCGCTGCAAAAAATATCTAAAAATAAAGGTAGCCTAATTGTTGTGCCACCTTTGTATAAATCCGCAATATTAATATTATCATGAAGCCAATATAATAACGGATAATCAATATTTTTTTCTTTTATTACATATCCTCCATTTGATGATCCTTTTATAGCTCTGCGAAATATTCTTTTACCTAATTTCCTTTTAGTTGTTTTTAATTCTTTGCTATGTTCAAAAATCCATTTTATCATTTCTAAATCACAGACATCAATTGCAAAATGGATAAATTGATTTCTCGTCCAACCTTTGCAATCGAGTAAATCAGAAGGTCTATTAAAAAACCAGTTAATTTCGTCTGTACTTATCATCATAAATGTTATATTATTATACCAAGACGATTAAGTCAAGGAATGATAATTATGATTTACTTTACAGCAGACACACATTTTTGCCACATCAGCATTATCAATTTATGCCAAAGACCTTTTGCCACAATCGAACAAATGAATGAAAAATTGATAGAAAATTGGAATTCACGTGTTAAGGCAAATGATGAGATTTATATTTTAGGTGACTTCCTGTATAGAGGCAGCGGAATAGATGCAAATAATATTCTTGCAAAATTAAATGGTAGAAAATACTTAATTAAAGGAAATCATGATAAATTTATAGATGAAGAGTCATTTGATAAAAATCATTTTATCTGGATAAAAGATTATCATTTGTTAAAATGGCAAAAAAGAAAAATTGCTTTGTTTCATTATCCAATATTTGAATGGGACGGTTATTTTACAAACGATATTCACTTATACGGACATGTACACAATAGCAACAATGATATAGAACAGCAAAACAGATTAAAACTTTTAGGTAAAAATGCAATTAATGTGGGTGTTGATGTTAATAACTTTTTTCCGATTAGTATTGAAGAAATATTTAAAATTGTTGATACAGTATAATGACTTTCGGAATACCCAACAGTAGATAGTCAAAAATATCATTCAAAATTGGAACGTTTGAAAGATTTTACAGAAACCTTGAGTATAACCGCCTCTGCAACAATATACTCAAGAATGGATTTTGCTAGATATTTTATGCGAGCACTGCTTTTATCTCTTGGAATACGATTACCGTCACTGTCTTTAACCCATAATTCAAAATGCCAATAATTTACTCGTGTCGGTTTATGGGAGAATGAAAGAATATGCGTTTCTCCGTTATATTCAATTTCCTGTTGGTTCAATCTTGATGCGGCCAAAAAGAGCGGATATGCATTTTCTTGTGAAAACTTAATATCTTCAACTTTCAATTCCGGAAGTTCTTTATTCCAGTCGGCATATAGCGTAGTATCGTTTACCCTGATACCGATATGTCGCTCATCGTAGTAACCATACAGAAAAACTGAAAGTTCGAAAACTTCACGTAATGAAGGCTGAGGAGCGACAACTAAAGGCAGAATATCATCCGGTTCATATCCCTGTTTAGAAAGATATTGATACACATCTGCCTTTGTTTCACGTACTAAT
>Ga0123356_10007001_pt1 | contig 11321 bp, 9 predicted proteins | sample TergutEmb28metaG_2_FD_92546 | JGI IMG/M metagenome (GOLD analysis project Ga0123356, IMG submission 92546) | Embiratermes neotenicus P3 segment gut microbial communities from Petit-Saut dam, French Guiana - Emb289 P3 | ecosystem: Host-associated > Arthropoda: Insects > Digestive system > Gut ... | reverse complement strand
GTGTTTTAGTATAGTGGGAGCGAATTAGTAGGTGGTGTTGTGTGTGGGGGGGGGTATGGGGCTCGGGGAGTTAATTCATTTTATTAACAGTAATTAACATAACACCCTCTTACTCACTATGTAATTTCTAATAACAATATAACACAAGAATTAATTTTTGCAAAGACTTTTTGAATAAATATTAAATATTATTATGTTTATAATATTTTAAACTAAGATGACAAACATCATCTTACTATGATGTTTGTCATCTTGAATTAACAAGAATTTAGAACCTGTAACCTGCTGCTACTCTGAATTTAATGTGACTTAAATTAAAATTAGACGGTACATCATTAAAGACACCAAAGCCGTAAGTTCCTACTGCCCTTATAAAGAAAGAATCACCAAAAAAATAATCTATTCCCGCGCCGATATCTAAAAATCTGTTCATTTCACTAAAAGCTAATAGATACACAATATCTAGACCTGCAGTAGGATAAATTATTAAATTATCTGTTATCTCAAATGGATATTTACCAAGCAAGCTTATTGTAAGATACATTCCATTTATCTTTGGATTAAGTACACAACCCAGAGATGATTCTACATACGTTGCATCAACGAAAATAGATACGCCAACCGCACTTGCTCCCATAGAAACACCACCCTGGGAAACTCTTAAATCACTGTAAACAGCGCCGCCTCCTATGCTGAATCCAAAGTCAGCAAACGCTCCTGTAACAGCCAGCGCCATAATAACCAAAACCAAAATTAATTTCTTTTTCATCTTTTACTCCTTAGTAATATTTTATAGTGTTTAAAGCCAACAGCTTACACTATTAAAACAATATTGCATAAAATTTGAATTAAAACATTTAATTGCTAAAAATGAGAAAATTATATTATAAATGTCATGTTCGATATAAATATGATGTTTGTAACGATTTTTAAATAATAATTGCCTTTACCGCATAATCTTTATAGTTGCCTTCTTCTGTCAGCCTGCACTTAAGCACGGTTCCGGGAGGCGGGAATTTTTCTTTGGTATTAATTTGAACTTTTAGATAATTCTCTGTTATGCCTTTGCAGTATTTACCGCTTTTTTCTACAAGCACATCAACTTCGCGCCCAAGCCAGCTGCGCACATATTCCGCTCTGCCCTGTTCTGCCAAGTCAGTAATTATTTTTACCCGTTTTGTAACTTCGCTTTCTTTTATATTATCAGAAAACTCAAAAGCTTTTGTTCCCGGCCTTCTCGAAAACGGAAAAACATGTATCCATGCAAAATTAAGTTCTTTGCAAGTTTTATATGTTTCATTAAATTCTGTTTTTGTCTCTCCGGGAAACCCTGCAATTATATCACATGCCAAAAACGGAGATTCTTTTGCACTGCGTAAAAGAGCAATTGCGTTTTTTACAGTCTGCGCATTATAAGACCGCCCCATTCTTTCTAGAATTTTTTTATTTAATGATTGTATCGATAAATGAAAATGAGGGCGTATGCGTTTATCAGATAAAACTTTTACCAGATTTTCATCTATGTAATCGGGCTCAAGGCTTGATAAACGTAACGCTATTTTTTTTGTTCCTTTTAACAGATAATCCAAAAGACCTGCGAGATCCTGCCCGTTTTCTCCGCGGTACTGACAGATATTCACCCCTGATATAACAGCTTCGGTATAATTTTGTTCTAAAACTTTTAAACGTGATAAAATTTCGTCAGTTTCCAAACTAATGCTTGGTCCTCGTGCAAGACGAATCCTGCAATATGTGCATTGTTTATCGCAACCATCCTGAATTTTAATAAAACTCCTTGTGTGCGCGGAAAAACGTGAAGGATTGAATTCAAATTGATTTATTGTTTTATTATCACACGGAGGCACGGAGGCACGGAGGGAATCTGGTTTATTAGTTCCAAGATCGCTAAGATTCTGAAGAAAACTAATTATCTTATCCTTCCCTACCACAAATAGCCGTTGTTTGTTATCTGTTTCAAGTTTTTGAAGTTCATCCTTATCCAACTGCGCGTAACAGCCCGTAACAATAACGCGCGAATCCGGGAAATCCTTTAGCGCTTTTCTTATTGCATTCCTTGCTTTTTGATCAGCTTTTGATGTGACAGTACAGGTATTAATTACTACAATAGACGGATTTGTATCGTTTGAACCTGATAAATTAAAACCCCTCTGAAAAAAAGCGTCAATTATTGACTCGCTTTCGAGCTGATTTAACTTACATCCAAGTGTCTTAACTAAAAAAGAAGGCATAACGTACGAACGCTATTGGGTGCGCTACTGCGCACTCATAGTTCGTCTGATTCTTTCGATTCCGCGCTGAGCGTCTGTTAACTGCGAATTAAGAGAAAGAGCGCGCTCATATGCTTCTATTGCGCCTGATAAATCGCCTGCGCTTTCACGAGTGTACGCAAGCCTTACCCACCAAGCGGCGTTCCCCGGAACCCAGTGAACTGCTGTAGAAAGAGCGATATCGGCATGACGAAACCTTCCCTGCCGAATATATATTTCTCCCATAAAATAGTAAACCCAGTCTATCCGCGCGCCTTCAGGAGCTGCAGCTGCATATTCTTGAAAAAACTGAAGCGCTTCATCGTTTCTGCCTTGATAATAATGAATTTCTCCTATTATCTGGGTAATTCTTACATCAAAGCGGTGAATAGCCCTGCCTGCTCTTGCATAACGCATAGCTTCGTCTAAACGATTTAGCCTGATCAGCGACCAGCAGATTACGACATGGGATTCTAGATTATTCGGATTTGCCGTTATTTCGTCACGGCAGATAAGGACTGCTCTTTCAAAATTGCCTGCTCTGTATTCTGCAAGCGCGTCAGGCGCTCTTTGGGCAAAAATTCCAAAAGACAGCGTAAAAAGAAAACTAAAAAATATTATTTTTACCGGTATTTTCATGACTGTTTTCCAACCATTGTACATCTGCCGTTAAATACGCATCCAGTCTCCATATAAATTTCCGGCGCTGTAACGTTTCCGGATAATTTGCCTGTGATGGTAACTTCTACTTTTTCTACTGCAGTAACATCGCCTTTAACTTGTCCGCGGATAAGAACGCGCAATGCATGAATATTTGCGTTTACCACTGCGTTTTCATCTATAACAAGCAGCCCTGTAGCATTTATTTCGCCGGAAACCCTGCCCCTGATAAGAAAAGGTTTTTCGAAACGAAGGGTTCCTGTAAAATCTATATCTGGAGATAAAATTGTGTCAAAATCCGCATCTTCCAGAAAATCATTAAAAACTTCTGTCATAATTTATAATTATATCAAATACGAATGGCTTGCGCAAGTTGTAAAAAGGGGTTATTATATTTAAGGTTTATAAGGAGGAAAAATGGACTTTGTTTCAGAAATGAAAGCCAAGGCTGCATCTTCACCAAAAAGACTTGTTTTACCGGAAGGTACAGAAGAGCGGATTATAAGAACTGCTAGAATTTTACTGGATGAAAAACTGGCTTCATCTGTGACTCTTTTAGGCAAAATAACAGATATTCAGGAAATTGCCGTTAAAGAGGGTGTAAACCTCGACGGAATTAATATTATTCATCCCGGCATTGATTCACACATAGATAAATATGCAAACGAATACTATGAACTGCGCAAAAATAAGGGAATGACGCCGGAACAGGCAAAAATCGACATCGTAGACACGCTGCGCTGGGGCGCAATGATGGTAAATCTCGGGGATGCCGATGCAATGGTAGCCGGAGCACAGCACACTACAGGGGAAGTTTTAAAGGCAGGTCTTGCTATTATTGGGACTGCACCCGGCATTAAAACTGCGTCTTCCTGCTTTGTAATGACCGGAATGGACAAGCAATACGGAAAAGAAGGTTCATTGATATTTGCGGATTGCGCGGTAGTACCCGATCCTCTCTGCGAACAGCTTGCAGACATAACAGAATGCGCAGCTCAATCATGCCGTGATTATTTAAGCACAGAACCTGTTGCCGCGCTTCTATCATTCTCTACAAAAGGTTCGGCAAAGCATGATGATGTGACAAAAATACAAGAAACTGTAGAAATATTAAATAAACGAAACCCTGGTTTTGCCTTTGACGGTGAACTGCAGGCAGACTCTGCGTTAGTTCCGTCGGTACTGGACAAAAAAGCTCCGGGAAGCCCAATACGCGGAAAAGTAAATACATTGATTTTCCCGGATCTAAACTCCGGAAACATCGGTTATAAACTCGTTCAGCGGCTGGCAAAGGCTCAGGCTTTTGGTCCATTCCTGCAAGGATTCAAAAAACCGGTAAGCGACCTTTCCAGAGGCGCATCGGTTGATGATATTGTAATAACATGCGCTGTAACTCTTGCAAAGTGCATGTAAGAAAACAGTTGATAAAATTATAGAGAGCAGTCTATAATAGATAATTAAGTAGAAAAGCATTTTAAGGGGGAAAGAATGGCAACTATAAAGAAACCGGCAGCCAAGAAACCTGCTGGTAAAACTGCGGCAAAAAAGCCTGCGGCGAAAAAACCGGCGGCTAAGAAACCTGCGACTAAAGTCGCTGCAGCTAAAAAACCAGCGGCAAAGGCTGGAGCGGCAAAGAAACCAGTGGCTAAGAAACCGGCTGCCAAGGCTGGCGCAGCTAAAAAACCTGCGACTAAAGTCGCGGCAGCGAAAGCTGGAGCAGCTAAAAAACCTGCGGCAAAAGCGGGCGCAGCGAAAAAACCTGCGGCTAAAACAGCAGCAAAACCAGCTTCGAAAGCACCTGTCGAAAAATCAGACGTAAAATTCAGGAACCTGTTTGACGCTTACAAACTGGGCAAGCTTCCTTTTACGCATGGATACATTGTTTCTTCGTTCTTCAGCGAAAACACCAATTATTCCATTTACGAAATCGTATCCTACGCCGGGGTAAAAGAAATTTTCCCGACAGCAGACGGTCTTACATTCGTAACAGGCGGAAAAAAACTGTATGTTCTTGTAGAACACGACACTTATCAGCTTAAATTCCAGGAACCTGTTTCCAGAGCAGAAGGTGAAAAAATTCCAAAGCGCTTTGCAGAATTGGAAATTATCACAGCAAGAAACCAGTCAAAAATAATGGTAGCAAAAGAACCCAATGAATCATACGGTTCGTTTACTATCTTAAAACCTTCTGGAGTTAACTTCTCTATCGTATTCTATCAGCTGCCTGATGTTTATGACACACTTGCGGCATTCTTTGTTGACTCGCTCAACAGATTCAGAAAAGTACCGGAATCTGATGCAAAGAAAGCAGCTCAAATAATTAAGGCAACTGTAAAGAGAGCAATGAGCTTTGAAGGTGAGTTTAACCCAGGCAAATAGTTTGTTAACGAAATGCCGCTAACGCGGCACTTCGCCAACAAACGCGCTAAGCAAAATTAAAACTTCGCTTAGCTCAGCTGTTTACGAAAGCGCAAGCGCCTTCGTAAACAGCCATAGAATGGGAAGCTGTCTGCCACTGCAGACAGCTTTTTTTGTGTCCTATCAATTATTTATTTTTAACATAAAAAAAAGACTGTCCAATTCTGGACAGCCTCTTTCTAATAATTAATCTGCGTCGTACCGAAGGTACGCAATCTGCGTTAATCCTACCTTACTTTGCTTCGTCTTTGGCGATTTCTGCCTGAGCTACCGCAAGTAATGCTATTGGTACCGAGTACGGAGAACAAGATACATAATTTAAACCTGCGTCCATACAGAAGCGTACGTTTTCTGGGTTTGCGCCGTGTTCGCCGCATAATCCGCAGACAAGATCAGGTCTTGTTAAACGGCCGCGATCTGTAGCAATAGCGATAAGTTCTTTTACCCTGTTATCCAGCGTGCTAAACGGATTGCCGTTGATAAGGTCAAACAGTGTGTAGTCCGGCATAAAGGTTGTAAAGTCATCGCGCGAAATACCAAGAGTTGTCTGAGTAAGGTCATTTGTTCCAAAACTAAAGAAACGTCCGTATTTGGCAATTTCGCCTGCGCTAAGAGCAGCGGCAGGAAGCTCAATCATTGTACCGATCTTGTACTCTACTTCTCTTGCTTTTAAATCTCTGCGCAGAGCTTCTTCGATGTCTACAATACCGGAATAAGAAGAACCTTCGATCTTTTTACCGTATGCAATAAGTTTTAATTCTGCCGCATTCATTACGATTGGTACCATTATTTCGGGGCGCGCATCAATTCTTTCTGAGCGCAGTTTGTAAGAAGCTTCAAAAATAGCCTTTACCTGCATTGCATAAATTTCCGGGAAGGAAACTGCAATACGGCAGCCGCGGTGACCAAGCATGGGGTTAAACTCATGGAGAGCGTCAATACGGGCAGTAATGTCAGCTTTTGACGGCTTAGTGCCTTTAACTTTTGCAACGTGATTAATATAATTTGTTAATTCGTCGCTGTTATGAGGCATAAATTCATGAAGCGGTGAATCCAGCAAGCGGATAGTAACTTCTTTTCCTGCCATTACTTTCATAATGCCGTAGAAATCTTCGCGCTGCATAATCTGAAGCTTGTTCAAGGCTTTTTGGCGTTCTTTTTATCGTCAGATAAAAGCATGTCACGGAAAACATTAATGCGGTCATCTTTAAAGAACATATGTTCTGTGCGGCATAAACCTACACCTTCCGCTCCAAAGCTTAATGCCAATGTTGCGTCGCGCGGAGTATCTGCATTTGCGCGGATATGGAAGTCTTTTAAGAAACCTTTAGAAAGTTCGATAAATTCTAATAGTCCAGAACCCTTTGGATCCGGTTCGATAAGGTCTGCTACACCAAGATATACTTTGGATTCACCGTAAAAAGGAACATCCAATGTAAGGTAGTCGCCTTCCGAAAATGACAGTTCGCCGAGAGTTGCTTTGCTGCCTTTAATTTTTAGAATAGGAGAAACAAGCGAAACTTTTCCGTATTGGCGCGCAACTACAGAAGCATGCGCGGAATAACCGCCTTCTGCCGTTAGTACGCCGGTACTAACTTCGATTGCTTTTACGTCTTCTGCAAATGTTGATTCTAAACAAAGAATAAAGCGATCATCTTCTGCATGCTGAGTTGCCGCTTTTTTTGCTTCTAAAAGCGCATCGGTGCTAAAGTAAACTCTTCCGATTGCCGCGCCGGGCGCGCCAGCTATACCGCCCTTCCATAGTTTTAGTCCCTTTACGCTTGACGGATTAATAACCGGATGGAGAATTTCGTTAAGCCTTATCGGATCGACCGCTTTAATAACGTATGAATTATCTACTATCTTGCGCTTTGCAAGATCAAGCAATAATTTAAGATCGGCTTGTGTGGACTTTTGATCGACAAGTCTTTGCTCGATAAGCCAGAGTTTGCCGTTTTCTACAGTAAAGCGAACCTGACGGATTTCTTTAAATCTGTCTTCTAAAGTCCATGCAATTTTTTCCAGCTGCTTAAGGTGCGCAGGATCAATCTTGTTAATCTCGTGCCCTGCCGCGCCTACTTCGTTAAACTTACCGGTAAAATAATTACCCTGAAGCTTCTTATCGCCTGTTACAACATTGCGGCTGTAGAAGTATCCGGAACTGGAATCTTTACCATAGTTTCCGTATACCATCGGCTGAATAACAATGGCAGTATCGTCATCGTTTTGTTCATCCATTTTGAGCATACGCGAAATTTCGCTAAGCGTAATTAATAACTGCGCTTCTGCGTCATCAAAGAAACCTTTTGGGAAATATTTGGCATATTCATCCATATATTCCTTTGCGGATTTTTTCTTTGGAAGCGGAGTTTTGTCTTCTTTGTGCAGTTCATTAGAAGGCCCTTTTATGCCAAGAAGCCTTTTAAGAAGTTTTATTTTATCTGCAATTTCGTCTTTTTCTTTTTGCTTTCCTTCCAGTTCTTTGATTCTTTCCTGAATCATCATCATACCGCTTATAAGGAATAAAACTTCGTTTGCGGCAAAATCCGCGCCTACCCATTTTGAAAAACCGTCTAAAACAGGTTTTACAAGACCAAAGTTGTGCAGCGCAGGATAAGAAGAAATTGCCATGTTAGAAGAAATTATTACTTTTACAAGCATTGGGTTTGCAGTGTTGCCATAATTTTTACCGACTAATTTACCGCACTTACCCAAAAGATCCGCGATGTCTTTTTTTATGGATTTAATTTCGATTTCTGACGCGATCTCTGTGTCCAAAATGATACCGGGAAGAATTGGAAATCCAAGTTCCGAAAATTCATTTAACTGACGGCCGCGGATACCTAAAAGTTCCGGGTTCACTTTTGCAGGAATTACGTCTTTCTGGCTGAAATAATGTATTCTAGAGTCCATATATTTTTTCCTTATTTAGAACAATTTAAGCACGGAATTAACCGGCCCGCGCAGGAATGCTTCGAACAAGTGGCTGGCTCCCTGTGCAAGGTATCGCTGCAGCTTTGCAACATCCTGAATATTATCTCCGGCTACGGCAATTTCGATGGCGGTGCCATGTTTTACCTTGCCCCATTTAAACAGCGAATTGATGTCAAGGATTCGCTCATTTTCATAATATATAAATACTTCCAGGTTTGGATGTTTTGCCTTATAACTGGCAACAATTCTCTTCCAAGCTTCGACGTTACCGTTGTGAAACAATTCGTTCTGAACAACAATCGCGTACCTTGGAGTCATTCTCTTTGGTCCGCCCGAAGATTTAACCTGAACAGCAGCCGCTTTCTTTACAGGAGCAGCGCCGGTAGTCTTTTTAGCTGATGATTTTCCCTTAGAAGCGGATTTTGCCTTTGCAGGTTTTGCTTCTGAGGCTTTTTTCGGCTTGGATACTTTTTTAACAGTAAACTTGCCTCTTGTTAAAGCGGCAGGAGCTGTTACGCGTGAACCTTCGAAAAGGCGAAGCGCAATTTCTGCTGCTTTTTGGCAGTTTTCGTCGGTTTCTTTTCCCTGAAGACCGGCATAAACAACCATTAATTCTCTTTTACGGAGCTGGCCAAAACCTTCCAGCTCTTCTGCTACTTTTGGATTGGCTATTAAAAGCCCAAGTTCCGGATGATAATAGGCGGCAACAAGATCAACGCCGTTCCATTTACCAAATTCTTTTGCAAGTGCAGAAAGATCGTTAACTGTTCCGGATAAGTTGGCAGAAGCTGTTTTGTATCCAAGTTTGTCAACTAATAACATTCTTAAAAGCAAAGCAATTCTAGAACTTGTTAATTCGTCATCATCCATTTCATAAACTATATCACCAAGGTTAGACCCTGAACTTGCCGCTATTTCCATTGTTTTTTTAATATGCCTAACCGCGCTGTTAAAACCAGAACGGGTAGAAAGAATCTCAAGATTAGCGCTATCCGCCATATCTCCCTCCTATTTATTGAAAAAAACGCCCCCAGATAAATATACCCGGGGGCGCTAGAAAACATGAGTTCTCTTACGTTACCCTAATTTTAGAGTTCCGCTATTCCGCCGCGTCCGCCGCCTTTTTTAGCTTTTCTTGAATCTACTACGCCTTTTTTCTTGGCTGCAGGTCTAGATTTAGCTTTGGCTTTGGGTGCTGCAATTGCTGCCGGCCTTGGCTTTGGAGCCGCCGCTGCAACAACTTGTTCTTCTTCTTCTGCAACTGTAGCGAATGACTGGTTAATGTCTTCGCGAACTGTTGATCTTCTGCGGCTGAATGAAGCAAATGCTGCATCCTGGAAGCCCTTGGATACGCCATGGAGGAATTCGTTAAGAACGTTTGCCATAGCATCAAGAGTAACTTTCTTTCTCTTAATTGATGTAATATCAACGTCGAGTAAGAGACCCGGCTGAATATGATACGGATTGATCATGTAATCGAATCTGTAATATTCTTTTTCGAGCCATTGGAGTCTTTCTTCCATTACGCGTCTTTCGATCGGATACAAGAAGTCGTACATTTTCTTCATTTTGTTGCGCATAAGGATTATGCGGTTGCGGATTCTGTCTTTTTCGAAAACGTATGTGCGGTTTGACCTTTCAACTTCTGTTTCTGCAGATTTGATAAAGGAAATTTCGTCCCATACCTTTGCAATGTCTTCGTACAAGGGTTCGCCGGTTTTTTCTTTAATTCTCTTGCGAATCTTGCCTTTGCTTCTCTTTGCAAGATCTTTAAAGTCATTGATCTTAAAGAAGCTCTTTTTGTCTTCATAGATAATATCAAGAACATCCCAGAGGTGCTGAACTTCGGTTTCGAAGCTTCTGAGCATTACATCATAAGCCTTGCGATCTTCGATGAGCTGAGAATTGTCGAAATAGCGGAGTTTTACTGAATAGCGTTCGTCTGGAAGGTTTGCGACGTCTGTGTCTTCATATTCACGAATGATAACTTCGCGGCCGTTCTTGAGGTTTTCGATGTACTGATAGCCCATCTTAGAAGTGTCAAGAATAGCTGTGATTGAGTTAATCGCTGTGTTGAAGCCGCGGTTGCGGATATTTTCCATGTCAATGATTTTCTTAATATTTTCACGAATGTTAAGAGCATCAAATGATTCAGGATCAATTTCTGCGCGGAGGTCAGTAAGTCTTTCCATGAGTTTTTTTGCCATGAAAGTATAGCGCTTGGATTTTGGATCATCCATTTCGTCATCAGTTAAAGTCTCAACTCTGTTGAGCTTTGTAAAGATGATTTCGCCGTCTGTAAGTTCTTCGAGACCCTGATCGATTCTGTCGTCTTTGATTTGTTCGATGATTTTGTCGATTGTATCAATGATGTGTTTTGCAATAAGGTCTTTTACGAGGAACTCAACAGTTACCTGATAATGGAAAATAGGACTGATAAGTTCTGAGTCAAGAATGTTAACAGAAAGTTTAACATCGCTTACTGTTTTTGGCTTAAACTGGTTGTCTTTAAATGCGCACTTTACAATTGAGTATGCGTTTTCGCCGCGTACGAAAGCACCTGTGTCAGTCTTCTGGCGAAGAATGCTGTTGGTGTTTGTTTCGAGTTCGTTAACGCCTCTCTGAATGTGGCCCTGTAAGTGGCCGTACATGTTAACTACAGATTTTTCAATTTCGCCGGTGTTGAACTTGTCAGCTCCGCCTACGGCGTCAAGAAGATCTGCAATTTCTTTCGGTGTATACCGAGTAAGAACCTTTGTTTCTTCTTTGTCTACAAAGTTTCTTACCTTTTTTACCATTTCATCTTCTGTCGTTACCATGTAACGGTTGAACATGTTCTGATAATTCTGGTTGAAGTAATTGTACAGCTTTTCTTTTACACCGCCCATTATGTCGAGGCGTTCAAGAACGTCTTTTGGCAGACGTGCTGTCAGGTGGTGGATAACCTTATTGGTTTCCTCTTCCAACAATAAATTAACTTCAGCCTGCTGATCACGATATTCCTGTGCTAATGAATTGCGTGAACCGACTGCACTTGGTTTC
>Ga0123356_10007000_pt1 | contig 11322 bp, 10 predicted proteins | sample TergutEmb28metaG_2_FD_92546 | JGI IMG/M metagenome (GOLD analysis project Ga0123356, IMG submission 92546) | Embiratermes neotenicus P3 segment gut microbial communities from Petit-Saut dam, French Guiana - Emb289 P3 | ecosystem: Host-associated > Arthropoda: Insects > Digestive system > Gut ... | reverse complement strand
TAAAAAAAATTAAAAAATTTTTTTATTTTTTTTTTTTTTTAAATTTTTTTTTTTTTTTTAAATTTATAATTAATTTTTAAAATAAAAATAAGAATTTTTTAAAAATTTTTTTTTTTTTTTTTCAATAGGCAAAAAAACCCCTTTAAAAAGAAATAATTTTTTTTTTTTAATAATTCCCCCCCCCCCCCCCCATTAAATAGCCAGTGTTTTATTGATAAAAATTTATCTCAAATTTCTCTCGCAGAGACGCAGAGGGGACCTTGCAGCGAAGCTTCCAGCAAAGAAGGGGACGCAGGGAAGAATTTAGGAAAAGATTTTCACCACGAAGTCGCATAAGGCGCACAAAGGGAATTGAGTATTCTTGCCTTTGTGCGACTTCTTCGCCTTTGTGGTTAAGAAATAAAATATTAATTAAAGGAGTTGTTTATGAAAATCAAAGAGTTAGGAATTATCATTCTTGCGATGGTGACGGTATTTTCACTAACTGCATGTCCGCCGGGTGGATCAACAACTTGTACAAACCACGATTGGGATTGGACAGAAGATGCAGTATCTGCAACTTGTACACAAGCAAGTGAAGATACGGCAACCTGCAAAAATGATGGTTGTACTGCAACCAATGAACGTCCAGGCGGTATTCCCGCACTTGGACACGATGCGCCAGGCGCAGCTGCGGCAACTTGCCAAGCTATTGGAAATACAGGAACAGGAACTTGCGCTCGTTGCCAGCAATCCGTAACAGGCGATGTTATTCCCATTGAGCCAACTGCCCACGATTGGGATTGGACAGAAGATGCAATAGCGGCAACTTGTATGGAAACAAGCAAAGATACGGCAACCTGCAAAAATGCCGGATGCACAGTAATAAATGAACGTTCAGGCAGTAATCCGGTTAATGCTGCAGCGCACGATTGGTCTGAATGGACAACAAAAACACCACTTACTTGTACAACAGCAGAGGTTTTAATAAGAGTATGTTCTCTTTGTCAGGGTGATGAAGAAAAACCAGGAGAACCTGCAAGTGGTCATGGTTATGTATGGACAACTACTACGAATCCTACAAATATAAAAACCGGTATAGAAAGTTTTATGTGTTCACATGATAATTCGCATATAGCTAATACCCGTACTGCTGCTTCGCTGCCTATAACCACAATTGCAGAATATACAACGGCAATTAATGCAATTGCAAGCGGGGCAGATAATGAAAGTTATAGCCTTAATATTCAAGGTGCCATACCTGTAAATGGTTCAACAGGTATGACATTTGGTCTTAGAACAGGTATTACAGTAACTTTAAGCGGAAACGGAAGACTTTATTTAACTTCGGCTGGTAGTTTGTTTTATATTCGTAATAATCAAACTCTTGTTATTAATAGTTCCAGCTTAATACTGGAAGGTATTCCAGAAAATAATAATTCGCTTATACAAGTTTTAGGTTCACTTGGAAATATTGCAAATTTAGAGTTAAGATCCGGTACAATTAAAGGCAATAATGCTAATGATATTATCAATGGTTTTGGCGGCGGTGTTTTCTTATTTCATGCGTCATTTTCAATGGGTGGCGGAGAAATAATCGGCAATTCTGCCAGTCAAGGCGGCGGCGGGGTATTTGTTGGTCAAGGTTCTTCATTTTCAATGACTGGTGGCGCTATATATAGTAATACTACAAATGGCTCTGGCGGCGGTGTTAATATTCAAAGCGGCTCGTTTAGTAGTACGCAATTTACTACAATATCTGGTGGTAATGCTGGCGGAGACTCTAATACTGCACGAGCAAACACAGAAGGACATGCTGTGTTTTATTGGTCAGAATCGCAGGGTTCATATTATTGCGATCAAACAGTAAGCGGTATTATGAGTACTTCCAATCTTACAGGTAGTAATTGGATTAAAAAATAATAGAGAATAGTAGTGTTAATGCCTGTTGCCGCTTTTTGGTAATGTTGTTGTGAAAACGTAACGCTTATGTAGAGCACCCTGCGTCTGCTGGAAGCTTCGCTGCAAGACCTGCGAGAAACTTTTCCTAAAAATCTTCTCCGTGAAACTCCAAGCAACTTTAGTTGCAGTACTCCGTGGTTAAATTCTTCATCCGCGGACTTTAAATTCTCCCTCTGCGTTCTTTGCGTCCCCGCGTCTCTGCGAGAAATTCTCTCTCAATTCAAGGGGCAAAGTTAGTAACCACAGGCACTCTTACAAGATTAACATGATTTTGCGCATGACGGTTTCTAAAAGCAGTAAATGAAGTTTCCGCTGCGCTTTCAAAAACCGCGATAGTAAAGTTGCCGTTTTCATCAAAAAACGGAACCAATGCGGCAACATGAAAATACTGGCGAAGACGCGGAGTACCGCGGGGTGCCGAAGGAGTGTTGAATTCCCTGTTTACAGCCACAAGATAAAAACTAAAAGGATCGTCAACTGCAAGAGTGTAGAGCAGGGGATGAAGACCCTGAACACCGTATCCCGCTTCTCCCAAGAAGCCCGGGTAAGAATGAGTGACAAAAGTTCTGTTTTGATTCACCAAAATATATGAAAAATCATTACGTGTTATTTCAAATTCATTAAGGACACCGTGAGACGGAGTACGTAATGCGCTATTTGCTGCGGCTGCAAGATTTCTTATCCAGTCAAGGCCGAAAAAAACATCGCGGGTTTCTTCCCAGTTAACTGTAAAAGAAGAACCCCTGTCTCCATGCGGAGCTTTAAGCGGCGGAATAGTAAGCCTTTGCCCTGTAACAGGACGCAGTATTCCGTCTATCAGCCATTTGGTAAAACCGGAACAATTAAGACCCGCAGTTGCAGGGTTTTGCGGCAGCAGGGTTTCAATAAAAACAAAATTGCCGTTTTCATCGATTGCTCCGTCGTCTGCATACCGGAAATTACTGAGACGCATTTGTTCTCGAACCTGCGCGACAAACCTGCGGCTGTCTCTGTAGCTGGGAATATTCGGCTCAAAATAACGCATTGGGAATTTATTTTCTACAAGTCTTAAAATGTCATTTATTTGCATTGTATAAAGGCGTTCAAAAGGAACAGCGATTGGAATGGAACGCGCGATAAAACCGCCGTAAAGTACAACATCCAGCCAGCTTCTGTCTGCATTAAACGGACGGAATTGAATATGTGTATTTTGATCGCTTCGCAGAAATATCCTTATTTGAGTACCTTCTCCGGTATCTCTTCGCCGCGTTAGCATCCACGAACCCTGAGCCCAGCCGGGATATTGCCCTGTCGCTCTGCGATCTGTTACGCTGGTTCCTCTCATAAGTTCACGGGAAAAAAGAACCATAAATTCTTCTCTGCCCTGCACCGTGCTTACCTGCACCCTTTCTCCGGTTTCCAGCAATTCAACTCTTGAACCCTGGGCAAGCACCCTTGCCGGAACCTCTGTCATCCATGAGTCTCTCAACCTGAGCCTTAAAAGAGAATCGTCAGATATCTGCGATACAGGCAGATCAAAGCAAAAAGCTGGAGTAATATTGAGGAAAACAAATAAAATAATAAAAAACTTTGGCATATCCCTTCAATTATCGGCTATTATTTACTATAATAAAAGTATCTGGGGCAAAGGTTCGCCCTTTGGAGGGTTTATGAAGCTGTATAGCCGTGGCCAAGTTCTATTTTTCTCGCTTCTAAGCGCATTTGTGGTCGCTCTTTTCATCGTAGGTTTTGTCGTAATAAGGCCTATATTTACAGCCAAAACAGCGGCTTCGTATGAAGCTGCTTCGCAGGAGAAGAATGATTTTTCAGACGGGTTCCAGTCTCAGTCTGAGTACATGGCTATAGATGTCTCCAACGATCTTTCCAGATTTTCCGAAGACGAACGTCAAAATATAACGATTTACGAAAGACTCAATTCTGCAGTTGTAAATATAACCACAGAAACAATGGCAATAAACTGGTTTTTGGAACCCGTTCCGCAGGAAGGCACTTCCGGCTCGGGTTCGATCATAGACAGGGAAGGGTATATTATTACCAATCATCATGTAATACAAAATGCCCACAGGGTTTTTGTCAATCTTGCTGACGGCACTCAGTATGAAGGTACAATCAAGGGCGTTGACCCTGAAAACGATCTTGCAGTATTAAAAATAGATCCTCCCCGGGGAGTAGTATTACAAACGATAAGTTACGGCGATTCCAGCTCTCTTAGGGTAGGACAAAAAGTTTTAGCCATTGGTAATCCTTTTGCTCTTGAACGCACTTTAACAGTCGGGATTGTTTCCGGCCTTGGGCGTCCGATTCAGACATCCAGAAACAGAATAATCCGCGACATGATTCAAACAGACGCGTCCATAAATCCCGGTAATTCAGGCGGTCCGCTTTTGGATACTCAGGGAAGAATGATAGGCGTTAATACGATGATATATTCTCCGTCCGGCGGCTCTGTAGGAATTGGTTTTGCTGTTCCTGCAAATACCGCAAGACGCGTTGTAAACGAAATAATCCAGCACGGAAGAGTACGCCGCGGCTGGATCGATGCGACAGTTGTACAGATTTTTCCAAGCCTTGTTCGTTATGCAAGATTGCCTGTCAATTCAGGTCTTCTTGTTTCCCGCACACGCAGGGGAGGACTTGCAGAAAGAGCAGGCTTGCGTCAGGGCCGTGACCCTGTGCAGTACGGACGAAGCGTTATCTACCTTGGCGGAGATATCATAACAGCTGTAAACGGTTTACGAACGAATACTCTTGCAGACTTGTATGCGTCACTGGAAGCTTCAAGGCCTGGGGACGTAGTCAATGTAGAGATTATACGCGGAGGCCAGACTCAAACGTTGCGCATAACGCTGGCTGATCGCGAAGAAGTGATGAATCAGTAAATTAATCCTATTGCAAGTCCGCCGTAACCTCTTGGCTCGGATCCTTGTATTAGGATTCCGCCCTGTAATGTAAAGATTAGGTTAGACGGATCGGGGAAAATACGGAATTCTGCGCCTGCAAGGAATCTTCCGAATGGCTCGTCTTTTGAAAAATCAAATTCCAAACGCGCGGAAATGCCGCCTGTAAAAAAGCTGCCATGGTATAGAATGCCTGCGGACAGCAATAATTCCGGGACAAGTCCGTCAGGTCCGCGCCAGAATGCCGCAGGGCAGATAACAAAAGAAATATTTGTTAATTCAAGCGACAGCGGTGTGTAGAAACCAGCGCCGCGGCCGGGACTTAAAGGATACTCGCCGTTATCGTTTGCCCATGCATAAGTAAAACCTGCGGAAAAAACAAGAGGAATAGAATTGCTGCCGTCTGTAAAATTGTACTTTGCAGAACCGGAAACACCCCAGCCTATTTGTTCCTGCAAACTCGGATTTATATTAAAAAAAGTTGTTAATTCAAATTTATCAAACGGAGAAAATCTCATGTTTATTTTAAACGGAAAACTGCCTGTGCCGGAATCGGAACAATAAAGAACACCTGCGCCAAATTGATAGCTTCCTTTCGGCAATACATGAGGTAACGGCGCAAATGTAAGTCCTGAAATACCGCTTTCCAGCGACAGCGGAAAAATACTTGCAGAATAATTAATTTCTGTTTCCAGTCTTAAAGATAAAGTTTCCGCCTCGATTATTACCGTATAGGTTCCCTGCGGCAATGGATTACCGTCTGTGTCTCTGCCGTTCCATTGTATTTGCTGAACCCATGCAGCGAATGGATCCAACTGCTGTGTATAAACAATAGTCCCGTCATTGTTTTGAATTGTAATAACGCCGGATCCGGGAGCGGATACTTCGAATCTGTATTCTGTAATACCCAGATTGCCCGAATTGGACGGATTAAAACGTTTTCGGCTTTGGGTTAAATTTTCCAGTTTAAATGCGGCAGGACTCATATATATATCTACCTGAATATTTTCTGTGTCAGATAAAAATGCTGTTACCGATGTGTCTTCCCAGCCAAAAGCGCGGGCGTTAAAAGTGTGAAATCCTGCGGGTAATCTTACTGTTGTTTTATTGTCACTGTTAAGCGGTATTGGCGCGTCAGCCGAAGACCTTGTAAAAAGCTGCGGAGTAAACGGATACGATTCGGGGCTTCCCTGTTCTTTGTAGATCGATATAAGCGCATTTCCCTGAACTCTTGTCATTTCTATCAGCACATTAAGACGGCTGTTGTTACGCAGGGTAATTTCAAAGCTGCGCTCTTCGTAATCTTCTCTTGCGAGTCTTATGGAATAATCGCCCGGAGGCAGATCGTTATTGGTAAACGGAGTAAGACCGCGTTCCACTCCGTCTATAAAAACCCTAACCCCGTTAGGTTCTGTGGCAATTCGCAGACCCCTTCCCGAAGATTCGATAAACGCGTCTCCTGTGATCACTTGCGGCTCGCCGGCAAAAAGCAGGGACGGGAATGAAAGAAGTATTATAAGCAGAAGTACTGCCCGCAAATTACTCATGGTATATTTTATCATTTTATTTCTCTTCTCTCAACTTCCCGTTTTCCCTAAAACTCCACCAGCCTGTTTCCGAAAAAATGATATGATCCACAAAATGAAGCCCCAAAATGCGCGCCGATGCCGCAAGGCGTTCTGTAATTTCATCGTCTTCCCCGGAACTTGCAAGCTGACCGGACGGATGATTATGCGCAACGCAGAAGGCGGCGGCTCTGTCCTGGATAATATCTGCAAATACTTCCCGCGGGTGGACAATGGTTTTGTTTACAAGGCCGATTGTCACTATCCTTACCGCCAATACTTCATGAGCGCCGTTTAGCGACAGGCTTATAAACCGTTCCTGTTTGCGATCGGCATAATGGCGGACAAGGGTAAAAACATCGACAGGCTGTTTTATACGCGCGGAAAAAGAACCGTAGCGTCTTCTGCCAAACTCCAGCATTGCCGAAACTGCGCAAGCCTTGGACTCCCCAAGTCCTGCCAGGTTGGAAATCTCCTTTACGGAAGGAATGTCTTTGTTCCTGTCCAAAAGACCGAGTAAATCGCCCGCGAGAGCTCTTACATTTTTTCCCTGAATGCCCGTATTTAGCAGAATTGCCAAAAGTTCCTTGTCGGAGAGGGAAGCCGGCCCCATGGCCAATAGTTTTTCGCGGGGCCGCTGCTCGAGCGGCACATCAAAGAATATATTGTTTTTCTTCATGTATATATATGGCGTCTACATGCGTGGCGCTTTAGTGAAAAACGAAAAAATTGATATATTTTTCTATTTGCCGAAAATAATTATATGAAAAACTATTTATTTTCCATTATTGTGTTGATTTTTGCGTTTTCTTCGTTTTCCTGCATAGGGTTTTCATACGGGACAGCTGAAAAACCCGAACTGCCTTTATATATCATGGGGCAGGGAAAGGTTAGCGCGGAGAAAATGGCGCTCTTTCTTTTACAGAACAATCCCGGCGCAAACAGCGCCAATGTTCATTTGCTGGCAAGATTCTATGTTGAAGAAGCCGCTTTTGAGGGAGTAAATCATGATATTGCCTTTGCCCAAATGTGTCTGGAAACAGGTTTCCTGCGATTCGGCGGAGATGTAAAACCTGAACAGAATAACTTTGCAGGTCTTGGCGCGATAGGCGGCGGAGAACCCGGTCTTTCGTTTCCGGACGCGCGAATCGGCGTGCGCGCTCAAATACAACATTTAAAAGCATATGGAAGCGAAGCGCCGCTTAACGGTGAATTGGTCAATCCGCGTTTTAGATTTGTACGCAGGGGTATAGCACCTACATACGAAGGGCTTGCGGGAACATGGGCTGCCGACAGACAATATGCAGTTAAAATTAATGTGATTTTACAGCGTCTTTATGATTTTTCGTTTTAGAAATATTCCGTTACATGCTGGGGACGCAGCGTAAATACCCGTTTCAATGTTTCTTCGTTTTTATGAATTTCCAGCCCATTTTGACGTGAATATAACGCGTTCTCCAGCGATCTGTACCCTGTGACAAGCTGGCTCAATGTAAGCATATCGCAGGAAATATCCGCATTCTTTGAAGTTTTGGAAACCTTCGTGTCCTTTTCTCCGAATTCAACAAGGTACCTTCCGCTGTTGGCTGTAATATTTTCGTCTTCAACTTCGATTATATATGCGCCTTCATCGCCGCTTGCGCAGCAAGGACGTCTCATTATTTCCAAAGCCGCTTTGACATTTACAATTCTTGTCATATCTCGGGGTTTTATTTCAGTTTCGACCGACCATGAATCGCTGATTAAATCATAAGGGTCTATGAATGCGGGGGCCATCCATTTAAAGTTTTCAAATTGAGCGCTAAGCCCGCCCACTATACCAAGCGCGCCGTAAAGCCCTTTTTTGTCTGCATAAACAAGCTCTGTAACAGACATATTGTGATCCCCGTCTCCGAGTACATCCTGATATTTTATATAACTTTGAGCCTTGCCGTTTTCGTCTTTCCATAAATACAGATATGTTCCTGTGGAGTACGGGTCATCCCTTGTAAAACGTTTCCATGCCCGATTGTCCGGCCAGCTATCCCTGTGTATGCCGTGGTTGATATTTGCAATGTAGGCGCTATGGACTTGCGCAAGAAGGGAAGTATTGTCTCCGGGGAGAATATGAACAAACTCACCCTTCGATTTTATATCTGATAAATCCCCCGCATTAATGGTTATATTGTTTCTTGCGCAGGCAATCTCATAGCCGAACTTACGGTAGAAATCGTGGTCAAATGGAGTTAAATTGGAAAAGACGACTCCTTTTTCATATGCCTCGGGAAGAAGTTTCCCGAAAATACGGCGAACATGCCCTCCTTTCCGCGCTTCCGGTAAGGTTCCCACTCCGCTGATTCCTGACATTTTTACGCTGTGCCCGTCAAAACGCATAAGATATTCAAGTTCAAACATTCCGGCAAGAAGTTTTTTGCCGTCAAATACCCCCCACGCCCAATTGGCGGGATGGTCCAGCGGATCGATTTTCTGGTTTTCTTCTTTTGAATAATCCTTGCGGCCGTTGTAAACAATAGTCCATATTCTATATAACTGCAGAATATCTTCTGCTTCCAATCTTCGTATTTCCGGCATATTTCATTGTAGACTATTTTTTTAAATCATGATAGTATCCATATAATGAGCAAGTCAAAATCTTTTCAAGTTGACCAGAAAGTGGTCTACCCAAGTCAGGGCGTTGGAATGATAAAATCCATCGTTCAGAAAAAATTCAAAGATTCCAAAATACCGTATTATATTATCTATATTGAAGTAACCGATATGACAATAATGGTTCCTGTCGATAAGGCCATAGAGCTGGGTATTCGTCCAACTGTTTCAAGAGACGAAGCGATGAAGGCGCTTGAACTAATAAGCGAAGATTACGACCCAATTCCTTCCGACTGGAAAATGCGCTATCAAATGAATCTTGAACTTCTAAAAAAAGGAAGCATAAGGGACATTGCCGTAATTGTTCGCTCTTTGTACCATCGCAGCAAGGTAAAAGAACTGCCTATTCTGGAACGGAAACTCTACGACTCTGCTTTAAAACTGCTGGTAGATGAAGCGTCAATTTCGCTTCGTAAATCCAAAGATGAAGTTGAAAATATGATCTTTTCCCGTCTGGAACTTGAGTAGTGAATGACGCCTCTTTTATAGCGGCTGTTGTTCTTGCCGCCGGATCGTCTTCGCGTATGGGCGGCGTTAAAAAAGAGTACCAAAAACTTGAAAGCGGCGATTCCGTGCTTGGTTCATCGGTTCGTGTTTTTGCAAACATTCCTTCCGTACAGGTTATTGTAATTGCCGTTCCGCAGGGCGGAGAAGCTGCCGCGCGTGACGCTTTGCCTTCTGAATATCTTAATGCTAAAAGACCGGAAATCCTTTTTGTTAACGGCGGAAGCGCCCGCCGCGCTTCTGTATTTAACGCTTTGATTACACTTGCAAAGTTCACACCCGATTATGTATTAATTCACGACGGCGCAAGACCATGGGTAAGCGTTTCCCTTGCAGAAAATATTATCAAAGAAGTAAAAAAACACAATGCTGTTATTCCAATTCTTCCGCTTGCAGACACGCCGAAGGAGTGCGCGGCGGGAATTGTAAAAAGACATCTAAAAAGAGCAAGTATTGGAATAGCGCAGACACCCCAGGGCTTTAAGTTTGATAAAATTTTTAATGCGCATAAAAAGGCTTCCAAAATAAAAAACAAGGAATTTACCGATGACGCAGAAATCTGGGGAAAGTTCTGCGGAAAAGTCGCGGTAATTTCCGGCGAACCGCAAAATAAAAAAATAACCTTTAGAGAGGACTTAAATTGAATAATTTTACCGCGAAGGCGAAGAAGGCGCACGAAGGAGATAAAGTTTTTAAATACTCTGTCGTAATATCCTTTGTGCGCCTTTGTGCGCCTTTGTGGTTAATATTTTTTCTGTATTGTTCCTGTACGCGGGGTGTTTCTGATGAGACTCCCGCTCTTATAACATGGTCCGGGGCGTATCCTATGGCAATTTTGCAGCCGGGTAATCATCCGCTTTGGTTTAAGCTGACGGAAGAAGGACCCGTTCATATAGAAACAGTCGAAGATATAACCGAAACTTATGCGCTTGTCCCGTGGCCTCATGCAGTACATATTTGTTTTTTGGAAGAACATAACGATGGCATTGTTATGGTTGTAAACCGATACGGTTTTTTGAGTCTTTCTCCCAATGACGGAAGAGAAAGAGGCATTGCGCTGTATCGTTTTTCCGGCGGAGATTTTTGGCAGCAGTACAGTGTCGGCGGTTTTGTTTTGTATCAGGGTAATCCTGCGGCTGTTTTGTATCTGGATGATCGTTTTATTACATCGGACGCCGAACTTCCCCAGCCAAGAACATGGTCTTTTAACATGAATTCAAATGCCGTTTTTCCGCTGAACATTCCGGCTTTACAGCAGTTTCCTGAAAACGAACTATGGAATATTGATATTCTTCGTCCTGCAAATGACGGTTTAATTTATTACAGAATTGCACGAAGAACAGGGCCGGAACCGAGGATACGAATGTTTCGCACATCCGATCTTTCAAATACATTTCCCAATGGTACAGAAGAAATATCTATCGAAACATTTTATAATTCCACTCCGCGGGAAAGAGAGTTTTCCCATCCTTCTTTGCCGCCCTTGCCAGAAGGTTTTGTTTACACAGGGATTGCCAGGACAGGCAATAGTCTGTTTGCAGCATGGGAAGAGCAGGAAGATTTTAGCATAGGAGCTGCGGGTTTTTTGGTAATAAAGCCTTAACATTTTTCCCCATTTCCATTAAAATTAGATCATGGAAAAGCTAAGTATTCTAATTCCCAAGGGAAGAATTTATGACAATGTGAGCCGTCTCTTTTCAGAGGCCGGTTTTCCCATATCTCTTGCGGACAGAACTTATCGTCCTGCCATGGGAGCTCCCTGGCTGGAT
>Ga0123356_10006999_pt1 | contig 11323 bp, 12 predicted proteins | sample TergutEmb28metaG_2_FD_92546 | JGI IMG/M metagenome (GOLD analysis project Ga0123356, IMG submission 92546) | Embiratermes neotenicus P3 segment gut microbial communities from Petit-Saut dam, French Guiana - Emb289 P3 | ecosystem: Host-associated > Arthropoda: Insects > Digestive system > Gut ... | reverse complement strand
TTCTCATCCCTGTTTTTTATTTCGGCTTCCGGATTATTTGAGCCGAGTGCATCTTCAAAGTTAATTAAATTAAACATGTGCGTTTGATTTAATACTTTATGCACCTGCTCCACCGGCATTCCCAGCGAGTCTGCTACCTGCTGGTCAACGGGTCCGTCGGGATTTTGGCTTTCAAACACTTCATACGCCGAGTTAATAGCGCTTATTTTCTTTCGAAGGCTTGGTGATGCCCAGTCCTGGGCTCTCATATAATCGAGTATTTCACCGCGTACTCTTGTAACCGCATAAGTTTCAAACTTTACCTCGTGCTTAAGCTCAAATTTGTCAACAGCGTCTATAAGACCGATCATACCGCAGCTTACGAGGTCATCGTATTCATTATAATTATTGTACTTGGGCATCATTCGGCGAACTATCCACTTTACAAGGTAACCGTAATGGAGCAATAAATCGTTTTTTGCATCCATATCCTTATTGCCTTTAAAAGCAGCCCACAACTGCTCAAGCTCCTCGGGAGTCAGTTTTTGTGTAGTTTCTGCCATTGACCGTTATCCCTTCATTTAGTGCTGCAATTACGTAAAAAGTGCGTAGTACTAAACCGGTAAACTCCATTTTACCATATTTTCATCAAAATTACTATAAATTTAACTTTCTTCTTCTTTTTATCTGTTGCTGCTGCTCGTTAAGCACATATTTTGCTATTTGATCGCTTATACTCTCAGTCATTCCGAAAAACTGCATACCTGTATTAAAAGTGTTCCCGGTACGCCACGGAATACAGCGTTTGACCGTAGCGGTCAAGTGTAATGCGGGTGTATTTTCCGTTGAAGATCTGGTTCTTATGCTCGCAGGTGTTTTGTCCATGTGCAGGCTTAGATTATACTTTCCGTCAAACTCATATTCCTTTTTTGTTAAAAGTGCAATACCTGTAACGCTTATATCTCTGCAGCTCGCCGTTTCCAATGCGATTTCCTCCGTGTTTTCATCGGCAACTCTTAAGCCCTGCTCGCTCTCCTCTGAAAAATCATAAATTTGAACCGCAAACTCCACAGGTAAACGAAACGCTTCCCGTCTTTGATTCTTCTGCGCTCTTGTAGCTTGCATAAGCCACATATAACGGATCTCTCCGCGTTTTTCGGTAGCAACAACCTTCATCTGTGCTATATATCTGCCTGAGGAACGGTAAAATACCAGATAGACGTTGTCATCCTGTTCCACTTGCATGTATATACCTTTTCTGTTTGGAACACCTGCAAGAAACGGACCGTCATTAAGCCTGTCTTCAATCATTGTCCTGTAGACAATGCCGGACTCGGCAACTATGTCCACTTTATCACCGACTAAAATTATTTCATCATCAACAACTTTTTCCAAATCCATATAGTCCATTCCTCTAAGGTTCAAAAGTGCTTAATATACATTAAAAAGCTTCTCAGACACCGGCTGCTCCTCTGTTAACACCGAGCATACGCGAGAAAACCCTTGATAAAACGCTTTGTGAAGAGCTTTCATTCGGCATGTTAAGAATTGAACGTGCTATAATATCTATTTCCTTTGTTGTTGCACTGTACGGTTCACTCACCGCAATAGGCACTTGCCGTTTAATCGCCGCCGTAAAATCATGGTTATATGATATCAGTCCGAGCGGGTTTATATTTTTTCCGAGATTTCTGCCGCAAACAGTAACAAAGCCGGTTTGTACACTGTGTGCTTCCTTGCTGTTCTCGCATTTATTTACAAGAACATGCAGCGGATGGGTACTGTCACGCTTAACTATTGTTTTTACCAGCGCATACGCATCGAGAACCGATGTCGGCTCCGCCGTTGTAACAACTATTGTCTCCGATGATGCAAGCAAAACCTGCATAATCGTATTGCTTACACCCGCTCCGGCATCCATTATTATAGTATCGACAGGCGCATCAATCCGGACAATTTTTGCAAGCAGCTCCGTTAATTGATCTTCATTCATGTTAATTAACTCATTAACACCCGAGCCGCCCGAAATAAACCTTACACCTTCATGGCCAAGCTGGATTATTTCCGCAAGAGACTTTTCCCCTCTGAGAAAATAGCTCAAATCCATTCTCGTTGTTATTCCGAGCATAATATCAACATTTGCAAGCCCGAAATCCGCATCAAGAATAAGAACCCGTGAACCAAGCCTGCTCATTGCTATTGCAAGGTTGACAGAGATGCTGGATTTTCCGACACCGCCTTTTCCGCTGGCAATGGAAATAACCCTGACATCCTGGCTTCTCCCCATAAGCTCTCTTAAATTTGAAGCTTGATCGTACATTATAACTCCTAATTTCTGACGATTTGTTTAACAAGTGATTCAATATCCGCTATTTCTATATCATCCGGTACGTCCTGCCCTGTTGTTACGTATGCAAGCGGCTTTTGCGTGTACCAACTGATATTAAGAATCGACCCGCGGTATTTTGTTTCATCAAGCTTGGTTATCATAACCCGGTAATCGTCGACAAATCCGTAAGTATCCACCATTTCCTTTATCGACGAGTAGCTTGTTGTCGCTGTGAGGCAAAGTAAAATGTCCTCCGGTTTTAGTATCCGGACTATCTCCAGAAGGTCTTCCTTATGCTGCTCATCACCCGGCCGTTTCCCTGCGGTATCAACAAAGATAATATCCCTGTCGGACATGTTTTCCATTGCTTCCTCAAGCTCGTGAGCATGGTAAACAACTTGAATCGGGATACCTAAAATATCCGCATATGTTTGAAGCTGCTCCTGAGCACCGATTCTGTATGTATCCGTGTTTATTATCCCAACATTTTTCTTTTGCTTGACAGAGAAATCCGCCGCCAGCTTAACGATCGATGTAGTTTTCCCTACTCCCGTGGGACCGAGAACCAAAATGACCTTTTGTGTGAATTTCTTATGCAAAATCGGTTCAGACCTTCCGAACTGCTCCAGCATCAAATGCTCTATTATCTCTGTTGCGTTTGAGCCTTGCTGCTGTCTGAGCATTTCTGCGGTTTGCTTTGCAAGTGAATGTGCAAGATCTTCCCTGACTTGCGCATCTATTAATTTTATCAGAAGATTTTGTACCTCTTCCGGGTAATCATATGTTATATCACGCTTGACGTGAGTAAATTTATCAAGAAAATCTGCCAGAATTTTCTCAAACGAGTTCATACGCTCATCAAGTTTTTCAATCTTTTCATTATTAATAATCGCAGCCTTTTGCTTATGTCCCCAGCCTTTGTCTTCGGGTGAGAATATTCCCGATGATGCCGTACCCCCTGCGGCACTGCCATCTTGCCCATAAGATACATTTAACTTTTTTGCAGAGGGAATTGTAGCAGGGTCATAGGCAAACTGAACCTCAAGAATCGGCTTACGGAAAAGATTCATAAAACCCTTCTTACGCACCTTACTGTAAGTGAGCATGACTGCATCCGAGCCAAGCTCGCGGATTGCGGCATCCATTGCCTGTTTCATATCGTCTGCATGATATCTTTTTACTTGCATTACAACCTTACGACTCCTTCTGATAAGACTTCAACACCACTGTCTATCTCATTATACGATAAAACTGCAAGTTCGGGGGATATTTGTTCGGAAATTTTTCTAAACTGTCTTCTGACAAGCGGAGACGTCAGAATTACAGGGGTTCTTCCCTTGTTTTTCATGTTCTCAATTAATGCTCTGAGCTTATCAAATATGGAATGCACCTGCATAGGTTCAATTGCAAGGTATGAACCGTGCTCCGACTGTTTTGTGCTGTCCAAAATGAGTTGCTCAAGCGACGGGTCCAGTGTTATTGCATAAGCTATATCCTCCGGAATAAAACGCTTTGAAATTGAACGTCTCAGAGCTTGCCTGACGTATTCCGTAAGCATATCGGGGTCGCGTGTGAGATTACCGTAATCCCCCAAGGCTTCAATAATCGAAGCCATATCCCGGATCGGTATGTTCTCCGAGAGGAGATTTCCGAGAATTTTCTGTATTTCTCCAAGTGAGAACATTTTCGGCACAACCTCTTCAACAAGTGCCGGTTGAGCTTTTTTAAGATTATCAATGAGTGTCTGCACCTGCTGACGGTTAAGCAGCTCGTGACCGAAGCGTTTGATTATTTCTGTCAGATGGGTCGCTATTACGGACGGCGGGTCAACTGTTGAATAACCTAAAATCTCGGCTTCTTCACGGTCGGCTTTCGGAATCCAAAGCGCGGGCAGTCCGAATGTCGGTTCTACTGTCGGTATGCCGTATATTTCCTCCTCAACCTCTCCCGAACTCAAGGCAAGCAGATGGTCTGCCATTACCTCACCTTTAGCAATCTCAACACCTTTTATCTTGATGGAATAGGCGTTTGTGCCGAGTTGGATATTGTCGCGCAGCCTTATCGCAGGCACAATTACACCCATATCTATTGCACACTGACGCCTAATCATAACAACCCTGTCAAGCAGGTCTCCGCCTTGCGAGACATCAACCATAGGTACTATCCCGTATCCGAACTCCAGTTCTATCGGGTCAACCTGTAAAAGTGCGGTAACACTTTCGGGTTTTCTTTTCTCTTCAGCAGCCACTTCTTCCTCCACATGCTCTTCTACGATTGCTTCTTTTTGCATTCTGTTTAATGTCACATAACCTATTATCATAAGAATTATTGCTACAATCCACATCGGAAGAGTCGGCAGCCCGGGCATCAAGCTTATTATTATGATTAACACACCACCCATAATTAGTGCGTTCGGTTGATTTAGAATTTGCTTTGATACTTCGCCGCCAAAGGTTTCATCCCTGCCGGAGCGTGTTACTATAATACCCGAAGCCGTTGATATCAGAAGTGCGGGGATTTGAGTTATCAGCCCGTCACCTATGGTTGCAAGTGTGTAGATTTGTGCTATCTGGTCAATCGGTGCATCCATGGTCAGCATCCCGATAACAATGCCTCCGATAGCGTTTACAAATGTTACCAGCAAGCCTGCAATTGCATCGCCCTTGATAAACTTGCTCGCACCGTCCATTGCGCCGTGAAAGTCTGCTTCCTGTTGAATCTTTTCGCGTCTCTGACGGGCTTGATCCTCATCAATAAACCCGCTGTTTAAGTCGGCGTCTATTGCCATTTGTTTACCGGGCATAGCATCGAGCGTAAATCTCGCACCTACCTCTGATACACGCTCTGCACCTTTTGTTATAACCATAAATTGAACAATCAATATTATCAAAAATGTTATAACACCAACAGCAAGATTTCCGCCGACAACAACCTGGCCGAATGCCCTGATAACCTCACCTGCGTTACCTTCATTTCCGAGAATAAGGCGGGTACTTGCAAGGTTCAATGCAAGTCTGAAAACTGTAATAAACAGCAGAATCGTCGGGAACACGGAGAAATCAACAGGGTCTCTGACATAAAGCGCAAATAACAGGACAATAATGCAAATTGCCATGTTTATAATCAGCAGAAAGTCCATCAGAACCGTGTTGGACGGGAATATAATGACAACAAGTATAAGCAGCAGTAACACAGCCAGCGTAACATCCGCCGCTTTAATTCTGCCTGCCGGTCTTTCCATACCTGTTATCTCACCACCTTCTGTACTTCACCTGTCATTGCGTGCTTCTGTACCAACCGTCATTCCGTGTTCGACACGGAATCCCCTAAACTTATCGTATCCTGCCCTTTTGCCTGTATACAAACACAAGAATGTCCGCTACTGCCTGATAAAGATCCTCGGGGATTTCATCGTTTACCTCACATGCCGCAAAAAGTGACTGAGCGAGCGGCGGGTTTTCCACTATTTGAATTCCGTGTTCCATTGCCATTTCCCTTATTTTATGAGCAATATAATCCTGCCCTTTTGCAAGCACCACAGGTGCAAGGCTTTCCTTCTCCTTATACGCAAGAGCAACTGCAAAGTGAGTCGGGTTCGTTATAACCACGTCCGCTTCAGGAACTTGCTGCATCATGCGCATTGCACTCATCTGCATCTGCTTTTGCCGGATTTTACCCTTTATCTTCGGGTCACCCTCCATCATCTTATATTCGTCTTTAACTTCCTGTTTTGTCATCTTAAGGTCTTTTTCATGCTTCCACCATGTATACAAAAAGTCTGCTACCGCAATGAATACCATTACCAAACACATCTTAAGCGCCATCAAAAACGCAGTTCGCATTATATCTATAAATGAAGTATATATATCCTGCCCGACATAGGCTCCGAATTTTTCAAGAAGGCTTGTGTAATCAGAATAAGCTACATACCCGACAAGAGAAACTTTTAATACGTTCTTTAAAAGGTCAACCAGCTTTCGCGGTGAAAACATTTGCTTAAAGCCATTTATAGGATTTATCTTATTAAGCTTTACTTTTAATGTTTCCGTTGTAAACATAAATCCGATTTGAAGTACATTTGCCGCAACTCCCGCAAATAATGCGGCACCCAGCAGCGGAGCCATTATCCCGAAATATCCGAGTAAAATCCTTGCAAAAAAACCCGATATTTCATTAACATTCATACCTCTGCTTGCCATCATGATTGATTGCTCTGAATGATGCTCCCGGAATACTTCAATCAGCTGCTGAACAAACCACGGCCATATTGCAAAGAGCAGCCCGAACATTACAATAGCGCAAAACGCTGTGTTTACTTCCGTACTCCGGCGGACCTGCCCTTTCCTTTTTGCGTCCCGCCGTTTTTTCGCCGTTGCTTTTTCTGTCTTTTCCCCGCCCATAAATCACCCGCCGATAAAGTTGGCAAACATTTGCTCAATACCAATAAACATTTCACTAAATACTCTTTCACTGAATCTGGCAAAAACAGGTAAAGTAAATATAAAAAGTGTAATTCCGACAAGCATTTTCAAAGGGATACCGATTACAAACATATGTATCTGCGGAACTGCCCGCATCAACATGCCGAAGCCGATTTCAATAGTAAGGCCGGAAGCAATAATAGGCAGTGCAATCATTACGCCAAGTATAAAAGCCCGCATAAATATTTCAAGAGCCGTCCACCCGATTACAGGCGAGAAAACCAATGTTCCTATCGGCATTCTGTCGATGGTCAGATAAATAATTTCAACAAGCCTTAAATGTCCGTTTACGCCGAAAAACAACAGAATAAACATTATATTCAAAACATTACCCATCATTGGGACTTGAGTGTTATTTTGCGCATCAAAGACATTTACGATACCAAAGCCTATCTGCATGTCTATAAGCTGCCCTGCCGTAAAAGCAACGAGTGAAAACATAACGTTTGTAACATATGCAAGTGCCATTCCGAGAAGCAGTTCGCCTGCGCATATAAGTACAAATCCGATTAATGTTGAATATTGGATTGCCACCGATTGCGGGAATATCAGAAACATCAGGTAGCCCAGTGACAGCACAAGACCTATTTTTGCTATATTCGGTACGTTGACCCTGCCGAAAATGGGTGATGAAAACACAAGTCCGCTCATCCGGAATATAAGCAGGATAAAATAATCCGCGCTCATTAAGATTGTAACTGCCGTTGATACCATATTATGACACTACCATAGAGTTTATTTGATTGAACAGGCGTGTGACAAAACCGCCTATCGTACTGAAAATGTAACCGCCGAAAATCAGTAATGTCAGCATAACGCAAACAATCTTGGGCACAAACGCAAGCGTCTGTTCGTTAATTTGTGTTGTCGCCTGGAATATTGACACCAAAAGACCTACAATCATTGCTACCAAAAGCATTGGAGCGGCACACATAATAACCGTTGTGATTGCCTGTGTCAGTACGTTTATTATCATCCCTTGCGAAACCACGGCATAACCCTCCTTCTCATGCGTTTCTGTGCGGTGCCCTGCACCGCGCAGCTAATTGAATGTCTGAATCAGCGAGCCTACGATTAGCTGCCAGCCGTCAACCATTACAAACATTAATACCTTAAACGGAAGTGATATCATTGCAGGCGGAAGCATCATCATACCCATTGACATCAGTGTGCTTGCAACAATCATATCTATGACGATAAATGGTATATAAACCAGAAACCCTATCCACATTGCATGTTTTATTTCACTTGTAATAAATGCAGGAATCAGCACACTTGTCGGTATCTCTTCAATAACCGGATATTCTTCACCGGATAATGCTATAAAGAAATTTAAGTCACTTACTATTGCCTGTTCGAGCATAAACGTTCGTATAGGGTCCATTGCGGTTTCAAGAAACTCTTCCTGTGTAATTTCACCCTCGGAAAACGGTATATACGCTTCATCATATACCTGAGAAAATACCGGCTGCATGACAAAAAACGTCAGAAACAACGCAAGCCCTATAAGGATTTGGTTCGGCGGTGTTTGCTGCATACCCAGGGCTTGGCGGATAAATGACAGGACTATGATTATCCTGGTAAAGCCCGTCAGCATCATCAGGATTGAAGGCAATAAAGTGAGTATTGTAAGTAATATTACGATGTCAACGGTCTGTGCGCTTTCACCGAATAATGTTCTGACTATTTCATTTATTGTGCCTATACCTTCATTGGGATCTACATCTATCGGCATCAGTCGTCCTCCGAGTTTAATGGCTGATTTTCAGATGATTTTGCTTCAGTTTGTTTCTTTGCCCGCGTTTTTCCGGGCGATTTCGTTTTTGATTCCGCTGCTTTCAGGTTTTCCGAAAAATCCGGTTTTTCAGTTTTATAAGGGTTATCCGTCTCCTCGGTTTTATTGTCTTTTTGCCGTGTTTTTCCGGTTTTTTCCGCAACAAATGCAACAAGCTTTCTTGTAAGCTTGTTTCCGTATTGCCCTACAGGCGTCATATTCCATGGTACCGGTTCTTCATCATCCTCGGTAAGCTTCGCAAATTCCTCTGCATCATAGGTATCAATGAGTGTCATTGTGTGATTTGTCATACCGATAATATAGACTTTATCTGCAACCTCAATTATGCAAAACTGCTTGTCTCTTGAGATAGCATACCGGTCCATCATTTTTATGTTTCTGTTTTTTAAACCGGCACGTGTTTGACCGGATGCTTTCATGCCGACAAAATATGTCACATAATAAGCACCGAATAAAATTACAATAGTACCGATTATAAAGATAATTACCTGTTCTGGCGGCATAACAGGATTCCTCCAATATCTTATACGATTCTTCGGTTAAATTCTACATTCAAACGCCCGAAGACACCCTCATTTGTCTAAACGGACATTCGCATTACTTCATTATATGCGTCTACAACTTTATTTCTTATTTGGAGTGCAAGGCTGAGTGCCAGCTCTGCTTTTTGGGCATCGATCAAAAGCCCGGATAAATCATCGGCTTCCCCCATCATCAGTTCCAGTGCCGAGCCTTTATCAATAGCATCCGTACGCTTTGCGGCATTAAACGATTCTGTTAAAATATCCGCAAACCCGCTGTCCGACCCTGTAAATTTCTCCGATGCTGTCCGGACGGGTTCGGTATTAAAAAGATGCACCAAGTTTGTTGTAAGAGGATTAACACTCATTTTTTATTCTCCTTTACATATCTGCCGTTTAAGTATATTTAATAAACTACTTGCCGATTTCCAAGGTTTTTGTAGCCATATCCTTAAACGCATTAAGTGCGGTAATATTCGCTTCATATGCCCTGACTGCAGCCATCATGTCTGTCATTTCCTGAACGACTTCAACATTCGGCATTCTGACAAATCCGTTTTCATCGGCATCGGGGTGGGAAGGGTTGTAATCGAGTTTAAATTCGGACATGTCTCTGCCGATTCCCAACACTCTGACACCTCCGGGAAGCTTGCGCGCCCTGTTAAAAAACGCGGCAAAGTTCCTGTCGTTGCTTCTTTCTTGGAAAACCACATATTTTCTGCGGTAAGGGTCTCCGTTTTCTGTCCTTGTTGTATCTACGTTAGCCATGTTTTCGGCTATTACATCCATGCGAAGTCTTGTTGCTGTCAGTGCCGATGCACTAATATTCATTGAGCTTAAAAATGACATTTCTTATCTCCCCTATCTGCCTTCGTTAATTGCCATGCGCAGCCTTCTTATTTCACTGTTCATTTTTTCCATGAGTGTGTTGTAAAACAGGCTGTTTTGCGCCATTCTGACATTTTCCGATTCAATATCCACGTTGTTGCCGTCGGCTCTCATTGATAATTCTCTTGATTGCCTTATCAGCGGTCTGACGGTGCTTATGTCTCCCGAGCCGAAGGAACGATGGCTTTCATGCGTTCTGGTTGCTACAAAGCCGCCTTCTTCAGCCGCTCTTCTTAAAAGTGATTCAAATTCCAGATGTGATGCTTTAAAACCGGGCGTTTCAATATTGGCAATGTTGTTGCGTATTACGGCATTACGCTGCCATGATGCGGACAACCCTTTTTGCATGGTATCCATCGGCTTGAATATTCTGTTCCACATAGTTTTTCTCCTTATAATGTGAGAAAACCGCCGTAATATAATTCCTTATCCAACGAATTATACCATGGCGGCCCTTGATTGTCTATATTTTCTTTGCATTTTATCGCAATATATAGCGTTTTTTTATTAATTTGGTGAAAATCGACACGATATGTTGATTATCATTTCACTCTTCTGTATATCGCAGGAGATACCTGCTGAAGGTCTCCCTGGATACCGCTTAGTGTTTCACTGAGCCCTATAAACAGATATCCGCCTACCTCCAACGCGTCGTGATATCTTTTTGCAAGAGCTTGTTTTGTCGGTGAATCGAAGTAAATCATAACATTTCTGCAGAAAATTATATGGAATTTTCTTTTAAATCTTGTAACGAAGTTGCTCATCAGATTTAGTTGACCGAAGCTGACACCTTTTGCAAGAACGGGTTTGATTTTATATGATTCATCGCCGACTTTATCGAAATATTTTGCTTTCCAGGCTTTCGGAAGATGCTCAAAGTGTTCCTCGGGATATACTCCCGCTTTTGCCATATCGAGAACTCTTGTTGAAATGTCTGTCGCAAGAACGGTTGCATCCCATTCTTTTATTTTTGTCGGGCCGAACCATTCGTGAAGCACCATTACCGTAGTGTATGCTTCTTCGCCGGAAGCACAGCCTGCACTCCATATACGAAGGTCTCTGTCTCTTATTTCGGATGTCCAGTATGGAAGTGCCTGATTTTCCATGAATTTGTAGTGCGTTTCCTCACGCATAAAATATGTGTAGTTTGTTGTAAGCTTTGTCATAAGGGTATTGATTTTTGCGCCGCTTTTGTCTGCAAACACATCATCAATGTAATCATTAAAGCCGTTGAAGCCTTCCGATATAATGAAGTTTGAAAGGCGGCCTTCAATCAGTGTTCTCTTTTTTTCAAGATTTACACCGAAATTTGATTTTATATAATCGCGCA
>Ga0123356_10006998_pt1 | contig 11323 bp, 9 predicted proteins | sample TergutEmb28metaG_2_FD_92546 | JGI IMG/M metagenome (GOLD analysis project Ga0123356, IMG submission 92546) | Embiratermes neotenicus P3 segment gut microbial communities from Petit-Saut dam, French Guiana - Emb289 P3 | ecosystem: Host-associated > Arthropoda: Insects > Digestive system > Gut ... | reverse complement strand
TATAAATTTTATAACTACACCCGAAGAGTAAACAGGCGTTTTTAAGCCGATATTACTATTTAAAGACTTTTTTAGGCCTATTAATTTTTGTAGGTATAAAAATTCGGGAATTTAGGTTATAATTTTGTTGGGGATTTACGCTAATAAACAACACATATGGAACAGGGTTAAGTGAAAGAAACAGTTACTACTTTATTACTATCCATCAGTATACTCAGCTGATTGTTAGTTGATGACGTTCCGTTAAGACTAAACTGTCTAAACGATGATTCTGTGGCAGTCAATACAACGGTGGAGCCTACTGGAAACTGATAGTTTGCTCCGTTGACTGAAACTAACCCGTAATTGCACCAAGAACTGGACGCTGAAACTTTACCGTTACCGAGGATGGTCAAACTAAGAGTGACGTATTCTGAGCCGAAACCGACATTTCCCTGCAAGGTCACGTTTGCGGTTTGTTTCCAAGGCTCATAGGTACCAAAGGCGTTAGCGCATCCTGTTACTGTATTATAGCTCACTACGGTATTTTTTGATTCTTGGAGTTCTATGCCAAATTCTGAAAATCTTTTCCCATCCACAGTGTTACCGTAGATAAACGTGTTTTCTGAAGTTGAAACTATATTATAGTCGCAACCATAAACCGTGTTGTTTAAAATATTTATGTTTTTGCTGGCTTCTGCTGCTATACCCCAGTGGCTTGCCCCGCTGTATTGTGTAACGTCTGATACTTTGTTGAACTGCAGAGTACAATTTGAAGCCGCCCAAGTGTTTATGCCGACGTCTTGACCCCCAACTACAGTGCAGTATTCTATTACGCTGTTGGTGCATTTTTCGTCGAGTGTAATGGGATTATCACCGGCGTTTATAACCGTGCAATTCTGGATTAACGCATCACGACAATTGAACAGGTCGATTCCTTGACCAATTACGTTCTTGAGCAGCACATTTTTGATTGTGATGTTGGTTGATGGGGTATCACTGTAGATGGCTATACCAAAATATTTGTAAAAGTTTGCAAACCATGTACCGGTTAATCGGAAATCGGAGAGACTTCCTTTTCTTGCGTCCCATTCTCCACCGTTAACGATAAAGTTGTTTACTCCGTCTGTGCTAAGCATCAACGCGATGCTGTCTCCAAGGGAGGTAGGAGTATTCTCTGTGATAATAACACCGGGTTGACATGTAAAGTTTACATTACTTTTAGGCACCAGTGAAGCCTTTAGAGTCCAGGTGCCGTTTAACACTATGACATTACCGTTGCCGGTGGCACTTGCCTGTGTAATTGCCGTGTTCAGCATATTTGAGGCTGAGGTTCCATAGGTGTAACCTCCGTTATCGATGTAGTAGCTACCGTTGCCAAGCTGGCCACAAAATATAATTGAGCCTGCGCCTGAACCCAAAGGTGGTGCACCAGGCAAGAAAGTTACGATGCACCCTGCCCATGGGTCACCGCCGCCTATTGTAGTTCCAGAGAACGCCTCACCTTTTGAAGTAACTATCTTTTGAAGGTAGCTAACCGCTAAATGATCTTGGGTGGCACCGTCAAAGAGTGTGAAACCAGTAGTGGGCGTTGTCTGTGTAGTTTTATAGTTTGTTATGCCCCCAACCCATAACTCTTTGCTCTGCGTTGTGACAGGGGTTGTTCCTGTCGATGCTACAGATCCTGAGCCACCGGTTGATGCAGTTTTATCAACAACACCACTTATGCCGCTGTATTCACAGACATTTGCCACGCCGCTAAAACTGGGTTCAGGTGATAAATCAATTACAATGTCCTTCGAAGCTGACGAGCCCACGATACCTGCCCATATTTCTGTGTTTAGATAAGAGGTGCCATCTTGATAGGTACTACCTGCCTTTTTAGACCAGGTTACACCAGTTTGATGTATACCTGAAACTGCTGAGAACTCTCCGTTCATGTACGCAGCGTTTGTGCCGATTACTGCAACAAGCACATTACCTTTTACGGGCGTAGCCGTCATAGAAAGGAAAATGGCGTCGTTGTATGCGCCACTATAACCTTTTGCATTACCCTGAACCAATGCTATAGGACCGCTTGGAACGTTACTGACCAAATCTACTGATTGTTCCGTTACGGATGTAACATATGTTGCAATAACTGCGGAGAGAAGCAATAATAGGCAAACAGCGAATGCAATGATGATTACGCCCACGGTGTATCTCATATTTGCGATCCTCAAGTTTGGTGCGCTAGGGGCACATAGTAAAGTAGCACCATATATAACGTTTCAGAATCCTTGCCAAGTTCCCTTCGGTAACAGTTTTTAGCAGAAAATAGTCTTATTCACCCTGCCAAAACTCGACAATAATGCTTATTTAACTCGCCATCCCTCGATAGACCAAAACGCAAACAACAAGAGATAGAGAATGCCAAGTAAAGAAGAAAGGTACCTAGCTGGAGTTATCATAGTCTGCTCGGTAATCCTCATATCCGCATGTGCCTATATTTACACGACTACACCCCAAAAAGGCTACTTCGAACTATCACTGACGGGTAGCAACGGGACTATTCTGCCCCCAGAACAAAGCATAACAGTATCTCAATCCAACATCTTGATATTACAAGCGGGAAACACCAACAATGATAGCCATAACCTGCGGGTAAATGTTGAACTCCTAAGTTTAGATTCTGCACTATACCTCTTAGACACCACACCAGTAACCAGTTACACTTTCATCATTGAAGGCGAAGGCAACTGGACACGAAGCATTAGCTATACAGTCAACAGCATTGAAAACGACACCTTAAAAATCAGCATCGACAACCACGAAGTGACCCTCGAAGAATACGCTCAAAATCTGCTTTTCCAATTAAAATTCAGCCTCACCACCTACGATAACACAGCAAAAGATTTCATCCCCACAACCGTATGGGTATCCTCACCGTTCTTTAATATTCACTTAGATGATATCTCCGAACAAGAACCTGAATACACTCACCCCGATGGCAACTCAACCTAAAAAGCGGCTTTTCTTTTAACAACATTAACAAGCTTATTTAGAACTTTACCATACCACTCTGTAAGAGGCAAACCGGTTGAATAATGACACCGAAAGCATGGCTCAAGCAGACAAAAAAACCACACTAAATGTTACCAGGTTTTTCTTGGTTATACTGCTAAGTGTTTTGTCAATAATTTCGGTACTGATGATCCCCCCTGCAAGTTTTCCGTTAGTAACTCTGCGGTGGATCTTTGGGTTGCTTATGCTTCTTTGGATGCCGGGCTACTGTTTTGTGCAAATGCTCTTCGCCGACAAATCGGTTGAGGCTGCCGACACCATCATTTTGAGCGTTGCACTAAGCTTGCTGTTTGTAATTATTGTGACCCTCATCTTCAACTTTACTCCAGTGGGCTTATCAGAGATGGCAGTAATAGTAAGTTTAGTGGCGATTTCAATAGTTTTTTCAATAATCGCCTTGCTTAGACAGGTAACACAACCAAGCGATGAGGCGCTAAACCAAAATGATGCTGAAGTAACCTCTGAATAACCGATTTAGCGGCAATTTATTGCTCTAAGTGGCTATGCTCAAATTGATAATGCAACATTTTAATAATAACGGTTAATAGGTTCGACCACGAACGTTAAACCATAGCGCATGGCAGAGAGAGAAAAAAACCGTTGTTAAATCAAGAGTTAGCAGTCATAGATACTGGTTCACTCAGCGCTCGCCTATCCCAAAAAAGCGAGTGCTGCATTGAGGAGGATATAGCATCTTATGAAGCAACACTAACGCCTGACGCAAGCATCATCATTCCCGCTTACATGGAAGAAGAAACAATCGCTGAAGTGCTACAACAAGTAATAAAAGTCAGCACTTCAATGGGCAACATAGAAATCATAGTGGTTGACGACGGCTCAACAGATAAAACAGGGGAAATCGTCGCCGCATATCCATTTATCAAATACATTCGCCACATGCACAACATGGGCAAAGGCGCTGCAATTCGAACAGGAATTAAAAGTTCGCGTGGGAGAATTCTTGTCATTCAAGATGCTGATTTGGAGTATCTCCCAGATTGCCTGCCTGCAATAATAGAGCCTATAATGAACGGTTCTGCGGATATAGTGTATGGTTCAAGGTTTCAAAGCAAACCTAAAGGAATGAGCCTTTCCCATTTAGTCGGAAACTTGATACTATCCCTAACGGCCCGCTTAATGTACAACGTTAGAATCACCGATATAATGACAGGGCAAAAAGCGTTCCGACGTGAAGTTCTTGAAGCCGTGGAGATAAAAGAAAACGGCTTTGCAGTTGAGATAGAGATAACTTGTTTAGGTTTTATCGGACAAATCAACTACGTTGAAGTCCCGATTCCCTATTCATATCGAAACCATGGCACCTCAAAGATACGATACATAGATGGCGTCAAGAGCCTCGCCAAGTTGCTTGCCATTTTCCTAAGAACAGACAACGCCAAACCAACGACAGCCTCAAATATTTAAGCTAAACGTAACGGACAAATAGCTCTAAAGCTAAGAAACAAGGGAATACATCGAGTTTGTTTATAGGTGTTAACGAAAGCATTTATGTAAGCTTTCCGTTTCTAAAAATACAGAAGATGGAGTATGTCAGAACAACAAATTAGAAGCTTTATAGCTTTCGACATGGAAAACGACAGTGTATTAAACAGGATAGCTTCAATCCAAAAAACGCTCATGCAAACCAACGCCGACCTAAAAATGGTGGAACCCAAAAATATCCACATAACCGTCCGTTTTATGGGCCCAATCAACCCCGATATGATAGAGAAAATCTATGTAGCTATGAAAAACGTCAAATTCACGCCCTTTAACATTCAGCTAACTGGGATGGGGTTATTCCCAACCGTCAACTATCCACGTGTTGTCTGGGCAGGCATAACCGACGGCGCAGAACAACTTAAAAGCATTTTCGAACAACTCGAACCGCAGATTCACGATTTGGGTTTCGCATCTGATCCCAATGGATTTAGTCCGCATCTGACAATCGCACGCGTACGTAGCGGTGCCAACAAACAACGCCTCGTCGATTTTGTGGAACGCCAAGAGTTCTACGATTTTGGCAACATACGCGCCAGCTGTCTACGACTCAAAAAAAGCCAGCTCTCCCCCAAAGGTCCAGCATACACTACGCTAAAAGAATACTGCCCCTAAGGTCAAACCGATGGCTGCGTTTGAAGCGTTAACTATGCAAATCCTCGCCAAAATCACACCAAAAAAAGAGGAACGCATAAAGGTTGACACATTGAGCCGTAGCTTGGAACAGAAAATCGTTGATGCCTGTCAAAGTGAAGGGGTATCCGCAAAGGTTCGTGTAGAGGGCTCTGTCGCTAAAGACACTTGGCTCACGGAGAACCAAGATATTGACGTGTTCATGCGGCTACCCACATCCATTCCGCGCAAAATGCTCGGGGAAGTCGGTTTGAGAATCGCAAAAAAAGCGGCTGGCGACGCTAAGCAGATTGAGCGTTTTGCTGAACACCCCTATCTGGAGATCTTTGTCGATAGTTTCCGCGTTGACATCGTTCCCTGTTACGATACTAAAGTGGGTGCGTGGCAAAGCGCAACTGACCGCACGCCCTACCATACGGACTACATTAGAACCCATCTGGGCAGTGAACTTCATGGGGAGGTTAGGTTACTCAAAAAGTTCATGCAGGGTATCGGTGTCTACGGCGCTGAAATCAAAATCGGCGGTTTTAGCGGGTACTTGTGTGAGCTTTTGGTGATGCATTATGGCTCCTTCGCTGGAGTTGTTGAGGCGTTTGCAGCATATAGCAGACGAATAGTTATTGACCTTGCCGACTTTTACAAGGACAGAACACGTGATATGGAGTTGCTGTTTTCTGAGCAGCTAGTTATTGTTGATCCAGTGGATGGGGGTAGAAACGTGGCTGCCGCAGTTCAACCCCAAAAACTCTACGAATTCGTAGCCGCCGCAAGAGCCTTTCTAAAAGCGCCAAACAAGACGTTTTTCTATCCTCAGCCAACGCACGCGTTACCGCCAACCATAATCGAGAGACATCTTGCTGGACATGGTACATCGTATCTCTATCTAAGCGTCGGTGATTTGACTGCTGTCCCAGATGTACTTTGGGGGCAACTCTATCGTACTAAACGTTCGTTACGTACGCTGCTAGAGATAAACGGTTTTAGGGTTATGCGTGACACAGTTTGGAGTAACGAGAAATCTTTGAGTGTTTTTGTTTTCGAGTTGGAGCAGCCCGTGCTGCCCAACGTTAAGAGACATCTTGGGCCGCAACTGGAACGTCACGTTGACAGTGAAAGATTCCTCACCAAATACTCAGGAGACAAACAAGTGGTCGCGGGTCCTTACGTTGAAAACGGACGCTGGGTTGTAATGGTCACACGCAAATACACTAAGGCTACAGTGTTGCTACAGGAAAGCCTGAGGGAGGGGGGCAAAAATGCGGGTGTCGCCGAATTAGTCGCCAAAGCAATCAAAGCAGGTTTCGAGGTGTTGCTTGACACGGAGGCCCTCAAAGTTTACACAGAAAACTCGGACTTCGCGATGTTCCTAACCGAGTTTTTTTCTGGTAAGCCGCTCTGGCTCTAACGCTATGGCTAGACTAAGTGTAATTTTAAAATTTTGTGTGTTTGCTTTTGTTTTGACTCCACATCCGGTGCAAGCAAATAATCGTTGATGCCATTGTCAGCCGATAAAACTCGGCGATATTTCTTTTGCATGAGCACAATAATAATATAGCTAAACAGTAACTCATCTTAAAAATGAAAAGGTGCCTCTGCCATGAAAAGCCAAGTTAGCAGTCTTGGATATGTAAACCGCATACAGGAAAACATTCTATCCATCAAAAAAAGAGAGCTGGAACCCCTCTACGACGATCTCAAAGCAGCTGAATGCGTTATTTGCGGAGGCTCAGGTCGATCGCTTTACTCCCTTAACGCAGCGCTAAGTCAAATTGCATTGGCAACCGTGGGGTGGCGCAACAAGGTGGTCCTAACACCCGACGACCCGGGTTTCCCTGGCAAAAGCATGTACGACGCTGCATCATATTTGGAGCGCCGTTACAAAAAGATCATGCTCCTCATGAACTCAGGTAGCGGCTATAGCGAAGATCCGTTGGTTATGGCACAGGACCTATCCAAATACATCATAGACACAAACAGCACCCACTTCACCATGGGACTGTTAACATCGACAATGAAATCGCCTCTGGCGGAAATCACCGCTAAACATGGACAAGTCGTCCAACTCAAAGGCAGAGGCAAACTAAAACCCGGGGCCGAATATGCCGACACAGGCATGATGGGGGACATCTTCGAGCTGGGCACCTTGGAGCTGCTAAACAGCATGGTTGAGGCCATCTACCGCAACGTCGGAGTCGATGAAGTCTTCACGCTGTGCAAAGAAGAATTCGAACGTATCGGCGAAATGATAGATTCAAACGTTAACTCCGAAACATACGTTAAACTCGTAAACTTGTTAGAGAGGCGCACAAACATTTTCTTTGGGGGCAGAGGAACAGCCAACGAAATCGCCAAGATGACGGCAATACGACTCTTCCACATCAAAACTTTCCTGGGCGACAACGTCTATATTACCCGAGGCGTAAACACGCCGCATCCACGCGCAGGTGACCTCGAAATTCTCCTATCATCCTCTGGCGAAACTCGTCCAGTTATTCTCTGGGCAGATGTGCTCAAAAAATTCGCAGGCACAGTATTTGCAATAACAAGCAACGAAAACTCCACCTTAGCCAAAAAAGCCGACCTAAAAATCATTCTGCCCGAAGAAGTTAAAACAAACTTCCCCCGACGCTTCTACACCCGAGCAGCTTACGTGCTAAGCCCCTTGCCGGTAAAGTTGGCTGAACGCCTAGGTGAACGCGGCTTAAACCTGCCGGAGTACATCATAAGCTGGTATCACTCAGTAACCCAATAACGGGAGCGACTGTCGAACTAGAGGTAGGCATCGGTTACGTATCGGTGCATCATACGGTGACTGTTAAAGTAGTAAGCGATTTTGCCAATCGAGCTCTTCATAAGGCCAATCCATTCATCTCGGCGATTATAGAAGGTGGGAATGATAACGTATTCGAGTTTGTTGTAGAGGTCATCGAGCTCTTTTTGGCAACACACAGGATCCTCGCTGTTCTCTTCAGGGTGGGGTCCAATCGACCAACCGGTAAGGTTTTCTATCCAGCCCTCAATCCACCAACCATCCAATACACTAAAATTGAGGACACCGTTGTGGGCTGCTTTCATGCCACTGGTTCCCGATGCCTCCATAGGGCGTAGCGGAGTATTTAACCAAACATCCACACCGTTCACCATCTTTGCTGCAATGGACATGTCATAGTTCTCTAGGTATGCAATCTCTACGTCGCCACGGAGTTGTTTGGCATAATCGAAGATTTGCTCGATTAAACGTTTGCCACCTTCATCCCGCGGGTGTGCTTTGCCTGCGAATATGGCTTGGAATTTAGTTCTGCTGCTGATTTTGCGCAGCCGCTCTATATTTGAGAAAAGTAGGGTTGCCCTCTTGTATTCGGTTGCTCGTCGCGCAAAACCCAAGGTGAAGACGTCGGGGTCGAGATGGGTGTTAGCGGACTGGTTAGCGTAGTCGATAAGTATCTGCTTTTGCTCTTGATGGGCAACCCAGATTTCCTCGTCGGGTACTAAATCTACCTTTGCGAGCAGTTCAGGTTCGATTACCCATCCAGGAAGGTACCGGTCATAGAGTTTGCGGTAGCTCTCCCCGGTCCAGGTGTAGCTGTGGACGCCGTTGGTGATGGAGTGAATTTCGTATCCGTCAAACATTTTGCGGCTGATTTCTTGGTGCCGTTTTGCAACGCCGTTGACGTAATTGCTTAAGTTAAGTGCTAGGCGGGTCATGTTGAGGCGGTCTTCGCCGCCGTAGTCTTTGAGCAAGGATAGATCTGCGGGTTTGAGCACTTCTAGGACTAATTCGTAGCTGAAGCGGTCATGTCCCGCTTCAACAGGTGTGTGTGTTGTAAAGACGCAAAGTTCTTTGACTTTCTCCTCATCCATAGCGTGTTTGCGCATCAGCTCCACAGCAAGAAAGCTTGAGTGGCCCTCATTCATGTGGTACTTGCGTACATGGAAACCCAAGGCATCGAGCATGCGAACGCCCCCAAACCCCAGAATTGCTTCCTGTTTGAGGCGGTAGCGTTCGTCGCCGCCGTAGAGGTAGTAGGATATTTCCCGATCCTCAGGAGCGTTGACATCAAAATCTGTGTCTAAAAAGAGCACGGGAACGACACCACCGGTTACGCTGGTGTATTTGTAGAGCCATGCTTTGACCGTGACGAAGCGCCCCCCGATTTGCACCGTCACTTCAGTTGGCAAGAGGATCATGTACTTTTCGGGGTACCATTCATTGGATTGCTCGGTTTGGTGACCATTGACATCGAGTTTTTGCTTGAAATAGTTGCGGCGGCTAATGAGGGTGACACCGACAAACGGCAGCTTGAGATCGGCGCTGCTGCGGATGGCGTCGCCTGCTAGGGTGCCTAAGCCGCCTGAGTAGGTTGGGATTTCGTTGGTTAAACCTACTTCCATGGAGAAATAGGCTATTTTTTGCCCTTTTAATACGCCAGCTAAGTTGTCGATGTGCACTGTGTTGTCCCCTGCCTCGCTTAGAAGCTAAAACCGGTTTCTAAACGTGAACTATACCATGTGGGTTGGGCGCAATATCTACTTTTCTAGAAGTGCAGGCTAAGTTGATGGTACGGGGCGAGTGCCTAACGTTACGGGAACAGTTATAGTGTCTTGACCTCTGACCACGGTCAGGTTAATGTTGTGACCGGGTAGCGTGTTTTCTTCGAGGTAGCTAGCTAAGTCGTCATTGTTGCGTATTGTCTGGTTATTCATAGCTGTGATAATGTCGTTCACGGTTAATTTACCGTCACATGGACCGCCCCGTACAATCGAGGCAATCCGCCAGCCATAGGTAATCGGCGAATTGCTCTGCTGGGCAGCTGAGTAGCTCATGTCAGCGCCTGTCACACCCAAATAGGAGTGCCCTTGGTAGGTGCCGGAATTCATCAGTGCAGAGATCTCGCGTAGAATTGTGTTAGATGGTATTGCAAAGCCTAACCCTTGGGATTCTTTTACTATGGCTGTGGTTATACCCACTACATTACCCATAGAATTGAGCAGTAGACCACCGGAGTTACCAGGGTTGATGGGCGTACTGGTTTGGATAATGTTAGCGATGGAGAATCCTCCTGCAGCGCCCTCGGTGATGCTACGTCCGGTGGCGCTAACGATACCAGTGGTCAGGGAACCAACAAGTCCATAGGGGTTGCCTATGGCGATTACGGGCTCACCGACCCGTAAGGGGGAAGAACTAACGATCGTAACGGGTTTGTACGCAGATGGGGGAGCTCCAGTAACTTTGACCACTGCAAGGTCAGCATATGGATCAGTGCCTATGACTGAAGCTGAATAGCCTTTACCATCGTTAAAAGTGACACTTAAAGAAGTGGTGCCTTCAACAACATGATAGTTGGTTATGACTACTGGTTGGCCACTGAATTCGTAGATAAACCCTGAACCCTGCACATTGCCGCTACGGGTCTCGCCTTGCAATAGAACCACCGAGTCTTTTACGTTAGCGTATAAATCGACTAACGAGGTACCGTTTTGTAGTATGGTAATGTTTTGGTAGGTGGCATTTTGGAACCCGTGCAGCACCGACATATCAGTTTGGAGGTTATTCATAGTGGCACTTAGGGTTTTGACCTCTGGGTAGTTAGCATAGAACATGAGTAAGCCGCCGACGAGCAATCCTGCGACAAAGAGCATGGCAAACAGGCTGGCGGAGGCTTTAGTGGCACGCGTAGACGTTAACACTCTGGTACACCATGAGAGAGGATTACAAGCTAAGAAAATAAAAGTTACTATATTCTGCGGTCGATGAGGTCGAGGGCTCCGGGACCAGTTCCAGTCAACGTAACAGGCACCCCGATAACACTAGTGCTTTGACCATATTATAATTTAGGGTATAAATGCTTGAGTTTACCCCTTACTTGCTCAGTTGCAAAGTGCCACCGCACCTCTTTAGCACAATCATTTCGATCCCTCCCCCAAAAAGACAACTATTTGTTAAGCGTATCAATATCAGAAATACGCTATCCAAACACTGACGCGACACCGCACTCAACTCAACCTCAACAATATTCAACCAACTCCCATGCTTGGGCGTATAATAGACCTTAGGCTTTATTGCTGTTTTAGTGGTAAATCGGAGGTTTTATTAGCGTACAAGCGTTTTATTTTGATTTTAGGATATTTACATGCTAAATTACGCCAT
>Ga0123356_10006997_pt1 | contig 11324 bp, 7 predicted proteins | sample TergutEmb28metaG_2_FD_92546 | JGI IMG/M metagenome (GOLD analysis project Ga0123356, IMG submission 92546) | Embiratermes neotenicus P3 segment gut microbial communities from Petit-Saut dam, French Guiana - Emb289 P3 | ecosystem: Host-associated > Arthropoda: Insects > Digestive system > Gut ... | reverse complement strand
TATACAAAAGAATTTGCCCGGCTTTCCTTGAGGATATCAGCGAGATTCACCGTACTGAACCTTATGTGTACAGTCAAATGGTAGCTGGTCAAGAGGCTCCGACACCCGGAGAAGCTAAAAACAGCTGGCTTACCGGAACTGCTGCCTGGACATATGTAAATGTAAGTCAGTATTTACTTGGCATCCGTCCGTTACCTGAAGGACTGTCCGTAACCCCTTGTTTACCCGAACAATTTGATAATGTTAAAATAAAGCGTATATACAGAGGTGCAACATATAATATTAATATCTCTCGAAATTCAGAAAAAGGATTATGGGTAAACGGAGTAAAAGTCGAGGGTAACATAATCCCACAGGTACCGGCAAATGAGACAGTTAACGTAGAATGTAAAATCTAATAAAGAGGAGAAGAAGCAATGAAGTATCTGATTGGTATAGATGTAGGAACATCAGGCACAAAGACCGTATTATTCGATGAAAACGGTACTGCAAAAAACTCTGCAACTGTTGAATATCCTTTATATCAGCCACAAAACGGCTGGGCAGAGCAAGACACAGATGACTGGTGGTATGCTTGTACAAAGTCTTTAAAAACTGTAGTAACCGAGTCGGGTGTGAACCCGGCTGACATTGCAGGTATTGGTTTTTCCGGTCAAATGCACGGTCTTGTTATGGTTGACGAAAACGGTGAAGTGCTTCGCAAGAGTATTATTTGGTGTGACGGCAGAACCGTTGATGAGTGTGAGCAAATAACAAAAACCATAGGTGCACAAAGACTTATTGAAATTACAGCAAATCCCGCTTTAACAAGCTTTACGGCAGGAAATATCTTATGGGTAAAAAATAACGAACCCGATATATATAAACGTTGCAGGCATATACTTCTGCCAAAAGATTACATCCGTTTTAAGCTCACAGGCAAGTACGGAGCAGAAGCAAGTGATGCTTCCGGTATGAATATGCTTGATATTAAAACTCGTGACTGGTCAAAGGAAGTAGTTTCCGAGCTTGGAATCGATGCTTCACTTTTACCTGAGGTTAAAGAATCATGTGATGTGGCAGGTTATATAACCTCCGAAGCCGCTGCTCTGACCGGTCTTAAAGAAGGCACTCCCGTTGTATACGGCGGCGGAGATAATATGGCAGCAGCAGTCGGAACAGGTGTTGTTGACACAGGAAAAGCTTTTATCACAATCGGCACATCAGGTGTTTTGTTTGCACATGCAAGCAGTGTAGCAGTAGACCTAAAAGGACGGGTCAATACATTTTGCGCTTCAACACCCGGAGCCTGGGCTGTTTTTGGCTGTTCGCTCTCTGCGGGAATGTCGCTGCAATGGCTGCGAAACAATTTCTTTTTAGCGGAAATGAAGGTTGCTGAAGGGCTCGGTCAGGACACTTATAATTTAATGACACAGCAGGCAGAGCGTGTACCAATCGGAGCAAACAGACTTATATTCCTCCCGTATCTTATGGGTGAACGCAGTCCGATTCTTGACCCTAACGCACGTGGTGTGTTCTTTGGTCTGTCAGCAATTCATACAAAATACGACATGCTCCGTGCTGTTATGGAAGGTGTTGTATATGCACTCAGGCAATCACTCGATGTTTTGCGTGATATGGGAATTAGTTTCAGCCAAATATATGCTACCGGCGGTGGGGGGACAAGCACTCTTTGGCGACAGATGATAGCTGATATATTTGAGCTTCCGGTGACTACAATTCAAAACAGGGAAGGACCTGCACTCGGTGCTGCAATTATGGCAGGTGTTGGTGCCGGTATATATGAGAGTGTACAGAAGGCATGTGAAAAACTTATAAAAGTCAATCCGTCACAAAATCCGATTGCAGATAATTCAAAAAGATATGCAGATTATTATAAGCTGTTTTGTGACATTTACCCCGGCATGAAGGAAGGCTTCCAAACTCTGTCGAAATTGTAATTACAAAGACATGACCGTGACTTTTAATAAAGAATAGCCCCATTATATAGTATATGCACAGAATTACATCCACATTATTTTGTATTTCTGTGCATTTTTCTATTGAAATGCATAATTAAAAGTTATATAATAATAAAAATGCGAAAATTCATATACGCAATTGAATTTTCCCATGTATTTTGAAGTGAAACTTCAAAATACATACTGAAAGCAGGTGTTTACTCTGTACCTCAAATCTCTCGAAATACAAGGATTTAAATCATTTCCGACTCAAACAAGGCTCACGTTCGACAAACCTATAACCGGTATTGTCGGACCAAACGGCAGTGGTAAGTCCAATATTTCCGATGCAATACTTTGGGTTATGGGTGAGCAATCCACCAAAACACTTCGCGGCGGTAAAATGGAGGACGTTATCTTTGGAGGCACACTTCGCAGACCGCAGCAAAATTTTGCCGAAGTTTCATTAATACTTGATAACTCCGACGGACATTTAAATTTAGACACAGCTGAAGTAATGCTTACCAGAAGATATTACAGAAGCGGTGAAAGTGAGTATTATATTAATCAAGCACTTGTCCGTTTAAAGGAAATGACGGAGCTTCTTTTAGACACCGGACTCGGACGTGAGGGTTACTCGGTTATAGGACAAGGAAAAATCTCCGAAATACTTTCTACAAAAAGTAAGGATAGAAGAGATATATTTGAAGAAGCCGCAGGAATCTCACGTTACAGATACAGAAAAGACGAGTCTGAGCGTAAGCTGCAGCAAACAGAAGATAACCTCGTTAGAATCGGCGACCGTATTCTCGGTTATGAAGAACAACTCGAGCCGCTACGCGAGCAAGCTGAGGTTGCAAAAAAGTACAACCTTTTAAGCGGTGAAATGAGGGGTGTAGAGATATCCCTATGGCTAAGAGAGCTTGAAACAATCGGAGCACGAACGGAAAAAGCCGAGAGCGACTTTTTATCGGCAACCCGTGATTTTGATGCAACACAAATTAAGCTTGATGAAATATTCAAACAGTCCGAATCTCTCTCTGAGCTTAATATAGAAAGTGAAACCGATGCGCAGGCTATCAGAGAGGTAGTCTCTGAGTTCGAGGGTAAGCTTAGCGATAACCAAAGTAGTATTGCAGTATTAAAATCTCAGCTTGAAGGCAATACCGATCAAATTGAAAATCTGACAGGTGAGTTAAAAAGCCGTGAGGAGCAGCACGACGGAGTCGGTTCTCAAATTGATGAACGTGAAAAAAGACTTGATGAAATTTCAAAAAATGTATCCGCTAAAAATAAAGAAATCAGTAAGTTTGTTAAAAATCTTGAAGAAATCTCAGGCACATCGGGAGAGTCGGCAAAAATTCACAGTGAGCTGATAAAAAAAGAGCAGGACCTTCAAGCAAAGCACAGTGACAGTAAGTCAGAGTTTTCAGCTTTAGCATCAAAAGCACAAGAGCTTTTTGATATGGATGAGTCAGTAAAAAAAGAGCTTTCTGCCGCAAGAGAAGATTTAAAAAACCGTGAAGCAGAACATAAGAAATTAAATAAAGAGCTTGAAAAAGCACAAGAAGAAGTAAATTCACTGGAAAACGTAATAAAAGGTCTTAAAATAAAAGCTGATAACCGTATCAGAAAAGCCGAAGAATCTACAGAAAACATTGAACGTTTATCCTTTGACCTTAAAACTTTGCAGTCCAGAAAATCACTCTTGACAGAAATGGAAAAGGAATATCAGGGTTACTCCAAGTCTGTCAAGATGATAATGCAGGAAAATAGTAGAGGTGCGCTAAAAAACATACACGGAACAGTCGGCAGTCTTATAAGAACTGATGACAGTTACACAATTGCAATAGAAACTGCTTTTGGCAGTTCTATTTCCAATATAATAGTTGATACCGAAGATGACGGAAAAGCTGCAATTAATCTATTAAAGCGCCGCGATGGCGGGCGTGCTACATTTCTTCCGTTATCTACAATAAAAGGCAATACACTCAGTGAATCCGAGTTTAAAAACGAAAACGGATTTATTGGAGTGGCGATAGACCTTGTCAAATATGATTCAAAATACAATAATGTTTATGCAAGCCTGCTCGGCAGGGTTGTTATCTCAGAAGATTTAAGCACTGCTATCAGCACTGCAAAAAAACATAATCATAAGTATAAAATAGTTACTCTTGACGGACAAGTCATAAATGCAGGCGGCTCAATGACCGGTGGTTCAACACTTAGTAATGTCGGTGTTCTTTCAAGAGCAAATGAACTCAGTCAGCTTGATTCCCGTATCAAATCACTCAGTGATGCTTTTGCTTTAGAGGAACGAAAACACGCAGAGTGTATCCGTGAAAAAACTGCAGCAGAGTATGAATTAAGCACAGCGCTTGCAGAAATGCGTACTGCAGGTGAGGGAGTGATGAAGCAGGAGCTTGAAAAAACACACCGTGAGTCAAACCTTCAAGCTCTCGGTAACACAGTTAAAGCTTTTACTGAAGAAATAAATACTATAGAAAAAAGAATTGACAGTAACACAATTGAAAGTGAAGCTTTAAAAAAATCTTTGGCAGGGCTGGAAGCACAAATAGAATCTCTTAAAGAAAACATAGAAGAAGCAATACGCGGTCACGAGCATCTGTCTTTGGAACGCGACCGGGTCAATTCACAGCTTGCAGAGCTACGCTCTGAAATAGCAGCCCTTGATGCTGAAAGTGACACCTTGAGAAAAGCAGTTACAGAGCTAAACGACTTACGTGATGAAATGTCCGGCAGTCGTGAAAGGCAGCTTGAAACAATATCAAACCTTAAGGAAAAAAACATAGCAATATGTTCTGAAATAGCAGAAAAAGAACACGAAGCACTTAAAATTAATACTGATATTTCATCACATAAAGATCGTTTATCAAAAATAAACGAGAGAAAACTTGAAATTGAAGCTAAGCGTAATAATATCAGCAAATCAACCAAGGACATAACCGATGAGCTTAATGACAAACAACGTAAAGTATCAAACCTTGAATTAAAAAAACAAAGCATTAAAAATGAAGAGGAATTAATAATAGACAAACTCTGGAGAACCTACGAATTGTCAAGAAGTGCGGCAGTAAACCATGGCACTCCTATTGAAAGCCCCGCAGCAGCAAAAAAACGCCTAAACGTAATAAAACGCGAGCTTGATGAGCTTGGCACTCCAAATCTCGGAGCTATCAGTGAATATCAGCGTGTCAGTGAACGCTATGAGTTTTACACAACACAACGCGATGATGTTGAAAAAGCCAAAACCGAACTGCTCGGAATAATAGAAGAAATAACCTCCCGTATGCGTGAAATCTTCGTACGTGAGTTTGGCCTTATTAGTGACAGTTTTGAAAGAACATTTAAAGAGCTTTTTGGCGGAGGAAAAGCCTCTTTAGTACTCGAAGACCCGGACGATGTTCTAAACTGCGGCATTGAAATCGAGGTTCAACCACCGGGTAAATCCTTAAAAACAATAACTCTGCTTTCCGGTGGAGAAAAAGCTTTTGTGGCAATAGCGATATATTTTGCAATACTCTCTGTCAGACCTCCTCCTTTTGTTGTAATGGATGAGATTGATGCGGCTCTTGATGATGCAAATGTTGTCCGTTTTTCAGATTATATGCGTTTTATGTCGAATAAAACACAAATGATTGTAATATCTCACAAACGCGGAACAATGGAAGAAGCAGATGTCTTATATGGCATTACAATGCAGGAGCTTGGTGTTTCAAATATACTTTGCATAGATCTGCACGAAGCCGAAAAGCACATTAGCAGTAAGGTAAAAGACTGATGGAATTATTTAACAGACTAAAACAAGGTCTGTCAAAAACATCTAAGCAGATTAGTGCAGCGCTCGCTTCATTTACGGGTGCAGATACTGCTTTTTATGAGTCGCTTGAGGAAACGCTGATACTCTCTGATATCGGCAGCGGTAAAGCAATAGACATAGTTGAAGCACTGCGTCAGACAGTTATCCGCGAAGGACTCCGCGGACCTGCAGAAATTAAACACGAGCTCGCAAAAATTCTTACAGATTCACTGCTCGCTGCAGACTCCTCGCTTAAAATTAATACAAAACCATCAATTATCTTAGTTATTGGTGTTAACGGAGTAGGGAAAACAACAACAATCGGAAAACTGGCTGCGGGCTTTACAAGCCAGGATAAAAAAGTTCTTTTGTGCGCAGGTGATACATTCAGAGCAGCTGCAGGTGAGCAGCTCTCTTTATGGGCAGGGCGCGCCGGAGCAGATATCATCCGTCGCGAAGAAGGAGCAGACCCTGCTTCTGTAGTTTTTGATTCCATAACTGCTGCAAAATCAAGAGGTACAGATATTATTATTTGCGACACGGCAGGACGTCTTCATAATAAATCAAACTTAATGAATGAGCTTGCGAAGATTTACCGTATAATTAACAGAGAACTACCCGACTGTGACAAGGAGGTTCTGCTTGTGCTTGATGCTACAACAGGGCAAAACGGGTTAAATCAGGCACGTTCCTTTAAAGAATTTGCCGACATTACAGGCATAGTTCTTACAAAACTCGATGGTACTGCAAAGGGGGGTATTGTTTACTCAATAGCGGATGAGCTCCAAATACCCGTTAAATTTATAGGTATAGGTGAAAAACCGGAAGACTTATTAAGCTTTAATGCACAGGAATTTTCAGAAGCTATTTTAGCTTAATACCGGTTGAATAAATTATGAATGATTATGTTTTAGCAACAGCTAATACCGGAAAAGTTGCAGAAATGCAAAAAATACTTAGTGATTTAAATATTAATGTACTGACTCGTGACGACCTTGGTATTACAATTGATGTTGAAGAAACAGGCACCACATTTTATGACAATGCACTGCTCAAAGCTAAAGCAATATGTTTAGCTTCCTGTCTGCCAGCCATTGCGGATGACTCAGGGCTTGTTGTCCCGTCTTTGGGTGGTGAACCGGGCCTTTACTCAAGCTCATATGGCGGAAATGAACTTACAAATGAGCAAAGATATAATTTTTTACTGTCAAAAATGGAAAATATGGAACATCGAGCCGCAAAATTCGTCTGTACTATTGTATGTGTTTTTCCATCAAAAGATATTATAACAGCAACAGGTGAGTGCCATGGCTTTATAACACATACTCCGAAGGGAACAGGTGGCTTTGGATATGACCCTGTATTTCTTCCGGACAAAATGACCAAAACAATGGCAGAGCTTTCGACAGATGAAAAAAATGCAATCTCCCACAGAGGTATTGCGTTACGTAATTTTATAATTAAATTAAATGAGTATTTAGCGGGGAAATCTGTATGAAGATAGGAATTTTTGGCGGAGCTTTTAATCCTCCTCATACAGGTCATGTAAAAGCAGCAGAGACTGCTATAGATTATAATCAGCTTGACCTTTTGATTGTTATACCGACCGGAATTCCTCCGCACAAGACTATGCCCTGCGGCACACCACCACCTGATGCCCGTCTGCTTCTTACAAAAAATGCATTTTCCGGGATAAGTAAAGCTCAAGTTTCAGATATAGAAATTTTCAGTACTAACAGCAACTATACCATAGATACAGTTCATAGTATAAAAAAGCAATACCCGGATACACAGTTATTTTTACTGGTCGGAAACGATATGTATGACTCACTTGATACATGGAAAGAAAGTGAAAAACTGCTAAGCTCAGTTACACCTGTTTTACTCCCGCGTGATGTCACTCCGATATCATCAACCGAAATCCGCAGCCTGCTCACGGAGCGTAAAGGTATAGAATATTTAACTGAACAAAACTATTCTTTAATAATTAAACACCGCTATTATAATGCCAAACCCGATTGGGACTGGCTGCGTGAAAAAGCTTACCAAAAGCTTGATAAACAAAGGATACCACATGTAAAGGCTTGTGAGGGCTCTGCAGCTGTGTTAGCGGAGTATTGGGATGTTGATATTTGTGATGCAAGAGAGGCTGCAATACTTCATGATATCACAAAAAAGCTTGATTTTAACGAAAATATGTGTATAATGTGCGAGGGTGAACTGCCTGTAAAAAAGTATTCTATTGATAACGCAAAATTACTTCATGCAGTTACAGCAGCAATAGTAGCAAAAGAAGAGTTTGGCATTAGTGATACTGTAGCAGATGCAATAAGATCTCACACAACAGGCAAAGCACAAATGTCAACGCTTGATAAAATTATTTATATCGCAGACTACATAGAAGCCACCAGAGATTTTCCCGGTGTCGAGCAAATGAGAAAAATGGCGTTTGAAGATATTGACAAAGCCATGAAAGCCGGACTTGAAATGGTAGTAAATGATTTAAAATCAAGAAACATAATACCCGATGAGGATACATACAACGCACTACGCGATTTAGGAGATAAGAAATGAAACTGATTGGATCACGTAAAAAAGGCAAACATGTAAACAAAGAGTCAAATTCAACACAACAGTCCGAGAAAAACAACAGTAAAAGTAAATCGCCGGGTTCTTCAAGAAGAAAAAAAGTAATAGCTATTACTTCTGTAATAATTCTATCTATATTACTTCTATTGGGTGGGTTACTTGCAATTATACGTTGGGAAATCCAACCTTTTTATGACATATTTTTCCCGCTGCCGGGAGTTGATCGGCTCGGAGGTCCCAGAATACCGTCTCCGCCACCTACAAACGACCCAAATAATGACCCAACTAATCCGACACCTACACCTACTCCCGATGACAGGTATCACGGAGATGATGGTGCGGAGTTACCTATTCATCAAATCAGAAATATGAATATTTTTACTTTTATGTGTTTCGGTATTGACGAATTTGGTAATACGGATGTCATTATGGTAGGTTCTTTCGATACGGAAGAGTATACGATAGACATAGTAAGCATACCACGTGACACCCTTATGAACACACCGTGGGACACACCATACTACGCAAAAAAAGCAAATTTCATACAGCCGAGAATGAGGCGTGATTACCCAACATCAACTGATGGTTATGCTTCTGCAATGGATGATGCTATGGATTACTTTGAAACAATTTTCGGCTTTAATATTGACTTTTGGTTTACGGTCAATATGTCTGCATTTGTTTCACTTGTCGATGCTATCGGCGGTGTTAAGTTTAATGTACCATGGGATTTCCAGTGGACTGATTTGTCGGGAAGGGTTATTAATATACCCAGTGGACCTACGACACTAAGCGGAGCCCAGTCGCTTGCTGTTCTCAGACAAAGATATAATCCAAAAACCGGAGCAAGCATGGGTGATTTACGGAGAATAGAAAACCAACAAACTTTCCTGAAGTCAGCAGCTGAGCAAATTCTTTCTAACCGTAACTTCAACATTACAACTATGGCAGATATTTTTCTCAGACATGTCAGAACAGACATACAGCTTGATAACATCATCAGACTCGGCAGAGAGTTTTTAAAGGTTGACGGAAGCAATATTACCTTTACAACCTTACCGGGACAGATGTATAGTGAATTTATCGCTATTGATGTTGATCAGTGGCTCGAAATTATAAACAGTAAATTAAACCCGTTTAATTTTGATATATTAGTCAGTGATTTAAGTATTCTGACTCTTGATGAAAATAGAAGGTTATATGTAACCGATGATAACTGGCTGGGAAGACGGGATTGGCGTCCCAATCTTGGACAGGGACAGGGTCAGACACAACCGGAACATCCGGTGGAGCCGTAAAGCGTGCACATAAGAAGGGATAGCTGAATATTGATACTCACTCCTACTGATATAGCAAATCACGCAATTAAAGCCCTCGATGATAAAAAAGCACAGGATATTAAACTGCTTAAAACAACAGATGTAACTGTCTTGGCTGATTATTTCGTAATTTGTACTGCCGGTTCTGTAACTCATGTAAGAACATTATCGGATGAACTGGAAGCTGCTTTAAAAAAATCAGGTGAGACACCTCTGCGCCGTGAGGGTGGCAGAACAGGAGATTGGATATTAATAGATTATGGCTGTGTAGTTGTTCATATCTTTATGAAAGAAGCCCGCGAGTTCTACACATTGGAAAGACTTTGGAGTGATGCTGAGGATATAGATATCAAGGGGAAACAAAAATGAAATATGACTTTAAACATATTGAAAATAAATGGCAGGGTAGGTGGGAGGCTGAGAAGCCTTTCGCTGCTTTAACAGGTAATACTAAAGCTAAGTATTATATCTTAGTTGAATTCCCATACCCGTCCGGAGATGGGCTTCATATAGGGCATCCGCGCCCATATACAGCAATGGACATAGTATCACGCAAAAGGCGTATGCAAGGCTTTAACGTCCTTTTTCCCATGGGTTTTGATGCATTTGGTCTGCCAACAGAAAACTATGCTATTAAAAATAAGATTCATCCTGCAGATGTAACACGCGACAATATTAAGAAATTTACAAAACAACTAAAAATGCTCGGTTACAGCTTTGATTGGGACAGATGTGTCGACACAACAGACCCTAATTACTATAAATGGACACAATGGATTTTCTTAAAGCTGTTTGAACATGACCTGGCATATAAGGCATTAATACCGGTAAACTGGTGTACCTCATGTAAGTGCGTACTTGCCAACGAAGAAGTTGTTGATGGTGTTTGCGAGCGCTGCGGAGCTGATGTTGTCCGCCGTGAGAAAAGTCAGTGGATGCTGCGTATAACAAAGTATGCTGAAGCACTTAACGATGATTTGGATACAGTAGATTTTGTAGAGCGCGTTAAAGTTCAACAACGTAATTGGATTGGACGCTCCATTGGTGCCGAGGTTGATTTTAAAACTACTGTTGGAGATGTTATAAGAGTATTTACAACACGTCAGGATACACTTTACGGTGCTACATACATGGTTATATCACCGGAACATTCGCTTCTTGATAAGTGGAGTCCGGTTAATAAAGATGAAATTAAAGAATATCAGATTGCAGCATCAAAAAAATCTGACTTCGAACGTACAGAGCTTGTAAAAGAAAAAACCGGTGTTGAAATTATAGGTATTAAAGCAGTTAATCCTGTTACAAACACCGAAATACCTATATTCATATCCGACTACGTATTGGCTTCTTATGGTACAGGTGCTATTATGGCTGTTCCCGGACACGATACACGCGACTGGGAGTTTGCAAAAAAATACAATCTCCCGATAATTGAGCTTGTTTCAGGTGGCGATGTAACAAAAGAAGCTTATGTTGACTGTGAAAACGGCATAATGGTCAACTCCGGTATGATAGACGGACTTAGTGTAGAAAATGCTAAGGTTAAAATTACCAAATGGCTTAAAGAGCAAGGTCTTGGTGAAGAGAAGGTTAACTATAAGCTTCGGGATTGGGTCTTTTCACGTCAAAAGTACTGGGGTGAGCCAATTCCTATAG
>Ga0123356_10006995_pt1 | contig 11325 bp, 6 predicted proteins | sample TergutEmb28metaG_2_FD_92546 | JGI IMG/M metagenome (GOLD analysis project Ga0123356, IMG submission 92546) | Embiratermes neotenicus P3 segment gut microbial communities from Petit-Saut dam, French Guiana - Emb289 P3 | ecosystem: Host-associated > Arthropoda: Insects > Digestive system > Gut ... | reverse complement strand
TTCGCCGACCCGGTCGCGGCGTCGCTCCTTTCGCCCGGGTGGGCGATCGCGATGCGGAAGATCTCCCGCGCGCTCGACCGCGCACCGCCGGCGCGACGGGACCGTGCGATTGCGCACCTCGACGCGATCTCGCTGCGCGTCGCGGCGATCGACGCGGAGCTCGAGAGAGCCGTCCACGACGGGTGCCGGCAGCTCGTGATCCTCGGCGCAGGGCTCGATACGCGCGCCTTTCGGCTGCGCGCGCTGGCCGACGTCGATGTCTACGAAGTCGATCATCCGGCCACGCAAGAGTACAAGCGCCGGCGGTCGCTCCCGCTGCGCGCGGTGTCGAAGTCGCTGTCGTTCGTGCCGGTCGATTTCGAGCGCGCATCGCTGGGCGGGCCCTTGTCGGCCGCCGGCCACCGCGCGAACGAGCGAACGGTGTGGGTCTGGGAAGGCGTCGTGATGTACCTGACCGACGGCGCGCTCCGGTCGGCGCTCGGCGACATTCGGCGCGCGTCGAGCGCGGGCAGCACGCTCATTCTCCACTACCACGAGCCGCCGCGGGGCTTTCGACCCGAGCAGCTCGTTCGCTTTCTTCTCTTGTCGTTCTGGTGGGAGCGGCAGATCGGGCAGCGCTCCGCTGCGCGGATGCGCGAGGAGGTGCAGGCTGCACGCTTCGAGGTCGCCTCCGACACCGGGATGGACGACTGGACGCGAGCGAGGAGCATGACGCCGCCGCGCGGCGAGACGGTGCGCGTCGCGCGGCTGCTGGTCGCGCGCCCCAGCCCGGCAGATGCTAAGGGGAAGGTCGCCATGAGCACCGATGCCGACCAAATCGCGATCTGGAACGGCCCTGTGGGCGAGCGCTGGGCGCGGGAGCAAGAATCGGCCGACCGCGCATTTGCGGCGTTCGCCGCGGAGCTCCTGTCGCGCGCGGAGCTAAAGCCGGGGCAACGCGTTCTCGACATCGGGTGCGGGAACGGGACGACGACGCTCGCGGCGGCGGATGCGGTGGGCCCGGGCGGGGCGGTCTTCGGTGTCGACGTCTCGTCGCCGATGCTGGCGCGGGCCCGCGCGCGGTCGCTCGGTCGCCCCAACGTCGACTACGCGCTCGGCAGCGCCGCGACGCAGGATTTCGGTAGAGCATTCGACGTCGCCATCTCGCGCTTTGGTGTCATGTTTTTCGCCGACCCGGTCGCGGCGTTCGCGCATCTTCGCGGTGCGCTCCGGCCCGGCGGGGCGCTCGTATTCACGTGCTGGCGTGCGCCGGCCGAAAACGCGTGGGCGCGCTGCCCCCACGAAGCCGCGGCGCCGCACCTGCCGCCCGCGGCCCCGCAAGATCCCCTCGCACCGGGCCCGTTCGCGTTTGCTGACGCCGGCCGGGTGACGCGGATCCTCCGTGACGCGGGGTTCGGCGCGATCGACGTCGCGCCCTTCGATGCGGAGGTCGTTCTATCCAACGCGGGTCTCGATGACGCCGTGCGTTTTGCGGTCTCGTTCGGCCCTACCGCGGGGGCTCTTCGCGAGGCCGATGAGTCGACGGCCGCCCGCGCGCGCGAGGCCATTGCAGCGCGCTTCGAGCCGCTCCTTCGCGGGCCGCGTCTCGTGCTTGGAGGCGCGGTGTGGGTGGTGCGCGCCATCGTGCCATAGCGACGTCGTCACCCCGTCTTGCGCCGCTTCTTCGCGGTCGTGCTGCGTCCCGCTTTGACCAGTTCTCCCTTCGTGCGCGTCGCACGGGCTCGTTTCGCCCGCGGGGCCGGCTCGCGATCGTTCGAACCTTTGAGTGACCGAGCCAATAGCGTCGAGAGGTCAACCACTTGGGCTCCCCCGCCCTTCCGGGCCGCCTCCACCTCGTCTTCTTCTGCGGGGCGTTCGCCGCGGCGAACCTCGCCCGCCTCGACCTTCTCGTCGACGGCGGAGAGCACTGCGGTCCGGTATGCGTCGGGGTGCTTCTCGGGGTCGGACGCGCCCGACAGCTCGCCGACCAAGTGCATCGCGAGCTGCGTCTCGCGCGGGCTTGCAGCTTTGGCCTCGGGAACTTCAATCTCGTCGGCCGGCACGAGCTCTTCGGCAAAGCGCAGCATATCGAGGGCAAAGAGCCGCCCGCGCGGGCGCAGCAATGCCATGCGTGTGCGCGTCCGCAGGCGCACTTTGGCAAGGGCAACGCGATTCGTCTGCGCGAGCACGCGGTGCAGGAGGTCGTAACCGCGCAGATTCTTGCCGCCCGGGCCCACCCAGTAGCTACGCTCGAGATACGCGAGGTCGACCTCGCCCGGGTCGACGAACTCGACGATTTCGACCGTGCTCGAAGCCCCGTCGTCGTCGTCGAGCTTGGCCAGCTCCTCCGGAGTGAAGAGCACGTATTCGCCCTTCGAGACCTGATAGCCCTTGCCAATCTCTTCCCACGCCAGGTCGCGCTGGTGCTTGGGGCACCTGCGCACGGTCACGATCGGCGTGCCGCATTCCTTGTGGAGTAGGTTGAAGCGCGGCGTGAGGTTGCGCGTGGCCGTGTAGAGCTTGGCCGGAATCGTGACCAAGCCGAACGCGATCTCGCCGGACCAAAACGAGCGCATGGGCGGAAACCTCCCTACGAAGCGTGGGGACGCGCCGAGACATTGCAAAGGGGCTCCTCAGTTCCGCTACAATCGGACGCGGGCGCTCTCGCCTACCACGGCCCATCTGCTGACGTCATGGTCCCCGAAGCCGCCTGCGTCGTGTGGCGCGTTCCCGAATGGATTGCGCACGAGATCGATTTGACCTCGCCGCGCCTCGACGACACGGCCAAAATGCGCCTCGCGGTCGACCTCGCGGCGCGCAACGTCGCGCATGGGGGCGGGCCTTTTGGAGCAGCGATCGTCGACGCCGAGAGCGGTCGCGTCGTGTCCGTCGGGGCCAACTGGGTCGTCGGCCAGCGGTCTTCGCTTCTCCATGCCGAAGTGGCCGCAATCGTCTTCGCGCAAGCGCGCATCGGGTCGCACACGTTCGCCGGCGGTTCGTACGAGCTCGTGACGAGCTCCGAGCCGTGCGCGCAATGCCTCGGTGCCGCGCTCTGGTCGGGTGTACGACGAATCGTGTGCGGCGCGTCCGTACGCGACGCGGAGGCGATCGGCTTCGACGAGGGGCCGCGACGCGACGACTGGGTCGCGCAGCTCGAATCGCGCGGAGTCGGCGTGAGCCTGGGCGTTTTGCAGCCAGAGGCACGCGCCGTACTGGTCGCGTACCGCGATGGCGGCGGTGTTATCTACAACCCGTTCGCTCCGAAGTCGGGATGACGGCGGAGGAGAAGGGATTCGAACCCCTGGTAGGTTGCCCTACGGCGGTTTTCAAAACCGCTGCCTTCGACCACTCGGCCACTCCTCCACGATTCCAATGTCGGTTCGAGGATGGCACGCCGCCACGCGAGAGCAAAGCCATCGTGGCGGGCGAATGCGATGGTCCTACTTCAGGTGAGCGGCTCGCCAAGAGCCGCTCATCCCGGCCACTCTGTCATGCGCGGAGCATACGTCACCCGACGCGCGTTCCCCGCGTCGGGCGCGCCGACGTGCGACGCGCTGGGTAGATTCCGCTGATCGTTCTGGGACGCCTGCGCGAGATAGAAGCGCTCGATCGCGCGCGTTCCTCGCACTCTTCGTGGCAAAGCTCACCGCTCGGCAGAACGGTCGGCAAAAGCACGACCGGCCTGCGGCACACCGGGCAATCAGACATGGCACCACCCCCGCTTCCTGTAGTAACACTTAGGCGCTATAGCGCCGACTGTCGTTCCAAACGTGGGACGCTCAGAGCCAGGCTACAGCTCGACTGCGCTCAGCTAGATCACGTCGGCGAGCGGGCGTCAATGGTCATCGGTGACAGAACGGGTTCCTCTTCGGGGCCGTTTTGCCTTGGACGCTAGCGGCGCACGAATGCCCTTGATTTATCACTTCTTACGGTCGGCGGGGGCGTTCTGCCCTGCGGTCGCGGTCACGGTCACGGTGCCGTCCCCACCGCTCTTGTCTTCGGGCTCGAGGCGCAGCTGACGCCCGATGCTCTCGAGAATCGTGAGAACGGCGAACGCACCGCGTCGCGTGTCCGGGTGGTTCAACTTTGCGAGCAACTGCAGGCGGCGCGGGGGGCGATGCGAGCGATTCGCAAGCGCGGAGTCGAGCCCCTCGCGCAAACCGGTCACGATTCGCGCGGTGCGCGCCGCGTTCACCGCGAGAAGCGCGGAGGCGGCGATCGTCAAATTCGACAGCGCGTTCACCCCCGCGTCGCTGTCGAGCCGCTCGAGCATCACCCCCATCACCTCGGGAAAGCGCCCGACCAGCCCGCGCAGCATACGAAGGGCGCCCGAATCGTGGAGGACTTCGACGAGCGCGTCGATCTCCTGCCGCGCCGTGTCGCGCGGAGACGGCCCGGGTATCGAACGGTATTTCAGCGGTTCCGCCATGGTCATGCCTCGTCGTGGCGCGAATGGTTCGGGGCGTTTGGCGCGCGAGTCGCCGTCTTAGTGGCGTCGACCGCCGGATCACCGGTCGGAAACCCGTAGTCCGGTCGTGCCCACTTGTGCTGCACCTCGACGCCGCGCTGCGGCGTCGGGTGCCCATTGCGCGGATGGGTCCGAGGCAACGGGGATGCGCCGCGTTCGCCGAGGCGTTCGAGCTTCACCGCGGTCTCTTTGTACGACGGCGTGTCTACGACCGGGTCGGCGTCGCTCGACGTGAGCACGTTCACCCGGTCGTTGCTCGAGCAGAGCGGCATGTAAAGCTCGCCGTCGCGCACGCTGTCGCTGACGACGGCTCGCGTCTTGATGCTGCCCCGGCGCGACGTGAGGCGCACCCAATCGCCGTCGGCGAGGCCGCGCGCGCGCGCGAGCGCTGGCGACACGAAGACGAATGCGTCCGCGACTTTTTCGTGCATTCCCGGCACGCGATGCGTGAGATTCCCTTCGTGGAAGTGCTCGAGCACCCGCCCGCTATTCAAATGCAAATCGTACTCTGCGTCGGGCACTTCGAAAGGCGCCGTGTATGCGACCGGGTGAAACTTGGCCTTCCCGTCGGGAAAGTTGAAGCGCTCCGTGTATAGAAGAGGCGAGTCGGTCCCGTCGGAGCGGACGGGCCAACACAGCGAGCGGTAGCCCTCGAGAGCCTCGTAGGTCACGCCGGCGAAGATCGCGGCGCACCGCGCGACTTCGGCCATGATGTCGCGCGGCCCCTCGTAGGCCCATGGGTGCCCGAGGCGCGCGGCGAGGTCGCGCAGGATCCGCCAGTCGGGCCGGCTGTCGCCGAGCGGCGACATCACCTGGTAGAGGCGCTGGATGCGGCGCTCGGTGTTGACGAACGTCCCCTCTTTCTCGAACGACGGGGTACCGGCGAGGACGACGTCGGCAAACTCCGCGGTGGTGCTGAAAAAGACGTCTTGCACCACGAAGAACTCGAGCTTGCGCAGCGCCTCTTGCACGTAGAGCACGTTCGAGTCGACGAGCCCCAGCTCTTCGCCGACCACGTAGAGGCCCTTGACCTTCCCTTCGTGAATCGCGTCAATCACGGTGCGATTGTTGAAGCCGGGCTTCGCCGGCAGCCTCACGCCCCATTCGCGCTCGAAAGGCGCCCGCGCGTGATCGTTCTCGACGTGCGCGTATCCCGGCAAATAGTTGTGGAGCGCACCGAAATCGCAAGAGCCCTGCACGTTGTTGTGGCCCCGAAGGGGGTAACCGCCCGTCCCCGGTTTGCCGTAGTTGCCGGTCAGGAGAAGCAGGTTCGAGATCGCGGTGCACGTGTCGGTCGCGTTGTGGTGCTGGGTCAGGCCCATCGCCCAAAGGCCGCACACGCGGCCCCCGCGGGCGATGATCTCGGCGACTCGCTGAAGCGTGTCGGCGGAGACGCCGGTCCGCGCCACGGCGTCGTCGATCGTGAACGGCTCCAGGCTCCGAACGTACGCATCGAATTCGTTGACGCGCTGCTCGATGAACGCGCGATCCTCCCAGCCCCGGTCGAGGATGTAGCGCGCGACCGCGTTGATCCAGATGAGGTCCGTGCCCGGGTGGGGCCGCACGAAGACGTCGGCGCGTGTCGCCATCTCGTGCGCCATGATGTCGGCGACGATGAGGCGCTGGCCGCGCAGCTTTTGCTGGCCCCGGATGTGCGCAGCGAGAACGGGATGCGACGTCGCGGTGTGCGAGCCGACGATGAGGACGACGTCGGCGAGCTCGATGTCGCGCATCGTGCCGGCATCTCCGCCGTAGCCGACGGTGCGCGACAAGGCCATCGTCGCGGGGCTCTGGCAATACCGCGCGCAGTTGTCGACGTTGTTCGTGCCGAAGACGACGCGCGCGATCTTTTGCACGAGGTAGCACTCTTCGTTCGTCGTCTTCGACGAAGAGATGAAGGCCACGCTGTCTTTGCCGTGCCGCTCGGAGATGTCGCGCAGGCGCCTGGCGACGACGTCGAGCGCCTCGTCCCAGCTCGCTTTGCGGAACGCGTGCGCGTCGCGCACGAGCGGGGACGTGAGCCGGTCGTCGCTGTTCACGAAGGCCCAGCCGAACTTGCCCTTGATGCACGTCGAGATCCCGTTGGCGGGCGCCTCCGGTCGGGGTTGCACTTTCAAGACGTCGCGCCCGCGCGTCCACACGTCGAACGAGCAGCCCACGCCGCAGTACGTGCAGACGGTCTTCGTCTTTTCGATCGTCTGCTCGCGCATCGCCGCCTCGGCGTCGGACGCGACGAAGAGCGGAGCAAACCCGGTGTAGACCTCGAGGTGTTTGACGATACGGATCGACGCGGAGCGCACCGGTTCGGGGACCGCCGTGAAGTGACCGGCCTTGCCCAGCATCGACTTTTCCATGAGCGCGTTGCACGGACAGACCGTCACGCAGTGGCCGCAGCTCACGCACGACGACTCGTTGATCGGTCGCCCGCCGTCCCAGAGCACCCGCGGGCGCTCGGCGCTCCAGTCGATCGACAGCGTCTCTGTGACCTGCACGTTCTGGCAGGCCTCGACGCACCGCCCGCACAAGATGCACTGCGAAGGGTCGTATCGGTAGAACGGATTCGAGGCGTCGATCGCGTAGGGCTTCGGGGTGAAGGGGTACCTTTGGTGCTCGAGCTCCGCGAGCTTCGCCGCGTTGTGCACCTCGCAGTCGCCGTTGTTGTAGTCGCAGACGGTGCAATAAAGCTCGTGATTGGCGGCGATGCGCTGCATCGCCTCTTCGCGCGCCTGCCGCGCGGTGTCGGCCTTCGTACGCACGCGCATTCCAGCGCGGACCGGCGTCGTGCACGCGCGAACCAGCGCGCCGTCGACCTCGACGATGCACGTGTCGCATGTCGCGAGGGCGCCGAGGCTCTCGTGATGGCAGACGTGCGGGATCGAGACGGCGATTCGCTCGAGGGTGCGCAGCAGAACCTCGCCGGGGGCCGCGGCGGTGAGCGCTCCGTCCACATCGACCGTCAAAGGCCTGTCGGTCATGTGTTTTAGTGGCGGGCGCGATCGATAGTGTCAAGCATACCCAGACGTTCCCGCGCCGGTTGCTCCTCGCCGGCCGATCGCCTCTACTTCGGTGGAAGGGGGTGCGTCATGAAGGTCCATTGGCCGTGCGTGTGCTTCGTCGTTCCGTCGAGGCTCCTCGAAAAGCTCGCCGACCAAGCGAGCGGCAGCGATCGCCAGGAACTGCTCGATTCGCTCGAGCTTTCCGCGCGCCTCCGGGGTGAACGCGCGACGCACCCGACGCAGAGGGCCTCGCACGCCGGTGACATGCACCGGTCGGTCTACAGCGCGCTGCACCGCGGCAACTTGCCCGGGACCCTCGAGCGGAGCGAAGGCGAGCAGCCCGTGGCGGATCACGCGGTGAACGAGGCGTACGCGAGCGCGGGGACGACGCTCGATTTCTATGAGCGGGTGCTGCATCGCAGGTCGATCGACGGCCACGGGATGCCCATCGACTCGTCGGTGCACTACGAGAAAAAGTTCAACAACGCATTCTGGAACGGGCGCGAAATGGTCTACGGCGATGGCGACGGAAAGCTTTTTCTCGGCTTCACGAGCGCGATAGACGTCGTCGCCCACGAGCTGACGCACGGCGTGACGCAATACGCCGTGCCCGGTGGCGGCCTCCGGTACGACGGTCAGAGCGGCGCGCTCAACGAGTCGATCTCCGACGTTTTGGGAAGCGTGGTCAAGCAGTGGAAGCTCGGACAATCGGTCGAGCAAGCCGATTGGCTCATCGGCACCGGCATCTTGGGGTCCGGTGTCGGCCATGCCCTTCGCTCGCTGAGAGCCCCCGGCGACGAGGAGGCGACCTGGAGCGGCGACGACCAGCCGAAAGACATGAGCGGCTATCAGGAGAATGGCGACGTGCACACGAATTCAGGCATCCCGAACCACGCGTTTTATCTCGCGGCCATGGCGATCGGCGGCGAGTCGTGGAAAAAGGCGGCGCCCATCTGGTACCGAGCGCTGGCTCTTTTGACCGCCGACGCCACGTTCGCCGACGCCGCTGAAGCGACGTCGCACGCCGCCGGCGTTCTTTATGGCCAGGGCTCGCACGAGCAGAAAGCCGTCATGTCGGCCTGGAAGCGGGTGAAGGTCGTCTCGCCTGCGCCCCACCGCGAGGCCCTCGCCGTCAAAGACGTCTGAGAAGACTCGTCTCGCAGCCCATGACGCGCGGGCCGCCAGCGGAGTAGAACTCTCCGGCGGGCGATGGCCTCGGGCAACTTCAGCGATCGTGCGCGCGACCCGGCGCCGCCGTTGACCGTCGAAGGGGTTCTCGAGCGAATCGCCTTTTCGAACGACGAGAACGCGTGGAGCGTCGTCAAAGTGGCCGTCCCCGGGCGGCGGGATCTCGTGACGGCGGTGGGCAACTTGCTCGGCGTCCAGCCGGGAGAAAGCTTGCGCCTCTCGGGGCGCTGGACGGTCGACAAGAAATACGGCGAACAGTTCGCCGTCGACTCCTTCGTGACGGTCGAACCGGCGACGCTCGCTGGCATCGAGAAATATCTCGGGTCCGGGCTCGTGCCCGGCGTGGGCAGGGTCATGGCCGAGCGACTGGTCGGCCACTTCGGCATCGAGACGCTCGAGATCATCGACCGCGAGCCGTCGCGCCTCACCGAGGTCGAGGGGATCGGACCTGTGCGCAGAGACCGGATCGCGAGCGCATGGGGCGAGCAGCGGCGGATCAAAGACGTGATGGTCTTTCTCCAGTCGCACGGCATCTCCACCGCATATGCGACGCGCATCTATCGCGCATACCGCGACCGGGCGATCGCCGTCGTGCGCGAGAACCCTTACCGTCTCGCGGTCGACGTCGCGGGAATCGGGTTCAAGATCGCCGACAAGATTGCCGAGCAGCTCGGAATCGGCCGCACGTCACCCGTGCGGGCCGAGGCGGGCGTGCTCCACGTGCTCGCGACGCTCGCCAAACAGGGTCACGTGTATGCGCCGCGCCCCCGCCTCGTCTCGGCCGCCACGGACATCTTGGCCATCGACCCGCCGCTCGTCGAGCGCGCGATCGCAGCGCTGGCGACGGCGGCGCACGTCGTCGTCGAGCCCAACCCGTCGGGTGACGACGCGGTGTACACGACGTCGCTGCACGCGGCGGAGGTCGGCGCGGCGGCGCGCGTCCGGCTTTTGCTCGCCGCCGCACCGCGCGCGATCCGCATCGACGTCGAGCGCGCCATCGCATGGTTCGAGGATCAACAAGGGATCTCCCTTGCCGAGGAGCAAAAAGAGGCGATCCGCAAGGCCGCGCTCCGCAAACTGGTCGTCGTCACGGGCGGGCCGGGCACCGGCAAGACGACCCTCGTCAACGGCATCATCCGCATTCTCGAAAAGAAGGGGCGGCGCATTCTCCTCGCTGCACCGACCGGTCGTGCCGCGAAGCGCATGTCAGAGGCGACGGGTCGCCCCGCCAAGACGATTCATCGCCTCCTCGAATTCAACCCGAAGACGTTCGCGTTCGATCGCGACGCCAGAAATCCGCTCGAAGCCGACGTGGTCGTCCTCGACGAAGCCTCGATGATCGACACCGTGCTGGCGTATCACGTGCTGCGAGCGTTGCCTCTCCACTGTCAGCTCATCCTCATCGGCGACATCGACCAGCTCCCGTCGGTGGGCCCGGGGAGCGTCCTCGGCGACATCATCGAATCGGGCGTCGCCGACGTGGTCCGCCTGCGGCACATCTTCCGGCAGGGGAGCGAGAGCCTGATCGTCATGAACGCGCATCGCGTCAACGAGGGGCTCATGCCCGAGGCATCGGCCGCGGGAGCCCGTGCGGACTTCTTTTTCATCGAGCGAAGCGAGCCGGAACAGATCCTGGCGACCCTCAAGACGCTCGTTCGCCGGCACATTCCAGGGCGGTTCGCGCTCGACCCGGTGAGCGACGTGCAGCTTTTGACGCCGATGAACCGCGGCGTGCTCGGGGTCGCCAACATCAACGCGGAGCTCCAGGCGCTCTTGAACCCAAAGGGAGACGTGTTCACGCGAGGGAGCCGCACCTTCAGGGCCGGCGACAAGGTGATGCAGGTCCGCAACAACTACGACCTCGAGGTCTACAACGGCGACATCGGCCGCGTCGCGAACGTCGACCCCGTCGAGCAAGAGATGCAGGTCACGTTCGACGGGCGCACGGTCACCTACGAGCGCGGAGACCTCGACGAGCTCGTGCTCGCATATGCGTGTTCCATCCACAAGTCGCAAGGCAGCGAGTACCCGTGCGTCGTCGTGCCGATCCACACGCAACACTTCGTGATGTTGCAGCGAAATTTGCTCTACACCGCGCTCACGCGCGGCAAGCGCCTCGTCATCGTCGTCGGCAGCCGCCGCGCGCTCTCGCTCGCTGTCGAAAACGGCGCGGTCGAGCGGCGCTACACGCGTCTCGCCGACCGCCTCCGGGCGTAAACCGCGGCGTCATTGCGGTCGCTCCTGCATCGAGAACCGGACGCCTTGCGGATCCAACATGTGCGCGATCCGCGCGCCTCCCGGCACGTCGCCCGGCACGTAGAGGCGCTTTCCGCCCTTTTCGATCGCTTTTTCGATGCGCGCGTCGAGCTTGTCGACCTCGATGTAGTAGTTCCAGCCCGGTCGCGTCATCATCTTCTTCGACATCGTGAACATGCCGCCGAGCGGCTTGCTCCCCAAGCCGAAGAGCAAATAGCGGCCCAATGGCCCGAGGTCGTGCTCGCGCAGACGCTTCCACTCGAAAAGGCGCTCGTAGAAGCGGAATGCCGCGTCGTGGTTGGTGGTCACGAGCTCGGCCCAGGCGAATTCACCGGGCTTCGTGGTGTCGGGCACGAACATGTTGTCGAACGGCTCGTATGCGTAAATCGTCGCGCCCTGCGGATCGCCGATGACCGCGAAGCGCGCCCCGAGCTTCGG
>Ga0123356_10006994_pt1 | contig 11325 bp, 8 predicted proteins | sample TergutEmb28metaG_2_FD_92546 | JGI IMG/M metagenome (GOLD analysis project Ga0123356, IMG submission 92546) | Embiratermes neotenicus P3 segment gut microbial communities from Petit-Saut dam, French Guiana - Emb289 P3 | ecosystem: Host-associated > Arthropoda: Insects > Digestive system > Gut ... | reverse complement strand
TTGTATCGGCTATGCTGTAATCGTACTTAATGTACAGCTTGACCGCTTTCAGCCGTTCTTTATATGAATACACCGGACTACCTCCTGACTTATTCTAAGTCCAGGTTTTTGTCCGCATCCCCCTTTCAAGTAATAAATTTTCGCGTTCCGTTTTCTCCAATTGTGGCTGAGTAGCGGTACACAGCAAAATAGTATCATCGCAGAGCTTAGCAAGGAATGAAACGACTTCATTAAACAAATTTATTGTCTTAATCGGCAAAGACTGTATTTCATCAAAGATAATGACAGAATCAGCCATATTATGAAATTTTCGGAGATCGCCACCTTTTGCAGACATCACTGTTTCTAGAAATTGAACCATGGTGGTGATGATGATTGGCTTGTCCCATCGAGAAGTAGCAAGTTCTCTGATTTGCCGAGTGCTTTCATTTTCATCGTCCGGAGGTATAAGATTAGAGTGATGTTCCAAAATTATCTCGTTAGTTTTCGGCAAATTCATAACCTTTCGAAATTCCAATGCTGTTTGATCAATAATTGAAAGGTACGGAATAACATAGATGATTCGCTTCTTCTTTTTTTCTTTGCAATGATGCAAAGCAAATCGCAAGGATGACAGAGTTTTCCCGCCTCCAGTAGGTACAGAGAGTTTATATATACCTGTCTTTTTTGTGCATGCTTCTTTGCATCGATTCGAAACATCCTGCCTTATTCTTACGATACCACTTTCAGAGCCAAATCTTAGCACGCTTTCTTTATAAGTCTGTTGGATGCCGTTCTCAAAAGTATCAATTAAGCTATTCCAGTCAATAATCTTGGGTTTCCAAATTTCCAACACACGTTTTTCATTCATATCAAACGAAAGAGCACTGAGTCTATCGGCGTCTATTAAACAGGAGTATATATATTTAATAAACAATCCCAATGCAAAATACTTTGATTCACAATCGCAATAAGTATTGTCAATAAGGCACAAAATTGAACGGGTGTCTTGTGTTGCCAAGATCTGCAATGAGCTAATATCATACTCGAGACTAGGGAAAAGATCTGTAGCATTTTGTTTGACGTCATTGTAGCTATATTTTTCACTGCCTTTTTCGGCAAACTTATTAAAAAAGACAGTCGCTCCATCAGGCGAAATTCCGTCGCTTAATGAACCATGATGAGACGCAATTACTAATGACGCGATCTCTTTTGCTAAAACTCCTGCGTTATCACTTGAATCATGCATCATATCATCAATAATAAAAGCGCCCTGCATAGCATGAACAACGCTACCGCGCTTTCGATCGTCATTCAAATACTTCTGAAAATCGGCTGTGGCTTTGCCAAGGTCGTGAAGAACCCCAACCAGTTTTGAGATATTTTTGTAGCAAGAAAATTCGGCAGACAAACCAGCTACTTCGTTTAAATGCTCTGATAAATACTGCTTTCTGGTTCCATCACGGCTAAATCTAGCATAACAATTCTTCACAGTTTCAGCCTCCTAGATTTCCTAACAATGCAACAATACGACCATGCACTTGCCGCAAATTAATCATGTTCTTCATTAGAAGATGGGGTATTGCTGTGCAACTTCAACTACTACGGGACAAATGCCCCGTAGAGCACACTCTTTATGTTTAGCAACTTTAGCAGCGCAAGTGTCTCGTCCCAAATTAACCAGCAGGTAATTTAACTTTCCCCACTTCTCCCGCGGCACAATGTCCATCAGATCCCGTTCGATCTTATCAGGCTCGGTATGAGCACTTAGCCCCAGTCTCTGCGATAAGCGCTTAACATGAGTATCGACGGCAATGCCTTCAGTGACCCCATAGGTAACATAGAGAATAATGTTGCCTGACTTACGCGCAATACCCGGCAATGTAATTATCTCAGCCATCGTACGCGGGATCTCGCCCCCGAAATCCACTACTAGCTTCTGTGCCGCACCTATGATGTTCTTGGCCTTACTATGGTAGAAACCACAAGGCTTTATGTAAATCTCAAGCTCGCCCACATCTGCCCTAGCATAATCCCAAACAGTGCAATAGCGCTTGAAAAGAACCGGGGTAATGCGATTTACCATTACGTCAGTACATTGCGCAGACAGGATAACGGAAACCATCAACTCCAAAGGATTCGTGAAATCAAGGGCCGATTTAGCATCAGGATACAGCTTCTCCAGCCTTTGGATCACCTGGCATACATAAGCACTTTTTTCGCCCTTCTCGGCCAAGGCAGGAAGCGTTTTTCTGCTACCCATTAGTATCCCCTACCAGCGCAAACCAGATAATACAACATTCGCTTACTACCCAACCTGTTTCAGTTTCCCAATGGCCTTCATAGGATCAAAACGCCTCAAGCGAAGCGAATTGCTTATCACTGTAACCGAGCTTAAGGCCATAGCTGCCGCCGCCAGCATAGGGTTTAAGAAACCGGAGTCCCCCAAGAAGAAGCGCAGTCCCACCGGTACCCCACCTCCCCGGAAGAACACATACAAAAGCCCTGCGGCCACGGGAATGAGTATGACGTTATAGGCAAACGCCCAAAAGAGGTTCTGCTTGATGGTTTGCATAGTGCGCCTGCTAAGGGCCACAGCGGCCGACACCCCCGAAAGCTCGCTGCGCATAAGGATTATCTCCCCTGTCTCAACAGCCACATCTGTGCCTGTGCCAAGGGCAATACCCACGTCAGACTGGGCCAGTGCCGGGGCGTCGTTAATACCATCGCCTACCATAGCCACCACCTGCCCGGCACCCTGTAGCGCCTTTACCTCAGCGGACTTGTGCCCCGGTAAAACCTCGGCAAGCACGCGGGAAATCCCTGCCGCCCGCGCCGTCTCCTCAGCCGCACGGTTGTTGTCCCCGGTTACCATGACAACTTTTAGTCCCATTCTGTGGAGAGCCCCCACGGCCTCAACGGCACCGGGTTTCAGGGCATCCGACAAGGCAATAAGACCCAGCACCCGGCCACCGCTTGCCAAGAACACTACTGTTCGGCCTCGCTCCCATAACCCCTCCGCTACCCCCGCCAGAGCCCCCAAACCCACACCCTTCTCCTCCATGAGACGGGCGTTACCCAACAAGTACGACTCCCCTTTTAGGGTTGCTTCTGCCCCAAGTCCAGGTAAGCTGGTAAAGTTTGCAAACTCGGTAAGGTTTGGGTTTTTCCCGACCGCCGCCACAACCACAGCCCTCCCCAACGGGTGTTCCGAGTCTTTCTCCAAAGCCCCGGCAAGGGCCAACACCTCGTCTGCCTCATGCCCCTCAGCCGACACTACTTCTGTTACCTGCGGCGCCCCCATCGTAAGGGTGCCAGTTTTATCCAACAGCACTGTCGTTATGGCCCGCGCCCTCTCTAGGGCCTCTGCTGAACGGAAGAGGATCCCACACTCAGCCCCTTTCCCAGTTCCCACTACAACCGCTGTAGGGGTTGCAAGGCCAAGGGCACAGGGGCAGGCAACAATAAGAACTGCCACAAAGTTAAGCAAGGCAATATTGATAGCGGGGGCAGGCCCCCAGACCCACCAGAAAACAAAGCAAACAACGGCAATTACTATGACCGCCGGAACAAAATAGGCCGAGACGGTATCCGCCAGACGCTGGATGTTAGCCTTGCTTCCCTGCGCCTCCTCAACCAAATGAATAATACCGGCCAGGGTTGTATCTTCGCCAACCCGGGTTGCCTTGATGCGAAGGGCTCCGGTTTGATTGATAGTGGCCCCAATAACCTCGTCATTGGGCTTTTTATCCACAGGTAAGGACTCCCCGGTAATCATGGACTCATCCACAGCAGAAAAGCCTTCTTGCACCTCGCCATCCACCGGTACGCGTTCCCCGGGACGCACCAGAACTATCTCCCCAACCACGACGTCATCAATTGCGACAGTTAACTCCTCGCCTCCACGCAAAACACGGGCCGTCTTTGGGCGCAATTCCAAAAGGCTCTTAATAGCCGCTGAGGTCTTACCCCGGGCACGAGACTCCAGAAAACGCCCCAGGAGTATAATGGCAATGATGGCCGCTGAGGTATCGAAGTACAAATGCGCTACCACCACACCCTCAACAAAAATACCAGGGATAAGAACAGCCAACACACTGTAAAAATAGGCCGCCGAGCTCCCCACGGCAATAAGGGTGTCCATATCAGCACGACGTCGCTTAACAGCCCCCCACAAGCCACGGTAAAAGCCCCATCCCGCCCAAAACTGCACCGGGCTGGCCAGGGCCCATAATAAATACTGCTTGCCGGCAAAGTCCGGCAGGAAACCAAGAACCATAATTATGGCAGCCAAGGGCACAGCAACAACAAGGCGCCGACGCAAGGATTGCATATACTGCCTTGCCCCCTCATCCCTTTCCCCAAGGGTTGCCAATGCAGCCCCGAGATCAAATCCCGCCTCCGCCACAACCCGACGAAGAACCCGGGCATCAAAATCGGCCGTATGCTCCACAGCAACCCACCCTAAGGCCAAATTGACCTTGGCGGCAATTACCCCCGGCACACCTATTGCAGCTTGCTCAGTGCGTCTCACACAAGAGGCGCAATGAAGCCCACCGATAGAGAAGGTGGTTTTCTTGGCTACAACTGTAAAACCCGACTCGGCTATAGCCTGAGTAATACGCACCAAGCTTAGTTGGTGCGGGTCAAAGGACACCATCGCCCGGGCAGTTGCGAAATTAACACTTGCCCGCCCAACCCCCTCCAGCTGCCCCAGCCTTTTCTCAAGACCGGCAGCACAGGAGGCACAAGTCATGCCACTGATATTGATAGTGGCTTTTTGAATAGCTGTAGTTAACCCCTTATTGCTCATGCAATTGTCCTTATGTCAAATTAATCAGGCAAGGTTCTTGGTGATTTCCTCCAACTCAGCAAAGGTGATTTCCCCGGAGGCATAACGCCTTCTGGCAATATCAATAGGTGTATTGTTGGACTTATGAACACTGGAGGCTGGCATAATGCATGCCCATATCAGGACCCCTGCCCAAACGATTAAGGTCCATCCCAAGAATAAGTTAAGAAGGAATATACCCACAATATCATGGCGCCGCTGGGCAATGGCGATCAGGGTTGGCAACAGATATATAGAAACACAGACTGCAGTAATCAGGAGACCAAAGGCAAAAGACATGAAATGGGAATGCCACATAGCTTTACCTCCCTAACAATATTGAGTCGTATCAGGGTGTTGTATAACTATACCACCTTGACAGCTGGGAATGAAGCCTTTTCCACCGGATATTTTACGGCAATAATCAGTATGGCTCTTTTTGACATACGCTCAGTTTATTTCTAAAATATGGCAATATATTTCCATAAACAAGGGGCTAAGGCCCTAAAAATTTATGAAGGAGAGGTTTTATGGAAGACAAGTCTTACGCCCTATACTGCTCGGTGCAATCCCAGCTTGATGAGATTTGCGATGCCCTTAAGCTTGATGCCGGGACCAAGGCCTATATTCGTCAGCCCCAGAAAGAACTGGCGGTGTCGGTGCCGGTAAAAATGGATGACGGAACAACCCAGGTTTTTACCGGCTTTCGCATTCAGCACAACAATGCCTGTGGCCCCTATAAGGGTGGTATCCGTTTCCATCCCGAGGAAACCATTAATACCGTGCGCTGCCTCGCTACCTGGATGACCTTAAAATGCGGGGTGGTAGGCATCCCCTTGGGCGGCGGCAAAGGCGGTATCGTCTGCAACCCTAAAGTGATGTCGACCGGGGAACTGGAGCGGCTAGCCCGCAGCTACGTGCGCCAAATTTGGCCACTAGTCGGCCCCGACCAGGACATTCCCGCCCCCGACGTCTACACCTCTCCCCAGATTATGGCCTGGATGATGGATGAGTATTCGACAATTAAAGGCTTTGGAAATCCCGGCATGATTACGGGCAAGCCTATCCCTGTGGGCGGGTCGTTGGGTCGCGGCGATGCCACCTCCCGCGGCGGTATGTACACAGTAATTGAAGCAGCGCGTCACCTTAATATCAATCTCCAAGGAGCCACAGTGGCCGTCCAAGGATTCGGTAATGCCGGCTCGCATGCCGCCACCCTGCTCAACGAAGAGGTGGGTTGCACCATCGTTGCCGTCTCAGACTCCAAGGGCGGCATTTATAACGCCAACGGTTTAGACGTACGCCAAGTAATTGCGTACAAGAAAGAGACCGGCTCTGTTGTTGGATTCCCAGGCAGTACCCCAGTAAGCAACGCTGAGCTTTTGGAGCTTGATGTCGATATTTTGATGCCCTCGGCCCTGGAGGGGGTTATTACTGTTGAGAACGCTGGGAACATCAAGGCCAAGATTGTTGGTGAGTTGGCCAACGGCCCCACTTCCGCCGAGGCTAACGAAGCACTCTTTGCTCGCAACATCATGGTTATCCCTGACATCTTATGCAACGCCGGCGGGGTGACTGTTTCTTATTTTGAGTGGGTACAGGGCCTTTACCACTGCTGGTGGAACGAGACTGAGGTTCGCACCAAGCTTGAGGAGATTATGACCCGGGCCTTCCGCGGGGTATTGGAGATGTCCCTCAAGCACCAGGTTAGCCTGCGCAAAGCAGCTTACATGGTGGCTGTTGCCCGAGTAGCTGAGTCCATGAAGCTACGCGGTTGGGTATAGCAACGTCGCAAGGAATAACAGATGACAATAGGGCTCGATAATCAGCAGATAGCCCGGGACAAACTGGCTATTCTGCGTATCCTGGCCGATGCACCCAAGCCACTGGGTAGTAAAGTCATCGCCCGTTTGCTGGATGAGGGTTACGGCACTTTGACGTCCGAGCGCACTATTCGTTATCACCTCGGGCTCATGGACGAACAAGGGCTCACCATCAAGGTCAGCCGGCGCGATGGTCGCACCATTACCGAACGCGGCCGGGAAGAGTTAGGGGATGCCCTTGTTGCCGACAAAATCGGCTTTGTCATCGATAAGATTGAACTCCTAGCTTACCAGACCACCTTTGATCCCCGTCGGTTAAACGGACTCGTACCTATCAATTTCTCGATTTTCCCGGAGGAGAGCTTTGCGGAGGCCTGTCAGGCCATGGCCCCGGTGTTTAAAGCCGGGCTCTGCGCAAGCCATTTGGTTGCCGTCGTACGGGCGGGTCAGCGTCTTAACGGCCCGCCCGTACCAGATGGTTGTGTAGGTTTTGCCACGGTATGCAGTATCATCATCAACGGCACCTTGCTCAAGGCAGGTATCCCGATGGATTCGCGTTTTGGGGGCATTTTGCAGCTACGCGGCGGTACCCCATGGCGCTTTACCGATATCGTGCAATACAGCGGCTCCACCCTGGACCCATCGGAGATCTTCATTAGCGGGCACAAGACCAGCGCTGCCCAGGCGGCCAAAACCGGCGACGGCAAGATTGTGGCCAACTTCCGCGAGATTCCCACCGCCGGGATGATGACGGCCGAGAGGATTATTGAGCATCTGCAAAAAGCGGGCATCGGCGGCCCCTTGGTGCTTGGCGAAGCCTCGCGACCGCTGTGCGAGATCCCTGTCAGCCTCAATAAGGTAGGCATTGTACTTAGCGGCGGGCTTAACCCCGTCGCTGCCGCCATTGAGGCTGGTATCGGCACCGTTAACCAGGCTATGAGCCGGGTTGTTGACTTCAGGTTACTTAAGAGCTTCTGGGAGATTGAGCCTTAGCCCGGGCTACGATGTCCGCAATTAAATTTGCTCGCCTGTTTCTACGACTCCGTCTGTTGCTTCACCAGACTATCACCACAGTATTTGGTGCGAAGTTTCGGCTTTTCAATTTTACCCGTGGCATTACGCGGCACGTCATCAAAAATGATGCGGTAAGGACGCTTGTACCTCGGTAGATTGGTGCAAAACTGGCGAATCTCCTCCTCGGTACACTCAACCCCCGGCTTTATTTCGATAACGGCGGCAGCAATTTCCCCCAAGCGGTAATCAGCCAAACCAATCACCGCCGCATCCTTAATTTTATCGTGGCCCCGCAGAAAGTCTTCAATCTGCACGGGGTATATATTCTCACCGCCCGTAATGATGACGTCTTTTTTCCGGTCAACTAGGAAGATAAAACCATCCTCGTCCTCACAGGCCATATCACCAGTATAGAGCCAGCCATCCTTTATCGTGTCTGCTGTGGCACCAGGGTCCCTGTAGTAGCACCTCATAACACTATCACCGCGCAGGATGAGCTCACCGACACTACCGGGCACAACAGGTACGCCACACTCATCAACGATTTTGACCTGCCAGCCGTAACCAGCCTTGCCAATAGCACCTACTTTGTGTATATTTTCCACCCCAAGATGCACTGACCCTGGGCCGCACGATTCTGAAAGCCCGTAATTGGTGTCATAGGCATGGTGCGGAAAATATTGCTTCCAGCGCCGGATCAGGCTGGGCGGCACCGGTTGGGCGCCTATATGCATGAGGCGCCAAGCACTTAAGTCGTAATCAGCCAGATTTATTTCGCCGCTTTCAATGGCATCCAGAATATCCTGAGCCCAAGGCACAAGTAACCATACAATACTGGCACGTTCACGTGCCGCCGTTTCGATAATGGCCTTGGGGCGCACCCCACGCAAAAGCACGGCACTACCGCCAACCAGTAAACTGCCAAACCAGTGCATCTTGGCCCCGGTATGATAAAGCGGGGGAATACATAAAAAGATATCATCCTGCGTTTGACCATGATGACTTTGCTCTACCTGACATGATGTAACCAGACTTAGGTGAGAGTGCAAAATAGCCTTAGGAAAACCAGTTGTCCCCGATGAAAAATAAATCGCCGCATCATCCTCATCAACAAGCTTTACGTCAGGTGCAAGCTTAGAGCAAGGGTCAACCAGTAACTCATAACTCTCGGCATAATCAGGGCAATCCGAACCTACAAAAAACGTCGTGTGTACAGCAGGAATGTCATCCTTGATAGCACGAATGCGGTCGCTAAACTCCGGTCCTAACACAAGTACGGAGACATCCGCGAGACCTAGGGCATATTTTATTTCATCCGACGAATATCGGAAATTGAGTGGCACGGCTAGCGCACCGGTTTTTAAGACCCCAAAGTAGATAGGCAGCCACTCCAGGCAATTCATGAGCAAGATACCAACCTTGTCGCCACGCCCTACCCCCCGTTGCTGCAAAAGATGGGCAAACTGGTTTGCTTTTTCATCAAATGCCCGCCAAGTCAGCTCCTTGCGGTAGCCTGTTTCCTGAGCAGCTTCCACTAAGGCCATTTCTTTCCAAGCCAGCGCCCGCTTCTCTACCGCCTCGGAGTTGATCTCGGTAAGGCACACCCGATCCCCAAAAAGCTCTGCGTTTTTGGCCAGTATCTCAGTAATAGGCATGATATTACCTCACGACCATCTTTTTGCGGGCGGGCAATACATTACTTGCATTCTCATAGCATGAGAAACAAGAGTCAACCAAGGCCTTGTCCGGCGCCTTGGTAAACATGCTTACGAGCGGCACAATAACTAATCCTGCGAGCATAGCAAATGCCCCGGCATTGATAGGTGATTGCAGAATAGTGGGGAAGGAGCTCCTGAAGCAAATATTAAGGATCATAAGCCCTGTACTAAACACAAAACAACTCCACACTGCTGCCCGACTTACCCTCTTCCAGTACAAACCATACAGGAACGGAGCAAGGAACGACCCGGCTAGGGCACCCCACGAGATAGCCATAAGCTGAGCAATAAAAGTAATACCCCCCTTGTACTGGGCAATGGCAATCACGGATGAAATAATTACAAACACCACAATTAGCATCCGTATAAGGAAAAGCTGTTTTTTGTCAGTCATATTCTTAATAACATGACCCTTCAAGAAATCCATAGTCAGCGTCGAGGCTGAGGCCATAACCAAAGATGAAAGGGTAGATATTGAGGCAGCGAATACCATCAGGATAACTACCGCTATCATGACATCCGAGAACTGCGAGAGTATGGTTGGAATAATTGAATCGTACACTACACCATTCGGTCCAACCTCAACCACATCAGCATAAAGCCGTCCGAAGCTGCCTAAGAAATAGCAGCCACCAGCGACAACAATGGCAAAAACAGTTGATACAATAGCCCCTGTGGTAATCACTTTCTCATTCTTAATAGAATAAAACCGGGCGACCATTTGGGGAAGACCCCAGGTGCCAAACGACGTGAGAATGATTACCCCTAGGAGGGATATAGGATCTGGTCCAAAGAACGAAGTATACGCCCCTGGGGCAACTGACGGGTCATTTACTAGGGCCAGGGAGTTGATGGCTTCTGTAAAACCGCCATTGGCATTTAATACCACGGCAATAATCACCACTATCCCAACCAGCATCACCGTACCCTGAATTAAGTCATTAACCACTGTTGCAATATATCCCCCAGCAACAACAAATATTGCCGTCAATACTGCTATGGCTATAATACATATCGAAAAGTCTATATTAAAGGCCATGGCGAATAGCCGCGACAACCCATTGTAAAGCGATGCAGTATAAGGGATAAGAAAAACAAAAACGATTAGAGCCGCCCCGATTTTAAGAGCCGATGATTTGTACCTCGTGCCAAAAAACTCCGGCATAGTGGCACTCTTCAGGTGGTTGGTCATAATACGAGTGCGTCGCCCGAGTAAAAACCAGGCCAATAGGGTGCCAATAAAAGCGTTACCTAGGCCTATCCAAATCGCCGCCGTACCAAAGCGCCAGCCAAATTGGCCGGCATAGCCCACAAAAACCACGGCCGAAAAATATGTCACGCCAAATGAAAAGCCCGAGAGCCATGGCCCGACCGAACGCCCGCCCAACACAAAATCATTAACATTGGACGCCCTTTTGCGAAAATAGAGTCCGACAAAGATTGTAATGGCAAAGAACACCAGCAATAACAGCACCATGATAACCATCGACTACCTCTCTTTCAAATAAAAAAGCCCTCGGATAATAAAACCCGAGGGCGATTGTGACGGAACAACTCTCAGTGCAGGACAAACCACTGCATTGTTATGTAACCCGCCGCGGCAATCGCGGTACCACCTCTTTTTCGTACAGCCTCACGGCTATACGCTTACGGGGTATCTCTACCCCTATGCTATAACGGGCACACCCGACGCAACCTACTGAATATCGGCCACTTGGCCGTATTGTTCGATGCGCGACTCCTGAGATGTATTCACCCATCAACTCCTCATCGACTTGCACCAACCGCCGACTCTCTAAGGGGAGACCGAGGGGTTACTTCTTCCCGATCATCGCCTTTAAGGCTTATTTAGTATTCATACGTTATACCGCACGTTTGGGTAATTGTCAACATAGGCACCCGCCCATACTGAAATCACCCTTATTTGTGCTCATGTATGAACAACAAATGAATTAGCCAC
>Ga0123356_10006993_pt1 | contig 11326 bp, 9 predicted proteins | sample TergutEmb28metaG_2_FD_92546 | JGI IMG/M metagenome (GOLD analysis project Ga0123356, IMG submission 92546) | Embiratermes neotenicus P3 segment gut microbial communities from Petit-Saut dam, French Guiana - Emb289 P3 | ecosystem: Host-associated > Arthropoda: Insects > Digestive system > Gut ... | reverse complement strand
TTGAGGAAGTCTTCGATGCAGACAGAGGAGACGGCGCTGCAAGTGCTGGTGATTGATGTCGGCGGCACTCACATCAAGGTCTACGCAAAAGGCCGCCGCCAACCGATAAAAATTGACTCCGGTCCTGCCATGACGCCTACGAACATGATCGAGGGTGTTCGGACCGCGGTGCATGGCTGGCGGTACGATGCCGTATCAGTCGGCTACCCTGGCCCGGTCGTGCATGGGAAACCGCTTCGTGACCCCGTGAATCTCGGCCGTGGTTGGGTTGGATTTGATTTTCGGAGCGCACTTGGCCGCCCGACTAAAGTCATCAATGACGCTGCCATGCAGGCGCTCGGCAGTTATCGCGGTGGTCGCATGCTTTTCCTCGGCCTGGGCACTGGTTTGGGATCGGCGATGATTGTGGACGGCATACTTGAGCCGATGGAGTTGGCACACCTGCCATATAAGAATGGCAAGACCTACGAAGGCTACATCGGCGAAGCCGCTCTTAAGCGGCGAGGAAAGAAAAAGTGGATTAAGAGCGTGTTCGATGTGGTCGCGAAACTGAAGGATGCGTTGCAGGCAGACTACGTGGTAGTGGGTGGTGGAAACGCAAAACGACTTCCTACATTACCGCCGCACACATTCCTGGGCAACAACGAAGACGCGCGTACAGGCGGCCTTCGGCTCTGGCAGACAGGAACGAAGCAGCCGCGGCAGCCCTCCTCTTTGTAGCCCTTACTATTTGCATCGACAGGGTGGGCGAACTCGAGAGCGAACTGCGAAGTGCCGAACTGATTCCCCCCTTCCGATGGTATGATATACCCCTGTACATGTATATCAACGGAGGTCCCATGCAGGTTTCGAAATGGGGCAACAGCCTGGCGATACGCCTTCCCGCTGCCGTCGTCGAAGCTCTCGATCTCAAAGAGGGAGACGAGATTGAAATTTCCGTTGCGGGAAAGCGGGACTTCAAGGTCGCTCGCGATCGCTCCAGAGAACGGGCGCTCGAGCAGCTACGTAAAATGAAGTGGTCTTTCCCTCGCGACTTCCGATTCAATCGCGAGGAAATCCATGAACGCTAGGCCGTTCTTGGACACGAATGTTGTCCTATATGCGTTTCGTGAGGGCGACTCCCGCGGCCAGAAGGCTGAGGCTCTCCTGGTTAAGGGCGGGCTGATATCAGTTCAGGTACTGAACGAGTTCGCAGCCGTGGCGCGGCGCAAACTGAACAAGAGCTGGCCGCAGGTTCGGCGGGCTCTCGGTGTCCTTGGCGTCTTCTGTCCAGAGCCTCTGCCCCTTACCGTCGAGACGCATGAGGCTGCCTTGCAGATTGCCGAACGCTACAAGTATTCGATTTATGACGGCCTGATCATTGCCGCGGCTCTTGCAGCGGGGTGCAACACAGTGTATTCCGAGGACCTGCAGGACGGCCAGGTAATCGGGAACAGTCTGACGATTCGAAATCCCTTCAAGAGCTGAACAGCGCAGTATAGCGCCGCAAACTCCCCGAGTGCTCCCTGCGAAGGCAGATTTGTGATGTCTTACTGATGATCATCCGGTTCTTTCCGCTCGATGCTGTACCGGCTGGGGGCAAACGCCCGCACCGGCGACTAATTTGTCAGAGGTCCTCTGTGTCAGAGGTCTTCTTTGTCGGCCCGGTCGTCGCCGATCTGCGAGGGGGACAGTGATCTGGCGCAAGGACGCAGGAACAACGGTAACAACGTAGATGCTAAATTCTTTGTGCCCCCGGAGGTTTATGCGGATCTTGCGGGTGGTCCGTGAAGGGCGGTTCGCTCCCAGCCACCTCCGGCCGCAGATGGAGAATCAGCGCAGCCCATATCAGACCGAATCCAATACGGGGCTTCACGGTCGCAACCAGCATTGCGGTCGTGAAGCTCGCAAGCACAATGAGTGATCGGCGCCTCGACAGACGTCGCGTATCCTCTGACACCTGCGTGACCTCCGTGTGAGCTAACACTTGGTGCTCGAAGACGTTGTAGGCAATGTCGATGCATACGAACAGCCCTGCATAAAACACGACAGGGGACGAAGCAAGTCGGGTCCGCGCCACCCACGCAGTCGCGAAGGGCAGGAACGATACCATGAAGAGATGGACGAAGTTGATCCATATCAATCCCGGCGTCGGAGTTCCTATGAAACGCCAGAGGTAATGGTGGTTTATCCAAACAATGGCGATGAACAGGTAACTCAATGCATAGCTGATCGCCGTGGGCCACAGAGGCCAGAGGGCTGAGAATGCCGATTCGTCCGGTGCCCTGAGCGCCAGCACCATGATGGTCGCGATCACCCCTAAGACCGCGTCTGAATAAGCACCCAGCCGTTGTGCGCTTTCTGTGTCTTTATTCATAGCACTCTCCTGGCGGCAGCCCCCCGGTCAGCACATTCTGTTGTGACAGGAGTTCCGATGACGCTTTCGAGCAGTCTTGCGGTCCATTTCGAACCAGCGCAGAAACACTTTCTGCCGTAGTCTGGCGCAACCAAATCGTAGCCTCCGGCGACCTCGCTCCAGGACGCCTATCCCGAGCATTTCCCGCACGTTAGAACGGTGTTCGGGACGACCCGCTGTCGTTTCAATCACGTCCACTGATTCCAGGCTACTTCGTACCATTGGTAGGGGGCCTGAAGAGGCTGGCGTCGGCGGTTTACCTCGAGTGGAACGGGTCGGGCCAGTGCGACGCGAGTCGCGAGGGATGCTATTTCTCTCTCGCGACCACAAACTCGGGAGCCCACAGCAACGCCCGTTTGATCTCGGAATCGGGGAACGTACAGATCGCTTTGCGGGCGGAGCTGGCGTACTGTGCCGCTCGCGCCGCGGCAGCTTCAAGCGACCCGTAATGCTGCAGGATCTCGAGAATTTGCGCGTGCGGGACTCCGTTGAAGGCGCGTTCCCGCATGATGGTTTCGATTTTCGAGCGCTCGTCCGATGTGCAACGCTCCAGTGCGTGGATGACAGCCATGGTTGCTTTGCCTTCTCGGAGGTCGCTGGCCACAGGCTTACCCAGCACTTCCTCCGATGCTGTGAGATCCAGCACATCATCGACGATCTGGAAGGCCATGCCCAGATCGTGCCCGTATTTAGCAAGGGCAGCTTCCTGCTCCTCGGTCGCGCCGCCCAGGATCGCTCCCAGACGCATGCACACGGAGAACAGGCAGGCCGTTTTGCGGAAAATCAGATCGAAGTGCTCATCGAGACTGATCAGCCTGCCGAGCTTTTCCATCTGGAGCAACTCGCCTTCGACCATCTGCTGCGTCAATTCGATCAGTGTGTCGAGGATACGGAAGTTGCGTTCCTGCACCGCGATTTTGAACCCCTGCATATAGAGCCAGTCGCCCGCCAGCACGCACTTGGAATTGCCCCACTGCGTATTGGCCGCGGGCCGCCCGCGCCGCGTCTTGGCCTCATCGATGATGTCGTCGTGAACCAGCGTGGCCGTGTGGATGATCTCGACCACGGCTCCCAGCCGGACCGCCCCCCGGCCCTGGTAGTTGAGCAGCTTCGCAGACAGCAGCAGCAGCGCCGGCCGGATTCGCTTGCCGCCGCCGGCGCGCAGATATTCGCCAATCTCGGTGATGGCCTCAACTCCCGAGACGGTGTCGCGGCCGAACTCATTCTCAAGAGCAACGAGGTCATCCCGCAGCAGATCGAAGACTTCTTTCCCGCTAATGGTGGCTGGCGCGCTCAAATAGGAAACCCTGACTTACCACGGGGGCAGGCAGAAGTGCTTTGCCCGATCTCCGTGTCTCGATGCCTCCGTGGTGAAACCTCTAGTTGGTGCGGTAGTTGGTAAACTGTAAATCGATCCCGAAATCGTGCCCCCTCAACAACTGGATTACTTCCTGCAGGGTATCCCGGTCTTTGCCGCTGATGCGTACCAGGTCCCCCTGAATCGACGCCTGGGCTTTTTTCTTCGAGTCCTTCACCAGTTTCACGATCTCCCGCGCCTTCTCTATGGAGATGCCTTGCTGCATCGTGACTCGGCGCTTGGCGGTTCCGCCTGCAGCCGGTTCAACCGGACCATAGGTGAGAGCCTTGAGCGAGACGCCCCGCTTCACCAGCTTTTGCTGCAGTACGTCATTGACGGCCTTCAACTTATATTCGTCGGCCGAGTGCAGGACGATGGCATCTTTTTCCAGTTCGATGTTCGACTTTGAGTCCTTCAGATCAAAGCGCGTGTGGATCTCCTTGAGCGCCTGCTGGATGGCATTGGAGACCTCCTGCATTTCGACCTTGCTGACCACATCAAAACTGTTATCGGGCATACATTTCTAATCTTTCTGAAATAAAGGAATCTTTACCTGAGGTTAACAGAACTGGGGCTCGAGCGGTCAGGAACTTTGCTTTCAGTGGTTTCAGATAATTTGAAAAATTTGTAAAAATTGCCGGAGGTCTGTTCGCCGACCGCCTCCACCGGGAGGGCCCGCAACTCGCCAAGCTTGGCCGCTGTGTGCGTCACAAACGCCGGCTCGTTGCGTTGGCCGCGATGCGGGACGGGAGCAAGGTAAGGGCAGTCGGTCTCGATCAGAATCCGGTCCAGCGGAATCTGGAGGGCGGCATCGCGGATCTGCTGTGCCTTTGGGAAGGTCAGGTTCCCGGCAAACGAGACCATGAACCCCATGTCGAGCGCGCGTTTGGCCTGCGGCCAGCCACCCGTAAAGCAATGAAGCACCCCTCCGATGCCTTTTCCGGCCCACTGTTGCTGAATCAGGCGCAGACAATCATCCCACGCGTTGTCGCTCGTGGCGGAGGGGCGACAGTGAATCACGATGGGCAGCTTCACCGCCGCCGCCAACTCCATCTGGCGGATGAACACTTGCTGCTGCGTATCCCGCGGAGAATGATCGTAGTAGTAATCGAGGCCGATTTCGCCCCATGCGATCACTTTGGGATGCCGTGCCAATCGCTCCATCTCGGCGTAGGCGTGGTCGGAAGCCAACCGGGCTTCATGCGGGTGAATGCCGACGGTTGCGTAGAGAAACGGATGCTTCTCGGCGAGCTTGACCCCGGCGTCGAGTTCAGGCGGACCATCGCCATTGCCGATGGCGACCATTGTCGCCACACCCGCGTCGCGCGCGCGTGCGATCACCTGCTCGCGGTCGGAATCAAACTGCTTGCCATCGAGATGTGCGTGCGAATCGACGAACATGCAAAATCGCGCTTAAGGCCTCGGCTTCCGGCCCCGACTACGTGTTCGGGTTCGGCGTCCGGCGCCAGCAAATGCATCCGCTGATAGCGGGAAGCCGGTGCCCGAAGCCCATGCTTTATTTCAGTTTCGCCCCTACCGGTACATCCTCGAGGAAACTGGCAAGGACAGGTTTGCCGCCTTCGAGCGAAGCGGCGACGATCATGCCATTCGATTCCATGCCGCGCAGCTTGCGCGGAGCCAGATTCGCGACGATGACGACCTTGCGGCCGACCAGAGTCTCGGGCGCGTAGGCTTCGGCGATTCCTGCCAGCACCTGACGGACCTCGGAACCAATGTCGATTTCCAGCCGCAACAGCTTGTCGGATTTGGGCACACGCTCTGCCACTTTGACCTGTCCAACGCGCAATTCAACCTTGGCGAAATCATCGATCGTGATCCTGCCGTCGTTCGCCGGAGATGCTGCCGGCGCGCTCGGGGCTGGTGATGTTTTCACCGCGGTTGCCGCGGCCGGGGCATCCCTGGTTTCCTGCCCGACCGGCGCTCTTTGCTGATCTTCCATCCTTTGCATCCTTTCGATCGCGCTCTTGTCCGCGCGCGGGAAAACGGGGTGAACCTCGCCCAGTTTTGTGCCCAAAGCCAGTTGTCCCCACTCCAACTTTGTCAGATCGAGCTTCCTGATGTCTCCCAGGCCCATCTGGCGCCAGATCTTTGCGGTCGCATCGGGGATTACGGGATGCGCGAGCGCGGTGGCGATGCGCAAGGCCTCAGCCGACGTATAAAGCACTGTGGCCAGGCGCGCCCGGCTCTCGTCATCGTGCTTTTCGCCGAGGGACCAGGGCTCGTTTTCGACGATGTACTTGTCCACGGTCCCGACCAATCCCCAGACCGATTCGAGAGCCCGCGAGAACTGAAACTGATCGAACAGTACGCCGAACTCGCGAATCACCTTCTGCGCAGCTTGGGCAACGGCTTCATCCGCCGGGCGCTTCGCCGCCGCGTGCGACGGATAAGGAACTTCGCCCTTGAAGTACCGGTTGATCATGGATAACGTGCGGCTGGCGAAATTGCCAATTCCATTGGCGAGGTCGGAATTGTAGCGCTGCACCAGGGCGTCAAACGAAAACGATCCGTCCTGCCCGAACACCACTTCGCGCAGCAGGAAGTAACGCAGCGCGTCGGCGCCGAGCACGTCAAGAATCGTTTCCGTCCGCACGATATTTCCGCGCGACTTCGACATCTTGTTTTCTTCAAACAGCAACCATCCGTGCGCCACGATCGCCTTGGGCAGCGGCAGCCCGGCAGCCAGCAGAAACGCCGGCCAGTAGACGCAGTGGAAGCGGACGATTTCCTTGCCGATCATGTGAACGTCGGCAGGCCAGTATTTTTTGAACGCCTCCTGGGCGCCGGCATGGGACGAACCGTAGCCGATCGCTGTAATGTAGTTGGCCAGTGCATCGAACCAGACATAAATCACGTGCCCGGGATCGTCGGGAACCGGAACGCCCCACGAGAACGTCGATCGGCTGATCGATTGATCGCGCAGCCCCGAGCGCACGAAGGAAATTACCTCGTTGCGCCGCGTTTCCGGACGGATGAAGTCGGGATTCGCATACAGCTCGAGCAGCTTGTCCTGAAAGGCGGACAGCTTGAAAAAATAGTTCTCTTCGTGAACCGTCTCGGTGATGCGTCCACAGGTCGGGCAGGGGTCTCCCGGCTGCGCGCCATCGACGTAGAGTTCGTCAGAGACGCAGTACTGACCGGTGTAAGTGCCCTTGTAGATGTATCCGTTGGCGCGAATCCGCCGGAACAACTCCTGCATCCGCTTGATGTGGCGTTCTTCGGTCGTGCGAATGAAGTCGTCGTTAGAAATCCCCATACGCTTCCACAGGGCGCGGAACTCTCCGGAAATCTCATCCGCGTACTGCTGCGGAGATTTGCCTGCGGCCTGCGCTGCCCGCTCGATCTTCTGCCCGTGCTCGTCGGTGCCCGTAAGGAAGAAGGTGTCGGCTCCCAGCAGTCGCTCGCGCCGCGCAACGGTATCGCAGGCGATCGTGGTATAGGCGTGCCCGATGTGCGGGCGCGCGTTTACGTAGTAGATCGGGGTCGTGATGTAAAACTTCCTGGTCATAATTTCATTGCGTAGCGCAGGCATCTTGCCGGCTGTCGCGGGGGCGACTCGCCCGCGGGTGGCGGCCGGGACGCCGACATGACAGCGGCGCCAGCCTAGGGCTTCTCGCCGCCCCGATAGGCGCGTGCGGCAGCCTGCATCACGGTCTTCAAGGGCACGTGATGTTCGGTCGCGATCCGCCGGCAGTCTTCATATTCCGGAGCATAGTTGGTGACTGTCCCGTTCATGCTTGCGATCTTGATGCGTACGTCACCCCATTCGGTGCGAACATTTTCCCACCGCCGGGCCAGCGTCTGCCGCACTTCATCGCGCCCCCGGACGCCGAGCGTGGTAGTTTCGCTAAAGATCAGCCGCGTCAACTTGCTCGCGTCCTCGGGCTTCGAGAGCACGGTCAGCACCATCCCGGGACGATTCTTCTTCATCTGAACTGGCATGCCGAACACATCGAGGGCGCCCTCTTCCAGCAAGCGGTCCATGACATAGCCGAAGACCTGGGGGTTCAGGTCATCCAGGTTCGCTTCCAGCACGGAGATTGTCTCCGAACTCGTCTGCGATGCCAACGTCGATGCGGCTTCACCCAGGACCAGCCGCACCACATTGGGATGTCCGGGAAAATCCCGAGATCCGGCTCCGTAAGCCGATTGCTCGATCTTCATTTGCGGGAATGCGGCGAAACGGCGGACGAGTGTCCTTACAATCGCGGCACCGGTCGGTGTGACCAGCTCGGCCTCGAGGCCGGACGAATATACGGGCGCCTCCTTGAGCAGTTCCACGGTTGCTGGCGCCGGCACGGGGAAGGTTCCATGTGCGCAGTGAACCGATCCTCCGCCAACATTCAAGGGCGAGCCGACAATCTCATCGACACCAAGAGCACTGGCTCCCACCGCCGCGCAAACGATATCGACGATGGCATCGACGGCGCCGACCTCGTGAAAGTGTATGGTCTCAACCGGCACGTTGTGAATCTTCGCCTCGGCCCCTCCAAGAGCCTCGAAAATGGCGATCGCCGTAGCCTTGGCAGAATCTCGAATCTCTGCCCGCGAAATGATTCCTCGAATCTCGGCTAGCCCGCGGTGGGGAGGTTGGTGGCCATGCGCGATTGTCGTTGCGGCCTCTGACTGCCCGTGGTGAGAGTGCTTGTGACCGGGAGCGTGTTCGGCATGGGGATGCTCGTGAGCATGATCGTGCTCCTTGTGGGATTCCTTCGCCCAATACTCCTCCCGGGGCAAGTCCTTCTCCCCATCCACCCAAACGTCGACCTTGGTCGCCGAAATTCCGCTGCGCACGACACGCGAGATCTCAAGCTTGGCTCCCAACCCGAGCGCTGCCACGGTGTTCTGTAAGAGCTCGGACGAGACTCCGGCATCGATCAAGGCGCCGAGGAACATATCGCCGCTGATGCCGGAAAAGCATTCGAGATACGCAATACGCATAAGTAAATAGGGTTAGCACGCACGCCAGAGGGGAAGCCCAGGCTGCTTCCTCTGTGGCTCTCGTGTCTCTGTGATGACCCCGCTCTCAGCTCGAGTTTTCATCATAGGGAACCGCAATTCCCGCGTCAAACGTAGGCGCGCACTCGACTCTGATAAAATCGCTGTTTCTTCAACAGCTTAGGGGATTGCTTGTATCGTCAGCTCGAACAGCGTGTTGCCCAGCGCGTGCTGGAGTGTCTCGAGAAGCTTCATCCCGGTGTGGCTCTTCCGGGTGTAGTCATTGACCAGCCGCCGAAAGTCGAACTGGGAGACTTTGCGATTCCGATTTTTCCGTTCGCCAAGCCTTTGCGCTCGGCGCCGCTCAAGATTGCCGAGGCGATTCGATCGCAGATCGGTTCGATCGAAGGCATTGCCGAGATGCAGGTCGCACCTCCCGGCTACCTGAACGTCAAAATTGACCGCGCATGGATGGCTGCCGCGCTCGCCGCGGACACGAAAGCTCCCGTGGACATTCCGGCGGGAAAGATTCTGGTCGAGCATTCGAGCATTAATCCCAACAAGGCTGCGCATATCGGACACCTGCGTAACGCGATCCTGGGCGACACCTTCGTGCGCCTGTTGCGCTTTGCGGGCCGGCAAGTGGATGTTCAGAACTACATCGACAACACCGGAGTTCAAGTGGCCGATGTGGTGGTGGGATTCACGCACCTGGAAAAAAAATCCCGCCCGGAGATTGAAGCCCTCATTCGCCAGCCACGCTTTGATTACTACTGCTGGGATTTATATGCCCGCGTCTCCGAATGGTATGAGGCTGCTCCGCAGAATAAGCAGGCACGACTCGAGACCTTGCGAGCCATCGAAGATGCATCGAGCGAGAGCGCGGCCGTTGCCGATCTGATCTCGACTGCTGTTCTTCGGCGCCATCTCGAGACGATGGATCGTCTCGACATCGAATACGATTTTCTGCCGCGCGAGAGCGAGATTCTTCATCTGCACTTCTGGGATGCCGCCTTTACCAAGCTCAAGGAATCCGGCGTTCTGACGTTCGAGGATGCAGGTAAGAACAAAGGCTGCTGGATCATGCGGCGCGCCGGAACCGGAAAGGACGTCGCCACTCCAGGCAGCGAGGCCACCGGGGAAGACAAGATCACCGAAGAGGATCAGAAGGTGATCGTACGGTCCAACGGCACCGTGGGATACGTCGGCAAGGACATCGCTTACCACATGTGGAAGTTTGGTCTGTTGGGACGCGATTTCGGATACCGCAAGTTCTACCTCTATCCGAACCAGCACGAGTGCTGGATCTCAGCTACCGACGGCCAAAAAGATCATCCGCACTTTGGCAACGTCGCCGAGATCTACAACGTTATTGACGCGCGCCAGTCCGAAGCGCAGAGCACCGTGATCGAAGCCCTCCGCGGCCTTGGCCACGGCGAGGCAGCCGACCACTACCGGCACTTTTCTTACGAGATGGTAGCGCTCACGCCACGCTGCGCCACTGAATTGGGATACACGCTTAGCGAGGAAGCTAAGACCCGTTCCTACATCGAGGTAAGCGGCCGCAGGGGATTCGGAGTCAAAGCCGACGATCTGCTCGACCAACTCATTCGGTCGGCAAAGAAGGAAGTCGATTCCCGGGCGGAGGAAGAGGATTCCCTGCACGCCGAGTTGAGCGACCAGGAGCGAGCCGACATCGCCATGAAGATTGCGGTAGGCGCCCTTCGCTACTTCATGTTGAAGTACACCAAGCAGTCGGTAATTGCCTTCGATTTCGAAGAGGCCCTGAGTTTTGTGGGCGAAACCGGACCGTATGCCCAATATGCAGCGGCACGGACGGCCAATATCTTTCGCAAAGGCGGGATCGACATCGATTCTTTTCGCAAGGATCTCCCGACGGCTGTCCCCCTCTCCGAATATGCCCGCTTTCTAAACGGCTCCGATGCGAACGATATTTGGGGGCTCTGGCTCTCGGCGTCAAAGACCTCGTACGTGATCGATCAGTGCATCGCCACGGTTGAGCCGGCTTATCTTGCCAAGCATGTCTTCCAGCTCGCCCAGCTGTTCAACACTTTTTATCACCGGCACCCCATTCTGAAAGAGCCGGACCAGAAGCGTAAGCAGTTCCTGCTGGCCACGGTCGTGGTCGTCCGCCGCGAACTGATTCGCGCGCTCGGGGTCATGGGCATCCCGGTGCCACCAGTCATGTAAAATGCCGTCAACGCTATCGTGCTTGGGCACCGGTCTACTTATGGACAATCCTGGGTCCAAGTCTTCGCTATCGAGGCCGTGGTTCCGCTGGATTCTGTTAAGTCTGCTCGCGCTGGCGCTGTTCCTCGCCGCCGCCGGCTTCCTCTACGAGAACATCTCCGAGGCGCGGGACCGGCGCTTCAATCAAATGCCAGGGAAGCTCATCGATGTCGGCGGCCGCAAGATGCACATCCATTGCACCGGAGAAGGCAGCCCCGTCGTCGTGCTCGACTCCGGCCTCGGCGACACCTTCGTCTCCTGGCGCAAAGTGCAGCCTGAGATCGCGAAATTTGCCCGCGTGTGTTCCTACGATCGCGCGGGTCTCGGCTACAGCGAGCCGAGCCCTGAACCTCGTACGAGCAAAG
>Ga0123356_10006992_pt1 | contig 11328 bp, 7 predicted proteins | sample TergutEmb28metaG_2_FD_92546 | JGI IMG/M metagenome (GOLD analysis project Ga0123356, IMG submission 92546) | Embiratermes neotenicus P3 segment gut microbial communities from Petit-Saut dam, French Guiana - Emb289 P3 | ecosystem: Host-associated > Arthropoda: Insects > Digestive system > Gut ... | reverse complement strand
TTCGCTGACGGGGTGAGGGTGCGGCAGGAGCAACCCGCACAATTAACCTGCACGAGCAACCTCTCACCTATTCAACCATTTTTTCTGCTAGATCTGACCTTCATGCCTTCCAGAACCTCCAGAAGCACCCCGTTGCCAAACCAGAAGCAGTTGGTGGCAAAAAATCGCCTTCGTCGGTGTGCATGAGCGAGCAATTCCTGGATTATCACTGATTATGTAAAGCTACGAGGGTGTTTTAGGCTGATTTAGCCTGGTTTTGGCTTTCTGAGCTAAGGACAAGCACCGACGAAGGCGATTTTTTGCCACCAACTGCTTCTGGTTTGGCAACGGATCTCAAAGCAGACGGCTACGGGTTGCCGGGTTGCAGGGGTGCTGTAGGGGGCTGTAGGGGGTGCTGCAAAGTCGGCAAAGTTACATAGTGCACCGGTAACACCTCCCAATGAGTAAGCTAACCATGAATCGGGGCGGATGCCGAATGGTGGTTATTCGCGGTTAGAATGGGCGCTTCGCGCCACCAGCCACCGTGCCTCCCGCCGCTCCCGGTCGCTGCCCGCTGCGGCCGTCGCTCCCGCCAGCCGCCAGCCGCCGCCCGCTGCGGCTGCCGCTGCGCCGCCCGCCACCGTGCCTCCCCGGCGCTGCGCTGTGGATGGCAGTCCGTATCGTACTCAGCAACGAAAGCACGGCAAAATGCGCCATGAAGAAATCACTGAGGTGCACACTATGCTATATTTACACGGTTATCATCATTTTCCACTTGGAAAGGATTTAGTACCTTGGACATTACGACGAATAAGCTTGAGGAGAACAAGGTCGAACTGACCGTAACGATTCCGACTGAAGAGATTGAGAAGGCGCTCAAAGTAGCCTATGCCAAAGCTGCAGACAACCGCATCAAGGGCTTTCGAAAAGGCAAGGCACCGCGTAGCGTGCTGGATAAAGTATTCGGTGGGCCAGAATATTTTCTGGTAGAGGCAACAGACGAGGTCATCAAGGCCAGCTACCTGCTAGCGATTGACGATCAGGGTTACGTGCCACTGGATGCACCGGACATGAGTACGATCGAGCCTGCTATTGCCGGCGAGGACTACACCTACACCTTCACTTTCACTGCCGCTCCAGAGCTGACTCTCTCTTCATACGAACCGGTTCAGATAGAGCTACCCGCAGACGAGCCAACCGCCGAAGAGATCCAGTCACGAGTAGACACGATGCTCGGCTACTATGTCGAATACATGGAGGTCGAAGACCGCACAAGCCAACTTGGTGACAGGCTGACGCTTGAGATCACAGTCACGAATGATGGTCAGAAGGTCGACGCGCTCAGCGGAGAAAACGTTCCCTTTGACCTGGGGATCGACCAGATGCCAGAAGATTTCGAAGCTCATTTCATCGGACTTGCACCTGGTGACGAAGTCAGCTTCGACTTCGAGATGCCATTTTATGATGGCGCTGAAGATGGCGAAGACCAGGAGCTTCATGTCGATGCAAGATGCAAGGCATTGCACCTGAGGGTGGTTCCCGAGCTGACTGACGAGTGGGTTTCAGAGAAGCTGAGCTACGAGAGCGCTGAGCACTTCAGGCAGCTGATTGCCGACTCACTGCGTGACCAGATTCAGTCCACGATGCCAGCGCTGAAAGAGCGAAGGGTAGCCGATGCCCTGGCCCAGCGGCTCGAAGGAGACCCACCAGAACTTCTAGTATCCGAAACAGAGCAGGGAATATACAGTGACATTTTCATGGTGCTCCAGAATCAAGGCGTCACACTTGACACCTATCTGGCATCGATTAACCAGGACATCGACAGTTTTCGCGAGAGCGTTCAGACCCAGGCACTCGACAATGCCCGCCAGACCATGGCCTTCGATGCCTGGGCGCGCCACTATGAGCTGGAGGCAACCGAAGAAGACATCCGCGCCGAGTTCGAGAAAGCCGAGTCTCTCGATGTCGACGCCGCCATCCAAGAATGGATCGCGGTTGGCCGTATGACAGAAATCCGCCAAGGCATTAAGCGCATGAAGGCTTCCCAGCAGTTGAACGAGGAGGCAATCGTCTCACTCGAAGCCCCGAAATCTGCCGAAGATCAAGATACTGTGCAGAAGACCTCGCCTGCGCCTGACGCAGACGAGTCTGCTGCTGCTGCGGCTGAGGCCGAGCCCGCGGACGCCGCTGCCGATCCGGACACCGCCGAACCAGCGGATACCGCCGCCATCGCTGAATCCGCCGACGCCGCCGACCCCGAAGCAACCGCCGAGCAACCAACGGAATAGATTGAGAATCAAGAATAATTCTTATAGGTAAGACCACATGAGAGCAAAGGAGTAATCATGGTTGACAGAGCAAACAGATCCGCACTTATCCCCTATGTTATTGAGCAATCCCCGCGAGGAGAGAGAAGCTTCGACATCTATTCTCGCCTGTTAAATGATCGCATCGTGTTTTTAGGTGAAGCGATTGATGACCAGGTTGCAAATTCGGTTGTAGCGCAGCTACTTCACCTTGAAAGTAGCGACCCTGATAAGGATGTGTCGATATACATCAATTCGCCAGGCGGTGTAATCACAGCCGGATTGGCAATCTATGACACGATGCAGTTCATCAAATGTGACGTTTCGACCATCTGTCTCGGACAGGCTTGCTCGATGGCTGCCGTTTTGCTGACTGCTGGTACAAAGGGCAAGCGCTTCGCTCTGCCTAACTCACGCATCATGATCCACCAGCCTTCTGGTGGCGTACAGGGGCAGCAGACCGAGATCGAGATCGCAGCTCGCGAGATCGCCTATGCCCGCGAGCGCCTGAATAAGATCATCGCTGAGCACACCGGGCAACCGCTTGAGAAAATCAACGAGGATACTGAGCGCGACAACTTCATGTCTGCCGAAGCAGCCAAAGAATATGGCCTGGTAGATGAGATCTTCTACTCTCGCGACATCAAGAAAGAAGAGAGTGCCGATGCCTGATGATTCAAAAGGATCAAGATCCGGACGAGGCAGAGGCTCAAATCGTAACAGCGGTCGAGACCAGGACTTCGATGACCTCTTCTCCGACGAGAGAAGCGGCTTTGACTCATTTGATATCACCTGCAGCTTCTGCGGAAAAGGCCAAAACCAGGTTCGCAAACTCATAGCTGGCGCTGGGGTGTTCATCTGCGACGAGTGCGTTTTGCTCTGCAACGAGATGATCGAACACGATTCCGAGCGCGAAGAGCGCGAAACAAACAGCTACGACAGCTTTCTGCCACTTACTGACCTGCCAACACCGGTCGAGATCTTCACGGAGCTCTCGAATTACGTGATAGGCCAGGAGCATGCCAAAAAGGCGCTGTCCGTTGCCGTCTACAACCACTACAAGCGCATCTCGATGGGCGACGAGTTTGATGCCGACGAGGTCGAGATTGCCAAAAGCAACATCATGCTGCTTGGTCCGACAGGCTGCGGCAAGACCCTGTTGGCTCAGACGCTGGCGCGCATCCTGCAGGTTCCTTTTGCCATTGCCGACGCAACCGCGCTGACCGAAGCCGGATATGTTGGCGAAGACGTTGAAAACATCCTGTTAAAGCTGATAACAGCTGCTGACTTTGACATTCCCCGCGCCGAGATCGGCATCATCTACATAGACGAGATCGACAAGGTTGCCCGCAAAGCCGAGAACCTCTCTATCACCCGCGACGTCTCCGGCGAAGGCGTGCAGCAGGCGCTGCTGAAGATCATCGAGGGTTCCGAGGCCTCGGTTCCACCGCAGGGAGGCCGCAAACATCCTCACCAGGAGTTCGTGAAGATCGACACCACGAATATCCTCTTCATCATGGGAGGTGCTTTTGTAGGTCTGGATAAGATCATCGCTGAGCGGGTAGGAACCAAGAGCATCGGGTTTGCGTCTGAAGTCAAATCACAAAGCGAGCAAGGATCAGAGCTGCTAAGTCAGGTTCTTCCAGAAGACTTGAACAAGTTCGGCATGATTCCTGAGTTCATCGGCCGGATTCCTGTGATCAGTCATGTTCGGGAGCTGACAGAAGATGAGTTGATACGCATATTGACTGAGCCAAAGAATTCACTGGTCAAGCAGTATCAGAGGATGTTCGAGTTCGAAGACGTTCAGCTGACCTTCCTGGATAGTGCGCTGGTAGAGATAGCCAAAGAAGCAATCGGTCATGGTACCGGAGCCAGAGGTCTTCGCTCGATCTGTGAGCGTACACTGCTGGATGTGATGTACGAGCTGCCTTCAAGCGAGTCAATCGCTGAGGTTGTTGTGACAGCAGAGTCGGTACGTGGAGAAGCCAAGCCGACAATGGTGCTGAGAACCACCAGTAGCAAGAGAAACCAGAAGGCTTCCTAGGCTGCAGCTTTGCTCGCACCTCCGCGCTTTACCGAAAGTCAAGCGCTGACTTGAAAGCTTGCGAGCCGAATGCAGCAGTAAAGTCTTCTGGATGGTGCAGCTCTAGCTCGGGCAGAGCTACCTTTTTGCTACTCAGCAAATCGAGCGAAGGTTGAAACGGACCGCAGCGTGAACCGACGATTGTGATCTCTCGTACAACGATTTCGCTGATATCAATCAGAGCCTGTTCAGCATAGGTACTTTTCATCACCAATGTACCTTCAGACCTGGTCAGGCTGATTGAGCGCGCAAGAGCAGATGGATTACCAGTTGCATCAATTACGACTTCGAAGCTTTCTATTGCAGTGGAGTCTGCGTCTGGTTCCAAAGCGGTCTCGGCGAATGGTGCAAAAAGTCTAAGCTTCTCAGTATGCCTGCCAATAACAGTGATCCGGGCATTGGTTCTCGCAGCCAGAACCTGGCATATCATCAAGGCAAGCCTGCCATCGCCAACGATTCCTACCGGTATACCATCAGAAAAAGAGACCTGCTCGGTGATCCGCAAGGCTGCAGCCAGAGGCTCCGTATAGACTGCCTGTTCTGAAGTAATGTCAGTTCCAACCGGCCAAAGCAGTTCGGTTGGCAGCGTGATGAAGTCTGCAAAGCTACCATCCTTGTTATTGATACCCAGGGTTTGCCGCTCCGAGCAGTGATGAGGGCGACCACTCTGGCAGTAGAGACATTGGCCGCAGCTGAGATTGATCTCACCGACAACGCGTTGACCGACCAGGCTTGCAGTACCACTCTGTTCTACTATCCCGACGAATTCATGCCCAAGAACGCCGCTGAAGTCAGGTCTATATCCACGCAGGATCTCACGATCGGTGCTGCATATTGCAGACAACTCAATTCTGACCAGGCTCTCGTTTTCTTGGGCAACTGGCTTTGGCTGGTCGGTGACATATCTGACTTGACCATCAGAAAACACTACTGCTCGCATATCATTCTCCTTTACACCAGAGAGGTCTTATCCACATAAAAACAATAATCTGTTACGGCTAAGTTAACCAGACTGTAGCAGAATTCTTGCTACAATGAGACGTAGTGCAAGCGACTTTGATAAACGATTTGGGAGCCTTCATGGTTAAGAATAAAACAGCTTCGATCGAGCAGTTAACTTTTCTTTATAAGACATTTGCAGAAATCACAGACCCAGACCAGATTGCGAATCTGATGACTGATCTTTGCACGATACGAGAGACGACTGAGATGGCTACAAGACTTGATGTTGCCAAAATGCTGGCTCAGGGCGCTTCGTATCTGAAGATCCAGGAAGCGACAGGGTCTTCGGCGACCACTATTGCGCGGGTTTCTAAGTGTATCAACCATGGGGCTGGCGGTTATAGGACGGTTTTTGGGCTTGACCAGCAGGATCGAGTAGCTGATGAGGCGTCTTTGGCTGAGCTGGTTGCACAAAGCAGGGGAATCAGCGGGCAGAATAATCCTGCTGCTGGCGGTCGGTGAGACGATGGCCTTCGTTCATCTTCATAATCATAGCGAGTATTCTCTGCTCGATGGCGCGACTCGTGTTGACAGCATGGCAAAGCGCGCGGCTGAGCTTGAGATGGGAGCAGTAGCGCTGACTGATCACGGCTTCATGTATGGCGTTCCGGCTTTTTATGAAGCCTGTCAGAAGGCGGGGGTGAAGCCGATTGTCGGTTGCGAGGTTTATTTCACACCGGATAGTGAGCTCAGGCGTGATCGCAAGCCGGAGCTTTATCACCTGATTTTACTGGCGCGGAATCGCATCGGCTATCAGAATCTGGTCAGGCTTGTTTCGCGTTCGGCAATCGAAGGTTTTTACTACAAGCCGCGTGTAACCTTGGAGAGTCTGGCGGAATTCTCGGAAGGTCTGATAGGTACATCAGCTTGCATCAGCGGTATCGTAGCGCAGAAGCTGCTTGGCCAGCAACCAGAGGATGCCCGGCAATGGGCAGAGCGGTTCAGCGAGCTTTTTACTGCGGGTGATTTCTACATCGAACTGCAGAACCAGGGTATCGTGGTCACTCCTGATGATATGAAGCGTTCGGTTGACATGCAGGAGTCAGGCATTGTGCTTTCGAGCAGTATCAGCCAGATGGAGCTGAATCGTGAGCTTACCAGGTTGGCTGGTGAGCTTGGCTTGAAGACAGTGGCAACTAACGATTTTCACTATCTGACCCGTGATGACGCAACTACTCAGGATCTGATGCTCTGCATAGGCACAGCCAGTCGGCTGGACGACCCGGACCGTATGCGTTTCTCTAACGACCAGTTCTACATGAAGACCGAAGAAGAGATGCGCGAGGCGATGCGTGACTATCCTGAGTCTTGCGATACAACCTTAGAGATCGCGCAGAAGATCGAAGACGACCTTCTGAGTCGCGACTATGTTTTTCCTGCGGTTCCACTGCAGGTGGGCGAGACCAACGAAAGCAAACTTCGCCAGGAGTCACTGGCTGGGTTGAAGCGCCTTTATGGTGATCCGATTCCGGAACCTGTCATGGCGCAATTCGAGCACGAGTATCGCATTATCTGCGAGAAGGGCTTTGCGGTCTACTTCCTGGTTGTTGAGGAATTCTGTGCATGGGCTCGCCGAAATGGTGTGGGTGTAGGACCAGGTCGCGGTAGTGCTGCAGGGTCGATTATCGCCTACGCACTAGGTATTACGTCGCTAGATCCTTTGGCAAACGGCTTGATTTTCGAGCGCTTTCTGTCTATGGAGCGCGAAGAGATGCCCGACATCGACATCGACTTTGACGAAGATGGGCGCTTCGATGTTATTGAGCACCTGCGAGAGCAATACGGCCAGCGCAGCGTTGCCCATGTAGTCACCTTTAATACACTGAAAGCCAAGCAGGCTGTGGTTGATGCAACCCGCGTGCTTGATTATCCGATTTCTTTAGGCGCTAGGATCTCAAGACTGATACCATTCGGTCCCGATGTGTCGCTGGCCGCCAGCCTGGGAAAACACAAGGATGAGAGCAAGAACAAAGAGCAATACAACCAGAACCTGGTCAGTCTCTATGACGGCGAACCGGATGCTCAGCGTGTGATAGACGCTGCTCTGAAGCTGGAAGGATCGATTCGCGGTGAGGGAGTTCACGCCTCGGCAGTAATCATCTGCCCAGATGACGTTGACAACCACATCCCTGTCAAGTTCGATAGTAAGGGCGGCATGGTGATCACCCAGTACGATGGTGTGCGCAATGCCGAGCTCGGCCTCCTGAAGATGGACTTCCTTGGCCTGCGCACCTTGAACGTATTGATGAAGGTACGCGAGTTCGTTCGCATCAACCACGGGCGTGACATCGATCCTGAGACTTTACCGGTAAACGACCCCAAAGCCATGGAGTTGCTGGCAAACGGCGAAACCGCTGGAGTCTTCCAGGTCGAAAGCGAGGGCATGACCTCGATTCTTCGCCGTATGCAGACCGACCGCTACGAAGACATCACCGCTGTACTCGCGCTATATCGCCCCGGTCCGATTCAGGCTGGCGTGGTCAATAGTTTCGTCGAAAGCAAGCTCGAACGCCGCGAGGTTACCTTCTATGACGAGCGCCTCCGTCCGATTCTCGAAGAGACATACGGCCTGATGGTCTTCCAGGAGCAGGTCATGCGCATCTCAATGACGATGTGCGGATTCACCGCCGGCGAGAGTGACAGGCTTCGCAAAGCCATGGGCAAAAAGGACAAAGCCTTAATGGTGGAGAAGATCGAGCACTGGTCAGACGGCACCGAAGAGACCATGAAGGATCACTGGATGCGGGGAGCCCAAAGCAACGGCTACTCGGCCCAGATCGCCCAGCGCATCTGGGATGATGTCGTTGGCTTTGCCGAGTACGCCTTCAACAAGTCGCATTCTGCCGCTTACGCCATCCTTACCATGCGGACCGCCTGGTTTAAGGCCTACTTTCCTACTGAATATATGGCAGCAGTGCTGACCAGCTATATCGGTAACTCTGATCGCCTGATCCAGTACATCGCAGCAAGCAAGCAATCAGGAATCGAGGTTCTTCAGCCAGATATCAATTCATCTGGACAAGAATTCACACCTCTACCTGAAGGCATCCGCTTTGGCTTAGCCGGAGTCAAAGGAGTAGGGGGAATCGCAGCAGCAGCGATTATCACTGAGCGTGAGCGCGGAGGAGCATTCAAATCGTTGCACGATTTTGTCAATCGTGTCAGCAACTCCTCAGCGAATAAACGCACAGTTGAAGCGCTGGTGAAGTGTGGTGCTTTTGATTCGACCGGTTATACACGTCGACAGTTGATGCGTTTTATCGAGGTCGACAAGCTGATGGAGACTGCCGCAAAACGTCAGAGAGACACAGCTGAGGGCCAGGTTTCATTGTTCGATGCTTTCATGGGTGAAGCTGATGGTAAAAACGATGTTGATCCAGTGTTCATTGAAACAATCCCAGATCCTGATGGTGTTGAGTGGGACGCACGCACGCTACTTGGTTTTGAGCGCGAAGCACTGGGAATGTATGTTACCGACCACCCGCTCAGGCCATACCAGACCTTACTGGAATCTGCGCGCGATTGCCCGCTGTCGGTGTTCATGAACAGCCCTGCGGATGAAGGTGTTGCATCAGATGACGAAGATGGAGCGCCAGGAGACACTGAGGACTCAATCCAGATGGCAGGCTCTAATGGTATTCCGACAGCGAAGTACATTAACCTTGCTGGCATGGTTGCCCGCTTGTCATATTCTAACTCCCGTGAGGGCAAGCGTATGGCTCGATTCACCCTGGAGGATAACTCGGGCTCGATTGACTGCATAATATTTCCCACCTATTTCGAGCAAGTAGAAGAGCTGCTACAAAACGACGTCGTGGTGAGTCTGAGTGGTCGCTACGAGTCATCCGACCGTGGTCATCAGTTCCTGGTTTCGACTGTTAGGCAGCTCAGCCTGGAAGGTGCGCTGGACGAACCGACTTCAGTAGAGTTCTCGATACCCAGCAAGAACCTCAGCCAGGAGACCAGCTACGAGCTTCTACAGATCTGCAAGCGTTACCCCGGTAGAGATAACTTCTCAGTGGTTTTGGAGAACAGTGACGGCTCACGTACCAGGGCAAGCATCTGGCTAACCGTAGACGGACGCTCTCAGGAACTGACAATGGCGCTAGGCCGCCTGCGCGAACGCCTGCTCCGCGGCGCCTAGGCTGCGAGGCCCGCCGCTCGCGCCCGCCGCCCGCTGCGAGACCCGCCCGCTTGGCCGCCGCCCGCGCCTGCGCGCTTGCAGCACGGCTCGCAGCCCGCACTGCAAAAACCATTGACACACCATACGCCTCTCAGTAGAATAATAGTTAGGTGCCGATACATATCGGGAGCGACTATTCTAAAAGAGGGAAAACCATGGTAAATGACAACACAAAGAAATTCACTTTCTCAAACGCAGTTAAAGTCATAATCATCTTTGGATTGGTGAGCCTTTTCGGTGACATAGTCTATGAAGGTGCACGAAGCGCCAGTGGACAATACCTGCAGCTCCTCGGCGCGAATGCAACAGCAGTTGGCATCATCGTCGGCCTGGGTGAGTTTCTTGCCTACTCACTCCGCCTGCTTGCGGGTACTGCGTCTGACAGAACCCAGAAGTACTGGCTGTTTATTTTTCTAGGATACGGCATGTTAATAGTGATTCCGATGATGGGACTCACCACTTCATGGCAATTCGTCGTAGTTCTGATGATGTGCGAGCGCATTGGCAAAGCGCTGAGAAACCCGTCAAAAGATACGATTCTTTCGCATGTTGCTGAAGGCCAAGTGGGTACCGGTTTTGCCTTTGGCCTCCAAGAAGCACTTGACCAGCTTGGGGCATTCAGTGGTCCGATGGTCTTTTCGGTGGTTTTCATGCTGACAGGCAAACAAGGTGCACCCGAATACCAAAAGGGGTTCCTGTTCATGATCTTCCCATTCATTTTGCTCATGCTGATTGTTTATCTGGCTTTTAGAAGTGTAACCAAGAACAACCTGATGGAAGTAAAAGAGACTGCTCACACTGAGTCTGACAAGTTGGCAAAAGTGTTCTGGATATACACTGTATTCACATTCTTTTCGCTACTAGGCTTCGCCCAGTTTGCCCTGATCGGCTATCATCTGAAGGCACAGGCAGTCATGCCGGATGCTCAGATAACTATCATGTACTCGGTAACGATGGCAGTGGATGCAGTGATAGCACTGGCTATCGGCTTCATCTATGACAGGGTCAAAAAGAAGTCAGGTAACAAGCAGAGTGGCTTGCTGACCCTTCTGTTCATCCCCTTCGCAACAGCTGCGATTCCGTTTTTCTCCCTTAGTTCTTCCGTACCTCTGGTCATTATTGGCCTGGTTAGCTACGGCGCAGTAATGGGAGCACACGAAACCATCATGCGCTCAGCGATCGCAGACATCACTCCTTTGCGTAAGAGGGGCACAGGCTACGGCATCTTCAATACCGCCTACGGCGTAGCTCTGCTGATCGGCAGCTCCCTGTTTGGCTTCTTATACGATAACTTCAGCGTCGGCACTATTCAGATAGTGGTTCTTGTTGCAGAGATTGCCGCAGTAGTCGTCTTCTTCATTATGCGAAGCCAGATCAAAAAGGATGCCGAAGCCGCAAGTGCCTAAAGCATACTCAGCGGTTCACTGCCACACCTCCAGCTCCATTTTCAGGTGGATAAAATCGCGGTGCTTTCGCTAGCATACAATACGTACTAGCCACAGCGCTGGTGCACCAATGTCATCAATTTCGTAACAACAGCAAAGCCACAGAAAAGCTTGTTGACAGATATGTCTACGTGGTGTAGTCTATTCGTGTCTAGACAATGTAGTCAAAAATCGTAGTACCTGAGAGGGGCACCGAAGGTCAATATGGATAAGCTTTTCCTGACAGTCTTGAATATGAGCCTGACCGGGGCGTTTGTCATAGCAGGGATATGCCTGGCTCGGATACCCCTGAAGAGAGCACCGAAGATCATCTCTTACTGTCTATGG
>Ga0123356_10006991_pt1 | contig 11328 bp, 11 predicted proteins | sample TergutEmb28metaG_2_FD_92546 | JGI IMG/M metagenome (GOLD analysis project Ga0123356, IMG submission 92546) | Embiratermes neotenicus P3 segment gut microbial communities from Petit-Saut dam, French Guiana - Emb289 P3 | ecosystem: Host-associated > Arthropoda: Insects > Digestive system > Gut ... | reverse complement strand
TAGGAGCGAGCTTTAGACCTTCGGCCGCCGCCTTCTTGGCCTCGGCCAGGTTACCGAACGCGGCTTCCCGTTGAGCGGCGATCTCCTCCCATATCGCCGCTGTTTCTTTGCTGTCCGCGTGAATCGCCGAATCCTTGGCTTGTATGGTCAGCTCCCGCGCCCTGTGGATATGGCCAGCGTAGGCCTCGGTGTCGGACGCCAGCGAAAGCCCAAGGTTCTCTTCCGGCTTTCCCTGGAACCCCCGTTGCGCTTTCGCCATAGCTGCGGAATCCGCCTTAAGGAAAGCTAGAGCATACAGAGCATCACTGAGGGTCGGATTGTCCAGCTTCCGCGCTTCCGCCCGCTGAACAATCTCCTGCGCCTTGTCGAAGCGCTGCAGAGCCAGGAGGATGTTCGCAAAATCACTGTACAGCCCGACATCGTCCGGGGCGAGGGGCATGACGTCACGATATTCTTCCGCTGCGTTGTCAAAACGTCCCTGCTCGGCGTACACCCCGGCCAAATTGCCACGCCACTGGGGAATGCGCGGGTAGCTCTCAACCGCCTCCTGAAAGCTTTGTACCGCCTTCTCCAGTTCCCCGGTTACGTTTTCGTAGTAGAGACAGGTAATACTCAATCTTTCTCGCTCGCTGGCATGCTCCCGCAATTGAAACGCCTTGGCATAATAGCCGGTGGCGCGTTCCAGCTCAGCCATAGCCTCATAGTCGATGCCGACGGCCTCATATCCGTGGGCGAAATTCGGGTCGAGTTCGATGGCGCGTTGAAAGTAGGGTAAAGCGGCGGATGGGCCGTTCCGGCGGTCTTCCTTTACCCCAAGGCTGTACGCTTTCAGGGCTGCGAGCGAGGATGTAGTCGCCTCATAAAGCGGTGTATTGAGCTTCTCCACCGTCACGAGCGACTCACCCAATTCGCGGCGCATCCTGGAGGCTGCTTTGCCCAATGCGCCCAGGACTTTCTCTTTGGCTGCCGCGGTTACCTGCTCCTGCGCCACCGTATCCCCGCTCTGGCAATCCACCGCTTTTAGCCCCAATACGAATTGGCTGCCCAGACTGGCAATCGATCCGGCGATGTAAGCCTTGCTTCCCGCCCGCTGACAAAGCTCGCGGGCGATGTCGGGTGTAAGCTTGGTGTCGGGCGGGCGCCTCATCAGCTTCAACGTTGCCCCCATTTTCCCGTCCGAAACGACATTCAGAAACGGCGACTGGTTGAGAGCGACACTCAGCCCGGTCTTCAGTGTGTCGTCGAAGACCGGGTCTCCGGTCCTGTTGGCAAAGTCGGCGAGAACAATCGTATCTTTATCAGTGAGTTTGGGCGTACGCTGAAAATAGAAATTGCTGGTTGCTGCGAGTAGCACGATCACTAGCGTGACCAGGATGGCGGCCATCCAACCCACCCTGCGACTCACCACTCTTGCCAGGGCGCTCGGTGCGAGGAGCGCACTGAGACCCGAGAAGTTGCCGGATCGCGTCAGACTGGTCTCATCCAAGCTTGGGAGTGGTTCCCGCCGGGGATCGTCCAGCGTAGGAGGCGGCACCGCAAGGTCCGTCGTCGCAGCGACGCTCGTCTTGGCCGCTTCCGATGTCCCGCCCTCGTTGTCGTCCGAGACCGGCGCGATAAACCGATACCCCCGTTTGGGAACGGTCTCCACGAACTGAGGATCATCGAGGTTGTCACCCAGGACCCTGCGGATCTCCAGGATGTACTTTCGGCAAACTTCTGGGTTGACGTAGGTGTCTGGCCAAACCGCCTGTAGGATTTCATCCGGAGTCACCAGGCGTCCCGAATTCACGACGAGGTGGCACAGGACGTCAAAGGCTTTCGGAGTGATCGAAACACGCTCGGCATGCCGCCAAAGGCAGTGATTGGCTGTATCCAGCCGGAAAGAACCAAAAGACTTCACTTTTCAGCACCACCCTTTCCCGGACACTGGGACCGTATTCTGCAAATCTAATGTTTTCAGTGGAATCCATGCCATCTCGTGCGGCCGCGAGCCGTAATCTCCCGGTAACGAGGCGCGTAACAAAAACGGAATGAAAACGTCACCGGTTCTTCACACCTCGGAATTCCTGGGTTTCCTAGTCTAACCGGAGCGCGGCAGGACGATCCGTGGTATCACACCGGCGAATGGAATTCAAGGGAATCAGAGGTGGGGCTGTGACCGCAACCGAAACCATTTTTACGGGGGAGGCGAATCGCAGCCATCGATGTGGAGGAGATTGCACAATGATTGGGTCCGATTCGGAAACAGAAAAAGATTCGAGATTTTTGCGGCTGGACGTAAGAATGTCCAGAGAAGTGCGAGGGGCCTGTATCCCACAAGACCGGCCCCCAAAAAGCCGGCCGAAACCGAGACCTGACTTCGCACAGTACCTGGACGGCCTATACGGCTACGCTGTGGCGCTGTCGCGGAATACGAGCGAGGCGGAGGATCTGGTACAGGAAACCTGCCTGCGTGCTCTTCGGAGTATGGACGGCTTGCGAGTCCACGGCAGTCGAAAGAGCTGGCTTTTTACCATCTTGCGCAATATCTGGCTCAACCAGCTGCGGCATCGACGCACCGTAGGTGAGATCGTTGAACTCGATGCGGATGGAAGGGAGCCAAGCGAACCCGTCGATCGAGCCCCGGATCCTCACACCGATTACGTCAGCAAACTTGAGCGCGAGCAGGTTCGGGTTGCGATCCGGCACCTTCCTGCCGAATTCCGCGAGATGATTATTCTGCGCGAATACGAAGAGCTTTCCTATCAAGAGATGGCGACCCTGCTTGGCTGCCCGATTGGTACCGTCATGTCGCGACTGGCGCGAGCGCGGGCGAGACTCCGTGAGTTTCTTTCCCCCGACGGACGGATCCAGAATTTCAAGAGAAAGAGATCAGCAGGACAGTTGGAACTGGCTGCGCAATCGTGAAATCGGATTCGACCCTTGGCGGGAATATTCCGTCGTCTTTCGTGTCTAAGCGATAGGATGGATCCCCTGTGACGGCTACCCTTCCCGGCGCTCACGCGGCTTCGGAAGCACAAACCAAAAAGAAACTCCGAAATCAGGGGGCCACACGGTCTATGGACAAATCGTTCCGGGTCTGGGCGATCACTGCATGTTCAAGGTTTCATCCCTGGAAACCGCGAACTCGCTGGCGGTAGTCGAGAGCATCGACTTTCCTCAAACGGACCGCCATCTCACATTCACCATCACGAACATGGAAGCATCGAGCGGACGCTTTTCAGTGATGGCGGGAGTCGAGTCCGTTGACGGAACCTTCTTTCATATCCCAAGAGGGCGTGCTGCACACCTGCAAGAATGCTGGATCACCGGTACCTCAGTCGCCTGGGTGCGTGTCAGTCGCTCGATTCGATCTGACACGGGCAGCCACTCGATCCGAAGAATACGTCGTGCGTTTGCATTTCGGTGTGCCGGGAATATTTTCTCGCCTCGCGTGTCTCAGCCATTGTGGTGGAAAGGTGCGGACGCGGTCTCGTCGGTATCTTTCCGGCATGCAGAGAAGGCGCAAGGTTCGAACGTGTTCCGGTGTGGACCGCAACTAAAATGTTTGGCAGGAAGTGATAGAGAGAGATGAATTCTTTGGTGACTAGAAAAAATCCATGACCGAGTGCTTTCGAGAACCCAAAACGACATCAACATGGAGCGCAAAAGTGACTATCTCCGCACCTTCTCCCGAGAAGATCCTTCAAACTGGCCTCGCCTTCTGGGCCTCGAAGACTCTCCTCAGCGCTGTGGAAATGGGCGTCTTCACCGAACTTGCCCAAACCGGCCCACAACACTTCGACGAGCTCTCCAGCCGCCTCGGACTTCACTCGCGTTCGTCACGCGACTTCCTCGATACGCTCGTCGCCCTCAGGTTTCTCCACCGTACCGGCGACAACTACGCCAATACCCCCGAGACCGACCTCTTTCTCGACCGCCACAAACCCAGCTACATCGGCGGAATCCTCGAGATGGCCAACGCCCGCCTCTATCCCTTCTGGGGACACCTCACCGAAGCACTGCGCACCGGGCGCCCACAAAACGAGGCCAGCAAGGGCTCAGGCGAGTCGCCCTTTGCCACGCTCTATGCCGATCCCGCGCGCCTGAAGAACTTCCTGGCCGCCATGTCCGCAATCAGCCACGGCGCGAACGTCGCCATCGCCAAAAAGGTTCCCTGGTCCAACTACAAGACCTACGCTGACATCGGCACCGCACAGGGCGACCTTGCCGTCGAGATCGCCATCGCCAATCCGCATCTTTGCGGCATAGGTTACGACCTCCCCGAGTGCGCCCCCATCTTCGAAGAGTACGCCGAAGCCCACGGCCTTAACGGCCGCGTCCGCTTCCAGAGCGGAGACTTCTTCACCCAGCCTCTTCCCAACGTCGACGTCATCACGATGGGCCACATCCTCCACGACTGGAACCTCGATGAAAAGAAGATGCTCATCCGCAAGGCCTACGACGCCCTCAACCCCGGCGGAGCCTTCGTCGCCTACGACGCCATCATCGACGACGACCGTTCGCAGAACGCCTTCGGTCTCATGATGAGTCTCAACATGCTCATCGAAACCTCCGGCGGCTTCGACTACACCGGCGCCGAGTGCATCCATTGGATCCAAGAGGCCGGGTTCTGCGATGCCCGCGTAGAACACCTGGTCGGTCCCGACTCCATGGTCATCGCCTTCAAGTCGATGCTCCGCCAATAGTTGGTCCATCACGTCATCGAGAGCGGATTCATTTTGCCTAACTACGATCTTTAAGGAGGAACACAATAATGAAGGTAAGCCGATACGTCCCGTCGGCGGTGGCGGTTGTGGGGTTGACTGTGATCGTCACTGCCGGAACACTTTTCCACTCCCAGCGTGTGCACGCACAAAGCGATGGGAATGATCATGACCCGAGGGTTGAGCGCGGCTTCAAGATCGCGCCCGTCCCGCTAAACTTGGAAGGTAAGGATCGAGAACTGGTGGGATTGGGCAGCTATCTGGTCAATGCCGTTGCAAGCTGCAATGACTGCCACGATGCGGGTGCCCAAACCCAGTTCCGCTCGGGAGGAAATCCCTTCTTTGGCCAGCCCACACGGATTAATGCGGCGACGTACCTGGGCGGTGGCCAAGACTTCGGCCCGTTACTCCCAACACCCGGCTCTCCGCACATTATCTCGCGCAATTTGACCCCGGACAAAACCGGACACCCGGAAGGGGGACGCCCGTTCTCGGAGTTTCTGCAAATATTGAGGACAGGAGTGGATCTGGACCACGTCCATCCGCCCTGCTCTTCGACCGTGACTACTAACTGCCTTCCGCCGCCGTTCAACGGTAATCTCTTACAAATCATGCCCTGGCCAACCTTTCACAATATGAGTGAGCACGATATTCGAGCCATTTACGAGTATCTGAGCGCGGTTCCATGCATTGAGGGACCTCCAGCTCCTAGCATATTGCACAACGATTGCCAGTGAACTCGTATAATCCCGCGTTGAAAGATCTCCCCAGTGGCTGACCAGTCTCTGGGGAGATTTCGCGCGCGGGTCTTCAGATTCCCCAATCGTCATGGCGGCATTTTGCAGTCGGACTGGACCCCGGCGCCGGCGGCGATATCCAGAATCGCGCCTTCTTCGCGTTTGGAATCGCACCCTGGCCTCGGTTGCGCAAATCTTGCTATTCCTTAAAGCATACCTGAGTGCACGAACAGAGACTGGACTTGCGCCACTGTTTCAACGGCCGGGATGGATGGGCAAATCGCCCTCGCCCCAGCCTTGTTGAGCAGGCGGGAGATTGGCAATGGAGGGTCCAAATAATAGGGCAATCCTACGGCGGGTTTGCGTAGCTGTTGGAAATTGGTTTGTGCTCTTTGGGAAACGCCGGATTCTAGCAGAGTTTGAATGTTGGATATGTCGTGGCCTTGTCTCGAGCGGGATGGCGGGAGCGGCGCCTCAGTTAGCTTGGGCGCCACGGGATTCTCGTGGGAACGCACTCAATATCGGTATAGCGCAGCCACTCCGGTCTCGGTCGGCATTCGCTCTGCTGGTACCACTACGACCTGGCCGCCTTTATTAAGAACTAGCTCCGCCAAATCGTTGAGCAAGTCGTTGACTTGTGGGTGACTCAAGTCGTCGAACTCGATACGGCCGCTCGAAGCATCCAATCGCCCCGGAATTTCACGGTTGGCTTCTACCAGCAAGGTCATGACTCGACCAGCAACGCCGGCGAAGGCGATTTCTCCCACATGGTCGCCAGCGAGCCCCCGAGGTTTGGCTTGCCCGAAGGCATCGACCAGCTGCGTGAGTCGATCCTGATAGCGTGGTTCGATGATGCGCCACGCAAGTTCGCGGACGTCCTCAATCGATACTGCAAACGGGTCGATCTTCAGACCCTCCGTCATCACAAACGGGTTCCGGCTGATGCTTTGAAACACGCCGTGATACTCGGGCAGTGCCGCCAACAACAGCGGCAGGCCCGACGGGCGCGAATGGTGCGCCAGAATGGACTGGTCAACAACGCGAAAAAAACGTTCGACGTCAACTGGGACTCTGTCGCTCTTTTCACCCTGGCCGTGGTGCACCCCGACACTCGATGCGCCTATGTGACCGAACGACCGGACGCCGTGATACGGTTCGGCTGAATCATCTCCGAGCGCGTCGTTGATCGTGCGCGGAACGCCGGGCGCGAGATCAACTTCATCGAGGGTGTCACGGTTACCTTCGAACAGCTTGATGGCTCCCCGAGTCAGGCCCAATACCTGATAACGGTCTGCCGACTGAACGATGCGGAGGAGTGGCTTGATATGAAAACTATCCGCCACGATGGCAAGTTCGGGAACCGGCCGCTGGAGCTTATAGACTCGGAATAACTCCGGCGCACGCAGCACGGCGAGCCCGTCTTGCGTATGGTTCCAGAAATCGTGCTCGTAAGCCAGATCGTTGAACGGTTCCAGAAGTGATTGGATCTCGCGGTTCGGGTATTTCTGTCGCAGCGATTCCTCCAACTCCTTCACCAGGTTCCGAAAACGAATTGGGTCCTGCTGGTTCTCAGGATGGCGACGGTGCGTCGGCTGATAGAGCGATAAACATGGCACCTCAGCGGGCGCCGGAAACTCAAGGGGCAGTTCGTCTGTTTGCAAAGTCATGTTACACCCGTTTTGCAGATCGGCCATACGGCATTGAGCCAGATAACGAATGGCTCCCGGAGCGATGAGAGCCAAGGATCACGACCCGGACAACGCCTGCGCGGGGAAATATTCGAGTGCTCGGTTCTCGCCTCCAGCGGTGGCCGCCACAACCAATTTGTGCGTTGACCGCAGCGGTTCGTTCCTGCCGCGGACGAGCCCAGTTTTGAGAGCAGCTGGAGGAAAAGATGGGACGGCATGAATTTCTTGGCGCAGTCGCGAGCCCATGGCCAACCATGAACTTCTTCGAGTAAGGATAGATGCAAAGAGGCCAGTAGGGATTTGCCTTTGAGGCCCTGAAAAATCGAGCTCCCAGTGCTCAGAACGGACGCGACAGAGGACGAGGATCATTGCACAATGACCGGTGCCGGTTCAGTTTCGTGCACTGATGTTCAGCAGTTCTGCTAAAGCTCCATGGGCAGTAATGGCCAGATCTGACTCAACACGAACCTAGGCACCTGAGCCAACGCTCCTTCCGCCTCGGTTCTTTCCACCTGCGTCAACGCCGAAATCGGAGCACTCCTAGCGCAATCATCCCTTAAACTAAGGAAAGAGCAAAAAACCGTGGCGACTACCACACAATTCTGGAAGGAGCAGGCACTCAATGAAGATGCTTGTAAACAGCGACAGTTCGATTGCAATGGACGCCGAGCTTGCGAAAAACATTGTGGGAGAAGCGGCAAAAATTCTCGACCGCTTTTCAGACCGGCTCACCCGTGTCGAAATTCATCTCTCTGACATCGATCGTGGAAGGACCGGCAAGGTCGATAAGAGATGCCTCGTGGAGGTACGAGCGACGCAGATGAAGCAGCCGCTTGTTGCCAGCGCCCAGACCAAAGAGATAACAACATCGGTCAATCAGGCGATGGGAAAGATCTTCCGTGCGTTGAACACGTCGCTGGGTAAGCGTGGACTTCTAAGAACAGTTGCGAAACCTGTGCCCATACGGGTGCCTGCGACTGCAGCACGTGCCAAGAAAGCTGGCCTGGCTGCAAAACCGGCGTCAGCAAAGAAGACCGCGTAAAGGGAATCGACGTCGAGCACGGGTGGTCCCACGAAGGATAGGGTCGATCGCGCGCGGGTTGATACGAACGCCTGCTCAAGGTTGTGGATACCGACCCTCCACGCGTCCGGGCACTGCTTGGCGCCATTGGCGAGGAGTTAGCCAAGAAACCGACCGCGTTGCTCCGCCTGCGGGATTCGCTGAATCCCTTATCGCGATTCGACTTTGGCGCACTCCATGGTTTGCGCGATGCCAAAAAACTGGCAGGCACGGGAGAACCGCTGAGATGAAACTGTTTCAAGACACAGAATTCGAACAGGCGATACTCCAAGCGGCGGATCATTTTCGCTCAGGCGGCCTGCGTCCCGCGATCATCGAGAAGGATTACTAAGTTACCGAAGTCCTACGGATCATCGCGGGTGCCGGCGGCAAGGTCATCTTCAAAGACGGAACCCCAGGGATGATCGGATTTCAGCCCCCAATGGCTGTTAGTTCCCGAAAGACCGTTCAAGGCTAACTGACTTTGCCTGCGAGTCTTTAATAATTTTTTGGTACGTGTAGAAAGACGGTCGAGGAATTCGTTTGAAAGTATCGTAGCGGATCTCAACAAGGCCAAAGTTCGCTTTGAGTCCACGCGCCCATTCAAAGTTGTCGGTGAGAGACCAGTAAAAATAGCCCATGACATCGATGCCTGATCTTTGAGCCTCTTTAAGGACTTTGATGTGATCCAAGAGGAACGAACTGCGCCATTGATCGGCATGATCGGCGATTCCATTTTCGGTGATAACAATGGATTTTTTGTAGGCACTAAGATCTTTTAGCGCGATCCCTAAACCTTCGGGGTAAATTTCCCAACCTAAATCATTTTTGTGGGGACCGGTTCCCTCTTCGACAACGTAGTAGGGGGCCTTAACAGTAAATGAGGCTAAGGATCTCGAATAATAATTCACTCCGATGAAATCTAAAGCTCCTGCGGTTGAGATTTTTGTTTTGGCGCAAAACATTTGAATAAGAGAAGTGCAAGGGCTGCCCTTCACAATCGTGTTTAAGAAGTAGCGATTAAATAAGAAATCCAAAACTGTGGCGACTCGGGCATCAAGAAAATTTTTCCGCTTCGGTTGGAAGACGCGCCAGTGGAGAGCAATCCCCACTTTCGAAGTTGGGTCAGCGATTTTCATTTTGTGAGCAGCCAAGAGATGAGCTTGGGCCAAATTAAATTGAACTTTGAGAGCTTCTTGGGTCGGCCCCTTTTCTCCAGGGGGCCACTCTCCGTAAATATAGCCTTCATAGGCGAGAACATTGGGTTCATTAAACGTCATCCAAAAGTGAACAGGGGAACCGTGTTGGGCAAAAAATTGAACAACTTTTTCAGCATACTCGGCAAAATCATTGGGAAAGGAATCGGCGAGGGGCCCGCCCCCTTTTGCAACCCAGAGTGGGAAAGCAAAATGATGCAAAGTGAGAAACGGCTCAAGGCCGTGCTGGCGCATGCTTTTGACCATTTCAAGATAGTGGTTGAGGGCGTCTTCGCTGAATTTCCCCTTTTCGGGTTCGATACGTTCCCAGGCCAACGAAATTCGGAAAGCGTTGGCGCCTAGGCTTGGTGATTCACCGTCTGTCTTTCCTGCCAGCTGAAAATCTTCATCATAGCGATTCCAAAAATCCGTGGCGCGGTCTGCATTCGTCCCATCCTCAATTTTTCCTGGCGTGTGAGTCCAGATTTTCCAATCTGAATCCGCGGGGCTTCCTTCAACTTGAAATGCGGCGCTGGCAACACCCCAATAAAACGGATCAGCAAAACAAATTGTGGTTCCAAAAAAATAAGCAATTAAAAACGCAAAAGTGATTTTTCTCATGAGCGTACTCATATGCCAAAGCTTTCACCCTATCTAATATTGCGCCAGCGCCTCGATGCCACGGGATCCGGGTTTTTGTTTCGGCGGGGTGGGGGTCTGGGGAAGGGGACGGCGCTGTGAGTCCCCTTCCCCAGCAGCCATGTATTATCTTCCTCACGCCCTTATCTCCGCTTGCGTTTTGGCAAACTGTGCTGGCGCCATGTATCTGGGTATCGGTAAGGATTCGAATCAAATGCCCACTGACACAGTGTATGTCGTTGGTATAACAAGGGCGATTATGTGAGAACCCTCGGTCTCCAACATGGGCTGCTTCAATCCCATATTTCTGAAGGTAGAGGACAGTCGAACGCGGGAGGCCTTGATCGAGCAAGAGTCTCATCGCGTCGTGGGCAGGGGCAAGATTCGGTCATCCACCAACGCAGCGGCAAACGGCAACGCCTGTCGAATATCTTCGTCCTCAAGCTCCGGGAACTCGCGCTTCAGTTCGGCCCGATCAGGATATGTGCGATAAGCTTCGGGACTGTCGAGATGTTGGACGCCATCCAGTTCAATTGCTATTTGGGCATCCGCGCCCAATAAATCTACTTCCATGCGGCCCCAACCATCGAAAGGAATCGGCAATTCAGCATTGAGCCGGAATCGTCCTGCCGTCTCCGGCAGAGTTTCCAATCGTCGATAAAGGAATGCCTCCGTTGCGCTTCTCGCTCGGTCGCTGCCCTCCGCATTCGGATCCGGTATCTTGGCGAAGTGAACAAACAGGCTCGCCAGCGGCGGGTCGACGCCGTCGCGTACCAGTCTGCGAACGCTGGCCGCATACTGGCTCTTCCATTGCGGATCGACTGGAAGCGGGATCTCCGCGGGCCACCCAGGCACGGCGCTGCCAGGCAGTTGTATGGTGTAACCAACGGCTTCATATCCCCTGCACCGCCGGTCAAACATGCGCGACAACATTGGGACGTTCAAATCAGCATAGTCGTACACCCGCACCTCTCGCTTGCCGTCATACAATCGGTGCAACCGGCCTACGTATTGAGCAATCGTTCCATGCCATGACACCGGCAAAGTGAGAAACAGCGTATCGAGCCGACCATCGTCAAACCCTTCTCCAATATACCGGCCGGTGGCTAGAACTACTCGCCCTTCCCGTGCTGGAGCAGCAGTCATCTGAGCCTTTACCGCTTGCAATTGCTTGCTGCTCATACCACCGCGCAATATGATCAGATGCCGCACTTCCGGAGTGATACGGCGCGCCAAAGAATCAAGGTGGTCATTCCGCTCGGTCAACACAAGCGGCGAGCGGCCGTCACGGACGGCTTGGAC
>Ga0123356_10006990_pt1 | contig 11329 bp, 12 predicted proteins | sample TergutEmb28metaG_2_FD_92546 | JGI IMG/M metagenome (GOLD analysis project Ga0123356, IMG submission 92546) | Embiratermes neotenicus P3 segment gut microbial communities from Petit-Saut dam, French Guiana - Emb289 P3 | ecosystem: Host-associated > Arthropoda: Insects > Digestive system > Gut ... | reverse complement strand
CGAGCAGCCGTTTGTCGATGCGCAGCACGGCCAGCAGGTAATACTGCAGCCGCCCGCTCAGGCCGTTGCTCAGGGATTTCCCGACCGTACCGATGCCGTAATTGATTTTGGTCGCCAGGGTCAGCTTGTTGCCGGAATTTTCGGGTATGTTCTCGGTTTGCGGTCCATCCATAATTCTCCATTCTCCATTCTCAAATTATATAAACTGCACCGTATACTGCACCAGCCAGTCCCGCCCATTTTTTAGTACTCCCGTAATCTGCACGTCAAATACATCCCCCGCTTTGATGAAAATGCCCCGGGGCCGGAAAATCACGCAGCCTGGCTGCCCAAAGGCCACGGTATTGATGTAAAAATCCCCATCCGAGCGCCCGCCGCCGAACTGCCACGCCGTGCCGTCGCCGCGCCGCACCATAATCGCCCGCGCGTTCCGGATATTGAATTCCCCCGAGAACGATACTGACCAGGGCCAGCGGTTTTGGAAGTAATCAACCGGCGTTACCTGCCCGGGGTACATCACCACGGAATGCTCCGGCCCCGCCTGCGTGTTGGATGTGTCCATGATCGTCATCACGCAGTAAGCGCCAAGGGCGCCAAAGGCGGTTTTTCCCAGCCTTGGATTCAGCATCCAACGCCGGTGGCCCAATTCCGGCAGGTTGCTCCGTTCGGAATCCCCCAGGAACTGCCGGATCGACCCATTGATCACATCGAAGAAACTCGACCTCGCCAGGTTCGAAGTCCTGGCTCCCTCCGCCGCCATGCGGTACACCTCGTCCGAAATCCCCGCGGGCCTGGCCGGGTAGTGGTTGATGTTGCCATTGGCCACCATTACCACCGCCGTGGCCTCCGCCATCTCGGTCTTGGCGTCGTCCCATGCCACATTCGCGGGTACCCCGGCGATGTAACGGATATTGTTCACGTGGTTGAGCGCGCTTTGCCGCGTCTGCGTATCCAGCGAGCCGTTTTCCAGGTACCCCACGCCCCGCTTGGTGGGATTCCCCGCCAAAAAGGCGTTCACCTGCGCGATGGTCGGCGGCATGATGGATATCCCTGCATGGTATCTTGCCGCCGCCTGATGAACAGGCGCCTGCGGTGCGGCAGTTGGCTGTGCCGCATTTACAGCTGGATCTGTTGAAATATCAGGCAAATTTGCAGAAGGCTCCGGCGGCTGCGCCACAGGCGACTGCTCCACCGCAGGTGGTGGTACAGCCGATTGCGGCACAGTAATCCAATGCGTGTATTCCACCTGCGACATGGGCATAGGCAGATCCTCGACCATCAGAACCATGCGCCCGGTGGAATACGCCGTGGTCTCCTCCTCCGGCGGTAGCTCATAGCCCTGATACGCGCAGGCGACCAGCGCCGAAATCAGCGCCAGGCAAATAAAAATGCCGCCTCGCCTCACCTTCATCACCTTACTCCCGCATCTTCTCTATTTCAGCCGCACCGCAGGCGATTTCAATGTCCCGCCTGATCTGTTTTTTCAGCTCTTCAAATGAGCCAAACCTTCGCTCTTCCCTAAGAAACCGCAGCAGCCGCACGGAAATTTCCCGCCCGTAAATGTCCCCTTCATACCCCGGCGCGTGGGTTTCGCTGCGCAACTGCAATTGTTTGTCCACGCTTGGCCGCAGCCCGATGTTCGTCACGCTCGCCCGCCATTCGCCCTCAATCAGCGCTTCGGATTGATATACGCCGTACTTCGGCACGCAAAACCCCGGCCCAAACATCTGGTTCAGCGTCGGCGCGCCAAGGGCCCGCCCGATGCGTTCGCCCTCCACCACGCGCAGGGTATACCCAAAGGGCCGGCCCAGCATGGCGTTGGCGTCCGCGAGGTCCCCCCGTGCAAGGGCCGCGCGGATTCTCGTCGCGCTGATCGCTTCCCCCCGGTATTCCATTCGCGGCACCACGGAAATCTCCAGCCCATGTTCATCGCAAAGCCTGCGCAGCAGCGGGACGTCTCCGTTGGCGTTTGCTCCGAAGTGATAATGGTACCCGCAACAAACAGCCCCGGCGTTGAACCTGTCAATCAAGATTTCCCGGAAAAAGACTTCCGGCTCCAGCGCATGGATTTCCTCGAAGGGCGTGAACAGCAGCTCCAGGCCCATTCGGCGCAGCATAGCGTCGCGCTCCTCGTCCGTGAGGAGCAGCGGCGGCGCCTCGCCGCGCAGCAGCGTCAGCGGGTGCGCCGGGAACAGCATGGCTGCCGGCGTCATTCCCTCTTGCTTCTTGCTTCTTGCCTCTTGCAGCACCGCTTGGTGCGCCCTGTGCAAGCCATCGAACACCCCCAGGGCGACCGCTCGTTTCAAATCTAACTTCCCCAGTTATTGCACCTCTCTATGCTAAAACTTAAGCATTTCATCAATATAATGTTGAGATAAAACCAAATGAATAGAGCAACCAAATCAGTGGCAGAAAAGGAAGGAACATCAACCAGTAAAGATCCTCCTCCAGTTCGGAATGAAGGAAGCCAAATAAGCAGAAAAAGCGGAACGAATCCCATATGGTAAATTTTACCTTTATCTCAATTTTAACGCTTTCGCCGTCTGGCGCTCTCGCGGTGATTGTTCCCCTACCATCGTGAGTGGCATAAAACCCTTCCGATGTTCTGCGGAAAAAAGGAGGACTGTCAAAATAAGAAAAATGGATGCTCAGATCACTCAAGTCCCACGTAGTACCTTTGAACAGATCGGCATAGAGGATAACTTTGTTTGTTTTGATTGTGATTTTCTCAGGCGCAACAAGTTTTTTCGCTTCGGCTTCTTCCTCCGCAAAAACCCCAACAGCCCCAACACCCAACAGCATGAGCGCCGCCAGCAAAACCGCCAGCGCCTTCTTTATTGCTTTTTTCATGGAGATGACCTTTCTTCTTGAATTAACGAACCGCCCCTCACCTCAAACGCCTTCCCTCAAACATCCAGCCTCCATATAATACAACTTCATCGGCTGATATGAGGCCGCGCCGCAGGCGGTTAAAAACACCTGCCAGCCATCCAAATATCTCAGCAAGTCTCTTTGCCTGTTGGAGTCCAGTTCGCTCATCACGTCGTCCAGCAGGGCGATGGGCCGCTCTCCCGTTGTTTCGAACAGCACGGCGGCCTCCGCCAGCTTCAGCGCCAGCGCCGCCGAGCGCTGCTGCCCCTGGGACCCAAAGTCCCGCAGGCTCCTGCCACCGAGGGTCAGCAACAACTCGTCCCGGTGAGGCCCCGCGTGCGTCATTTTAAACCGCGTGTCCCGCACGCGATCATTTTGCAGGGCATCCAAATAACCTTCCACGGTGATTTCTTTTGCCCCCGCCAAATGATACGAAGCGTCCAACGCTTCCCGCCCGGCGGAAATCCCCTCGTAAAACCCGCGCGCCCTGGGAATGAGCAGCTCCAGATAACTCTCCCGCGCTTTCGCGATTTGCGCCGCCTCTCCCGCCAGGCTCAAATCCCAGGTGTCCAGCAATTCTTCGGCTTGATCCCCGCGCAACAGTGCGTTTCTTTGCGCCAAAGCCTTGAGATACTTCGAAAGCCGCACGGCATAGGCCGGCGTGCGCATGCATAGGGCGACATCCAGGAACCTCCTGCGCTCCCCCGGTCCGCCCTGGGCAAGAGACAAAGTCCCCGGCGTAAACGCCACCGCAGGAAACACGCCAAGCATCCGCCTTGGCGTTTCCTGTGCGAAGCCGTTGAGCGTTAGCAATCGCTTCTTCTGCTGGAGCATTAGATATCCCGATTGTTCCCGTTCATTTGAGATAAAGCTTGCGGAAACACAGGCCTCCTCTTCGCCTTCCATGATGAGTTCGCCGTATTCCGCCCGCCGGAACGACCGCAGGCCCGTCATCAGCCATATGGCCTCCAGCAGGTTCGTCTTCCCCTGCCCGTTGTCGCCGCAAATAACATTCACGCCCGGGCCCGGATTTAGTTCCGCCCACGCGATATTGCGGAATGCCTTGGCCTCAAAGGATATGACGCGCAAGGCGTTCCCTCCCATCCCAAAACAGTATCCAACTCATTTCACGTCACATCCAGAGCCAGCCGAAGAAAAAGATATACAATATCCAGTAGAAAAAGCCGCGCGACTGTTTTGCCTCAACTAACTCTCGGGGCGACATGCTGGATGAAAAGCGCTCTGTTCTCCAGACGTTTCCTTCTGTATCTGTCAGATGCATAATCGCGTCCAGCCCTCTCTCATAACCCTTTGTTGTTTTGTCGTAAGGAACATGCCATGTAATTTCATAAGGGTAATTGTTGTACAGTCTGAAGTTGAAGTATTTTTTATTGGCGTACGTGTTGTTGGGCTCCAGCCGCCCCTCGGCGGTTGCAATCAGAACGTCGCCGCCTCGTTCATAGTAATCCACTGCGACACTAGATGAAAAAGCAATGTAGCGGCAGTTGTTTAGGAATTCCGTTGACCTGTACCAACTGAAATAACCGCCGCCTGCCCCGCCGCCGGTATTGTGAAACGCCTCGTATGGCAGCACCCCGTTTGGCGTTACTAAAACACGATCAGTATAGTTATCCATAGGATACTGCTGCGGAATATCTCTTAAGTCGATATTTTCAATCAGGCGGCTTACACCGTCCGGGTCAACGCCAATCCCAGATTCCCCTGGCAGCAGCACATATTCGCCATTCATGACAGGCTCACTGGAGTACCAGCCAGGCGGCTCGATGATAACTGCCGATGTTATACTTCCTCCAATGAAGATATCCCAAAGCGTCACATCGTTGTCGCCGAGCGGGGCTCCCTTTTCGTCCGTTGGCCAATTTTCTATTACGATGCATTTATTTGTATAGCTAACTCCAGCCAATCTGCCGGACGTATCCGCCATGCCTGTTGTGCCGCGCCAGTCGTCCGCCGCGCCCGCCTGCACCGGCACAAAACCAGCCATCAGCAGCGCCGCCAGCAAAACAGCCAGCATCCGCTCCAAATATTTACGCGTCTTCATCACAGGCCTCCTCTTCACTTGATAATGCAATCACTTCGTATCTTGTCCCCATGAACATAACCACATCCCCGGGCCTCAGCCGCCTGCCCCGCTGGGTGCAGGCCTCGCCATTCAATTTCACCCGCCCGGCCTGGATTTCCACCTTGGCCCGCCCGCCGCTTTCCACGGCGCTGGCAACCTTCAGAAAAGCATCCAACGGGATGCTCTCTGTCTGTATGGCTATTTGGATGGCGGGTTTTATAATGCGCCGTACCGGTGCTTTCATGCGTTACCCCTTATATACATCGTCGCTGTTGCCCTGTCGTTCATCTAAGAAAACGCGCTCTTTTTGTTCTTCTGGCTTGTTGTCCGGCAAGCCTCATGGCGTCATCAACGGTCATAACTTTTCCATAATTTTCTTTATTCCATTCATCGTATAGTTCTCTAGAATACGCGTCATATTCCGCTTCTTTTTCCTCTTCCAGCGCAATTAAATACTGCTTCACCAAAGAGAAAAGTAATCTTGCATCCTCTTCCGGAACACCTTGAACCAATTGCACTAATTGATCCCGATAGCTCATATTCATCACCCTCTTAAAAACCTTACGGCGTCTCGCCCGAGCGGCTCCTTCGATTTCGAAGGAGCTGTCGCCGCGAACAATCTTTTCCCATTGTGCTACTGTCGCGCGGTGACTGAGGATGTAAATTCACTCGCTCTTGAGCCTCACCGGCAGCACCATGAACAAAAAGCTCTCCCCTTCCGGCGGCAGGATGACCACCGGCTGTACAGGGCCGTTGAAGTGCACGCGCACCTGGTCCGTGTCGCAGGCCCGCAGAGCGTCCAGCAGGAAGCGGTTGTTGAAGCCCACCTCAAACGCCTCGCCGCTGATGTCGGAGGGCACGCTGTCCCGGGCGGTGCCAACCCCCGTAGCGCAGGAAAACGCCAGCCGCCCGTCTTCCGGCAGAATATCGCAGCGGATGGGGCTTTTTATTTTCTCGGTGATAATCAGCGAGATGCGCTCAATGGCGCCGATGAGCGTGCGCACGTCGGCTGCGGCCTCCGTTTTAAACGCCGTTGGAATCGCCGCCCGGTAGTTCAAAAACTCCCCGTCCAGCAAGCGCGACACCATGTGGTAGTTTCCCACATCAAACACGATATGCCTACGGCCCACCGCGACGGATACCGGCTCCGTACTGTCTTCGGCCGTCATTTTCATCAACTCGCCCAGCGCTTTGGGCGGCACGACGAAGCTTAGCGCTTCGCCGTCATACTCAATCGCTTCTTTTCTGAGGGCCAATCGAAATCCGTCGATGGCCGCAAGGCGCAACTCGCCGGCGCCCAACTCGAATTTCACTCCCGTGTGGATGGGCTTGGTGTCCGGGTTCACCGCCACCGCAAAAATCGTCTGGCGGATCATCTCCTTTAATGTCCCCTGCGGAACCGGAAGCGGCGTGCCCCCGCTGATGGAAGGCAGTTCCGGGTACTCCTCCGCGCTCATCCCGTTGATGCGGTACTTCGCCTCACCGCAGACGATGCTGGCCAGGTACCGGCTGTCGCACTCGATTTCCACCGTTTCCCCCGGTAAACGGCGGAGAATCTCGCACAGCACTTTTGCGCTGAGGACGATAGAGCCCGGTTCCTGCACCCGCGCCTCAATTTTGGTCTGGATCCCCACTTCGAGATCATACCCTGTTAATTCCAGCGATTCGCCTTCAGCACAGATAAAAATGCCTTCCAGGGCCGGGATGGTTGTTTTGGACGAAATGGCGCGCTGCACGTTTTGGCAGGCGTCGGAAAGCAGGCTGGTGGAACAGAAAAATTTCAAACGGCTCACCCTCTGTCTATCTGGATTTCTTTATTTCTATATTTATAGTAGTATACGTAGGATCAGTGGATATCAGGCATAACTTATGCAGGATAGGAACCAGTTGGCTTTGATATGAAATCAAACCCGGGATAACAAATTGAAAACCTTCGACTTTTCACTGTCTTGCATTTGGCCAAATAAAAAACCGTAAAGATTCGCGCTTATAACGAACAACTTGTGGAAAACCCAACTATTTTTTTCCGGTTGTTCTCTAAATAACACGCCGCCCTTCCAAGGCTCTGGCCAGAGTAATCTCATCCGCGTATTCCAGATCGGCCCCCACGGGCACGCCGTAGGCCAAACGGCTCACGGTCAAACCCAGGGGTTTTAGAAGCCTTGAAAGATAGATCGCGGTGGCTTCGCCCTCCACCGTGGGGTTCGTCGCCATGATGACTTCCTTTGCATCCCCGGATTCAATGCGCCCCAGCAGTTCTTTGATGCAAAGCGCCTCCGGCCCTATGCCATTGAGCGGCGATATCACGCCGTGAAGCACATGGTACAGGCCCTTGTATTCATGCGTGCGTTCGATGGCCATCAAATCCCTTGGGTCCTCCACCACGCAGATGATAGAGGAATCCCGGTTGGCGGCGCGGCATACGGCGCAGAGTTCCCGGTCGGTCAGGTCGCAGCAAAGGGCGCAACGGTGCACCCGCCGCCGGGCTTCCATGATGGCATTGGCGAAGGCGACAGCCCTGGCCTCATCCATGTGCAGGGTGTAATAGGCCAGGCGCTGGGCGGTTTTGCGCCCGATGCCGGGCAATTGCCCGAACTGCTCCGTAAGTTCCGCCAATGGCGCGATTTGTCTCTCCATCCTTTAAAACATCCCCGGCATGCCGCCAATCCCCGGCATACCCACCAGGCCGCCCTGCGCTCTTTCCACGGCGGCGCTCATGGCCTCGCCCGCTTTGGAAAGCGCCTCATTCACCGCGGCGAGCACGAGGTCCTCCAGCATTTCCACATCTTCGGGGTCCACAACGTCGGGGCTGATCTTTACGGAAAGCAGTTCCTGCCTGCCGTTGCATTCGGCTTGCACGGCCCCGCCGCCAACGCTGGCGCCGAAGGAGGATTCCTCCACCTCCTGTTGCGCCCGGGCCATGTCCTCCTGCATTTTTTGCAGCTGTTTCATCATCGCGGCCTGCCCGCCGCCCCGGTATTCCTCGGGCAATCTTGCTTTCATATGGCATCACTCCATTCTAGATATTAGACGTTAGATCTTAGATGTTAGACTCGTAGTTTTCTTGCAGCCTGGCCAGGGGATCCGCCTGCGGCGGAGCAGTCGCTTGTGGCGCGGCTGCATCTGACGGGCGGAAGATTCCCAGCCGGACTTTCCTGTCCGTAATTTGGTAGATCATTTCCTTGAGGCCGCTGGCGTGGATATTCTGCTTGATGAACGCCGGGAACGCCGGGTTCTCGCACTTGATGAGAATGAAATCCCCCCGGCTCACGGCGGAAGATCCCGCCAAAATCCCAGCCAGCGCGGGATTTTCGTTCTGCAATCTTTGCAGCACCTCGTCCCATTCGGCGAAAAACCGGTCAGGGCCAGAAGTTTGCACAGATTCCGGTGCGGGCGATTCAACTGATTTTTGAACAGGCGGCTTTGGCTTTGTGACAGGCGCAGGCTGCGGCATAGCAGCTTGTACAGGCGCTGCTTGCGAACTGGCAAGTCTAATTAAGCCAAGCTCCATTTCCATGCGCCTGTCTGTGCTGCGCTTGAGAGAACCTGATGTTTTTTCCAGCAACTCCATCCATTGCAGCAGCTGCGGCGCGGACGTCTTCGCCGCCTGCATTTGATACAGCGCGAAGTCCTCGTCCGTCACAACAATGAAATCCCGGGGGGTTTTTACCGTCAGTAATACGAGTAAATTGCGTAAATGCCGCAGCAGCTCCTCGCAGAGCCGCTCCATGTCGCACGCGTCCTGGTACAGCCGATGTATAATCTCCAGGCACCCCGCGATATCTCCGGAAAGCGCCGCGTCCGTCAGTTCGAATAAATATCTTCTGTCAGCCATGCCAAGGCATTTTGCCACATATTCCGCTGTAATGCCGTCTTCAGAAGCTTCCACCCGGCAGCGGTCCAGCAGCGAAAGCGCGTCGCGCATGGCCCCATCGGCGACTCTGGCAATTAACATCGCGGCATCGGCCTCCAACAGAAAGCCCTCTTGTTTCGCCACGTGCAAAAGCCTTCCCGCGATATCCTCCGCATGAATTCTATGAAAATCAAAGCGCTGGCATCTTGATAAAACAGTCGCGGGCAATTTGTGCACTTCCGTTGTGGCAAGAATAAAAATCACATAGGAGGGCGGCTCTTCCAAAGTTTTCAGCAGCGCGTTAAATGCCCCGGCGGAAAGCATGTGCACCTCGTCGATGATGTACACCCGGTACGTCCCCTGGGACGGCGTAAAATTTGTTTCGTCGCGCAAATCGCGGATATTGTCCACGCCGTTGTTGCTGGCCGCGTCGATTTCGATCACGTCCAGCACGCTGCCGTTGTCGATCCCCCGGCAGAGTTCGCACTTGTTGCAGGGCTCGCCGCCTTCCGGCGTGACGCAGTTTACGGCCTTGGCCAAAATTCTGGCGCACGAGGTTTTGCCGGTGCCCCGCGGCCCGGTAAACAGGTACGCGTGGCCCAGGCGCCCTGTTGCCAGAGCGCGTTTGAGCGTTGTTGTCACGTGGTCCTGGCCCACCACGTCCGAAAACGTGGGTGAGCGCCATTTGCGGTAGAGAACCTGGTACATAATCAGACCTTAGATGTTAGAATTTAGAGGTTAGATTGGGTTGGTTGGGGTTGGATGTGATGCGGTGAATGATATTCAACGCCTAGAACAACCGGGATTTCGGGGACGAATATTATTCGCCGTATTACCTAATATATGTATTCCCCTATTTCTTCACCGCCGCCATCACAACAAACGTCAAATCATTTCCGGTGTCGGCGTCCAATAGCTTCGTGTCCGCGTCGCCCGGTTCGCCCCACTCTGCTTCAAAGTGCTCCAACGACCAGTCCGCCCAGGCCCGCCACATGGCCTTCGCGCCTTCCATGTCATAGCACGCGGTCACTTCGCACAACCCGGTCTTCTCCCAAAGATGCTTCCACCAGTCTTTGCTGTGCCAGTTAAAAAACTCGGGAATCCATACATTTTCCAATGAATCCGGATATCCTTTTTCATATTCGCGCGCAAGGCCTGGATGAACGAACCCAAGCTGCCCGCCGGGCTTCACCAGCTTCGAAAACACATCGGGGAAGTAGTTTTCGCACGCGCCGAAGTAATTATAGCTGTCAATGGCGATCGCCGCGTCGAAGAAGCCATGCGCGTAGGGCAGCGCGTGCGCCTCCGCGTGGATGGGGTATACCATGTCCGCCACCCCGGCCTCCTCAAAGCGCTTCAGGTTGTCCGTCGCGGAAACCCACAAGTCATTGGCGAACACCGTCACGCCATATTCCTTCGCGAGGAACACGGAGGTGATCCCTTTGCCGCAGCCCATGTCGAGCACCTTCATGCCGGGCTTCAAGTCAAGATGCCCGCACAGCTCTTCCAGCAGCCACAACGGGTGCGGCCCCATCCAGTTTTTTTCCACCCACGCTTGATCGTATTTCGCCGATCTTGGATATTCTTTCATAAGCCCACCTATGCAAAAAATGACCAGGCTGGATTTTCATCCCCTGATTCCTGTCTCCTGATTCCTGCCTCCTAAGCTGGGTCACACGGCGCGCGGGCGGACTGTGGCGCACGCGACGGTCCGCTGAATGCTGCTCGGTTCCCCGCCTGACATGGTTCACGGTGCCGCGCCGCACAGGACCCGCGCGCCGCATGGCCCAACCCAGGATACATATCATCATTATAACGGAAAAGAAGAGAAATTGCAAGCCTTTTTTGTTTTTTTGGGGTTCTGAATAATAGTCGAGCAGGATATGAAGCTAAAAAAGCCCCCTTCGATTGCGAAGGGGGTGGCGCGAAGCGCCGGGGGAGCAATCGCGGAGCGATAAAAGCCCTCACACCCTTTTCACTCGCAAAAGCTCCTCCACCAGCGTCCAGTTCTGCGGGAAATACGTGCCGATATGCCAGTAGCTCACCCCGCCGATGCCAAGCGTCGCCGCGAGCTCCAGTTTTGCGTAGATGCTGCGGGCGTCCTCGAACCAAACCTCGTGCCGCTGCCCGTCGACCTCGTAGCGGAACCATGGCGTCTGCGCCGTGGTATCGAAGCTGATGGCCGCGCCATTGCGCTGGGCAATGCTCACGCCCCCCACGTTGGAAATCGTCGTTGCCCGCGTGCCCGGCTGGTAGGGGATCATCCAGTCGTAGCCGTAATTTGGGATCCCCATGAGAATCTTTTCTTTGGGTATACGGAAAATCGCGTATTCCACGGCCCGGCGCACCTCGTTGATTGGCGATACAGGCCCCGGCGGCCCCCCGGAGTACCCCCATTCATACGTCATCAGCGTCACGTAGTCGTTATATTCCCCCTGCGCGGTGAAGTCGAAGCCCTCAAACAGCAGGCCGGTCTGGTTGTCTCTCGTGAGGGGCGGCACGGCGCTGCTGAGCAATAAATT
>Ga0123356_10006989_pt1 | contig 11330 bp, 7 predicted proteins | sample TergutEmb28metaG_2_FD_92546 | JGI IMG/M metagenome (GOLD analysis project Ga0123356, IMG submission 92546) | Embiratermes neotenicus P3 segment gut microbial communities from Petit-Saut dam, French Guiana - Emb289 P3 | ecosystem: Host-associated > Arthropoda: Insects > Digestive system > Gut ... | reverse complement strand
TGCCGATCGGTGATCTGATCGAAACATATGCTCCGAATCTCCGTGCTCACTATAACCCGTGGTGGGAAAGAATGAGAAGTCCGGACGGTGAGATCTATGTTGCAAACATTTACGGCACACCAACAGGCAGACAGGTCGTATTTGAGCACAATGACACAGCATTCTGGCTCCAGAAGGATGTTATAGATTTTATGGGTGGACCTCCGACCAACGCATACGAATTCTTTGATTGGATCAAACAATATAAAGAAGCACATCCAACAATCGACGGCATTCCGACACTCGGATTCGAGTTTGACACAGGTGCAAACTTCCTGACCCTTATGAACCCCGGTGCATTTATGGCTGGTTTCGCTAACTGGGGTGGCAAAATGCTGCACAGCGATGGTCAAGGTCCGGGGCAGCTCCAGGGTGATCCTTTTGAAGGTGCTTACGCACGTTATCCGCTTGATTCCGAAAAGGAATGGTGGAGAATACTGAATCAAGCTCATAAAGATGGTCTTATTCACCCGGAAACATTTTTACGCACACAAGAGGAGTATTTACAAGGCATCGCAAATGGAGTTGTTCTTGGCTTACATGACCAGCGCTGGAACTTTAACTCCGCTGGTGTAGATCCTCTGCGTCAAGCTGAACGTTATGAACGTACATACGTTTCATTCGACTTTACATGGGACGGAATAGAGCCCAACTACAGAGATGACCGTGCATTTACTGGTCTCAACGGGATCAACTTCGGTCACAACAATAGAAATCCGATAAGAGCCATCCAATACCTTGACTATATAGTTCAAGAACCGGTACAGATCTTCCTTTCATGGGGTATCGAAGGTGAGCACTTCTTCTATAATGCCGACGGTAAATTCGAAAGAACTCCGGAGCAGCGTGAGCTACAGGCAGACCCCAGATGGGTCATCGACAACATGGGAATGGAGCTTCGTAACTACATGCCAAAAATGGAAGGTACATTCTCCGATGGTAACCCAACAGGTGTAGGTCAGTCTGAAGTGGAACACTTTGTATCGATGAACGACTACGACAAGGCATTTTATGGAAGGCATGGTATTCTAACCGAAGCGGGATTTATGCGTGGATCTCCTGTTCAAAGACCGTCATACTATCCGTTCTGGAGTATGAGTTATTCACGCTCTCAACAAAATATTGAAAACCAACTCGATGAAATTAATCATGATTTCCTACCGAGACTCGTAATATGTCCAGCAAATGAGTTTGATGCACTGTGGGATGAATATTGTGCAACAATACGTGCAGTCGATGTATCTGCACTGATTGGTGCTATCAACGAACAAGCTCTTGCACGTATAGAACGTGCCGGAGGATATTAAATCACAGCATACGAATAGATGGGGCTGATTTTTCAGTCAGCCCCACTTTTTTAGTTGATTATCATTAGTAGATGAGGTTTTATTTATGGATGATGTATTAAAAACTAAGGAAGGTCTTCCAAAGTCATTTTGGGCAGCACTTGCGGGAACAGTAGGGGTTCTACTGTTTTCACTTCTGAACTGGGTAGATGCTTCTGTCAGTTACGGTTATCTCAGAGATATCCCCGTCAGATTCAACTTCAGTATGCTGCTGGGAAATTTCGACGAAACCGGACTTTATTTTATTCAAGGAACACAATCGGGTGATACTGAAGTCATAGCACAAAATATGAATATGTATGCTACCACCCGGATAATTACAATAATATCTGCCGCACTTATTATAATCGCTCTTGCATTTTTGATTTTTGCACTTGTCAATAACCGGAGCAGACTGCGGGCAAAAGCAACAGTCCTAGGGTTTTCCCTGTCTGCGTTGTCCTCGTTTATATTTATGATTTATATCGTGATATCCACGGGAGAAACAATAGCATCAGGACTTACACTGTCTCCCCTTGTATTGTTTGCTCTCTCTCTGGTTTCAATGATGTATGTCAAGGAACCCGAAGATATCCAAAACAAAAAATTGAGAAGGTTCGTACACCAGAAAGCATTTTTCTTTATGACAGTGCCGATAATGGTGTATGTTTTTGTATTTAACTATCTTCCGCTCACAGGCTGGGCTATGGCATTTCAAGACTTCAAACCGGGAGCCGCTGTTCAGGAGTGGGTCGGATTCGACCAGTTCAGATTTATGTTTAACGGTTTTCGAGAAGCGGCACCTCCACCCGGAACACCAATATTCAATAATATGTTTTTCAGAGTTATGAGAAATACCCTCGCTATGAGTACGATCAACCTTGTGCTCAGTTTTTCAACGGCGATTTTCCTTGCACTTATGATAAACGAAATTCGCCAGAAACTTTTTAAACGTGTTGTGCAAACAATATCCTACCTGCCACACTTTTTGTCATGGGTCATAGCGACATCAATAATCAGTGCTTTTCTTGCAGGAGACGGTATGCTAAATCAAATTCTGATGGCTTTGGGGATATATGATGAACCAAGGTTGTTCAGAGCTGAAAAAGAGACCTTCTGGTGGATCATAGGTTGGGGTAATGTTTGGAAAAGCGTTGGCTGGAATACGATCATTTACCTTGCCGCGATCACGTCCATCGATCCCGAGCTTTATGAAAGCGCCGAACTTGACGGTGCCGGACGTTTTGCCAAGATGTGGTATATAACACTTCCAGGTATCAAGTCGACCATCCTGGTGCTTCTGATCATGAGCATCGGCTGGATACTGAACGCGGGCTTTGAACCACAATATCTGCTTGGTAATGTTCTTGTCCGGGATTATTCAGAAACAATAGACATTGCTGTTTTGCGGTATGGTATAGAAAACTATAACTACTCGCTCGCAACTGCACTTGGTATGTTCAAAACTGTAGTCAGTGTAATACTTATAACCGGGGCAAATCAGTTATCTAAACGTCTTGCTAAAGAAAGCCTTGTTTAGGGGGGGTGTGATTGATATGAAACCAATAAAAGAGCAGTCCAAATTCAGACAACGTTTACCTGACCGTATTTTTGTATTTTTTAATACAACATTTATGTTTTTCATAATTGCGATCATGCTTTACCCGTTTTTAAACACATTTGCGATATCACTTAATGACGCTACAGATAGCTTAAGAGGTGGGATCTACCTTTGGCCACGGATTTTCACATTAAATAACTATGACCGAGTGTTTAGTAACCCGCTACTTATGACAGCATTTCAAAATTCTGTTTTGCGTACTGTGCTCGCCACAGCGGGTGGTATTTTCGTATGTTCCATGGGTGCTTATGTTCTCAGCCGCCGGGAGTTTATGATTAACAAATTCGTAACGATCTTTTTCCTGCTCACAATGTATGTAAGTGCAGGACTTATCCCGATGTACTTCTTGTATGTTGATCTCGGTCTTCTTGCAAACTTTAACGTATACTGGGTGCCGGGTCTGTTCGGAGCTTTTAATGTTATCGTCATACGAACGTATATGCAGGGTCTGCCCGACAGCCTTGTCGAAGCCGGGCGGCTTGACGGTGCCGGTGAGTTCCGGATATTCTGGCAGATCATCCTGCCGATATGCAAGCCGGTGCTTGCAACAGTCGGTTTATGGATGGCAGTCGGTAACTGGAATGACTGGTTCACAACTTTTATCTTCGCTCCCAGGACAAGGGAATTGACAACAATGCAATACGAGCTAATGCGTGAACTTGCTGCTGTCATCGCAGCACAAAGCCAGTCTGCATCCGACTTTGCGTCTCAGCAGGGTGATACAAATCTGCAAACAGTTTCACCGATCGCGATCCGCTCCGCTATAACGATCGTTGCCGCTGTACCGATTTTATGCGTATACCCGTTCCTGCAGAAGTACTTCGTAAAAGGCGTACACGTAGGAAGTGTTAAGGGATAGAAAGGAAATTTTGACAATGAATTTTACATTATCACAACGTGAGGAAATCTTAAACTTATATCAAAACCTGCGTGTAGCGGACACACGTGACGGGATGGACTGGATGGGATATCACCACTATGGAAGCATGAGTACCGATATGCGCCCGCTTTACCGCACCCGTGCAATAGGTTTTGCAAGGACAGCACGTTATCTCCCATATGACAGACCACGTCCCGATAAAACCGGTGATGAATATACCGAGTGGTCGAACTGGTATTACGGGCATGTTTGCATTTATCCGTGGATGAATGAAATCGAAAAGTATGATTTCCCCGTCATAGATATGTCAAACATTACCGTCGGTCTGATGGGTTCCAATAATACGATGGAAGGTATCCTTTCGGGAGCAGTCGGTTATGTAGCATTCGGCGGAGTTCGGGATACCGACGAAATTATACTACAGAACATCCCCTTCTGGTCAACAAAAGTTGCACAACCGATGGATCAGGGGCGTATACAATACGAAAGCCACAACACAAAAATCAACTGCGACGGTGTCTGCGTGACCCCCGGCGACCTTGTCGTCGCCGACGGCGACGGCGTTGTTGTAGTCCCATCAGAGCTAATAATGGACGTAGCAAAATGGGCCGCAAGAGAAATGAACGCAGACCGTGCCGCCCGCCGCAAACTCTACGAAGACCTCGGTTTACCCATGGACAACACAGTGTAGTGATATTAGTCAACTCGCGCAGAGGGTATTCAAAATAATTGCCGAATCAAGTGTACGTATATAAACGGCTCTAAGTCTCATTTCAGGGATTAGCCAAACTCGCTGCGGCTCAAACAATGCCTAATCCTAACTGAAATTTCGCCAAGACCCGTTAATATACTTCCCCAATGATCTCGCCAATTATCTCGAATACCCTCTGTAAATACTATAATCTAAACCATCATTTTATAAATTTCTAATATCGCATCATAATCCAGAACTTTAAATGAACCTATCGTGCGGGTTTTTCCGTATGTGCAGAGTTCTGCCAGTGCTTCAACATCGTCCTTACACTTTTCACCTACGGATTCGGTTAATGTGACAGGCATACCAATAAGCCTGAAATAATCCTCTGTTGTTTTTATACCTTCGAGTGCCGCCGCTTCGTCGTCGGTATTTTTTATGCTCCAGACGGTACGTGCATATTTGGCAAAACGTTTGATATCATCATGGTATACATATCTTGCCCATGATGCCCACGCTATCGACAAGCTTTCGCCGTGAGGTATGTCATACTTACCCGATAGTGCATGCCCTAGCTGATGGACTGCAAAGTCCATTGTCTGCCCGAGACCGGTCATTCCGTTGTGTGATAGGCTTCCTGCCCACATAAGTTCCGCTCTAGCTTTATAATCGTCTGGTTTTTCCATTGCAACTTTACCGTACTTGATGATAACACGCATCAGTGCTTCGGCTAACTCGTCAGTCACAGCATTATTTGAGTCTGGTGCAAAATAACGGTCAAGTGTGTGCATCAGGATATCTGTCACTCCACATGCAGTGTGGCGAGGTGGCAATGTATATGTCAAAACTGGATCCATGACAGCAAACCTGGGTCTATTGAGATGTGTATTCATCCCACGTTTTACGCCAAGTGCTTTACTGGTGATTACTGCAGATGTGCTTGTTTCACTCCCAGCTGCGGCTATTGTTAACACTGTGCCGATAGGCAGAGATTTGGTTAAATCTACTTTCATCGTGACAAAGTCCCATATCGGCACCAGAGGTGTGGCAAGTCCATGTGCAACGTACTTTGCGGTGTCAATTACACTACCGCCTCCGACTCCGAGAACGAAGTCAATTCCTTTATCCTTGTAATCCTCCACCGCTTTCTGTGCAAATTCGACCAGTGGGTTTATCTGTACACCACCAACGCAGGAATATTTTATCCCTTCCTCTTCTAGCGACTTGGTTACAGCGTCCAGAACCCCGTTTTTGACTACGCTGCCCATTCCGTAGAAGACAAGTACATTAGTTCCGCCAAACTCCTTTACTTCCTTTCCGGTAAGCTTTAAAGTGTCAGCGCCAAATAAAACCTTCGTGGGACTCCAAAATGTAAAACCGTTCATAATTTCCTCCATAAAATATTCCCGGCGTGACTTAGAGATGGTATATTTAAATCCCTACCGCTCGACTGTACATCCTGTACAGACTCGCGGCGCTCCACCATCCGTGGTTACACTGGACGGAATTTAAATATACCACCTCCAAGCCACACAAAAAGTTTTTAACTAACAGGATTTAGCATAAAATCGTCCATTGTTCCCCAGCCGCCGCCTTCTGTTCTTATATATACTCCGACGGTTATTTCACCTGATTCCGTTACGATGTTCTCTATCTTTGGCTGTCTCCAGTTTACCCAACCGTCAACATCCGTGTCAAGACGATATTCCACACCGTCGGCGATCGCGTAGATGTACATCTCTTCATTTAAAACGTCACCGCCCTGCAGGAAGATCGAAAAACTGTAGACTCCGGGTCGCAGATCTGTCACTGTCTGTTCAATAGTAAACTCCACTAAATTCGGATCCCAGAAATGGACTGAGTATCTACCGGTGCGGGCATCCGTGGTTTTATCCTGAAAACGCAGTTGCTCTGTGTCCCCAATATTATTGAGCCGCCACATCGAGCGGTCTTCATTTTCAAAGCTATGGTTTTCTATGTAGTTTTCTTCCTCCATGCTGACAAAGCAGAAAACTTGCAAACCCTGTGCAAAACCGCTTACTGCATAAACTCCCACCGGGCTGTTACTGATTTCGTCAAGTAAAGCTTCATCCCATACGACAGGAACAACTTCTGTTTCACCGTCGTTGTAGATTGCTTCAACCGTATCCGGCAGCACTACGGGGTTACGCAAGCGAACGGAGATGTAAGCATTAGAAACCTCATCCAACCGTCTTTCTGTTGTGCTTCCTATATAACAGTAGCCAAAAACCCTCAACGACGGCAGCGGAAATCCATTAGCGTCAAACAACGCTTGATTGTCACATGCACTGCCTCCATACCACACCCCAGCATCATCGGGGTCGTATGAAGCGGCAAAACTGCTCGCCCAGCCGCTGCCATGTTTTTCCCATAATGCCGAGCGTTCTTCCCACGCAGCTTCCGGTGATAAAGAATCTGAACTTACCGGAACCGGTATCCAGCCGGGTTCCCAATAGAACACACCGATACCCGCATCACCCAGCGAAGCCACGGTTTTTACAACATCATTTATAGCCCGTGCCTGCCCCTGGACTGTAAGCGGATAAGGCCTATCAAAAACCGCTCCCTCACCAATAGTATTGGAGTGACCGTCAAAATCTTCCCAGCTGTAAGCGTAAGCCACTTCAGCCACCATGACTTTTTTGTCAAATTGCTCTGCTACAGCTCCAAGCTGGAAAGCCAGATTATCGAGTGTACCGTGCCAAAACGGGTAGTATGAAGAAGCAAAGACATCGTAATCTACATTGTTTACTTCCAGAACCCTGGCTATCTGAACAAAATCGCGGCTTTCGGGATTTGTGAAGTGGACATCAATTTGGATATCCATGTTTTTCAGGTTGCTGAACTCACGTACGTCATTCGCACCGCGTGCCATTAAGCTACTTATCCTCGGCCAGCCGTATTCACCGCAAAATGCAGTTGTTGTCTCGTTGCCTATCTGCACCATTCCGACATCAGCTCCGCCATCGACAAGTGCAACAAGGCTTTCCATCGTAAAATCATATAATGCTTGCTCTTTTTCTTCAAATGTTAAATCTTTCCAGGCTTTTGGCACCTGTTGCTTGCCGGGATCTGCCCAAAAGTCGGAATAATGGAAGTTCACAAGCAGCTTCATACCATACTCTGCTGCACGCGCACCAAGAACCGCAGCCGTTTCTACGGTACAGTTTCCCCCGCCGTAACCATTGCCATTTTCATCAAACGGGTCGTTCCAAATACGTACACGGATGTAATTAAATCCGGCTTCAGCAAGGGTTTTGAGCATGTCCTGCTCATTTCCGTCAAAATCGTAAAATTCGACTCCGCTTGCTTCAAGCGAAAGCAGGCTTGATACATCTGCTCCTCTTATAAAATCATGAGAAAGACCGCTGACGGCATCGACGAAAAGCTCCCCATGTAAGGGTCCTTCACCGAGCCACCATGGTAGGTTGCAATCTTCGTCATGGCCGGAATCGCCGCAACCACACCCTGTCCCCGGTGGAGGAGATATACCTGCACCTCCGGGTTCTCCTGCGGTATCTTCAGAAGGTTCATGAGCAGACTCATCAGGCGGTGTCTCCACCACCTGACAAGCACACAAAATGAATATGAGTATTATTGATAGTAGTGATTTTGATAATTTTCGCACTATTATAACTCCCTGTTCCCAGCATTGAGAAGTATACCTGCAAACTTACATAGGCTCTTGCTTGCAAGAGCTTTTACCCCTTGACCGAACCGCCTGTAATGCCTTCGACGTAGAACTTCTGCATTATCACAAACAGCACCGATATCGGGATGGATACGAGCACACCACCTGCACAGAATCGGGCAAAGTGCGAATTGATAAATGTGCGATCAAGCATGTTATACAAACCTATTGCTACAGTCCAGTCTGTTGCAATGCCCGAATTGAGCATAATCCTAGCGAACATAAAGTCAGCCCACGGTGCTAAAAAGGCACTGATGACAGTGTATACTATGATCGGTTTTGAGAGCGGTATTATTATCCTGAAAAAGATTTGAAACTCTGTCGCACCATCTATCCTTGCCGATTCACTGAGTGTTTCGGATATGGTGTCGAAAAAGCCTTTTGCAATAAGATATCCAAGCCCCGCACTGCCGGAGTAAATCATCACAAGCCCCCAGTGATTGTTTGTCAGCCCGAATGACCGCATTATAAAATAGACCGCGATCATGGCAAGAAATCCGGGGAAAAGTCCTAGGATGACACCGACACTCATTAGTGACCTACGGCCTCTGAATCGCATGCGGCTCATAGCATAACTGACCATCAGAACAAATGTGCTTGAAATGAAGCAAGTAAAAACCGCAATTTGTAAAGTGTTCATAAACCACACAGGGAATCTTGCCACTGTATCATCGGTATTAAAAAGCAATAACCTGTAGGCGGTCAGAGAAAATTCTTCGGGAACAAACTGTCTGATGTTAAGGCCTTGAAACTCTGAAAATGAGTTAAGTACAAGCCAGAAAATCGGGATAAGCCAAAATACAGCAAGTGCCAGCAGAAACAAATGGCGTATCGTTAAAGTTGCTCCTTTTAATATACTTCTTTTACTCATAATTGGAACTTATCCTCCTTATTACGATTAATAACAAGGTTAAATGCGATTAGTGTAAATACCGCACATACAACAAACACCATAATACCTATGACCGATGCCATCTTGTAGTCATATTGATCCTGCGTCAAACGGTACAGCCATGTGATTAGCAGATCGGTTTCTCTTGCATGGGAAGATGCAAGCATCTGATCTCGTGTTCCGAATACATCATTGGTAAGTAAAAATATAACATTGAAGTTGTTGATGTTGTGGACTATCGAAGTGACCAGACTTGGTGCCATTACAAAAAGTATGTATGGCATTGTTATATAAATATACTGTTTGAACGGGCTTGCTCCGTCGATTCGTGCACTTTCATACAGGTCCTTGGGAATATTCATAAGTACACCCGTAGCTATCAGCATTGTAAACGGTACACCAATCCATATATTAATAAGGATTATCATCACCCTTGCCCACGTCGGATCGGTCAGAAACGGGATATGACTTAAATGTGATGCAACTAAACCGGCTTCGATTAGGAAATCGGTGATTCCGAGATTTGACGCAATAGTATTAGCTATACCGGTGGTAGCAAAAAAGTTGCGAACAAGAAGAAGCGAAACAAACTGAGGCACGGCAATCGTCACAACAAATGCCGTGCGCCATACTCGCTTAAGTTTTGTTTTTGTATTATTGATAAAAGAGGCTAGAGCTATACCGAGAAAGAAGTTGGTAATGGTTGCTGTAAAAGCCCATATAAGCGTCCAGGAAAGTACAATACCAAATGCATATCCAAATGAAGATGACATGGTGTTTTCAAAAAGAGCTTTGAAGTTCTCAATTCCTACCCACGTAAATAGTGATGCAGGCGGCATGTGCTGCTGGTCGTAATTCGTAAAAGCTACCGTTATCATTACAATAAGCGGGACAATTGTAAAAAGGATGATGCCTGAACATGGCAGTGCCAGCAGTGTAGTATGGAAACGTTCATCGGCTGCTGATTTTACATCGTCAAAAAATGTATTTATCTTCTTACCTTCTCGTGCACGTACTTCAAGTGCACGTACATTCCTGATATTCTTAAGATAAATAAGAAATGAACCTGTAAGAACGATTATAGATACAATACTATATAACAGTATTTGAAAGGAATGGTCAAAGTCATTAAACTCATTTTTCATCGTTACGGGATTAAATACCGATTGGAATTCTACTGTGCCGAGTGTTCCGAATCTTGCCAAATAAAACGCTGCAAATGTAAAAGCAAAATATATGATAACGATCTGAAAAATAGTCAATATCAACCCTTTAATTATCTGCCGTCTGCGGAAATACCCGATGCCCATTATAAGCAGAGATAATTTTACGAAAATGTCACCCTGTAAAAAATCAACAACAACACCTTTAAAGAAATCACCAACAACCCGAAAGGGATTTTTCTTCTCAATTCGAGTTAACGTACCGGTCATATATATCCACCTCTCTTAATAAGGAATTTTTATGGACCAAAAAAGGAAGACTGCATTCGCAGTAGAGACTGCAGTCTTCCTTTTGTTTAGTGTTTTAACGCTTTATCAGCCGGTCATACCAGCAACTGCGTTATCGAGAAGTTCCTGGAGACTTGTTCCGCTCGGATTTCCGTCAGCGATTATATTACCCAGAGCTTCTGCCGGACCCCAGTAGCTCCCGCCCGGAGCAAAGAACTTGGAGAATTCGGCTTGTGCTGCCATTGCTGCAAGAGCTATATTCGCCTGTACTTCAGATGAAGATGCAGCTTGAATGTTTGAGGGACCCTGGCTACGCATTTCGAAGCGAAGCAGTTGGTTATCATAGTTTGAGATCCATTCTGCCAGCATCATTGCCCAACCGACGTATTCACTGAATGCATTAACACCAATGAGCTTGCAGCCTAAAACGCCGCCCATTTGTGTCTGGGTGCCTGCAAGGTTGAATGTCGGCAGCTTTGTTGCTGCATAGTTATCACCCCATGCGTCTGCTGCACTGTTTGCGTCCCATGGACCGCTGACAAATGCAACGATTTCGCCGTTGATGACACCTGTTACTGCCTCATCACCGCCAAGTGCGATGAAGCCCGGGTGTGCTACTATATCAAGCATTCCCTGTACAACATCGGTTCCGCCTGCGGCATTCATATTTGTTACGGTAGTAGATCCATCGGAATCAAGCCATGCATCAAGACCAG
>Ga0123356_10006988_pt1 | contig 11331 bp, 6 predicted proteins | sample TergutEmb28metaG_2_FD_92546 | JGI IMG/M metagenome (GOLD analysis project Ga0123356, IMG submission 92546) | Embiratermes neotenicus P3 segment gut microbial communities from Petit-Saut dam, French Guiana - Emb289 P3 | ecosystem: Host-associated > Arthropoda: Insects > Digestive system > Gut ... | reverse complement strand
GTTTTAACATTGTAGGAACGGAATGTTTTTCCTTTCCAGCTTCCATCTTCCAGCATTGATTGGGTTAAAGAACCAACTTCGTCGCCTGTAATTCCCGCTTCTTTTAGAGCTTCTGTCGCCAAAACCGCAGGAACAGAGCCGTCATCCGCAACGGCAAAACTGTATACCACTGTTTCGCGATCTATCTGGCGGAATGGAGCATCTGCTGCGCCGCGTTTTTTTGCAATACCAGACATGGTATTTTTTTCGGCAACGTTTAATGATGCTTCGGATATGATGTTTGTCATACCTTTTTCCAACAAATTACGAAGAGCTGTAAAATATTCAGGCGGAAGATCTTTTGACGTTATTACATTTTTATCGCCGTCCAACGCAAGCGCGCCAAGTTTAGAAAGACTTCCAAAAGCGCTGCCAATGTCTTTATTTTCCATACCAAGCGCTTGAGCGATATCAGGCAATTTAAGAGAACCAGATTTATTTTTTACAAGTTCAATTATTCGTTCTTCTGGGCTGCCATTTTTTTTCCATTCTTGTCCAAGATCTGTCATTTCATAAAAAACTGCCATTTCCCTGCGAATTTCACATACCAGCCCTTTTCCGGAAAGCCACGAAAGCGCTTGATTTCCGTTTCCAGGTTTGAAGTCCAAATCCTTTTCTACTTTCTCGATAGTGAGCTCATCGCCCTTTTTATAAGTAAGAAGAATTCTTACTTCCAGCGGATGTAAGTTTTTTACAATATTTTTAATATCCATTAGCATCTTAACCTCAATATTCGCTCGTGTAATAAAATTATCAAAATTTATCACGGCGGTCAATAGATAAACATTGCATTTGCCTGCGTTGCGATATACTATTATATTAGTATGATGGAACGTTTTACAGGCATAAAGGCCAAAACGACAATTTATACGATAATTCCGGTTGTGGTGTGCTTTTCCATAATATTTGCCATTCTTTTTATTTCATTGTTTAGATCCCAACGTAATATGGCAGAAGCTGAACTGCAACTTCTCGGCTCCAAACATGTAGACATTTTTGAAAGAAATATCACCAGCGCCCTGAATTATCTGACCATTACCTCAAGTACCCTGGAATTACAGATAAAAACCGGGACACGCGACAGAGAAATACTGCAAAGAATGGCCTGGAATGCCTTTGAAAAATTCGACGATGTTTACGCATCTAACTTATATTTTGAGCCAAATATGTATGACGGCAGAGATAAAGAGTTTATCGGTACAAATTATGGAACCGCGCAAACCGGGAGAATTAGTTTTTACTATTACCGTATGGATGGACAAACAAGATATTTGCCGGAAGCATTAGGAAATGAGATTGAGTTTTCTTTACCGGGTTATCTTAGCGTTAAAGAGTTAAAAGTCCCCATTTATACAGAGCCGGCTGTATATAACATAGATGGAAGAGACATCCTGATGTTTTCAATCTTTTATCCTATACACGGCCTGGAAGATGAATTTATTGGCGCGGTCGCTGTTGACATTTATTTGGGAGATATTTATGAGCAGATCATGGCCGAAAGAATATACGAAACGGGTTATATCATTATAGCCAATGATAAAAACCAGGTCATTTACAGCCCCAGGTTTGAAGATATAGGCAAAACACGGGAAGAAGCGGGGTTATTGTATCCTCTGCCATCGGATACCGAAGCATCCATGGTTTATAATTCCAGCTCTATATTAAATAACAGAAACACATACGTAACTGTCAGAACGATTTATTTTCCGCAAATTGACAGCCGTTTTTATCTTTCTGTTACCGCACCTTACGGTGAAATCAATGCTAATGAAACGGTATTTTTAATAACAATTATGATTATCAGTTGTACCATGGTAATCCTTATTGCTCTTCTTCTGTCTTATATGATAGGTAAATTGATGAAACCCGTTATTGATTTTACAGAAAGCGCAAAAAAAATCAGCCAGGGCGACTTTAAAGTAAGAATAACTGGTGATTATGAAGATGAATACGGCGTTTTAAAAGACACAGTAAATTTGATGGCTACACGTATCGAAGAACATGTAGAAGGATCAAAAATAACTCTTCGTATTCTCCAAACAATATTAGACAGTATCGACTCCAATATTTATGTTACTGTCCCTGAAACTGGTGAAATACTCTTTATTAACGAAAAAATGAAAATAATGTTTAACCTTAAAGATGACGAAGGTATTGGAGAATATTGCTACAAAGTTTTTAGGGAAGGATTGGAAGAAAGATGCTCATTCTGTCCGATTTACGAACTTAATGTTAATCCCAACGAAGCAGTCGTATGGGAAGAGCGGGTACCGGGATTAAATCGCGACATTCGCCATTCAGACCGTTATATTGACTGGCCGGGCGGGTTTAAAGTACACATGCAGCAAAGTATTGATATTACTGACATTAAAACAATTACAGAAGAAAAATTAAGAGCAGAACAGGAAGCGTATGATCTCACACTAAAAAAAGAACAGGCAGAAGAAACATCGCGTATGAAATCTGTTTTTCTTGCCAGTATGAGCCACGAAATAAGAACCCCAATGCACGGAATTATTGGTTTCTCTGAACTTGCTCTTGATGATTATTTGCCTCAGAAAACAAAAAATTATATTTCAAAGATTAAAACAAGCGCAGAAAGCCTATTACTTATTATCAATGATATTCTTGACGTTTCAAAAATAGAAGCCGGAAAAATAGAACTGGAAAGAATTCCTTTTAATATTGGCGATGTTTTTAAGCTTTGTCGTTTAATTGCTTCTCCCAATGCCAGAGAAAAAGGTTTAACACTTTTTTGTTATGCAGAGCCCTCGGTTGGCAAGCTATTGTTAGGTGATCCAACAAGGCTGCGGCAGATTCTGCTTAATCTGTTGTCTAATGCCATTAAATTTACAAATAACGGTATTGTAAAACTTCTGGCCGCTGTTGTAGAAAGCACGCCAAATACCATAACTATGCACTTTGAAGTAAAAGACAGCGGTATTGGAATGACAGAAGATCAAGTAGACAAAGTATTTCATCCGTTTATACAGGCAGACGACAGCACTACACGAAAATACGGAGGAACGGGACTTGGTCTTACAATCACAAAGAGTTTTGTAGAATTAATGGGCGGCGAACTGAATGTAGAAAGCAGTATTGGCGTAGGCAGCAAATTCAGTTTTGATATAACATTCGAATCAATAGACGCAGATACAAATTCTTCCAAGATGGATGTTGCAATTAACTGCAGCGAAAAACCGTTTTTTAACGGAGAAGTATTAATTTGCGAAGACAACGAACTTAACCAGTTGGTTATAAGAGATCATCTGGATAAAATAGGAATAAAAACCGTCATTGCAAATAACGGAAAGATTGGCGTAGAACATATTAGTAACCGTATAAAAAACTTTGAAAAACCATTTGATCTGATATTCATGGATATTCACATGCCGGAAATGGACGGACTTGAAGCTTCAAAAAAAATAATAGAAATGGGAAGCAGGGTACCTATTATTGCTTTAACCGCGAATATAATGGCTAACGATAAAGATACATATTTTGCATCGGGAATGATCGATTGTCTGCCCAAGCCTTTTATAGTACAGGAATTGTGGTCTATTCTGCTAAAATATTTAACTCCTGTTAACATGGTGCCAATAAAAAATGATAATGATTTTTCCGAAGAAGATGATCAGCGTTTAGAAATGATATCTACATTTATAATGAGCAATAAGACTACTTTTAAAGATTTAAGCAGCGCGCTCGAAATGGGAGATATAAAGCTCGCGCACAGAATAGCGCACACTTTAAAGGGCGTTGCCGGATTAGTTGGCATGAATTTACTCGCAGAAGCCGCAAAAATTGTCGAGCAGTCCATCAATCTTGGTCAGGTAGACCAATTAAATGACCACATGGATAGCCTGGAAAAGGAATTAAACGCCGCATTAGCCGAGCTTACATCTACAATAGAAAACCACACAAAAAACACAGAAAAAACCTTACATGGAACTCTAGACAAAGAAAATATTTTAAACCTGCTTGACGAGCTTGATTTATTGCTTACATCTGACAGCTATGATAGTATATACCTTGTAAAGAAATTAATTACTGTTCCGGGAATTGAGCAGCTATCCCGTCAGGTTGAAGACTTGAAATTCAAGCAAGCACGGGAAACGCTTAAAACCGTAAGAAAGCGAATAGCTGAAAAACAGTAAGCAGTAAACGGAGAGCAGGCATGGACGGTAGTCAAAAAATACTCGTTGTTGATGATGAAAAAATGAACATCATGGTGCTAGCCCATTTTTTAAAACCGAAATATGAGATTATCGTGGCAACCGATGGAATATCGGGACTTGAAGCGGCGGAAAAACATATACCAGATCTTATTTTGCTGGATATAATAATGCCGGATATGAGCGGTTTTGAAGTTTTAATTAAGCTAAAAGATTCCGCCGCAACAATGAACATTCCGGTTATTTTTCTGACCGGCTTAAACAATGTAGCAGACGAAGAAAAAGGCCTTTCGCTTGGCGCCGTAGATTACATTACAAAACCATTTAATCAAAGCATTGTTAAGGCAAGAATTCAAACGCATTTAAAGATGGCGGAATATGTCCGTACAATCGAAAAACTTTGTATGATGGACGCGCTTACCGGGCTTCCAAACAGACGCGGTTTTGACACCTGGATTGAAGCCGAGTGGGGACGCGCGCACCGGGAAAAAAAGCCTCTTGGTTTAATTATGTTTGATATCGATAATTTTAAGATTTATAACGATACGTATGGTCATCCGCAGGGTGACACCTTACTGCAGACAATCGCAGAGATAGTAAATAAAACATTGAACAGATCCTCCGACATTGCCGTTAGGTGGGGCGGAGAGGAGTTCTGCGTTCTGTTACCTGATACCAGTATGAGAGGTGTTTTAAAGGTTGCCGAACAAATACGAATGAATATAATGGACGCCATCATACCCTGCATGTCGGGAACAAATACTTCCGTAACGGTCAGCCTTGGCGCCAACTCTAAAATTCCTGCCGACAATGATATTATAGTTGACTATATTGCCGAGGTCGACAAATTACTCTATAAAGCAAAGAAAAATGGAAAAAATATGACATGCTCTCCAGAGGACCCTTAATTTTGTATGATTTATCGCCATAAAATCCATAATTACGCGAAACGAAAAAAATATTCTACACTTTTAACAAAAAATTCACTTTTTTTTATTCACTTTTTTATTTAATTGTGTTATAATAAAAAGTACTATGTTTAGATAAAATAGGAAGGAAAATATGGGAAAGATATCTCTTACTCCGCTAATCGAAATTGACGAAAAAAAGTGCATCAATTGCTATGCTTGTATTACAGGCTGCCCCGTAAAGTTCTGTATGGACGGTTCGGGCGAAAAGCTTACAATTAACCATGACCTTTGTATAGGCTGTGGAAACTGTATTATAGTTTGTTCCCATAAGGCTCGCTTTCTTAAAGACGATACGCCTAAATTTATTGAAGATCTTAAGAATCGACAAAAAATAATTGCTATAGTCGCTCCGGCTATTGCTTCGGTATTCCCGGATAAATTCCTGAATTTTAACGGCTGGCTTAAATCGATGGGAGTTGAAGCCTTTTTCGATGTAAGTTTTGGCGCAGAATTAACCGTTATTACATATCTTGACTATATCAAAAGTAAAAATCCAAAAACTGTTATCGCCCAGCCATGTCCTGCTATTGTAAATTTTGTACAAATTTACCATCCAGAATTAATACCTTTCCTCGCTCCGGCAGACAGCCCCATGCTGCATACAATAAAAATGATTCGCGAATATTACCCAAAATACAAGGAATATAAGATAGCTGTTATTTCCCCCTGTATTGCAAAAAAACGAGAATTCGACGAAACCAAGTTAGGTGACTATAACGTTACCATGCTTGCCCTGAAAGATTACCTTGAAAATCAGGGGTTAAATCTTTCTTCCTTTAGTCAGGAAGAATACATAGGACCTCATGCAGAACGCGCTGTAGGTTTTTCCTCTCCCGGTGGTTTACTGGATACAGCAGAACGTTTTATACCAGGCATAAGGCGAAGAACTCTTAAATCCGAAGGTGTCCATACCATCTACCCATATTTGGAAGAAATGGTTGGATTACTGGATACCGATGTAGAATTATCGCTATTGGTAGACTGTTTGAACTGTGAAAAGGGTTGTAACGGCGGCCCTGGAACCGGAAACAGCAAAGTGCCATCAGCTTTATTGGAAAGCCCTGTTCGTAAAAGAAGACATAAATTAGAAGAATATCATGGTCACCAAAAGGGAGAATGGGTATACAAAAAATATCACAAAACTTTAAACAAATATTGGAAGAAAAATCTGTACGATCGCAGTTACAGAGACCTTTCCGATAATAATTTTATCAAAATACCAAGCGAAAGTGAAATAAAAGAAGTCTATAAAAGTTTAAGAAAATACAGCGCAGAAGACATTTATGACTGCACGGCTTGCGGTTACGGAAGCTGTAAAGCAATGGGAACAGCTATTTTTAACAATCTTAACAAACCAAGTAATTGTTCGCACTACATCCTTGCCCTGCTTCAGGAAGAAATGAAGGTCGAAGAGCTTGTAAGAGTATTAACCGAGCATATCAACAGCGCTACAGAGCTTATTGATGGAATAAACACAATTGTACATGACTTGAGTGACAGTATCGAATCGCAGTCCCGCTCAGTAGAAGAATCTTCAAAGAAAACCGAAATAATGGTTAATTCTTTAAAAGATACTTCGGCCATGTCCAGAAGCAAGCAGGAAGCAATTAAAGAATTGATAGAAAACGCCTCTAAAGGACAAGAGTCCATGAGAGAAACCATACTATCAGTTCAGGGTATTTCTCAGTCAGTTGACGGCATAGCTTCGGCAATAAAAATAATCAGCGCAATTGCAGCCAATACAAACCTGTTGTCCATGAATGCGGCAATCGAAGCTGCTCACGCCGGAGATGCCGGAATGGGATTCGCAGTAGTTGCCAACGAAATACGCCGTCTTTCAGAAAGCACAAGGGAAAATTCGCGCAATATTTCCCAGACATTAAAGAGCATAATAGACGGAATTGCCATGACATCGAAACAGTCTGGCGATACTGAGGCACGAATAACAGAAATGTCAAAGGAAATTAATGACTTTGCGGTAACCATGACAAGCTTAATTAACACATTTAACGAATTGTCGGCAGAAAGCAACGAAATTACCCAGGCGCTCGAAAGCCTTAGGGTCCAAAGCAACGATGTTAGGAAGGTTTATGCCCAAATGTTGTCTATGACAGAAAAATTAAGCATCTCTATGCATGAATTAACCGATATTGCAAAGAAAAAAGAAACATTGCATAGTTAAAGATATTGTAAAATAGCATAAAAATGCTGGCAAATTTCCTTGACCCAAATGCTTTTTTTTTGTATTTTTATTAGTAGAAGGGAAAATCCCATAAAAAGAATGAAAAATTGGACCAGGAAACTTATATGTCGAATGATGACGCTCAGGCTGAGGTAAAAACCGGGGTTGAGGCTGAAAATAACTCCTCGGAAATGCCGTCTACTGACGCAATAGCGGGCGCTGATAAGCAGGCAGGGAGTGAAATTTCTTCACCAGCGGGCGCTGATGCCACTCCTGAGGAAAAAATTGCCGAACTTGAAATACGACTTGCAGAAACCCACGATCAACTGCTGAGAAAAGCCGCCGATTTTGATAATTTTCGCAAGCGAATGAACCAGGAAAAACAAAGCGCGATTGAGTACGCCAACCAAAGCCTGCTTTTGGATATTATCCCGATAATCGACGATTTTGAACGGGCAATCCAGGCCGGAGAAAATGGCTCTGATTATAACGGCTTTTTGGAAGGCATCAAAATGATAGAAAAGCGTTTAGCCAGCCAGCTGGAAGCCAAATGGGGACTTAAGCGCTTTAACGCTGCCGGAGAACCCTTCGATCCAAATATACACGAAGCCCTGTTTATGGAAAAATCACCTGATGTAACCGAAGCAACGGTGCAGGAAGATTTGGTAAAAGGTTATACACTAAAGGAAAGAGTAATTAGAGCGGCAAAAGTAAAAGTATTAATGCCGGAAAACACATAGTTAATTTTTATTAATTAAGGATTAAAGAAGGAGTTTATTATGGGAAAAATTATTGGTATAGACTTGGGAACCACCAATTCATGCGTATCCGTTCTTGAAGGCGGAGAACCTATAGTTATTCAAAGTTCCGAAGGTGGACGCACTACCCCGTCTATCGTTGGTTTTACAAGCAAAGGCGAACGAATTGTCGGCGCGCCGGCGAAGAATCAAATGATCACAAATCCGGAAAATACTATTTATTCAATTAAGCGTTTTATGGGACGACGTTTTTCGGAAGTTCCAAACGAAATGAAGCTGGTTCCGTATCATATTTCTGAACAAGGCGATGACGTACGCGTAGACATTGACGGAAAAAAATATTCACCGCAGGAAATCTCTGCGTTTGTTCTTCAAAAAATGAAAAAAACAGCCGAAGACTATCTTGGCGAAGCTGTTACCGAAGCGGTTATCACAGTTCCGGCTTATTTTAACGACGCACAGCGCCAGGCAACAAAAGACGCAGGTAAAATTGCAGGTCTTGATGTAAAACGTATTATCAACGAACCAACTGCCGCTTCGCTTGCGTTTGGTTTTAACAAAGATTCTAAAAAAGATAAAATAATTGCTGTTTACGATCTTGGCGGCGGTACCTTCGACGTTTCCATTCTGGAACTTGGCGATGGCGTTTTTGAAGTAAAAGCAACTAACGGCGATACCCACCTGGGCGGTGATGATTTTGACCGCCGTGTTATGGAATGGCTTATCGCAGAATTCAAAAAAGATTCAGGTATCGATCTTAGCCAGGATCGCATGGCTCTCCAGCGACTTCGCGAAGCTGCAGAAAAGGCAAAAATTGAGCTGTCTTCAACACAGTCCACAGAAGTTAATCTGCCGTTTATTACCGCCGACCAAAGCGGTCCCAAGCATTTGCAAAAATCTCTTTCGCGCGCAAAGTTTGAACAAATGGTCGAGGATCTTCTTGAACGCTCCAAAGAGCCTTGTAAAAAAGCGCTTTCAGACGCCGGCCTTAATGCCGATCAAATCGACGAGGTTATCCTTGTCGGCGGTTCTACACGTATCCCTGCAGTTCAACAAATTGTAAAAGAACTGTTTAAAAAAGAGCCTAACAAAGGCGTAAACCCCGACGAAGCTGTCGCTGTAGGCGCAGCGATTCAAGGCGGTATACTTGGCGGCGATGTTAAAGACGTGCTTCTTTTGGACGTTACTCCCCTTTCACTTGGTATAGAAACACTTGGCAGCGTAATGACAAAACTTATTACACGTAACACAACAATCCCCACACGCAAGAGCCAGATTTTTTCCACTGCAGCGGACGGCCAAACTGCTGTTTCCATTCATGTCTTGCAGGGTGAACGCGGAATGTCAAACCAGAACCGCACTCTTGGCCGCTTCGATCTCGTTGGAATACCTGCCGCTCCACGCGGAGTTCCGCAAATCGAAGTAACTTTTGATATTGACGCAAACGGCATTGTGCATGTCAGCGCAAAAGACCTTGGCACAGGCAAAGAGCAAAAAATCCGTATCGAAAGCTCTAGCGGCTTAAGCGATTCTGATATTGACCGTATGGTAAAAGAAGCGGAAATCCACGCCGAAGAAGACAAAAAAGAACGTGAAAAAGCCGAAGTACGCAACGAAGCAGATTCGATGATTTACAGCACTGAAAAAAACATTAAAGATTTAGGTGACAAAGTCAGCGCAGAAGACAAATCCAAAACCGAAGAGGCTATTGCCGAACTACGCAGAGCCTTGGAAGGCGACGATACCCAATCTATCAAGGATAAAACCGAAACACTTAAGCAGGTATCTTATAAAATTGCCGAAGAAATCTACAAGCAGCAAGGCGCAGCTGGCGGACAGCAACCTGGCGGACAAGGTCCGGATATGGGCGGTTTTGGAGGTTTTGGTCCTGATGCGGGTATGGGTGCAGGCACTCCCGGCGGTGGTGATAACTCTAAAGGCGCCGAAGATGCCGACTACGAAGTGGTGGACGACGATAAATAATGGCGAAACGGGATTACTACGAAGTTCTTGGCGTTGAAAAAAACGCTTCGAAAGATGATATAAAAAAGGCTTACAGAAAACTCGCTATTCAATATCATCCGGACAAGAATCCCGGCGACAAACAGTCCGAAGAAAAATTCAAAGAAGCTACCGAAGCTTACGAAATTCTTGGCGATGACCAGAAAAAAGCTGCGTATGATCAGTATGGATTCGCCGGCGTTGAAGGCATGGGCGGTACTCACGACTGGAGTAATTTCCGCGGATTTGAAGATATCTTTGGCGAAGGCGGATTTGGCAGTATTTTTGAAAGTTTCTTTGGCGGAGGTTTCCGCAGAGGAGGCGGAGGCGTGAGAGGTGGTGCTAATCTTCGCTACGATATCGAAATACCATTTAAAGATGCAGTTTTTGGCACAAAAGTAGAAATTCAATATTCACATAATGAGTCCTGCGAAACCTGTAAAGGCTCAGGTACAGCGGACGGCTCAGGAAAAAAAACCTGTCCTGTCTGCCGCGGTTCCGGCCAGGTAAGACACAGCCATGGCTTTTTCTCGGTTGCCACAACTTGTCACCAATGCCGCGGCGAGGGGTCAATAATCGAAAAACCCTGTAATTCCTGCGGAGGTTCCGGAACTCAGAAAAAACGGCAAAAAATAATGGTTACTGTTCCTGCTGGTGTAGAAAACGGCAAACGTGTTGTTATTCCCAAACAGGGTGATGCAGGCCCTAACGGCGGACCACCCGGAGACTTGTATGTTTTTATCAGGGTAAAGCCGCATGAATATTTTGAACGTCAGGCTTATGATCTTTACTGCGCTGTTCCTATTTCTATAAGTCAAGCAGCCCTTGGCGCGGATATTCATGTTACAACGCTGGATAATAAAACAATTAAGGTAAAAGTACCCTCTGGTGTTCAAAACGGAAAACTGCTTCGCATTCGCGACGAAGGCGTTCCCATGAGCAACCAGCGAGGCAATCTCTATATCAAACTTATGGTAAAAATCCCGGAAAAACTTTCCCGTCGCGGAAAAGAACTGCTCGAAGAACTCGCCAAAGTCGAAGGACAAAATGACAGTCCCAAACCAATCCCATTATCACAACTTGGTGACGCCCAATAATGCACACAAATGCGTGTGAATGAATTATTTATTTTTTAATCACTTTCTTTGCAACAGGCTTTTTGACAGTTGATTTTTTTGCTGTCGTTGTCTTTTTTGCAGTGGCTT
>Ga0123356_10006986_pt1 | contig 11332 bp, 3 predicted proteins | sample TergutEmb28metaG_2_FD_92546 | JGI IMG/M metagenome (GOLD analysis project Ga0123356, IMG submission 92546) | Embiratermes neotenicus P3 segment gut microbial communities from Petit-Saut dam, French Guiana - Emb289 P3 | ecosystem: Host-associated > Arthropoda: Insects > Digestive system > Gut ... | reverse complement strand
TCAATCGCTATTTCTTCAGTGCCAAGCAGTGCATCACAGTCAGAACAGTAAATACCCATCACACCTGCTTCAGTGCAAGTAGCAACAGTAATTACTTCCTCATAAGTCTCGCCAACATGATTACATACATCAGAAGTTATGTAGTTTGTGTAGACTAAGCCGTAGATTGGAACAAGCTGTGGTTGTGCAGTATGGTAGTCATTATTTGTTTGGCTTATTAGGAAAACGACATTAACAATATTACCGGTTCCGCTATAATCTTTGTAATTTTCGACGACCGCTAATACTTTGTCTTTTGCATCAGGTATTCCGGCGATAAGTTTTTCACCATTTTCGACAGTATCCCAGTTTATGTTATCGAATTTTTCTGAAGGTATGTCAATAGCGCCAAGCAGATACCAGGTAATTATCTGGGTTAGTGCTCTGTTGTCATCTAATTTGCCATAGTTATCTTCGATATAGTTGTAAGCTTTTACGAAATCACTGTAAGTAATGCCGTCTCTAGTTGTCGGTAGCAAAACACTGTCGGGTGCAACCACATATTTTCCAAAGCCTTCATCGAAAGACACAGAACCAGCGTTAGCACAGAAAGATGGATAGCTGACACCTGTCTCAGTGTTGATGACGGTAATTGGGAAAATGTCACCATCGTTGTTAAGACCTGAATAACCCAATTGATATCCATTGCCATAACCGTTACCGATAGTGTATAGTGCAGCATAGTCAAAGTCAGGTCCGAAAATGAAAGTTGCAGTAGATCCGAAAATAATTCCATTGAAATCAGTTACGCCATGTTTCTCAACAGTAATTCTTACACCCTCGCGAACCAAAGTGCCGTCAGGGTTAAGTGCGTCACTGGGGAGGATCTCAACAAGCCAGTATGTGTCTACAGGGACATCTTTGAAAGTGAAGACATCACTGTCAGGGCTAGGTGGTAGTGCCTTAATGAGCTCACTAACAAGTACAGTATCACGTCGCATATATTGGTCTTCGGTATAGAGTACAAAGTTTATGCCAGCCAATAGTTCAGGATTGGTCACTATTTTACCATCATCAGTCTTGAATACCTTTGTGAAGGAGAAACTGCCGAATTCTGGTTCGTTCTTTGGTTGGTTGTCAAATTGATAGTCGTATACTGGAACGATTTGTGGCTGACAATGTTTAGCGTCATGCTCATGATTTTCGCAAACCATGTAAACAAGACCCACAATCTTTCCTTCGCCTGTGTAATCAAGGTTGGCTATAACAGCTTCTACAGCGACTTTTTCTTCAGGGGTTAAGTCATAAACGGCATCCCACTCAGCTGAGGGTATACTAATTTCGCCTAGCAATGTCCATATGACTGTTTGTGTGATACGTCTGTTTGTATTTAGGTCGCCAAATTTGTCATTGATATAGTTGAGTGCGGAAATGAACTCGTCATAGTTTTCTAAATAGTCTGTTGCTGATTCTACTACATTGTAACCCTCACAATCATCATAAAGGCCAGCGAAAGTTTCGGAACTACCATATGCACAGAAAGACGCGTAGTGATCAGCTGTTTTAGCGTTGGTAACACCGATATAGAATATTTCATAGCTATAATCACCATACAATAAATAATCCCAAGTAGTTATATACGCGCAGTCAATAAGGTATAGAGCGTTACAGTCGAAGTAGATTTCAAGACCAGACACACTAGTTGTTGTGACAGTAATCGTTAGTTCATCTTGCTGTTTAAAGACTTTTTCTGCTATACTGCCAAGGTTTTCAACAATCACATATTCACCTACTGGAAGAACACCAAAATCAACCTTACAGGTGACAGGATTTATTCCAACAGTGTCGATAAGCGTGTAAGTACCATCAGGAGCTACTGAGTAGAGGCTAAAGGTTACATCATCAAGAATAGCTTTTGCATCGTCTTCAGAGAAATGCTCAAACAAATAGTCTACAATCAACTGTCCATTAGCGGTCTTAACAAAGGATAATCTACCAGTTGATGGTTCACGTAGGCGGTTGTCAAATGTACGACCATAGATTGGAACAAGCTGAGGCTGACAATATTGGAAATCATGGTTCTCATGTCCTTCACAGACCATATAAACAAGATCTACTATCTTGCCTTTACTAACGTAGTTTGCATGATTCTCCAGTACATCGCATACAGCATCTTTTTCATCTTGTGTCAACTTGGTAATTGCGGCAAATTCGGTGCTAGTAACATCAACATCGTCAAGTAAAGCCCATACGACAGTTTGGGTGATTGCTCTTTTCTCATTTACATTACCATAGACATCTTCGATATAGTTAAATGCAGAGAGGAAAACACCAATATTGACATCTTCGACACGGACAGCACTTAAAGAGTTACCAAAGACCACATAATGTATACAATCAGTTTGACCACCATTATCTCCAGCAAATCTTTCAGAGCCAGCATGAGCACAGAAAGATGGATACTCAACGTTTGTGTCTACATTAGTAACACCGATATAGAAAATGTTTCCACTACCATCAAGGCCAGGATAACCCAAGCCAAGTCGGTCATTAACAGGATCTTGGCCATAACCATTTACAATAGTGTACAGGGCATCGTAATCAAATGGATCTTTTAGAACAATGCCGTTGTTACCGATATAAATTTCCAATGAGTCACTCTGTTCAAAAAATCTTGCAGCATAAACTCCAAGTTTTTCTTCTACAGTATACATACCTGCGGGAGGATTGATGGGCATTCTAGTGGTTAGATCGAGGAATACTATATGACCTGCGCTATTGGCTGTACCTACGCCTATAGCTCTATCGAGGAGTCTTTCTGCGGGGGTAAGTTCTGCCGGGTAAAGTTCAAAGGTCATATCGTCAAGGATAGCATTAAGAACATCAGGAGGTAATGTTTCAGACCATTTAGCAAATATTTCACCTTCCACAGTCTTGTATAGTGTAAGCTGGTATGGTGGAGTGGGGTCTTTATTGGTAAAGGCGACTATTTTCGTTTCACCAGCGTTAACAGTGACTTCTTTGTTATTTCCGCCTACAAGCTGGTAGCCTTCACTGCAGAATATTTCAGATACAGTGTATGTGCCTTCTTTAACGTTATATTTGCCAGGGGCTACTTCACGCCAGTTTGTTTTAGCAATTTTGAATAATGCTACAAGACCATCCCCGCTAATGACGTTGCCATCTGCATTTTGCCAAATTTTTTCAATTTTTATTTCAGCCCATTTCTTTTGGTTGTTGAATGTAACAACTTGATCGGGTTTGTCAGTGCATTTTACAGTGATTGTTTGAGCGGATTTACCATCTTGCTCGAAATAGCCTGCAGGGATGGTTTCTATGACAGTTATACTTTTACCTTTGGACGCGGTTTTGAAATCGGTAATCGGAACGACGTTATTGCCAAGCTTATAGCTAATTTTGCTGTCTTTACCGTCTTTAAGGCTCAAAAGGTTGTTAAGTTCAGTAATCTTGGTTGCATCAGTAATAGTACAACCCTCTTCAGTATACCAAACTTTATTGATTGTGAATGAAGCAGAATTGTATTTACCATCGATAAATACCATGTTGATATTCTTGAGGTCTTCAGTCTGGGCCTTGCCTTTACTGTCAAGATATTGAATTTGTTTTGGTATACCAAACGCATAAACGGCCGGTTCTGTCTTAGTGGCTTCTTTAACTATAGCTTTAGGGTCTGGACTTATGGTGTAACCCCAGTAATTGTTTGAGTTCTTAGCAGTCAGTACAAAACTGCGGCCTTCAAACAAATCAAACACATCTCCATTTACCAAGAGAACACCATTGTCTTTTTGTTTGTCATTCCAATAGAAATACAACCCAGGAAAATCAGCACTGTGAGCGTTAGACGTAATTTTGTCATCACCACTCGCATTAGTGCGTGGGTTGTTAAGAATATCTGCGGCAGGGCCTGAAGAAGGCTTAAGCACGAGAGCATTTTCACCGTAACTTGTATCCCAAGCAGGATTACCAGCTACAGGTGCGGATGCTGCGTTTGCTGTCCAGGGCAATGCTGCAAAACAACCTGCAACAAGCGCAAGCACCAAAATTATTGATAATATTTTTTGTATACTACTTTTCACCATATTCACCTAACATATTTCAAGATATACCTCATTCATACAGACACACAATCGGTGATCTGTATATCTAGTTTACCTTAAAGTCAGTAGCATATTAGGTTTATGCTCACTTGTTTGTAAAAAAATGTTTATTCAGACATAGTTTTTGTGTTTTAATATATTTGAGTTGTTTTTGCTTTTTCTGTAAATTATCCCCCTCATAATAGAATATATCACTACTCATTATTTCACTGTTAATAAACAATTCCAAAATCTGCCAGGCAAATTATTTTTTTGTGAAAACAAGTAAAAAAATACACCACAGGCGAAACAATCTTACTTCAGCCATACCATATAAGACCCTCTCGATAACCAACTCTGCGGTATGCCAAGTTGACAAATTTATCGGAACAAAAAAAGGAACTTCCCAGAAGGTGATTTAAACAGACACCAAACACCTCTTGCTTTGCATGCTTTCATAGAGTACAACCAAACCCATAACTAATAGCTAAGCAATAGTTGGTCAGAGATTTCATCTGTTTTTACACTTTTTTCACATCATTTTAGTATAATATGATTAAATTACCTAAAACAAACAAATTACAAAAATACTCAAAAACAACAAGCATAACAACAGGCTGGTTAAACAAAAGTCAGGGTCGAATTGTGGGTAAGTTAAGCCCTTACGTGGGGCGAAATTATTTGGGAAAAGACATAACAAGAAATGTTAGGGAAATCTTTACATCCGGCAGCAGCAATTAACGATGGCCTATTGGAGACGTCTCACTGTGAGCATCCTGTCGTATGATACGTTTTGGAATGCAGTTATATCTATGCCTATGACTAAGCGGATGCTTGAGCTTTCGCTTAAGAAATGTGATGCATGCGGCCGAACGGTACTAGAAGCGGCTTTGGATGATTATGCTGGCAAAGTTGACAAGAAATGTGGCGGATGTAATGGGTTTTATTCACAGGTGATTGGGTTTTGGGTAGAGTTTTTGCGCCGGGCTTTGGGGTTTAAGCGTGAAAAAGTGGCGCAGCTCTTAACGGATAGGTATGCACGTAATGCGGTTCTTAATTTGGTTGAGTCGTTTGCATATTTTGGTATAAAAAAACCTCTTGCGCTTTGTGCACCGTTTTTGGTGGTTTGGGATTTTACGCATAAATGCAACTTGCGCTGCAAGCACTGTTACAGCAATAGCGGTGCAGAACAAGAAGAAGATGAATTAACCACCAAACAAGCACTTGATGTAGTAGACCAGCTGGCTGAGGCTCATGTGACGGCGTTGGCGTTTAGTGGAGGTGAGCCGCTTATGCGTAAGGATTTCTTTGAGGTTGCCAAGCATGCCTCGGATAGGGGTCTTTATGTTTCGTTGGCATCTAATGGGACGCTTCTTACCAAGGAGATTACGTCAAAAATTAAGCAGGCACAAGTAAACTATATTGATATAAGTATTGATGGGGCGTCTGCTAAGACTCATGATGATTTTAGGGGGGTTCCAGGGGCATTTGATAGGGCCATCACAGGGCTCAAAAACTGTATAGAGGCTGATATCTGTACTTGTATTGCTACTACGGTGGGTAAAAACAATCTCTCAGAGCTACCAGCGATTATTGATTTAGCCGAGCAGTTAGGCTCGGAGCGATTTACTTACTTTAATTTTATACCTACTGGTCGGGGTTCGAATCATCGTGATCAGGATCTTACAGCGCAACAGCGTGAAGATGTTATGCGCTATTTGCTCAATCGGATGTCAGCGGGGTGTAAAACTACAATTCTGGCAACTGCACCTCAGCTGGCGCGGGTGGCACTGCAGTGTCAGGGTTCAAGTGGAACAGATGAGGTTACTATGGCCTTGGCACATATGCAAACGGTCAAAATTACCAAAAAAGCGGTTCCTCTGGGAGAGTTTATTGGCGGATGCGGCGCAGGACGACTTTACTGCTCAATTTCACCCCAAGGCGATGTGCATCCCTGCGTATTTTTACCCCTAAACGTGGGCAACCTCAAAACCCAACAATTCAAAGAAATCTGGCACAACGCACCACTGTTTAAGGCCTTTCGCAACCGAGCCAACCTCAAAGGCACCTGTGGAGCATGCCAATACAAATTTATCTGCGGCGGATGCCGAGCACGATCAGCCGCATACCATAACGGCGACACACTAAAGGGCGATCCCGGATGCCTAATGAGCATAAAGAACCAAAATAACACCCAAAGTACAAAGAATAAAGCATAGAAACAAATAACCCATAAATTATAAAAAAATTTGCCACAAATCCAACTCAAATGATACCAACTCAAAAATATAACTATCTGAGTTGCCGTAAAGGTGCCGCCGCCAAGTCTTTACAATGTACAGCCACAGAGAGTGTTTTTTCCACCCAAATAAAGGTAAGCAAATACTGCATCACTACCGTTGTAAGTGGTATGAGTGTTGATTTTACGTCCGCAACAGAGCCGTAACGTCTAATTGGTTATCAGTATTTTCGACTGTTACTAGAACAATTACCCAAGCAACCAAGCAATTCGTAAACTAGTTGACACAAGACAAATATATCAAGATTGCTTAAACCTTACTTAGAGGCATGTGTTAATTAGAGACATGCCAGGTGAACATAATGAAAACTAAAACACAAAAAAGCATAATTCTGTTATCAGTGTTGATTGTAGCCTTAATTGCTCCGGCGTTTGTTATGCCGGTTGCGGCTGTGGCGTCTATACCAACTGAAAAGTGGGTGACAACGGTCGTCAAGCCAACTTGTAGCACTGAAGGCTACACTGAACTTTGGAATACAGTTACCGATTGGAAGGGGTATTCGGACTATGTACCAGCACTTGGCCACGTGTGGGGCGAATTTGACTATTCACAAAGTCGTGTTCCCTTTGATGCCGACCCCGTTGCAACATGCGAGGTCTGTGGCTGGTACGGTTATGTTTACAGCTGGGAAATAACCACAGTTGAGGCGACATGTGTAGCTGATGGTTATATACAATATGAAAACAGCGGCGGCTGGATGGGCTGGATCTATGATGCAGAGTCTGCCTTGGGTCACGATTTCGGAGAATTCTGGGATTTAGATTTCAGTCAATCTCGTGTCGCCGATATTCTCCCCCATGCAAATGACCCCGTCGGCACTTGTCAGACGTGCGGCTGGACCGGTTATGTATTTTCTTGGGAAATCACCGAAGTAGAACCAACATGCACCGCCGACGGCTACACAAGCTACACCGCAAATACTATCCCTCATTCAGGCTATGAATTCGAACCTTGGACAACCGCCATATACAATGAAGGCTCAGCACTCGGACACAATTGGGGTGAATTTGATTATTCACAAGGCCGAGTTCCTTTTGCTGACCCAGTAGCAACATGCGAACGATGTGGATGGCATGGCTATGTTTACAGCTGGGAAATCACTGAAACAGAACCAACATGCACCGCCGACGGATATACACAATACACAAGAAGCGATTGCTGGATGGGCTGGACTTATGACGAAGGCTCAGCACTCGGACACGATTTTGCTGTAACTGACCTTGGCTGGGGCATAGAGTATAAGTGTGAAAGGTGCGGTTATGCGACCTATATATATGCTGACGAATTATATGCCGCCATTGAAATCGCAAATAACTTCTTAGGGAGCGACTTTAGCGCATATACAGAAGAATCTGTTGCTGTAGCTAAAACTTGGGTAGAGGCAAAATTAGGCGAACTTTATGGGCTAAGATGTGATATATTTAGGGGTGAAATGACCCAACCTGTCCTTGAACAGTCTTTGTCAGATATCAACATCGACGGTAATATTGCATATGCCCAGAGTTTACTGGTAGAGAAACCCAAAGCCAAAACCTCCGCTGAATGGTGCGCTGATATAGAAGCGACAATAAAAACCGCTATGTCCAATGCAGGTACCGGCAAGATAACGGATATAATAAGTTGGGAAGGCAAAACTACAGTGATAACGGTAACAATCAACGAAGTGGACTATAGATTTACAGGCGGCAACGGTGCAAACAGCGATAAGCGTTGTATCATAGATGGCGTGACATATACAATCAATATACAGGGCAATGGTAACTGGCGCGTTATTAGTAGCGCGTAATTAAGCATCAGTGTTTAATCAGATAAGATAAGGCAAGGCTCAAAAGCCTAACTTTTTTTGTATGTATTTAGCGCCACGTACGGTTAATGTACAGCATTCCATTTATTCATCAAATGTGACAACAGCAATCATTGATGAACTAACGATATCGGCACATACTGGTTCACACTTTGATTTTCAGGGTTAATTGTACCCAAACAAAAAGACAACTCAGCACATCAGCATAGTCGGATATGTAGAGTGATTTAATAGAGAAACTAACACATCCAAAAAACCACAAGACAGAATAACAGGTGAAAACATGCTCAAGTTTATGGTCAGCCACTGACCGGGCCTTTTCGGCCAATGATTACCTCAATTCCTCGAACTAAGTTAATAACTAAAAGTCTGCTGAAATCTTGCCTCAAAACAGTTTATTCGTCAAAGCTCGTCCAGTTTCCCAAAACCACAACATGCTATGAACTAACATATAGTTGCGTACTTCGCAATGAGGGAGACCCAAGCGCACGAAAAACCTGCTTCAGAGGGAACAAACCCAAGCAAAAACAATGCCAAAGATATTTGGAATGTAAAATCACGGACCCACTTTCCAAATTTTTAAACGAAAGGAAAAAACACCCACAAAGAATGAACACCACAGCAAAAGCAACCACAAATCTTCTGCTACCCCTGCCTTAACCACACCCCCCTCTTTACTCAACTCCAAACAACAACATTATCCACCATAGATAAAAACACCAATTTAAAACAACTAAAAGTCCGATATTAAAATTATAAAAAAACAAGATACAAAATGCAATAATTTTTCTATAAAAAAAGAAAAAATGGTTGTTTATTTAGTTTATTCCTGGAATACCATTCCTATTGATACTTTACCAATAACTACTGCTACATTTGGGTTAGTTGCATCAACCACTACTTCAACAATTTTGTTGCTGTTGCCAGAAGCCTTTACAGTAACTCTAAACCCATCAACGTTGAATGTACTTATCCAACCTTGTTGGGCTTTTACTGGTTCAGCTTTGCTACCAATAACATATGTCATACCGTTGATTTCAACGTCCAGTGTACCTTTGTTATTACCATCTTGCATGGAAAGACTCAATCCGCTTTTAGTGGCACTGTGGTAAATGACTTCAGTGGGAATGATGCCATCGTCGTTACTTTCTGCTTCATACCAGAAGGTAATCACATAGTGACCCTCTGCTTGCGGAGTAATCAATGCTGTGATTTGTTCACCTGCACCATTTGGTGTCAATTTAAAGCTTTCGTCAGACGGGTCGTTTTTCGTTACGTGATCACAAACATACCCCTTAACAGACTCCATAGCGGCTGGATCATTGTTGCGTGTAGCGGCAAGATATAGGTTAAGGAACGTAAAGCCGTTGACATCATTCAACCATTCAATATATGTTTCATCAGTGTTACTGAACTTCTCGCCCACGCCTGGATATACAAGATATTCACCAGTTTCGACTATACGGTGATACACTGTGACATCAAAGGTAAAGCTTTCGCGAGGTTTGTTGGTTATAGAAACTTCGCCGCCATAAACTGGTACGAGCTGTGGCTGACCAGTATGAACGTCTTCATTAGGATCTGCAGAAATCATGTAAACTACGTCAACGATTGTACCGTCTCCACCGTAACCTTGGTAATTAGCTATGATGTCGTCTACGATAGTTCTTGCGTTATCTATTCCTTTTATTGCCGATGTACCTGCTTTAACTGCATCCCAGTTTATAGCGTCAAGGTTATCTGCATCAATGGCACCGAGTAAATGCCAAGTGATGATCTGGGTAATCGGTCGGAGGTCGTTCAAGTTGCCATAAGTATCTTCAATGTAGTTGTAAGCGCTAAGTAAAGAGATATAATCCATTAATGTTTTGTCTTTGCTAGCAATCATATAACCTGCTGAGGCGAATGATACAGATCCAGCGTTAGCGCAGAAAGATGCATATTCTTCACCAGTTACTGTATTAGTAACACCGATGTAGAAGATGTCGCCGTTGTTGTTAAGTCCGGGATACCCCAGTACATAACCGCCACCGTAACCGTTTACGATTGTGTAGCCTGTATTGTAGTCAAAATTATTGCTCTCGCCTATGACGTTAGCTATGCCGTTAATCACTCCGTCAATGTAGATAACAACAGTTTTATCAGCTTCGGTTTCAAAATAATTTAAGGCTCTACCGGTGACCGATTCGGTTATTACATACCAACCTATCGGATACTTATTCTCGAAGTTGATTTTTCCGGTCTCATCCATAGAACCGGTAGCAAGATACTGTATTGTCTCACCTTTCGCATTGGAAGTGTAAAGGTCAAATTTCATACCGGCAACAATACTCCCAAGTCTTTCTGAAGGAAGCCCGCGTGCCCAGTCTCCGAAACGTTCTCCGTTAACCATTTTTATAATACTAAGAGTACCCTCCGAAGGAGTATAAGGAGTATAACTGGTTCCAATCCAAATTTGATCGAAACTCTGGATTTTGCCGTTGTCCTGCATCAATTGTGGAATCCAGTACTCACCGGGTGTGCTCAGGTCTGCGTATGCGTAATACTTAGAGCAGTGCCAGCGGATGTTCACTGTGGCTTCGCCGCTGAGCTCAAGGATGTTGTCATAGATTTCGATTTTTAAGAAATCCGTAAAACCCTTGTCAGCAACATTGCCTTTTTTGTCAAACACAAAGTACCCAACTTTTACGCCGTTTACCATGATGTTGACTTTTTCACCATTGCCGGAAATTTTATTCCAACCAGGGATGCTGGCACTGTTACCATTATATACGGCTTCCAATAGATCAGTTGCTACTTTGTCCTTATACACAGGAGCTTGATTCTTCAATAGAGGAAGCGGCTTTGAATCGCCAGGGAATCCTCCTATAGCCTGCACGTTTGCTATGGGCATTGCTGCAAAACAGCCAACAACAAGCGCAAGCACAAGTATTGTTGATACTAACATTTTTACAGTTCTTCTCATTTTCACCATATCTTTTTTAATGGATACTGTTCTTTTAGCAAGTGATGTTTTTTATTAGCCTGTATTCCAATAGAACAAAGCGCCTTCGGCGCAAATTAATTAACCGCTACCAACAATCATCATCAGCATTACCACCCCAATCATAATAAATCAGACCACCCTCACCATCAGACCTAGACACACCCAC
>Ga0123356_10006985_pt1 | contig 11332 bp, 11 predicted proteins | sample TergutEmb28metaG_2_FD_92546 | JGI IMG/M metagenome (GOLD analysis project Ga0123356, IMG submission 92546) | Embiratermes neotenicus P3 segment gut microbial communities from Petit-Saut dam, French Guiana - Emb289 P3 | ecosystem: Host-associated > Arthropoda: Insects > Digestive system > Gut ... | reverse complement strand
CTTTCGCCCCTGAGGGTGTGCTCCCGTCTGCCAGCCCTACCCTTGAAGAAGCCGAGCTATCTTCCGCGCCTAGGGGTGTGCTGCCGGCTATAGAGCAAGGTGAGCTAACTTTTGCGCCTAGAGGTGTGTTGCCGTTTGTAGAAGAGACCGAGCAAGCTATTGCGCCAGAGGGTGTGTTACCGTCAGCTGTGGAAGATTCTGTAACATCTTTTGCGCCAGAAGGTGTGTTGCCGTCTGCTGTTGAAGATTCCGTGACATCTTTAGCTCCAAGGAACGCTTTACCGTCTGCTGACACAACATTTGACTCAGGAGCTGTATCTGTTTTGTCAACTCGGGTAACTATTTCATACAGGAGTAATGGGCATACTGGTGGTTCAGTACCCACAGGCCACACACATAATACACCCGCTTCTGTGACTCTTAGACAACCTGGAAATATGGTTAGGTCCGGGCATGTTTTTGGTGGCTGGAGGGATTGGACAGGCAACGTCTACCCAGCAGGTTTTACTTGGACTGTTACAGGCAACGCAACTTATACATTTGATGCGGTATGGCTTCCTAACACTGTTACCATTTCATATAGGGGAAATGGTAACTCCAGCGGTACAGTGCCTGCAAGCCATACGCACAGTGTACCCGCTACTGTAACTCTGAGGCAGCCCGGAACTATGGCAAGGTCCGGGCATACTTTCGGCGGTTGGAGAGACTCACATGGCAACATCTATCCTGCTGGTTTTTCTTGGACTGTTACAAGTAGGGCGGCTTTTATTTTTGATGCGGTATGGATTCCTAATACAGTAACCATTTCATATAGAGGTAACGGGCACACTAGTGGTTCAGTGCCCACAAGCCATACACACAATATACCTGCTACTGTGACTCTAAGGCAACCTGGAAATATGGCAAGGTCCGGGCATGTTTTTGGTGGCTGGAGGGATTGGACAGGCACCGTCTATCCAGCTGGTTTTTCATGGACTGTTACAGGCAGTACGACTTTTATTTTTGATGCGGTATGGATTCCAAATACAGTAACTGTTTCATATGGAGGAAACGGGCACACCAGTGGAACAGTACCTACAAGCCACACACACTCTACACCCGCTACAGCAACACTAAGATCGCCCGGAACCATGGCTCGGACAGGGCATTCATTTGGTGGCTGGAGAGACTCAAATGGCAATGTGTTCCCTGCCGGATTTAGCTGGACTGTCACAGGTAGCGGAACAATAACTTTTGCTGCGGTATGGATTCGTGATACAGTAACAATTACGTACAGAGGTAACGGGCACACCAGTGGGACAGTACCTGCAAGCCACGCTCATAATACACCCGCTACGGCAACTCTGAGACAACCAGGAACCATGGCTCGGACAGGGCATTCATTTGGTGGCTGGAGAGACGCAAGTGGCAATGTGTACCCCGCCGGATTTAGCTGGACTGTCACAGGCAATGGAACAATAACTTTTGATGCGGTATGGGTTCGTGATATAGTAACAATTACATACAAAGGAAACGGGCACACCAGCGGTATAGTACCTGCAAGCCACACAATTATGACACCCGCTACGGCAACTCTGAGACAGCCAGGAACCATGGCTCGAACAGGACATTCATTTGGTGGCTGGAGAGACGCAAGTGGCAATGTGTACCCCGCCGGATTTAGCTGGACTGCCACAGGTAGCGGAACAATAACTTTTGATGCGGTATGGATTCGCGATACAGTAACAATTACGTACAGAGGTAACGGGCACACCAGTGGGACAGTACCTGCAAGCCACGCTCATAATACACCCGCTACGGCAACTCTGAGACAACCAGGAACCATGGCTCGAACAGGACATTCATTTGGTGGCTGGAGAGACGCAAGTGGCAATGTGTACCCCGCCGGATTTAGCTGGACTGTTACAGGTAACACAACTTTTATATTTGACGCGGTATGGATTCCTAATATAGTAACAATTACATATAGAGGAAATGGGCATACCAGCGGTGTAGTACCTGCAAGCCACACAATTCATACGCCTGCTACTGCAACTCTTAGGCAACCTGGAACTATGACAAGGTCCGGGCATATCTTTGGCGGCTGGAGAGACGAACGTGGCAACGTGTTCTCTGCTGGGCATTCTTGGACTCTAAATGGCTATGGGAATATAGTTTTTGATGCGGTATGGATTTCCAGTGCAATAACTGTCACATATAATGGAAACGGGCACACCAGCGGTGCAGTGCCAGCAAGCCACTCACATACTGCACCCACCACTGTAGTTTTGGCACAGCCTGGAACTATGACGAGAGTAGGGCATACATTCGCCGGTTGGAGAGCCTCAAATGGTCATGTCTACCATGCGGGATATAACTGGCTGCAGTCCATCGGAGGTACTTTTACTTTTGATGCAGTATGGGTAGCCACAACAACTTTTACTGTTAGCCCAAACACATGGAATCCGATACCAGAAGCATCAAACATCACCGTGAATGTCACAACAAACACAACATGGAGCACGCCAACGAGCGATGCAACATGGCTGACAATATCGAACATAGTACCAGCAAACCGGACAGGTAATGGCAATTTTAGAATCAACGCAAGTGCCAACACGACAGGTGCGCAGCGTATAGGAAGTGTATCAGTGACAGCTGGAGGTATCACCAGAAGCATAACGGTAGTACAGGGAAACAGCACCGCTATAAATCTCAATGCAAGAATATTCCATGATTCAACAGCGGTTCAGCACAATACACAAACAAGTATGCGCACCATATCTTATGATGCTGTGAATCTTTATAGAGAGTTATTAAATGTTAATATTAGCATTAACACCAATGTTTCTCTTAGATCTGAGTTAGATGCAGTTTTACAAGCAGGCTGTTCACATAATGTTGAATGTAATAATACAATATGTGGTCGAAACTGCAGAACGGATCATTGCAAAGCGGGTAGCAGAAAAATCGGGCTACTAGCACATGCTACTACGTATACAATTAATATAGTTGGTTATAGTATTTGCGCTGTAGATACGGTTCACTACTATCCACTAGAGGTTCACAGAGCAGTTGGCGGTTTAGGTCAACGTCCAGGCAGAAATACGATTGTTAGCAGTAATTATGCACCTGATACAGCAACATTACAATGGATCATACAGCATGAAATTGGGCATAATTTTGGAGCACGTGACGATTATGTTGGGAGACCTTGCACTCCGGGTCAGCTTTGCACAATGAGGCGTAGGACGGAAGTAGATGAGTTGTGTACCACCTGTTGGGCCGATATGCAGACGCATTTATTAACAAGATATACTTGAGTTTAACGTAACATAACGATTCTTATGATTGTGTGACAAATCAAGACGAAAATAATCAGAAATAGGAGGTAAATACTTTTATGAAAGCAAAGATATTAACTGCTTTATCTATCAACTTGGTTATGCTTATGTTATTGGGTGGATGTAGTCCGGACCACAGAGTAGGACATGAAATTTCTTTCAGTGCTCCCTCTCCATTTCAAATATTAATTAATGAAAGTGGAGTGGACTTGAAAAGTGAAATATTCAGTCAGCTCGATCGCGCCTACAGCAGTTTGGAAATGACGAACACAGGTGACATGAACGGGGAGCAAACTCATATTGATGAACGCGACTTAGTATACTTATATAATGAAGTTGCGTCTTTGAGCGAGTTCTACTTAGTCGATGTTGAAATTGATGGGTTTAAATTGAGCGAAGTTCAGATAGACAGATATGGCTTTACTTACATCTTTCGTTGCGTTGAGAATCCAAGAGAAGACAGGGTTTCAATAGACATACAAAGATTTGGAGGTTCTCTTGCTTCGGATGAGACTTGGCAAATCGTATCGGAGCAAGCCATAAATGACGTTCGAGGTCATATAATTGTTGATGGCATGATATATCAAGAGAGTATAAACAGTATTAAGGCTCGGATTGGTAATACTTATTTTATAGTAAGAGTACCAGACAGGCTAAACAACAGTGAGTTCTTGCGCGATTTGGCTCTGGAAGTGATTGCGACATCGGAGTTAGTATTTTTGCAATTAGATAACACGCGTGGAGAGCTCGCTGACATCCCGGATGAAACAGATATAGAGACTGATGAGTCTGAAGTTGCTAAGGATGATTCCAGTGAAACTGAGTATGACGTTGCCGAGGATGATTCCAGCGAAACTGTGTATGATGATACAGAAAACTAGTATACATTGGATGCTTTGAGAAAATTTCGAAATCGAGCAGGAGAGAGTCCAACTTAGCAAGTCGGACTTTCGTCCTCTAAATCGAATAGTCCGCAGGAGTTTCTCCCATAGTTTCTCGCAGAACCGTACGTGACCCTCTCGATTCATATGGTTATTTTTACCAACTCTATTGCACACGCATTAAAAAACGGCAAGCAGGGCAACCATGGCCACACAAGTGGCATGGTTGCTTTTTTTCGCGCTATATGCTCTCAAAAAACTCTTGTTGGGGAGCCTCCCCAAACCCGGCGACTTCGGGACATAATGTCCCGAAGCCCGGTGCGTTGCACCTTGTTGTTGCGTCATGTCGCTATCGCTCCATTTCCTTGTTTTCACGCCTGTCAGTGATGCCGAGCAGGTGGTCGATATTACTCTTAATTGCAACAGCTTCACGCATATCTTTCTGCGTAGTTCTGTATTGTGAGTAGAGTGCCTTTTTGTCTGCTGAGAGTTGTTTTGCTTCTGCTTTTAATGCATCCATTTTAGGTAATCTTTCGCCTTGTAAAAGCTCCTTCATAGCAGATTGTGCTGCTCGATAATCCCTTATATCGTCCTCATGTTCAGCAAGAAACTTACTGCTGTATTTCTTTGCTTTATATTCCTCAAACAAAGGGCGTGTTCTTGCGTATTCGACAATAACCGTTCTAAGTTCACTATTGCGTTTTTGCTTAGATTCAATCGTTTTTATTTCTCCCGCAAGAGAGTGGAAACGGTCAACGGTGGTTTCGGTTTTCGTTTCCAAATCCTCGTAGTCAAGCAGGTCATTTTCTTGCAGATACTGTAACGCTGCAGCCATCTGCTTTAGATTATAGATTTTCGCCCATTGCTGATAAGCTGCCCCCTTCCCTTCTCTCAGTTTTTCCTGTATATCGATGATAAGATTCACCTTCGGTGGAGACTTTTGACTCATTACATTGATTCTTCCGGATGGGAGTGTTGTGCGTCCTTCGATGATAGCAATGATATCATCATATCCGTATCCTTCGCCGAGTGTCGAAGCGCGTAATCTGGTAAACCTTTCCTGCCCATCAACTCGAAATGATATGGCATTACCACGTACATATTTATGTTCAAAACCTTTAGCTGCCATTGATGTAAGGAAGGATTCAAAGTCCTTTGGCTTTTCGGATAAAGAAACATCAATCGCATTTTTTAATCGTTCCTGATATGTCGGTGCTTTACTATAAGCAGATTCTACCCAATGACCATAATGTTTGAATTTCCCTTTGCTTTTCTGCTTTGGGTTTATGATAACGGATAGATTGTTCTCATAGCAAATCCTGTCGGATAATCTCCGTAAAGCCATTGCTGATCTCCAAAAATCACGATACTTTAAGGTACAATCTAATGTTGTAGAGTTATAATAGATATGGATGTGAGGATGGGGTCGATCAATGTGTGATACCACGAAGAACGCATGCCTACCTTTAGTCCACCGCATTCCCAAATCGTAGCCGACTTTGAGTGCAGACTCAGCATCGATTTCACCTTGCATAAATGATTGCCTGATTTGATAACATAAAATATTTTCTTCACGTTTTTGCTCACGCCCGGTAATCGATTTATACTTTGCTTTTGAAAGCAGAAACTCTGCGTGTGCGGTTTCGGGATCGCACATATATGCAGATATCAATTCACCGTCATTAGTTTTTTCTTTATCCTTCCCATAGTCAAAACGGTCTTTCAGTGACCGGATAATTCCCCCACTGCCGGTGTAGTGTCTGATTAACCTTGTAGTTGCCATGAGTCTTCCTCCTTTCCAAAAAGTTTAAGACGGCTGTTGCCAACCGCCTTGCAAAGTGTTCAGCTTTGGGACAAAATGTCCCGATGTCTATGACATGATAAATGCTTTCAGCGAGTAACTGAGTTCACCTAACTTTTCAATCAACCCTCCGACAAAAAGCGGAATGCCGACCGGCGAAAGAAAGAATGCAATTACAGTGAAAACGATTCCTCCTAATGATTGTCCGGTGGCAAATAATGCGAGTGCTATTAGCAAAGCAAGCCCTGATGCAATACCCGTTACTTTTTCTGCAACGCAGAATAGGAATGTCAGAATCGCCCATAATAGTGTCAGGATAACAATGAATGGTGCTGCGATTATCTTCAATATTACTCGCATTTTTCTTACCTCCTAGTGAAGTATTTATTCTATATAAGTATTATATCTTCGGGGATATAGGCACACAAGGATGCCGATTGATAGAACTTTGATGCTTCATGCTTTTTGATAAACAAAAAAAAGTGTTGACATTAAAGTACCTTTAAGGTTTATGATAACGAAAATCACGTATGTGCATATAATGAGCTTGTGGCTTTTTGGTCTGGAAAGGAGTTTGCCGTGCAGGATGCTTTATGTAGTGTTGAGCAAAATGTGGCTCATGATTCTGATCAAATGAAGGAACTAGCTGAAATCGAAATGCAGTTAATGGTTCTTTGTTTACGGGCAAGGGAGCTACACACTCTAAATTGCAAATCCGATAGAAGCGCCAACTACACTGACATCGCAGCTTTCATATCACTTATTAAAGAATATGGGTTATCAGTGGACGTACTTTTGGATAAAATCCAGAAAGAGATAACAAAGGATCGGTTTTTGAAACAGTAACATTTCGAGAAAGAAGGGTATTATGAAAAGGACATTTATTATTCTTATATTAGCAGCAAGTATGCTTGCGCTTACTGCATGCAACAGTAATGAGTATTTCGACGATAAGTTCATTCGCGATCTTGATGTTGAAAAAGAGTTGCAAGAGTTGGAAGAGTTCCATAATGCGCTCAGAGATATGGGGATTAACCTTCCTGAGTTTGGAGATATTACAATCTATGAACCAGAGGAAGAAGCACAGCCAAAAGAGGGATACGAACTTGCACCGATAGATATCATTTCTCTGACGAGTCCGGGACGCAACGCACTTACCGGAAATCATTATTATGCAGATGGCTATATATTAGAAGTCGGAGATTATGACAAAGGGTTGGAGCATGCAAGTTTTATGTTTCTCCATGATGAGAATGTGACTTTTGATATGGTGGCAATTATAGGACCAAATCTGATTGAAGAGCTTGTTGATTATATGTACGATGGCGAGTGCGTCCGATTTTACTTTGAATACATCGGATACTCAGAGAAGCTAAATAGACCGTGCGGGAAAATCGAATCATACGAGATCATTGATCCTTTCTAGGCAATATAAGTCCGGGTTTGAGTGCTTCCAATGCAATCATACATCAAGACGTTTGCACTATGGTGAAACATCTTGATACACGATTGCTTAACGGAGGACGGCACATTAAAACAGGTCTGACTCCTCCGATGAAATCGCAAGAGCCAGACCTGTATCAAAGTGCAGGGACAGGACGATGATCGATTATTATGGTGGCACTGCGCAGCAGTGCATCACTCCGCAAGCTTCGAAGTCATGCATTTCAGCGTGATAGAAAAGCATAACTCCGTACGCTTGCTCGATGCTGCGCGTTAAAATGCATCCATCCTGTCGCTTTTGGCGGCAGTCTGGATGCATATCAACTTGCCGCTTTCTTTTTTTGCTTTTTGTAAAAAAGATAGGGGAGCGATTATCGCTCCCCTACCCTTATAACTCCACTAATGTTGCCAGTTGATTTAGCAACTCTGAGAGTGGTTTCCAAAGTGCTGTATAGTCACTCTGTATGGTATTGATTTGTTGTTGGTTTATACTTCCATATGTATTTACCCTTGTTGCAATTTGATTGAGGTTGTTTGAGCATTTACGTTGTAATGATACAAGTTCCTGAACCGGTGATAAATCGACATTTAGATTATATCCGTTTAGTACCATTTTTCTTACATAAGCTCCTGTGTTGGATACTCCTGCCTCTGCCATGCGTTCCCGGATGGTTTCCATTTCCTCCGGCGTTACCAGAACATGGAGATGCACATTTCTTTTGCGGTTATTGCTCACCGTTCCTCACGCTCCTTGCTTCGCTTCCGCTGAGTCTGTTCTTTTACCTTGTCAAGCGGTCTGTTATCAGTCGGTTTTACTATGATCGGTTGAGTAATCGGGTGTGTGATTTCCTTCTTTATATTGTCTTCCATTTTAATGCTCCAATCTGTAGATTGTGGATATTTGATACCCAAAAACAGGGGTAGGGTATGATATCGTATTCCCTACCCAAGTTAGGGGTCTGCAAAGCCTGTAACCATGCGGTTTAATTTGGGGCAAATATCCACAGTTACCCCCTTTTTTTCCGCATAAACTCCTTGTTTCGTTTTCGCTGCACTTCGCTTGCACAAACGCTCGAACAGTACATCCGTTTGCTTCCTGCGGGGAACTCGCTTCCGCATATTATACAAGTCTTTGTTTCGCCACCGCCTAGGAGTGCGGTTTCCAGTTCAGGGTCAAGTGGTAATACCGCTTCACGGAAGTATCTGCAGTATGCTCCTGTCCAACACTTCATTAGCATGTAGCAAGCGTCATTGAGTTGCAGACAACCGTACTCTTGGCAATAGTTAGCGCATTCGGAAACCAGCTTTTTTATCTTCTGCTTTTCCTTGTAGGTCAGCTCACGTTCATAATCTCTCATTCTTGCGTACCCTCAGTTGCTTCGTCGTCTTCGTCCCATGGAGGATCTTCGTCATCTTCATTAGTGTAGTAGTGGTCGGGAGCTTCTGTGTAGTCTTCTTCCATGACTGTCTTTTGCTGCTTCGGTTTGTAGACTTTGAAGTAGAATCCGGCAATACCACATATCAGGACTACTGCTGCGATGAAGATGAACGTAGGCATATTGTTGTTGCTATTATCTTCTTTTTCGGGTTTAGGTGGTTGTTCCGGTTCATTTTCTATTTCTTTTATTGGTGTCAAATCCTCCGGTATTATAGGCTCGGGGACTTCGGGTATTTCTGCGAGTGCCATAAGATCATTTACTGTAACGGCATTTAGGAAATATACGTTTTCTGCAGTGCGTTGCCGGTCAATTACTAGGAAGAACACACTTCCGTCCTGTGCCATTATTGTGAAAAACTCCTTGCCGTCACTGTCTGTTGCATTGTCAACCACAGTACCTGTGCCTGCCGGTGTAAATGCGCTTGGCGGTTCGACCGGATAATCAGTTATCGGATCGTCCTGTCCATCTGTGGGTACTTCGTCCGGAATCATGTCATCCGGTAAGACAGGCAGTTCCTCTGTGGTTACTTCCACCTCCGTTGTTGGATTTTCTTCATCAGGCTCTGCTCGTACTGTCGTAGTAAAAATCGGTAACATCAAAAAAACGGCTATTGCCGCTATTAAACGTATGCTCTTTTTCATTCGGTGATATCCTCCTCTAGTATATCTGTTTTAGTCGCTGTGGGGAGCGGACTTCCTTTGATTGACTGTAATAGAGTAGCAAGCTCGTCAAGTGGTATACTCATGCCTCGAACGACATCCACGATCTCAGTGTTCTCTATTTCCGTCCTTTTCGCCTCAAGCTCTTTAAGCTTTCCTTGATACTCGGCGATTTTTGCTTTTACTTTTTTTATCTCAATCAGGATTTTATCTGTTTTCGTTATTGGCATTTTTGTTCTCCTTTATGGTAGTCTGCCAAAACCCAAAAAGTGATTTTGCCAGTAAGTAGTGTTTATTGATGTGTAACTGATAGGGTTTCCGCAATGTATCATCATGCCATCCCCGACATAGATACCCACATGAGTTGCTGCACTAGGGTTGGAGTGTTTGTAGGTCTTCCAGAAGAAGACTAGGTCGCCCGGTCTGGCGTTAGCCGGAGAAACACGAGTAGTTAGTCTGTATAGTCCATCTGCAGTCTGTCGTCCAACTGACCAAAATGTGTTGTTTATAACCCATGAGACATAGCCACTGCAGTCAAAAGATGTTGATGGGTTTGAGCCTCCCCAGACATAGGGATATCCGAGATACTTCTCCGCTTCTTTTATCATCGCTCTGAACACAGGGTCTTTAAGTGCTTCGGGCGGGATCGGGTATCTCTCAAACTCCCCCGGAACGGATGCATTCGGATAATCGTGTATTGAGAACAGGTCGGGTCTGTTGCCAAGCGTCGCAATGTATATTGCATATCTGCTTAATCTTTCCTCAGACATTATGTATACCGGCAAGCGTGACAGGATAAAGTTCTCAAGCTCAACTTTACATATTTTATAATCGTATTCTTCGTCAGTATCCGGATCGGTTCGTTTCTCAGTAGTAACTGTAATGGTTAGCTTGTATTGCATGTCAAAAAGCATAGCAAGCGTACCTTGAACTTCTCCAAGAGTCCAAGCCCCGTCATTCATTGCGCTCAGTATGGAGATAAGTGCATATGGGTCGTGCCATATCTCGTCAAGGTCGTAATGATACTCGTCATAGTCTGGGTTTAGTGTCTCAAAGTTGTCAAGCCGATACTGCAATGCTGCTTCCATTGCGGCATAAGATGCCTCTGCAGCAAGCATTTCGGAGTCTTCAGATGGATATGTGCTCATAATGATTGCACCGCCAAGGCTGTTCCCGACTTGTACAGCACTTGAGACACATGACGAAATGACAAGAGCTAGAACTATCAGTACTGCGATTACGAGTGCTGCTATAGGGTTTGTTTTGATGAATAGTGCGATATTCCTTATTGCTCGTGTTATTAAGAGGATGATCCTTTTTGTTGTTCTTTGGGTCGCTACTGCTGTCTTGGCAGCACTCTTTTTCGTTGCTTCACGTGCTTTTTTCTGGTACATCTTTTTTAGCTTTCGCTTATACATTAGTCGTGAAGCAGCATTGGTCTTCATTTCAGGATTGTCCTTCAACATGGTTTTGTACTGCTTATCAGCCTTGATTTGGATCTCACGCCTTTGCTGTGCTCGGGTACGTCGTGCAGAGCTTGCCCGAATACTCTTTTTTACCAGACGTGCGCAACCAATAGCGACGCTTTCACCGGCAAGCTCAGTCCTGTGGGCGGCTTTTATGCCGACATTTTCATGTTCCTGCTGATATATCTTATCGTGCATGTACATCCATGCCTGTATACGTGCTGCACCGGCTGCAGTTCTTGTCAATCCGCGCTTTTGCTGAGTACTTTTTACTGCACTCGCTGTCTTTGCTGTGTCCGGCTTATCCATTTTGAGCTTGG
>Ga0123356_10006984_pt1 | contig 11332 bp, 8 predicted proteins | sample TergutEmb28metaG_2_FD_92546 | JGI IMG/M metagenome (GOLD analysis project Ga0123356, IMG submission 92546) | Embiratermes neotenicus P3 segment gut microbial communities from Petit-Saut dam, French Guiana - Emb289 P3 | ecosystem: Host-associated > Arthropoda: Insects > Digestive system > Gut ... | reverse complement strand
TAGGGTCCGCTGATTTTTTGGGCGCGTTTTTTTTGTTTGTTGTATTTGCTTGTTATTTTGCGGAGGTAGTAGTTGGTGGTGCCGTGTTTTGTTTTGCGGGTTTCTATTGTGGTGCCTTTTTGTTGTTGTTTTTTGGCCCATTCAGGGAGGGTCATATTACCAATATTGGTAATATAGCACGTTACATAGATATTGATAGTTTTTCATATGTCGATAAAACGCAAATTAAGCGTGGATCATGAAAATAAGCCATTTAAATTGGGGGTTGCCAAAAAATGCTATCAATGTCATTGTATGTTGCTATATCAGACTGCGCAAAAACGCCAAAAATATTTTGTGAAATACTGTATGTAGCGGAGGTTTGTTTCTATAGTGCTGTATGTGGTGGTCTTAGTGAATTTCGTTAGTGTTGTTGCGCAGTCTGATATGTGTATTTAATGTTTTTGTGTGCTTTGGGGTTGTTTTTGGGTTTTAGACGTTTTTCTGTGAGTTATAAAATGTTAAAATAACATATTACCAAAAAAGTGCGGAGTTAGGGATTAAGTGCTCCAGATCAGACTCACCAAATTTTTCAATTGTAATATCCCAGTGGTGCAACGAGCCCTTAAATAATCAATTTTCTTGAAAGCTTCTTCATTGATGGCCAATGAAAAATGTATTATCGAAAGGGTCTATACAGAAATACGGGAACAGCTGCAAACAATTGCGTACCCACACTACCCCTAAGTCCCCACTACGCTTATTTCCTCCATTAACCATACAGCACTATGATAGCAACCACTTTTTAACAGTTTACCAATGGCACTATTGCCAGTTTTATCTGAGGAGGAGCAAAACATGATTGTTTTTGTCCATCAACCCGAATACATTCCCTGGCTGGGTTTTTTTGACAAACTAGCCAGATGTGATACCTTTGTGATCTACGATGACGCACAATACCAGCATGGCGGTTTCCATAACCGAAACCGCATACGCACCCCCCTGAGTTGGGAATGGCTCACAGTACCCATAAGCCATGGACACCCCCAAACTATAAAAGACGTCAAAATCTCAGGCACCCAGTGGAAAAACAAGCAACTAAGCCAGATCATAAGCAACTACCACCGAACCCCCTACTTCAAAGAGTACTTCCCCATAATACGAGATGCCATAACCTTTGATCACGAATTACTAATAGGCTTAAATCTTCACCTCATAAAAGCCATAACTGAGCTTCTGGACATAAAAGCCAAGATGATGCGCTCCTCAGAATTCCCCTACATAGGTACAGAAAAAAATGAAAAACTCGTGTCGATGTGCAAATTTCTGGGTGCTGACGTTTACCTTTCAGGGTCAGGCGGCAAAAACTATGTTGACGAAAACAGCTTCTCAACCGCTCACATTGAGTTGCAATGGCACAATTACCTACATCCCGTCTATAAACAAGTGTTTGAGGGTTTCCAACCTAATATGTCCATCATCGATTTACTCTTCAACGAGGGCCCAAAAGCTAAAGAAATACTGCTCACAGGAGGGGCAGTGAACAGTAACAACCCTGTGAACATCAAAACCATGGCGGCGGTAGCCACGCCGCTAATTGTCAACAAAATCGAAAGCTTGGGTTAGAGCTTCATTATTTGGGCGTGGGGGATGCCGTCGATAGTTAACACCGCCTCGGGGTGAACATAACCCTCTGCAATGGCTTTCTCAACACATACTCGACCCACCAAGTTCACGATGGTCGAGTTACCGATTAGGCCCACCGCTTCATCCACCGTGGTTTTACGGCCTTGATAGAATTCGGCTTTTATGTGGAAAACAATCTTGCCTTCCCGTAGCGTTCTACCTAGCAAATCGCAGTCACAAACGGCTAAGACAACGTTTTCTCCTACTTTTTTAATGTTGAGGTACACATCCAAGGTTCGTTACCTATAACTGTTTAATGGATGATTTCGCGCCGCAGGCATTACAGACTAAAAACGCAAGACGTTTTTCTTTAACAATTTTTGTATCCGGACGCTTACATACTGGACAAATAACATAGCCATCAAGGTAACGTTGCAGTAGTCGCTCAAAGCTGTCGGTGCGAAACTTGCCTTGAAATATGGCACGGGAGTCGTGAAATGTGGCAGCGGTGGCCATTTCGCGGGTTAAGAATTTTAGCAAATGTTGAGGGTCACGGTCAAGAGAATCGGATATCTCTTTAAAATTAGAAATTATGGTGCGCATTCCTACGGTTTGAATCATTATGCGGGGGAGCTCTAAGCGTTCTTTTTTGGCTTGAACCTCAGGCATCTGATCGCAGGCACGTTTTAGTAGCTCATCGTAGTTGAAGGTCATGTTTTGCACTTCACCCAATCAAGGTCACCGCACATATTTAAAATTATAACAAGCACGGCAGCATTACGATGGGTTTTGGATAGATTCTTAGTAACTCATATAAATTCGAAGTGCACTTCGGTAGGTATTATCATCAGAAGGCTAGCTCTTGACCGAGAAACAAAATCCAAGCCAAATCACAAATATCAACCTCCAAATCGATAAACTCAAAGAGCAAATCCGCGATGCAAATGCTCAAATAAAGAAAAACATCGAAAAAAGAGATCGGCTCCACGAGAAAGTGAGAAAAACCCGCGACGAAGTTAACCAATTAAAAATTGAAAGGGATGTTCTAAATAAGAGGGTAAAAGAACTAAAGCAGCAAAGGGATGCAATCAGGGTTAATGTAGCCCCGATTATGGCTGACGTGAAAGCCATTAAAGAAAAGATTGATACGCTAAAAAAGACCCTGCCCAGGGTTAGCCACCGTGAACTTAAAAAAGAACTCGATGCCATTGAATGGAAAATCTCCACCACCTCTTTAGATCTGCAAGAGGAGAAACGGCTCATAGGCAACGTAAAGGAACTTGAGACTCAACTTATTGGATACAAAAAAATCGATGTACAACGCAAAAAACTAAAAGAACTCTATGAGCACAAAAAAACCTTCGACGCACAAGCAGACGTTTACCATAAAGAATTAACGGAAGTAGCTAAAAAAAGTCAAGACCTCCACGCCATCATGATAGAAAAACTTGCCTGCATGAAAAAAGACCGCACCGAGGCGGATGCACTCCATCAATCGTTTATCAAAGCAAAAGAACAAAACAGTGCAACCTATGAACAAATCCGTGTGTTAATCGCTCAATCTACAGGCATAAAAATCGGCATACGCGAGCAGTACCAAACCCGGCGTAAAGAAGACGCAGCCAGACGCAAAGACCAAGAAGAAAAACGTAAACAAGAACAAGCCGAACGCGCCATAAAAGAAGCCGCAATAAAAGAAAAAATCGGTTCGCAAGCCAGAGAAAAACTAAGCAGAGGGGAAAAAATCAGCTGGGATGAGTACGCTATGATGCTTGGCGATGAAGGAGACGACGAGACTGAAACGCAAGCTTAAAGTTAAGTCATTGCATTAGTACGATAGCGATTTCGATGGCTAAGCAGGAAGCGCACCCACAGAAACAAAAGCGTATCCTTATTTTATGTGTTGATAGAGACGGCGATCTAGAAACCAAAGCAGCCATCAAAACGCCGCTTCTGGGCAGAACCGACAACCTCAACGGTGCCGTCACGTTGGCGCTAAAAGACCCCGAGGAACCTGACGCGAACGCCATGTTTGAAGCTGTACGACTCTACGACCAGCTACAGGGTATGAAAACACCCAACGAGGTATTCGAAGTCGCAACCGTGTCAGGAACCGACTTGGGCAGTGTAAGTGCAGACCGTAAACTCACCGCCGAATTAAGCAGTCTTGAAGCAACCTTTGGCGCTACCGAAGTGATTCTGGTCAGCGACGGTTACTCTGACGAAGCCATTTTGCCGCTGGTACAATCCCGTATTGCTGTGACTTCAGTACGTCGCATAGTTATAAAGCACAGTGAATCCATTGAGGAAACAGCAGCTGTATTTACCAAATATCTTCGCTTATTAGTCGATAATCCCCGTTACGCCCGCATAGCACTGGGATTACCGGGCCTATTGATGGTTGTATTCGGCTTGTTATGGGGCATCAGCTTTTTCGTTCCAGGCGCGATAGACTGGTATGGCATTGCCATCATCATCATCATCGGAGGATATTTACTGTTCAAGGGCTTTGGTGTTGATCGCACGACAAAGAACTTTTACAAATGGGCAAAGGAATATGACCCTCCTGCGTTACCTATTCAGATTTCGAACTATACAATCATTGCTGGTATACTCTGTATTGCGGTGAGCGCCTATTTAGGTGGGGCAAATGTCTATCGAAATGTAGCTTTCACCCCTGACGCAAGCATGTGGTTAGGCCTTGTTCCGCGGATAGTTAACTATTTCATCAAGGGCATCATGGACCTGCTTGTGGTGGGAATGTGTATTGTTCTTTTGGGCAGAAGTGTACGTTTGTATATCGAGCGCGATTCGCGTCTGTTACGTAACGTTGCTTTAATCGTGACGGTGGCGTGGTCAAGATGGATTCTAGAGAGTACCGCTAACTTTATCTACAATATTTGGGATTCCGCTTACCAGGGAGCTGTCGTTGGCCTTGCAAACCCGTTCTTTGAGAGATTTATCGCCACCATAGTCACAGGTATACTTATCGGCATCGCATCGATTCTGATTATCCACATAATCAACCGTTCTTCCAGAGACTTCTTCAAGAATACGAAAGAAAACAAACCCGAGGAAGTTGAACAGCCTACCCCACTACATAGTGACGTACCACAAGAGACATCGTGTAAAAAAGCAGATGGTTAAGCAGCATTGCCTGACCAACCCAAGCATAAACGTCTGCAAGAAATATGGCAGATATCCGCTTACATGCTCGCTGAAGGAGATGAAGGGGTGCGGTTTACCTTGCAGACAGCAAAAACAAACCACGTCTTTTTCAAGACACCACTCTTGATAGCACAGTATTTATTGACAATATATGTACAGTTTTGAGTAAGCTTTAATTGAACCATAAAGATAACCTAAGCAGACATTGTGAACATGCGAGGACCCTCCGTTGCTTGAGAGAATGCTTACTTTTATAGGCGCATATCGGCTCTACGAGAAGTGGTTGTGGGAGCAGGTAAAAAACGGTGTAAAACCCGAACACATAGCGATAATCTTGGATGGCAACAGACGCTGGGCGAACCACCAAGGAGAGACACATCCATTTCTGGTTAAGGACCGATGGGGACACAGCGGCGGTGCAGATACAGTTGAACAATTACTGGACTGGTGCCACATACTCAATGTAAAATACGTAACGCTCTACACATTTTCGACGGAGAATTTTTCACGGCACTCTGATGAGGTTTCTGAAATTATGAAAATAGCAGAGGAGCGGTTCCGTAAACTCTTAAAAGATGAACGCATCCATCGTGACAAAATCCACGTCAAAGTCATCGGCAGAGTGAATCTACTTCCACAAAACTTGCAAGACATTATCGCTGAGCTAGAGAACATGACCGCAAACTATGACTGCTACTTTTGGAACTTTGCATTTGCCTATGGCGGGCGAGCCGAAATTGTTGATGCATCCAAAACCATCGCTAGAAAAGTTCAAAACCACGAATTAGAAATCGACGACATCACCGAAAGCACATTCGAAAAATACCTCTACACAAGCCATATGAACAAACAGGACCCAGACATGATTATCCGCACATCTGGCGAGGAACGGCTCAGTGGCTTCCTGCTTTGGCAAGCAGCCTACAGCGAACTACTGTTTCTAGATGTCTATTGGCCTGACTTCCGCTTAATCGACTTGCTAAGAGCAATTAGGGTTTTCCAGCACCGCAAAAGAAGATTCGGCGAATAACACACGGCAACTACAGCTAAGACACCATCGGGTCCGTTGCCAAACAATACCCTCACTACAACGATGGCGACTATTCACTAGACTAACAGATCTAAACCGAGCAAACCCCATTTTATAAGATCCCAGAGTTGACAGCGCAAGTGATCTAAAAATCTAGTGCTTAAGTGGGCTTGTTCTCCATGAGTCGAGTGGATTATGACGTGAAAACTGAAAGAGAATAATTGCAAACTACTGTTTCAAAACTCAGAGATATAGGTCTACTTCGCCCGATAGAAGTACAACTTACTGGACGGTTCAAACTAAACTAGAGGAAGTTATCAAATTTACAATACCCCTGTCAACCTCTTGAAAGCATCCCCCTGTTTCTCATGAGCAACATCTGAAGAAGCACTACCGTAGAGTTTAAGCAGAACCGCAACCAACCCAGTCCACCCTGTCTGGTGACTTGCACCCAATCCTGCCCCGTTGTCACCATGAAAATATTCATAGAAGAGAATATTATCTTTCCAATCGGGATTAGTTTGAAATTTTTCGGTTCCACCATACACGGGGCGTCTACCATTATGTCCTTTGAGAAAAATTCGCGTTAGACGATTGGCAAGTTCTTTGCTTACTTCAAAAAGGGTCATCATTTTTCCTGAACCGGTGGGACATTCAATTTTGAAGTCATTACCATAGTATGCATAGAGGTTGAGTAGGGCACGTAAGATGAGGATGTTTGTTGGAAACCATACGGGGCCACGCCAATTTATGTTGCCGTCAAAAATGCCTGTTGCCTCCGCAGGTTCATAGTTGATGCTTACTGTTTTGCCATCCATGTGGATCTGGCAGGGGTGCTTATCATGGATTTTGGATAGGGAACGTATGCCGTATGGACTTAAGAATTCGTTTTCATCGAGCATCCTGTAGAGGATACGTCGTAGTCTATCATCGGTCAGCAGGCATAGCATAAAGTTACCGTTGGCTCCAGGTACGTTTGGGTGGGGAATGTTTTTGATCAGTTCAGGGTGGTGCTCAATAAACTTTGACATGAGGTCTATAGAGTGCGGTGTTTTATCCATGCGGTCGGAGATAAACACGGTGTTGGCGCAAAGAGAAATCAAGCCGGTCATCGAACGTACCTTTAGTCTCGTGGAGTGCCCATCAGGAAGGTGTAGTATATCATAGTAGAATCCGTCTTGTTCATCCCATGGACCGATTTTTTGAGTTTCGCTGTCGTTATTTAGGGTATGGGCTGTCCAGAGGAAGTATTCGAAGAATTTGATGGCTTGGTCTTCGTATGCTGGGTTGCTGTGGGCGAGAATGGAGGCTATGGTAAACATGTTTTGGTAGAACATCGCTATCCATGCTGTGCTGTCAGCTGGGTCGAGAGTTACTCCGGGGGTAAATTGCGCATTGCTGTCAAGGGCGCGGGTTTTGTTTAGGCCCAGAAAGTTGCCGTGCCGCATGTTGTTTGCGGTATTGGTTTTTTGGTTTATCCACCAAGTAAAGTTTTTTAGTAGTTTCTGGAAGGCGTTTTCTAGAAACGTCGTGTCCGCTTTGCCATGCATGGCTTCTTCGAGGTTGTGGTTGAATGTTATTGCCCATGTATGGATTGGAGGATTGATGTTGTTGAGGTTCTGCTCATCTGTTTGGCTTTGGTCGCTTGGGTTGAGGTAGCGTTCGGTTAGCATGAGATTTAGTTGTTCTTTGGCGTAATCGGGGTCAACCATCGAGAGTGCGACGGCGTGGAATGCTAGAGGTCCAGCTGCGTACTGAGGGTACTCCCATTTGTCAGGCATGGAGATGATGTCACTGTTTACCATGTGGAACCAGCTAGTGTCAGGTATAGATCGATTTGATTGGGGCACATGATCGCCAGGGTGTATGCGGAAGCATTTTGCAAGGTCATAAGCATAGTATTGTTTGTTCCAGAGCATACCTGAGAGGGCTTGGCGTAGGACGTTTTGTTCGTCTTTGTTTAGTGTTTTAGGGCTAAGGGAGGCGTAGAATTCGTCGGCTTCGTTTTGCCGTTTATTAAAGGCTGCGTCGTATTCGACGCCAAATATTGTGGGGAGTTCTTCGGGTTTTTTGTGGGTTAAGCGTAGTTTCACTGTTTGGGATTGTTTGGCGGCTATGGTGAGTGGGTAGTGAGCGCTGGTTTTTGTTCCCACTGGTGTGGAGTTTACTGTGGCGGGATCTTTGTTTATGATGTAGTTGTTGATGCCGTCTTTGAGGTAGGCAGTTGGGTTAGTACCTCCGGAGAGGTACTGGTTGTTGGTTTCGTTTTCTGTGAAGAGCAGCTGGGGGGCCCCATCGCAGTAGAGGTAGCATTTACCTATCACTTGGTGTTTTGCTTCAACAGCTGCCACGTTTGGCATCGCTTCGACTTTTTTGAGGGTTGGGCGTTCAGTTGGGGTTTTGTGGCCACCCCAGCTGTTTCGGAACCAAAGCGTTGGCAGTATGCTTAGTGGCGCGGGTTGGTTGCTACGGTTGAAGGCGGTTATTTGGATTAGGAGATCCTCGGGGGATTTTTTTGCATACTCCACATAGACGTCAAAGTATTGATCGTCTTTGAATGTGTCTGTATCTAGGAGTTCGTATTCGAATTCGTTTTTGTTCCGTTTTTTGTTTTGGTTAATCAAGTCTGCGTAGGGGTAGACTTGTTGGGGGTATTTGTAGAGGTATTTCATGTAACTATGGGTGGGGGTGTTGTCGAGGTAGAAGTAGTATTCTTTGACGTCTTTTCCGTGGTTGCCCTCGCTATTGGTTAAGCCAAAGAGGCGTTCCTTGAGAATGGGGTCGTGTCCATTCCAGAGTGCTACTGCAAAGCAGAGGGTTTGTTTGTCGTCTGATATTCCTGCTATGCCGTCTTCACCCCATGTGTATGCCCATGAACGCGTCTGGTCGTGGGTAAGGCCGTTTTGAGTATTACAGCCACTATGAGAGTCTTCGCGTATTATGTCCCATTGCCTCTCGCTGAGATAGGGCCCCCACTTACGCCAGGGAACATGCTGCTCTTTGGCCTCAGCTAGTCGGTCTACTTCAGCGCACATTTATCCACCAGAAATTGAATCCATTTTAATTTGATTGAGTTCACTGAGCTAATATGATTATGTGACTTCAACACAACCACAACAAAGCAAGCACAAATAATATAGCTTAACATACAACACAATAACCTATGCAACGATCCTATTCACGTCTGCTAGGAGTAGTCGGCAAACCAAACACAGGTAAGTCCACGTTTTTTAGTGCTGCTACCCTAGCCACGACAGAAATCGCCAACTACCCGTTCACAACCATCAAACCCAACCGAGGCGTTGGCTATGTCCGGACCCCGTGTGTCCATCTCGATTTTAAAGTGCAAGACAACCCACGCAATAGCATCTGCACAGACGGTACCCGCCTTGCACCCGTGGAGCTCATAGACATAGCAGGCATTGTCCCTGGTGCATGGGAAGGGCGGGGATTGGGCAACCAGTTTCTCGACGAAATCCGCCGTGCAGACGCACTCATCCACATCGTCGATGCCTCAGGTGGAACTGATAGTGAAGGCAAAAGCTGCAAACCTGGTGAACATGATCCCCTCGAAGACGTGCAATTCCTAGAGAAGGAAATTACACTCTGGATGATTAACATTTTAAAGAAGGATTGGTCTAAAATCGCTCGCACAGCGGAAGCCGACAAAAAAGGCATCGCACACCACCTTGAAGATCGCTTAACAGGGCTTAGCATCAAAAAGCAGTATGTCAACGAGGCAGTACGCAAAGCGGGACTTAACCTCGATAAGCCAGCCACATGGAGCGACGATGACTTTTATCGCTTTGTCGACATTCTCAGAAAAATTTCGAAACCTATGCTTATCGTTGCTAATAAAACTGATCTGCCGACGGCTCAGGCAAACGTGGAGCGGATGAAAAAACTAGATTACCACGTGATTTCTGCCAGTGCTGAGGCAGAATTGGCGCTACGACGTGCCGCTGAGAAGGGCTTAATCGACTACACCCCGGGGGACAGTACATTCAAAATTCTGCATCCAGAAAAACTCAGCGCTGGGCAGGTTCAAGCCTTAGAGCGTATTCGAGAAAAAATTCTCCAGTCCAACGACTCTACGGGTGTGCAGGACGCCCTAAACATTGCCTATTTTAAACTGCTTGATATGATAGCGGTTTACCCAGTTGAAGATGTCGAGCACCTATCTGACCACAACGGGCGTGTCCTGCCAGATGTTTATCTGATTCCAAAGGGCACCACTGCCCATCTCTTTGCATACATCATCCACACGGAGTTGGGTGAGAGCTTCCTCTATGCGATAAATGCTAGAGACAAGCGAAGAATCGGTGAAGATGCTATCCTAAAGGACCGCGATGTCATCAGCATAGTTAGCGCCCAGAAACGCACATAACCTGCGAGACTTGGTTATCATGTGTCACTTTCTTTTGTTCTTATCACGGAGACAGCTTCAGATAGAGGTCACCGGATGTTTTGATTTCACCAAATTTTTCAGCTACAATATAGAAGGTCACTTTTGTCGTAAGGTTAAATAGTTTTTCTATACATGTAGAAGGATAGGAGGAGAGTCAACTTACAAACTAATGAGGGCTCAACCCAACCCGTCACAGATGCAACCGTTGAAGATAAGGGTAAAGCGCAAAAAGAACTGGTTGAGACGTTGCGTGTTGAGTGGAAACAACTCTGGAGTCAACATTTAAACGATAAGGTTCGTGCCGAAGACATCGCCTCAGGAACATACACCACCCTAAAGGTTGAACAAGGCACTATCATTAAAGCGTCACGTGATTATAAACCATTGAACTTTAAAGAAATCTTGGAACAACAAAACGTTGAAAACCCAGAAAGCTACATACCGCCCAATGTACATGTTGGCGGCTGGACAAAGTTTGTTAAAACCGAAATCACCCACAATCGTCAAAAACATAAACGTGCAAACGCATACCAACAAGAGAAAAAAGCAACTCAGCAACCCAAAAAGGGTGGACGCGGCTGGCTACACATAACCTGAGTACAATACTTGCGGCCTTATCTGTTATCGAATATGGCCATATACCGGCTTTACAACAACTATAGTTCAGACTGCGCAAAAACGCCAAAAATATTTTGTGAAATACTGTATGTAGTGGAGGTTTGTTTCTATAGTGCTGTATGTGGTGGTCTTAGTGAATTTCGTTAGTGTTGTTGCGCAGTCTGAGTTGCGGATGAACTATCGTTTGACCAGGTGACCATCTTTGTAAAGTCACGAAAATGATCTGGGCGTGATTCAGTAGTTTTACAGCTTTCAACACCCTGTTTATGGCAATTTCAAATTCTTCCACGATGCGTATCCGAGCAGGTCATTAACTCTGCATACCAGGTGCCACGTTTTCATATTCACTAGTTTGCACTACTGTATTAAATTCCTGTTTGGTATGTATTTAGTTCGTTTGATTTGAGGGGCTTAAGGTTAAGGTTTGTGGGTTGAAAATGTAGGTGCAATCCTGTTTGGTGAACAATTTTTACGTGAAAATTTAAACTTCAGCGGAAAATGAG
>Ga0123356_10006983_pt1 | contig 11333 bp, 5 predicted proteins | sample TergutEmb28metaG_2_FD_92546 | JGI IMG/M metagenome (GOLD analysis project Ga0123356, IMG submission 92546) | Embiratermes neotenicus P3 segment gut microbial communities from Petit-Saut dam, French Guiana - Emb289 P3 | ecosystem: Host-associated > Arthropoda: Insects > Digestive system > Gut ... | reverse complement strand
TGTGGTGATTACTTATTATGCTGATAAGTCTTTCGATTTCGTTGTAAAAAATCCGCCGGTAGCGATTCAATTATTGGAAGCTACTAAAATGAAAGGAGGATCGGCACAGCCAAACCGTAAAAAAGTGGCGCAAGTAAACTGGGATACGGTGAAAACTATTGCCGAGGACAAGATGGTCGATCTGAACTGTTTCACGATTGAGTCTGCCATGAAGATGGTAGCGGGAACAGCCAGAAGTATGGGTATAACAGTAACTGGGACTTTCCCGGAAATTAACCAATAAATGTCAATCAAGATGGGAAAATTAACTAAAAATCAAAAATTGGCTTTAGGTAAGATTGAAAGCGGGAAAATCTATACATTACGGGAAGCAACTGTTTTGGTCAAAGAAATATCATTGACCAAATTTGACGCTTCCGTAGATATTGATGTCCGTTTAGGTGTTGACCCCCGTAAAGCCAATCAAATGGTAAGAGGTGTAGTATCATTACCTCATGGAACCGGAAAACAAATAAGGGTTCTCGCGTTATGTACTCCTGATAAAGAAGCCGAAGCTAAAGAGGCGGGGGCTGATTTTGTAGGATTGGATGAATACATCGATCAGATCAAAGGCGGATGGACCGATGTTGATATTATCATCACAATGCCTGCTATCATGGGGAAAATAGGAGCTTTAGGACGAATATTAGGCCCTCGTGGCCTGATGCCGAATCCCAAAAGCGGAACTGTTACGAATGAAATAGGTCAGGCCGTCAGAGAAGTAAAACAAGGAAAGATCGACTTTAAAGTTGATAAAACAGGAATTATGCATACTTCTGTCGGTAAAGTATCTTTTAGTCCGGAGCAAATTTTTGACAATGCGAAAGAATTTATTACGACGCTTGTGAAATTAAAACCTGCAGTGGCGAAAGGAACCTATTTGAAGAGCATTTATCTTTCAAGTACAATGAGTCCGGGTATTAAAGTAGACCCGAAATCAGTGGAAGGTTAATCACTTAATACAAAAGAACGATGAAAAAAGAAGATAAAAGCTTAATTATTGAACAACTATCAGAAACATTAAAGTCATACGATCATTTTTATTTAACGAATATCGAGGCTTTGAATGCCGCCAAAACAAGTTCGTTGAGAAGAGCTTGCTCAAAGAAAAACATCAAACTTGTTGTTGTTAAAAATACGTTGTTAAAAAAAGCATTGGAAAACGTAAAAACGGATTTTTCCGCGTTGTATAGTTCGCTTACGGGTAATACGGCGATTATGTTTTCGGTTGTGGCAAATGCTCCGGCACGTTTGATCAAAGATTTTACGAAAGATGTCCGTAGAGGAGAGGTGGGAAAGCCTCAACTTAAAGCTGCTTATGTACAGGAAAGTTTTTACATTGGCGCGGAATATTTAGATGCTTTGGTCAATCTGAAGAGCAGAGAAGAAATGATTGCCGATGTGGTAGCCTTGTTGCAATCACCTGTGAAGAATGTGATGTCAGCACTGCAATCATCCGGCGGTCAGGCAATTCATGGTATATTAAAAACTCTTGAGGAGAGGTAATTTTTTAAATTAATAGAATAATAATCATTAAAAATCATACAAAAATGGCAGATTTGAAAGCTTTTGCAGAACAATTAGTAAATCTTACCGTAAAAGAGGTAAGTGAATTGATAACAATTTTGAAAGATGAATATGGCATTGAGCCTGCTGCAGCAGCAGTCGCTGTTGCCGCTGGTCCGGTTGCAGCAGTAGTTGTTGAAGAAGAAAAAACATCTTTCGACGTGGTATTGAAATCTCCAGGCGCCAGTAAGTTAGCAGTAGTTAAATTAGTAAAAGAGTTGACAGGGCTTGGCTTAAAAGAAGCAAAAGATTTGGTTGATAGCGCTCCCAGTAATATTAAAGAAGGAGTAACAAAAGCTGAGGCTGATGGCTTGAAGAAAAGTTTAGAAGAAGCTGGAGCAGAAGTTGAGCTTAAATAGTTTCTATAACCTGGTAATCAGGTGATTTTGGTTAAGAGTCTTCACATAGGAAGATTCTTAACCTTTTCGTGTCTACTATCCTTAATAAGTTCAAACTAATCCCAAACCAAATGTCTTCAACAACTGAAACTCAAAGAATTAATTTTGCTTCGACAAAAAATTTTCTTCCCTACCCGGATTTTCTCGAAGTACAATTGAAGTCATTTCAAGACTTTCTCCAGTTAGATACGCCACCCGAAAAAAGGAAAAAAGAAGGCTTGTATAAAGTATTTGCTGAAAATTTTCCAATTACAGATACGCGAAACAATTTTGTACTGGAGTTTTTAGATTACTACATTGATCCACCCCGTTATACGATTGACGAATGTATTGCCCGTGGTCTGACGTATAGCGTACCCTTAAAAGCAAAATTAAAATTATATTGCACAGACCCTGAACACGAAGATTTTGCTACGGTAATTCAGGACGTCTACCTGGGGCCGATTCCGTATATGACGGAAAAAGGAACATTTGTTATCAATGGAGCCGAACGCGTGGTGGTGTCCCAGTTACATCGTTCGCCGGGTGTATTTTTCGGGCAAAGCATCCATGCCAATGGCACCAAACTTTATTCTGCGCGTATTATCCCGTTTAAAGGTTCATGGATTGAATTTGCTACGGATATCAACAATATAATGTACGCGTATATTGATCGAAAGAAAAAACTGCCGGTCACCACGCTGCTTCGTGCTATCGGTTTTGAAAGCGACAAGAATATCCTTGAAATCTTTAACCTTGCCGAAGAAGTTAAAGTCACGAAAGCTAATTTAAAAAAATATATTGACCGCAGATTGGCGGCCCGTGTATTGAGAACATGGATGGAAGATTTCGTCGATGAAGACACCGGCGAAGTGGTATCCATTGAAAGAAACGATGTAGTGGTTGATCGGGAGTCCGTGCTGGATGAAAATAATATTGATTCCATTATAGATTCGGGCACACAATATATTCTGCTGCATCGGGAAGACCAGAATTTGTCCGATTATGCGATCATTTATAACACCTTACAGAAAGATCCGAGTAACTCGGAAAAAGAAGCCGTACTCTATATCTACCGTCAGTTGAGAAATGCCGAGCCTGCCGACGAAATGAGTGCACGTGAGGTGATTACCAACTTATTCTTTTCAGAAAAAAGATATGACCTGGGCGATGTCGGGCGTTTCCGTATCAACAGGAAATTAAACCTGAAAATAAGTGAAGAGGTAAAAGTCTTAACAAAAGAAGATATTATTGAGATTATCAAGTATCTGATAGAGTTGATTAACTCAAAGTCGGAAGTGGACGATATTGATCATTTGAGCAATCGCCGCGTCCGGACAGTAGGCCAACAATTATACAATCAGTTCGGACTAGGATTAGCGCGGATGGCGCGTACGGTTCGCGAACGAATGAACGTGCGTGACAACGAAGTATTTACTCCGATTGATCTGATTAATGCAAAAACAATTTCATCGGTAGTCAATTCGTTTTTCGGCACCAATGCCTTGTCCCAGTTTATGGATCAGACCAATCCGTTGGCCGAACTCACCCACAAACGTCGTTTATCGGCATTAGGCCCCGGTGGCTTGTCGCGCGAACGTGCAGGATTCGAGGTGCGTGACGTTCATTATACCCATTATGGACGCCTTTGTCCGATTGAAACGCCTGAAGGCCCGAACATCGGTTTGATTTCCTCCCTTTGTGTGTATGCAAAAATTAATGATCTGGGATTTATTTCAACGCCATACCGGAAAGTTGAAAACGGACAGGTCAATTTTTCCACAGAAGCGTTGGAATATTATACGGCTGAAGAAGAAGAAGAAAAGATTGTTGCACAAGGGAATGCGCCATTAGATGACAAAGGATGTTTCATCCAGGATAAAGTGAAATCGAGATACGAAGCAGATTTCCCTGTAGTGGAGCCGAATGAAGTGCATCTGATGGACGTTTCGCCCACCCAGATCGCATCGATCGCCGCTTCCTTGATTCCTTTCCTGGAACATGATGATGCCAACCGGGCTTTGATGGGGTCGAACATGATGCGCCAGGCTGTTCCCTTGATTCGTACGGAATCTCCCATCGTTGGCACAGGTATCGAATCGCAGGTTGCGCGCGATTCCCGCACACAGATTATTGCCGAAGGAGATGGAGAAATCATTTATGTGGATTCGACAAATATCAAAATCAAATACGACCGGACGGAAGATGAAGAATTTGTGAGCTTTGAAGACTCCGTGAAAACGCATATCATTCCGAAATGGCGTAAGACGAACCAAAGTACGACGGTCGATTTACAACCAACCTGCCGGAAAGGTCAACGTGTAAAAGCCGGCGATATCTTAACAGAAGGCTATTCGATTCATAACGGTGAATTATCGTTGGGACGAAATGTGATGGTTGCTTATATGCCCTGGAAAGGATATAATTATGAAGATGCAATTGTACTGAATGAAAAATTGGTTCGGGATGACCTTTTCACATCGGTACATGTTGACGAATATATTCTCGAAGTCCGTGAAACGAAGCGTGGTATGGAAGAATTAACGTCCGACATCCCGAATGTGAGTGAAGATGCCATTAAAAACCTTGACGAACGTGGAATTATCCGGATAGGTGCACATGTAGAGCCGGGCGATATTTTAATCGGCAAGATAACACCGAAAGGAGAATCAGATCCTTCGCCCGAAGAAAAATTATTGCGTGCCATTTTCGGTGATAAAGCCGGTGATGTAAAAGATGCTTCCCTGAAGGCTACTCCTTCGTTACGTGGAGTAGTTGTCGATACCAGTCTGTTTTGTAAGAACATTAAGAAGCGTACTTCCAGACTGACCGATAAAGCCTCTTTACCTAAATTGGATGAAGAGTATGAAAAGAAAACAGGCAAACTGAAGAATTTGTTGATCGATAAACTTTTGATTTTGACAAACGGAAAAGTGTCACAGGGAGTCAAAGATTATCTGAACACGGATATGATTGTCAAAGGCGCCAAATTCACACGTAAAGTCCTGGAGGATTTGGATTATAATTCCGTACAGTTCGGCAAATGGACAATCGATGCGCAAAAAAATGAACAGATCAAATTATTGATCGTAAATTATTTGAAAAAATACAAGGAATTGGATGCCGAACTGCGGCGGAAGAAATTTGATATAACCATAGGCGATGAATTGCCGACAGGTATTGTTCAAATTGCCAAAGTATATATTGCCAAGAAACGGAAGATACAGGTAGGGGATAAGATGGCCGGCCGTCATGGAAACAAAGGGATTGTGTCGAAAATCGTTCGTGAGGAAGATATGCCGTTCCTTGAAGACGGTACTCCGGTCGATATTTGCCTGAATCCGTTAGGCGTACCTTCCCGTATGAACTTAGGACAAATATTTGAAGCTGTATTAGGTTGGGCAGGAAGAACGTTAGAGGTAAAATTTGCAACTCCGATTTTTGACGGGGCTTCTATTGATGATTTGAATCAATGGACAGATAAAGCCGGTCTGCCGAGATATGGGAAAACCTATTTATACGACGGTGGGACGGGAGAGCGATTCGACCAACCTGCTACAGTGGGAGTTACATACTTCCTGAAGCTCGGCCACATGGTCGATGACAAAATGCACGCCCGTTCGATTGGGCCATATTCGTTGATTACGCAGCAACCGTTAGGTGGTAAAGCACAGTTTGGAGGTCAACGTTTTGGTGAGATGGAAGTATGGGCTTTGGAAGCATTTGGCGCCGCTCATATTTTGCAGGAAATCTTAACGATCAAATCAGATGATGTGATCGGACGTTCAAAGGCTTATGAGGCAATCGTAAAAGGCGAATCAATGCCGCAACCGGGTATTCCGGAGTCGTTGAATGTATTGCTCCATGAGTTGAGAGGGCTTGGTTTGAGTCTCACGTTAGATTAATAACTGAATGACTGAATAATTGAATAACTGAAAATGAAAAATTTAACAGATTAACGGTTTAAAATACATTTAAAATTCAATTAATCACTAATCATTAACCATTAATCATTGAAAAAATGGCTTTTAGAAAAGAAAACAAGATAAAGAGTAACTTTACGAAGATAAGTATAGGGCTGGCCTCTCCTGAAGAAATTCTTGAGAATTCCAGTGGTGAAGTATTGAAACCGGAGACGATCAATTATCGTACTTATAAGCCTGAACGCGACGGATTATTCTGTGAACGTATCTTCGGGCCGGTTAAAAACTATGAGTGTTATTGCGGTAAGTATAAACGCATACGCTATAAGGGAATCGTCTGTGACCGATGTGGAGTTGAAGTGACCGAAAAGAAAGTCCGCCGCGAACGTGTCGGACACATTCATTTGGTTGTTCCTGTGGCGCATATATGGTATTTCCGTACACTTCCCAACAAGATCGGTTATTTACTGGGATTGCCTACCAAGAAATTGGATTCCGTGATCTATTACGAACGGTATGTCGTGATTCAACCCGGATGTATTGATTCCGTAGCTCCGCTTGATTTATTGTTGGAGGAGGAATATTTGCAGATTTTTGATAATCTGCCGAAAGAAAATCAGATGTTGGACGATACCGATCCGAATAAATTTATTGCTAAAATCGGAGCCGAGGCAGTGTATGAATTGTTATCACGTTTGGACTTAGATGCACTTTCGTACGATTTACGCCACCATGCCACGACCGATACGTCCCAACAGCGCAAAAATGAGGCGTTGAAACGTTTACAGGTGGTAGAGTCGTTCCGGGCTTCGAAAGGGAAAAACCGGCCGGAATGGATGGTCGTAAAAGTAGTTCCCGTGATTCCACCCGAACTGCGACCGCTGGTTCCATTGGATGGCGGCCGCTTTGCCACTTCCGACCTGAACGATTTATATCGTCGTGTAATCATTCGCAATAACCGACTCAAACGCTTGATTGACATTAAAGCGCCGGAAGTTATCCTGCGAAACGAAAAACGCATGTTACAGGAAGCTGTCGATTCATTATTCGACAATTCCCGTAAATCGAGCGCCGTCAAGACAGATGCAAATCGTTTATTGAAATCGCTTTCCGATAGTTTAAAAGGCAAGCAGGGGCGTTTTCGTCAGAACCTGTTGGGTAAACGTGTAGATTATTCCGCCCGTTCGGTTATTGTGGTAGGTCCCGAATTAAAAATGCACGAGTGCGGTTTGCCGAAAGAGATGGCTGCCGAACTTTATAAGCCGTTCATTATCCGTAAATTGATTGAGCGGGGTATCGTTAAAACGGTTAAATCGGCGAAAAAGATTGTCGACAGGAAAGAGCCTGTTGTTTGGGATATTCTGGAGTATGTAATGAAAGGACATCCTGTGTTGTTGAACCGTGCGCCGACGTTGCACCGTCTCGGCATCCAGGCATTTCAGCCCAAACTGATCGAAGGAAAAGCAATCCAATTGCATCCCCTGTCCTGTACGGCATTCAATGCCGACTTCGATGGCGATCAGATGGCTGTACACCTGCCATTGGGGAATGAAGCTATCCTGGAAGCCCAGATGTTGATGTTATCATCCCACAATATTCTGAATCCGGCCAATGGATTTCCGATTACGGTTCCTTCGCAGGATATGGTACTTGGACTGTATTATATCACCAAGCTGCGTCCGGGTTCGTTAGGTGAAAACCTGGTGTTTTACGGGCAAGAGGAAGCCATGATTGCCTACAATGAAAAGAAAGTAGATTTACATGCCCCGATTACGGTGTATATCACTGATCTGAATGAAAAAGGAGAGCCTGTTTTAGACTCCAAAAAAATGATTAAGAAAACACTCTTGAAAACATCGGTAGGCCGTCTGATGGTGAACGAATGTGTACCCAGAGAAGTTGGTTATATCAATGAGGTTTGGGGTAAAAAGACACTGCGTGACATCATCGGAGACGTCATCAAAAAATGCGGTGTTGCCCGGACAGCTCAGTTCCTGGATGAAATAAAAGACCTGGGATATCATATGGCATTTAAGGGCGGTTTATCTTTTAACCTGGCAGACGTGTTAATCCCTTCAGAAAAAGAAACGCTGGTGAAAGAAGGTTACGATGAAGTGGAACAGATCACGGCGAACTACAGTATGGGATTAATTACCTATAACGAGCGCTATAACCAGATTATTGACACATGGACGCATGTGAACAACAAATTGTCTACCACATTGATCAATCAGTTGTCGAAAGATAACGAAGGGTTCAATTCGGTGTATATGATGATGGATTCGGGCGCCCGCGGATCGAAAGAGCAGATTCGCCAGTTGTCGGGAATGCGTGGACTGATGGCCAAACCTCAGAAAAGCGCTACCGAAGGAGCCCAAACGATTGAAAACCCGATTTTGTCGAACTTTAAGGAAGGATTATCCGTGTTGGAGTATTTTATTTCGACTCACGGCGCCCGGAAAGGTCTGGCCGATACCGCACTGAAAACTGCGGATGCAGGATATCTGACCCGTCGGTTAGTTGATGTATCGCATGATGTGATTATCAATGAAGAAGATTGCGGTACGCTGCGCGGTTTGGTTTGTACTGAATTAAAGAATAATGAAGAGACCATCGCTTCGTTGTACGAGCGGATTTTAGGGCGTGTATCCGTACATGATATCATTCATCCGACCACAGGAAAAATACTGGTGGAAGCCGGAGAAGAAATACGCGAAGAAGCGGCGAGGATCATACAGGGGTCTCCGATTGAGAATGTGGAAATTCGTTCGGTACTGACCTGTGAGTCGAAAAAAGGAGTTTGTGCAAAATGTTACGGACGTAACCTGGCAACCGGCCAGATGGTACAGAAAGGCGAAGTAGTAGGTGTTACTGCCGCTCAATCCATCGGCGAGCCGGGAACACAGTTGACATTGCGTACATTCCACGTTGGAGGTATTGCTTCCAACATTGCAACCGAAAGTAGTTTGGTTTCCAAATTTGACGGTATCGTTGAGATTGAAGAACTTCGTGCAGTAGACGTGGAAGGTGAAAGTTGCAAGGTGGTAGTAAGCCGTTTGGCTGAACTTCGCATTGTGGATCCGCTCACCAAAATCGTATTACATGCGCATAATATTCCGTACGGATCAAAACTATATTATAAAAACGGAGATACCGTAAAGAAAGGCGAAACGGTTATCGAATGGGACCCGTTTAATGCTGTGATTGTCTCGGAAGCAGCAGGAGTAGTTGCTTTTGAAAACATGGTCGAAAATCTTACCTATAAAATCGAAAGCGACGAAACGACTGGCTTGAAAGAAAAGATTATTGTTGAATCGAAAGATAAGACAAAAATACCTGCGGCCTATATAATGGATAGCAAGAACAGGCCATTGAAGCACTACTCCTTTCCTTTAGGCTCTCATGTGATTAAAGAAGAAGGTGATACAATAAAGATGGGTGAAGTTCTGGTTAAAATTCCACGCGCCGTAGGTAAAACAGGTGATATCACCGGAGGTTTGCCTCGTGTGACTGAATTGTTCGAAGCGCGTAATCCGTCGAATCCGGCTGTCGTTGCAGAAATTGACGGAGAGATAGGATTTGGTAAGATCAAACGCGGAAATCGTGAAATCACCGTCACATCCAAATTGGGCGAAACGAAAAAATACATGGTTCCCTTGTCCAAACAATTATTGGTACAGGAGAATGATTATGCCCGCGCCGGTATGCCTCTTTCCGATGGCGCTATCACTCCTGCCGATATTTTGGCCATCAACGGGCCGACAGCCGTACAGGAATATATCGTAAATGAAGTGCAGGACGTCTATCGTCTGCAGGGAGTGAAAATCAATGATAAACATTTTGAAGTGATCGTCCGCCAGATGATGCGTAAGGTTGAAATCATTGATCCGGGAGATACCCGCTTCCTCGAACAGCAAGTCGTAGATAAGCTGGATGTAATGGACGAAAACGACCGGATATGGGGTAAAAAAGTAGTCATGGAAGCAGGCGATTCGCCCAACTTAAAAGCCGGACAGATCGTTACAGCCCGTAAGCTGAGGGATGAAAACAGTATGTTGAAACGGCGCGATTTAAAACCTGTCGACGCACGTGATGCAATTCCGGCAACGACCAACCAGATTTTGCAGGGTATCACCCGCGCCGCGTTACAGACATCCAGTTTTATGTCGGCCGCATCATTCCAGGAGACCACCAAAGTCCTGAACGAAGCAGCCATCAGCGGAAAAGTAGATCGTCTGGAAGGATTGAAGGAAAATGTGATCTGCGGACACCTGATTCCTGCTGGTACAGGCCAACGCGAATTTGAGCGGTTGATTGTAGGAACAAAAGAGGATTTTGACCGGATTGCTACCAACCGGGCAAGTATAGTGGAATTTGAAAAATAAAGGTTATATCGTTAAGGTCATTATATCGTTAATGACCTTAACGACCTTATTGACCTTAGAATTGCAAAATCTGAAATCTAAAGTCGTAAATAGTTATGTTAGACAATAACCAAAAAGCATTAATTGCCTTAGCCGACGGGAAGGAAATCGTTCTCCTTCCCAAAATGGCTAATCGTCACGGTTTAATCACCGGCGCAACCGGAACGGGGAAAACATGTACGTTGCAGAATCTGGCCGAATCATTCAGCAGTATGGGGATTCCTGTGATAGCTGCGGATATCAAAGGCGATTTGGCCGGCGTATGTAAAGCCGGAGGCGATAACATCTATCTGCAACGGAATGTTGAAGAAAATGGCCTTGAAGCGAAAGGCTTTGAATACAGAGGCTTTCCGGTTTGCTTCTGGGATATTTTCGGCATACAGGGACACCCGCTGCGGACCACAATCTCAGAAATGGGACCGTTATTGTTAAGCCGTTTATTGGACTTGAACGAAACGCAAAGCGGCGTCCTTTCACTTACGTTTAAAATAGCCGATGACCAGGGTTTGTTGTTGCTTGATTTGAAAGATTTGCGTAAGATGCTGGAACATGTAAGCAACGAAAGCGCTAAATATACGATCACATACGGCAATATATCATCCTTTAGCATCGGGGCGATTCAACGCGGTTTACTGGTGCTTGCCGAACAGGGAGGCGACAAGTTTTTCGGCGAGCCTGCCTTAGATATTTTCGATTTGATGCAGACACAAGGCGGGCGAGGGGTTATCAATATCCTCGCAGCCGACAAACTGATTCATTCCCCGAAGGTATATTCTTCTTTTTTACTCTTTTTATTATCCGACCTTTATCAACAACTGCCTGAAGCAGGCGACCTGGATAAACCCAAATTAGTATTTTTCTTCGATGAAGCGCATTTGCTTTTTAATGGAATATCCAAAGTACTGCTTGAAAAGATTGAACAAATCGTTCGTTTAATCCGCTCAAAAGGAGTGGGTGTCTTTTTCTGCACCCAAAATCCATTGGATATTCCCGAAACGATATTA
>Ga0123356_10006981_pt1 | contig 11336 bp, 8 predicted proteins | sample TergutEmb28metaG_2_FD_92546 | JGI IMG/M metagenome (GOLD analysis project Ga0123356, IMG submission 92546) | Embiratermes neotenicus P3 segment gut microbial communities from Petit-Saut dam, French Guiana - Emb289 P3 | ecosystem: Host-associated > Arthropoda: Insects > Digestive system > Gut ... | reverse complement strand
TTTATTTTTGGTGAAGTTTTTGATGATTAGGTTCTGTTGGTTAATTCTGATTGGGTGTTGTTGAGTGGTTTTTTTATTTTATAATCGTTTAGGGCAACAGCGGTTGTTAGGTTGACAGCATTGCCTAAACACATACAGTACTATGTAAAAAGTGTGTTAAAATTGTGTTTTCTATACCGGTGATTGGGATGTTTTTGTCAAAGTGTTACTTAAAGAGTGCTCTATCATTGGCAAAAAACACACTGTTGCTATTGAACAAGATAGCTGTATGTGTGTCATTGTTTGGGGTGGTTTATGCGTCGGGCTAGTGTGGTTTTTAAGTGTGGTATTATGGTTGATGTCTCGATAAGGCTATGGGCCAATCTGACCCTGCCTGAGGTGGTTATCAAAATCCAAACAACAGCCTTATCTATCTATGAGTGAGGACTCTTGCTTTTTGTTATGCCTGAAAATAAAATGTGCTCTATGGCTAATGCATACTGTTTGATTTGTGTGTAGTTTGAAGTATTGATGAAATTTTTAAATCTCAAAATCTGCGAGTGTGAAGTCTGCATAGAATCTCCCCGAAGTTGGAGTGAATTTAAGGACGCAAAAATCTGGGTCAGTAAATGATTTTTGTGGATAGGCATTTTTGTATATGTTTTGCCAGTATTTTTTCTTGATTTTTATGTCGGTCACAATTTTCATGTCGCCTTTGAGCATACACCCCTTAAACCATATGATTTTTCGACTGTAAAAATAAACATTGGATTTTGGGTTTTTGCTTATTTGGGTGGCAAATTTTGAGGAGGTATTTGTGCAAAAATATAGTTCATTTAGTGATTCTCTGTGTTTGCCGGGGACAACGGCTTTTGTTAGTGGGTAGCCGTCTGAGTCTACGCAAGTTAAGAAGAATGTGTTGACTTTTTTGTGTAGTCGTTCGGCTTTTTCTCTTGGGGTCATTTTTCTTTCTCCTTATTTGTTAGATTATTTAGTATCTGTGTAAGGTATTGTTCAAAAATGATGATTTCTTTATCTGAAAAATTTTTATAAAAAATTTCATTCATGTGTGTGGATACTTTTTCATATTGTTTTTTCATTTTTATGGCTGTTTCAGTTAGTTGGATGTTGACTTTGCGGCGATCGGCTGGGTTGTATTCTCGCTTGACATATTTGGATGATTCTAGTCTATCTAGCATACTGGTCATTGTTGTTTTGGCGAGCCCTGTTTTTTCTGATAGTTCGCTGATGGGGATGTTATCGTTATTCCACAATACGAATAATATTCGTCCTTGTGCGCCGTTAAATTGGTTGATTCCGTTTTCTACGAGGAGTTTTCCAAAGATGCGTCCTTGGATTTGTTTGATTTTGCTGATTGTGAATCCGCCATTGGTTGTCTGTATTATTCTCACCATCACTTCTATGTGGGATAGTTCTATATAGAAGTATTGTTGGTGCGGCAAATTCTGGTAAGCACCATGATTTTTGGTTATCTTGGTGTTGTGTAACAAGTCTTTGACATTTTGCAATGTCTAAAAAGAAACTTGAGTGACGATTCTTTCTCTGGCTGTGGCAGACTGCCTAAAAACTCGTCTAAAAATATTTTTGATGAAAAACGTTGTTTGCCTTTTTTACAGGTGAGTACTTTGGTGATTGTTTTCATTCCTAAAATGGTTGCGCCCTTTTAATGTTGTGTATCAAAAACGTCAAGATGCCTCTCTATTTGCTTTTTTCTTCCCTTTAAGCAGTAAATGCGCACTATCATGCCACCGCTTCACAGCCCCAAACGGCTGTTTCTGATTATCCAATTTATGCAAATCTGGGTAAAAATTGAGCTGCACCATTTGCTTCAACAAATCTCCTGCTTTAATGGTATTTGGTTTGGGTTTGAGTCTCAATTTGAATATGTCCAAGTCTGCTTTTGATAGTTTGATGTGTGTTCTGGATTTGGATCAAATTTGGGTGTACAAAGGTGTGGTGGGGCTGGGGGAAAGCTACAAACGGCTCGGGGTGCAGGCGAGTATGGCGAAAAATTATCTGGTTTATGTCCAAAATGGCATGTTCTTGTGCCATAAAGTTAATAGGTTACAAATTCAATGTCCATGTAGTTTACTCTATTGTCAAAGAGGTTTCCATATGCATAAAATGCTTAAAAATATGCTATATTCAAATCAAAATAACAGTCTTATGAGAATTAAAATGGAGAATGAATAAGTTATGGCGCGTTTTAGACAAAACGAAGAAATTGCTAAATTGATGGAGAATCCCAAAATCATCCGTAACACCAGCATTATTGCCCATGTGGATCATGGCAAAACAACATTGTCAGATAGTCTTTTAGCACATGCAGGAATTATAAGCGCAGATGTGGCTGGACAAAAACGATTCCTTGACAGCTATATTCTAGAAAAACAACGCGGCGTTACAATTTTTGCTTCAAACGTCAGCTTGGTCCACACATATGACAGTACAGAACACTTAATTAACCTCATCGACACTCCCGGGCACATTGACTTTTCAAGCGCAGTTACCCGAAGTCTAAGAGCCGTCGATGGTGCACTAGTAGTTGTTGATGCAGTAGAGGGCCCAATGACCCAAACAGAAACCGTTCTCATGCAAGCCCTAAAAGAAAGAGTTAAACCCCTCTTATTTATCAACAAAGTTGACCGACTAATCAAAGAAATAAAATTATCACCACAAGAAATTCAAAAACGATTCGCAAAAGTTCTCACAAAAATCAACAACCTAATCGAAAAACACGCACCACTCGAATATAAAGAAATCTGGAAAATCAAAATCGAAGACACAGTTGCCTTTGGCTCCGCCCTACACAAATGGGGCCTAAGCCTTGATTACATGAAACAAAAACAAATCAGCTTCCAAGACATCATCGACGCATACACCGGCGATCCCGATGAAGTCAATGCAAAAGTAACCGCATTGAGCAAAAAAGCACCTCTACCCGAACCAATCCTCAACATGTTCTGTAAACACCTGCCAAGCCCCATAGTCGCACAACCCTACCGGCAAGCAAAAATTTGGGCAGGCGATGTAACCTCACCCGTTGGTGTTGGCATGGCAAAAGTCGACCCTAAAGCACCGCTACTTATGTGCATCTCCACAATTGATGTCGATCCCCACAGCGGCACTGTCGCCATTGGCAGAATTTTCAGCGGAACCATCACCAAAGGCAAAGAAGTACAACTAGTTGGCTCACAACGAAAAGGAACCATCCAACAAGTTTTCATGAGCATGGCCGCCGATCGCGTCATCGTTGACCATGTACCAGCAGGCAACATCGGAGCCGTCTCAGGACTACCAGTTATGCGCATCGGCGAAACTATCGGTGAGGCAAACTGTGAAATCCACAGCTTTGAAGGCCTAACATACGTATCTGACCCAGTCGTCACTGTAGCCGTTGAACCCGAAAACGTTAAAGACCTACCACTTTTTGACAAAGTCATGCATAAACTCACAACAGAAGATCCATGTATACGCTTTGTAATGAATAAAGAATCAGGTGAATTTCTCCTCTCAGGCATGGGCGAACTCCACCTCGAAATCACCGCCTACCGAATGCAAGAAGCAGGCCTCAAAGTCAAACTCAGCAAACCCATTGTCATCTACCGAGAAACCATCAACCACGACTATACTGGACCCGCAGTTATGGGTAAAAGCCCCAACAAACACAACAAACTCTGGATAACCATCGAAAAACTCCCCGAAGAGATCATAAGCGCCATAAAATCAGAAAAAATAACTGATCTACAAAACAAAGACGAAAGAGCCAAAGTTCTCAAAAGCCTCGGCTGGTCACCCGACGAAGCAAAAGGTGCAGTCGCAGTTGAAGAAAGCAACATCCTAGTCAACCGCATCCGCGGACGACAATACGTAGACGAAATCATCGACCACATAAAAACTGGCTTCCGTGAAGCAATTCACACCTCACCCCTTACACGAGAACCCGCTCACGGTCTAAAAATCAACTTAGAAGATATTACCCTGCACGAAGACCCAGTTCACAGAGGCCCAGCACAAGCCATCCCAATGACTTGGAGACCAATCTACTGCGTTATTCTACTAAGCAAACCCAAACTACTTGAACCCCTCATAAACTTTGAATGTAACGTCCCATCAGACTTCGTCAGTAGCGTCCTTGTAACTGTTAACAAACGTCGCGGCAAGATCCTCGATATGCCCTCAGAAGAAGACATGATAACTGTCAAAGCAGAAATTCCTGTATCTGAAAGCTTTGGTATCGCCGATGAACTTAGAAGCTCAACCGAAGGACGCGCATTTTGGGCAACACAATTCAGCCGTTGGGCACCAGTTCCAGAACAATTACAAGATGAACTAGTTAAATCGATCCGCGAACGCAAAGGACTATCCCCCATTCCACCTAAGCCAGAAGAATACTTTGAGAGTGAATAACCTCAAATATTCTTCTTTTGTTCCAACTTCTCTTTTAATTTTTTCACCTGAACTCTGCCAAGTTACCCATAGGTTTGATTAGGTAGTCTTTGAATATCTAAGGATTTCCTCTGTTTCTTGGGAAGCGAGCCGAAATATTTTCGTCCATTCGGCTCAACAATCAGTGTTGGTTGAGCGCTAAGTTATTAAGCTGATTTGAGCGTTATTTTCAAGTGTCAAGTCTCACTGCTGAAGCGGTTTGGAATTTAAATCAAACTGATCTATGCTCGCTTCTGGATTTGGGCTGTTTCAAACCACTGAGCAATACCATCCGTTTCTATGCCCCCAGTTTTGCATACTATAAAACTAACCCTCTCTGTAGTGCCCCCCAAATGTTTTCTACAATTTCGGTAACTGGAACCACTTGCGCACTAAACTGTAAACATTGTAACGGAAAAATACTTCAAACTATGTCTCCTGCGATTTCACCTCAAGAACTCTACAAACAGGGCTTGAAACTTAAACTGGCTGGCGCAAAGGGCGTATTGGTTAGCGGTGGATGTCTACTTGATGGGTCGGTGCCGCTTGATGCGTTTGTGCCTGTTTTGGGGCAACTTAAACATGACCTAGGTCTCACAGTATTTGTTCACACAGGTATCCTTGGAAAAAAAACTGCCTCTCTGCTAAAACAAACCGGCATAGACGCCGCATTAATCGATGTGATTGGCTCCCAAAATACCCTCCAAAAAATACTCAATCTAAACATCAACCTACACGACTATATAAATTCACTTAAATCCCTACATGATGCTCAACTCAACATAATTCCTCATATTACCGTTGGTTTAAACGGTGGTAAACTCGACGGCGAATACACGGCTCTAAGAGTCATCAAAGAAACTCTCAACCCCGCCGTAATTGTCATCATTGCATTTATGCCCCTCCCCGGCACAGAAATGGCCCCAACCTCCCCACCACACCCCCTCGACATTATCAAAACAATTGCCACTGCTCGAATAATGTTTCCACATACCCCCCTGGCACTGGGTTGCATGCGTCCCAAAGACAACCATCGCGCCCAAACAGACGTACTGGCACTCAAAGCAGGGGTCGATGCAGTAGCTTTTCCAAGCCAAGAAGCCATCAAATACACCAAAAAACACGGCTACACCCAAACGCTATCACCGTATTGTTGTGCACAACTCCATCAGGATTTTCAACTCTAAAGCAAGTCTGGACGGTTCTAACAGCGATATATAAAATCAGAACGTACCTGCATGCTAAGCGTTTTCTGAGCGTTGCTCAGTTGGGAATTGTTACCAAATAAAGTCCACAGAACGTATTTAGTGTCACGTATAATTGTGTGTTTAGTCTGCACTGGGATTTATGGGCACTGGGACGATATTGTTGCACAGGGTGTTTACGTTTCCCATAGCACCTAAACACATACGTATAATTTATGGACTTTACCGCAATAACTGTTAACATTATTCAATAACACTTCCTTGATGTCTATTTTGATCCACAATCAGAACAACCTTTCTGGTTTAGTATGATTGCCGTGCTTGTTTGACACCTGATATCGCCTGATCAATTGTGTGGTTGCCTGTGATTGGTGTTTTGAGGATTTTTGTGGAGAGTCCGATTGTCCAAACAGAAATCGATAGTGCTGATACTATTTCTGGAATTGCTACATTTGGTGCATAGGGTAGTATGAGTTGTAGTATCCATGGCAGGGTAGCTATGTTGGCTGTGGTTGCAGTAAAAACGCTCACGGCGTATTTGTGGGTTTGATAAAAGTTGTAGCTCAAAATGAATAATGCGGTGGGTGCCAAAATAAAGAACGCTACTGAAACCATATAGTGGGCTGGTACAAAACTCTCGTTAAAGATTCCGATTAAAACCAGGGCTATTGCTGATAGGGCAAAAATGTACGTTCCCGTACGGCCTGCCCGGTTTTTATCCACATACCGGTGCAGACCAAAGGTTACAAAAATCAGAATCAACCCGCCTGCTATGCAAAGGCCGCCGTTAAACAACCATTGTGTTGCGCCAGGCACAACCCCCAAATCGCTTAGAGCATGGTTGGTCCAGCTGAATTGGGGGTGGGTTGCGATGGCCAACAGAATGCAGGCAACCGCGACTACGGGTGCGATAAACCCTGCTATGGCACCAACATTTGATGAATTCATAAGTACCACTTGACATTGTATTACTTGGCTGTTTTATCAATCTATTGCTGATTGCACAACATTAGACATCATGCAACCGCTTTTATGCTTGTATCTGAGTGGTTGTTATACTACAATATGTTGATAGTTGTAGCGCTATTAATTAAAGGAGCTAAGCCGTAGTTGGTAGACGAAATTATTGAGCGATTAATAATGCTGCACTACACAATACGTCATAGCCTATATCCAAAAATTATTGAGCTAATAGACTCTAATTTGTCTAATTGTTTGCCTCTCAGGTTTAAGAGGGGTTATAAGAAAAAGTTGATGGATTATCAACTAAATGCTGTGGTGCACTCTAGGCGGCCAAGAGGCGGTATTTAATGAGATTTTTACATCTGTCTGATCTTCATATCGGTAAATGTGTACATGGATTTTCTATGCTTGATGAGCAAAAACATGTTTTTGAACAAATCATACGCTACATAAAATCTGAAAAAGTCGATGTTATAGTTATCGCAGGTGATATTTACGATCATGCCATACCTCGCAGTGAGGCTATGAGGGTCTTTGATGATTTTCTAACTGATCTTGCGCATACACATGTCGTGGTTCTACTCATCGCAGGCAATCACGATTCGCCTGAGCGAATTTCCTACGCAAACCGTTTACTATCTGATCGGCAATTATTTCTCTGCGGGTCCTTTAATGGCCGTTTACAAAAAGTGACCCTGACTGATGCATATGGTGAAGTAAATTTTTGGCTTCTGCCCTTTATCAAACCTCTCTCAGTATATGGTTTTTTTGAAAACCCCATTGAAACATATACTGATGCATTAGAGGCGGTAATTAAAACTGCTGACATTGACTACAGTGCACGTAACGTCTTTGTGGCGCATCAATTTTTCACTAAATCCGGTATCGTGCCTATTCGATGTGACTCTGAGTTAAACCCTGTTGGTGGACTTGATGCAATTAACACAGATTTAATTGAAAAGTTTGATTATGTGGCATTGGGACATCTACATGGAGCGCAAAAAGTTGGAGCCAAACATATTTGCTATCCTGGCTCCCCATTGAAATATTCGCTCTCAGAGATCAAACAAACCAAATCGCTTCTACTTGTAGAACTAAATGAAAAAAACAGCTTGACCACAACGCCCCTTCCCTTGACACCTATTTATGATATGTGTGAAATTAAAGGGAACCTCTCAGAATTGCTAAGTAATGCCTATTTTTCACATATCAATAAAGAGGCCTATCTTCACATTATTTTAACTGATGAAGAAGAAATTCTTGATCCGATGGAAAAACTGCGCCGCGTCTATCCCCATATCCTGACCCTTAGGTTTGAAAATTCCCGAACAAAAACCGATTTCCAAGAGCTATATCAAAATGTGCAACAACCAAATTCCCTCTCACCATACGAGCTTTTTAGTGAATTCTTTTTGGCTATGTGTGGTTGTGCAATGAGCCAAGAACAGGCCAAAATCGTAAAGGAACAGTTGACAACCGAGGTTACCCAATGAAACCTCTAAAACTAACTCTGAGTGCGTTTGGTTCCTATGCTGGCACCGAGACCATAGATTTCACGGTGCTTGGTACAAATGGTTTGTACCTAATTACTGGTGAAACAGGTGCGGGTAAAACAACAATTTTTGATGCCATATCGTTTGCTCTCTTTGGTGCGGCAAGCTCTAAAACACGTGATAAATCCCAAATGCTTTGCTCTGATTTTGCAAAAGAAAAAACTAAAACATCTGTAGAGCTTGAATTTTCCTCTGGCAATAGGCGCTATAAAATAAAGCGCACCATAAAAGAAAAAGGCCAAGATGTAGTCCTTATTTTATCCGATGGTACCTCACTAAGCGGTAGCAGTCGTAGCATTGATTTAAAGATCACCGAGATTGTTGGGCTTGACCGTGACCAGTTTGCACAAATCGTAATGATTGCCCAAAATGATTTTCTCCGTTTTCTACAAAGTAACACTGAGGAGCGATTAAAAATCCTGCGCCGTATATTTGGCACTGAGACCCTAAAACAATTTCAAGAAAACCTAAAAGAGCTTGTTAAACAAAAAGAAAAAGACCATGCCATAATATGTGCTAACTTTACCCGCTACAACGTTGATGTCTACAAACGTAGCGAACAGTTTGAAACCTGGGACCAGCAAATAAACGCCGATAAGGCTGAATTATCTACCGTTGATAGCCAACTTGACGCCTATGAGCGCCAAGCGCAAGATTTTGTTGCAAAACTCGCCCTAGCTGAGGGCCTCTCTCAAAACTTTGCGGATCTCACAAAGGCTCAACAAGACCTCAAAAAACACAACGCCCAAGCGCCCGGTATTCTGCGAGCAAATATTCGGGCTGAGCGTGGCGAAATAGCGTTGCGTAAAGTAAAACCTCTTGGCGATTATGCACAAAAATCAGCTGCTGACTATATTGATATGCAGGCCGCTTTTGACTCTGCAAAGACCCAAAAAATCAGTGCTAACACTGAATTGATACAAGTAACTCAGGTCATTGAAGCCTTAGCGTCTCTTGACAAAACCCAAGATGCCTTTAACGTCTTGTTAAAAGAGTGGGAAATCGCAACCCAAACCCAAACACGTCTAAGCACTCTAAGAGCCGATCAGAATAGAATTCTCGATAAACAAACCCAATTGCGCAAGACCCAAAATGATCTGACTGCGACATGTGAAGAACTAAAAAACTTACCCTCCATCGAGGATTGCCAAGCACAATGTGATAAAATAACAACAGATTTAAAAATCCAACAAGATAAACAAACAAAAATATCCATCCTACAAACTGAACTAACCCTAATAACAAACAAACAGACCGCCCTAAGAGCAGAACAAAAAAACTTTGAAACGCTAAATATTGTCTTCAATGAGGTCAATGAAAAATATCGTCTATTTGAGGAAGCCTTTCTCTGCAGTCAAGCAGGTATCATCGCTAGCAGTTTATTAGATGGTATTTCCTGCCCTGTTTGTGGCTCAACTGATCACCCTGCACCCGCTAAATTATCCGATACCCACATAACCGAAGTCGTGCTCAAAAAAGCGCGAACTACAAAAGAAACTACCCAATCAAACCGTGAAATTGCCTCTTTAGCGTGTAATAAATTAAGCGGTGAACTAGAAACACTGATAACCCGGTTTAATTCTGACCTCTCACCCTATATTGCTGATGTAACAATTAATCGCGCCCAGTCTTTATTGCCTGAAATCCTTAGCACAACAAACTCAACAGTTACCGCCCTTTTTGAAAAGAAAACATTTACAGAAAAAACTCTCGCTGAACTTAAAATAAAAACAGAAAAAACAACCGATAGACACAATAAACTAAATCTATCCTATGAATCGCTCAAAAGTGAAATCAATTCCCTGCTGGAGCGCTTTATAAGCGATTTATCTGAATTTATTCCAAACATAACCTGGGAAACTTCTGAAATAGAACTTGACATTTTGCTCACTCAAACCCAAAAGACTGCAACTGAATTAACCACCCGCAAAGCCGTTGATCAACAAACCCTTGTGGAACTTTCCAATAATTGGACCTCTGCGACCGAACGCAAAGCAGCGGCTAAATCCGCTTTGGAATCTGCTCAAACCTTGTTAAACGAACGTACAGCAAACAAACAAAAAGCTCTAACCATCTATGACAACGCACAAACAGCCTACAATGTTGCTTTGCAAGAAAACGGCTTTGGCGATGAAGCCCAATATATCGCTTTGCTTGTATCTGAAAACGAGCTTGTAGAATTAAAAAAGCAGATAGCGGATTATGAACGAAATGGGGTGCAACTTTTACGTGATATCGCTCGCTTGGAACGTGAAATCGCTGGTAGAGAGCCGCTTGACTTAGAAAAATTACGAACTGAGGGCCAAACAGTACAAATTAAATCAAAGCAATTACGTCAAAGACGCGATGAACTCACTAATCGATTAACCACAACAATAAACGCTCTTGCAGATCTTCGTCGTGCTGGTTTAGAGTTTGAAAAAAATGAAAACATCTATGCCACAGTTAAGCAATTATCTGATACAGCAAATGGTCGAGATACCCCTATGGGCAGACTTGATTTTGAAACTTATGCCCAGCGTGTCTATTTTGAGCGGGTGCTCTATGTTGCTAATCAGCGTTTGAGAGTGATGACTCAGAATCGGTATTCTTTTCTGCGAAAAACCGATAGTGTTGATGGGCGTAAAAAGATGGGCTTAGATATTGAGGTGTTAGATGCCTATACTGGTAAGACGCGTTCTGCTGGGAGTCTTTCGGGTGGGGAGTCGTTTATGGCCTCTCTTTCGTTAGCTTTGGGTTTATCTGATGTCGTACAGCAAAATGCTGGCGGGGTTTGTCTTGATGCCATGTTTATCGATGAGGGGTTTGGTTCTCTTGATGGTGAGGCTCTAGAACTTGCGGTGCGGACTTTAACTGATATTGCCGGTGGAAATCGTATAATTGGTATAATTTCTCATGTCAGCGAATTAAGCGAGCGTATCGACAAACAAGTCCACGTTAAAAAAACAATCTCTGGAAGTACAATAACCCTAAGAGTATAATTTTTCCTTTCTTTGCAATTAGTTGCCGTGCGCTGTGATTTGATTTGTGGTGTATAGTTTTTGTGGTTTGTGGATTTTTGTGTTTATAGCAACATGAAATCATATTGACGCATATCCGTCGTGTTTGAACCAGTTTTTAATATCACTAAGAGTAACGGCAGCTAAAGCCGTCTTTAACGCCTTTTGCAACTCATCCCAACACCTAG
>Ga0123356_10006980_pt1 | contig 11338 bp, 8 predicted proteins | sample TergutEmb28metaG_2_FD_92546 | JGI IMG/M metagenome (GOLD analysis project Ga0123356, IMG submission 92546) | Embiratermes neotenicus P3 segment gut microbial communities from Petit-Saut dam, French Guiana - Emb289 P3 | ecosystem: Host-associated > Arthropoda: Insects > Digestive system > Gut ... | reverse complement strand
GCAAAAAGAGCTGGAGAGGATCATCAAGGAGCTTGATGCGGATGAGTGTGTCTTTTCGTATAGCGATGTGCCCTATTCTTATGTTATGAGTCTTGGGGCTAAGGTCAATGCTGCGGGTGCCGCTTTTACGATGCTTGGTCATAAAAATACGACTCTTAAGAGTACAAAACCTGTTATTGCAGTGTGCGCTGTGCGTACAGGGTGCGGTAAGAGTCAGACATCCCGCCGTATTGCAGAGGTGCTGATGGCAAAGGGATTGAAGGTTATAGCAATTAGGCATCCTATGCCGTATGGGGATTTGGAAGCACAGAAAGTGCAGCGCTTTGCGAATATTGACGACCTTAAAAAACATAATTGCACGATTGAAGAAATGGAAGAGTATGAGCCGCATATCGCACGAGGTAACGTTATATATGCAGGTGTTGATTATGAAGCCATTTTGCGCGCTGCCGAAAATGATCCGGCCGGCTGTGATGTTATACTTTGGGACGGTGGAAACAACGATTTTTCATTCTATGATACCGACCTGATGATAGCTGTGACCGATCCGCACAGACCGGGGCATGAGCTGTCGTACTACCCGGGCGAGGTGACGCTGAGGCTTGCTGATGTGGTTGTTATCAATAAGATAGATAGTGCTGATTACAGGGATATCTTGACAGTAAGAGCAAGCATTGAGCTTGTTAATCCGACTGCAGTTGTTGTGGATGCAGCTTCTACGATCAGTGTTGAGAAGCCGGAGCTTATTCGCGGAAAGCGTGTGTTGGTCATTGAAGACGGTCCGACGCTGACACACGGAGAAATGAAGCTTGGGGCCGGCATTGTTGCTGCCAAGCGTTATGGAGCGGCTGAGATCGTTGATCCGAAGCCTTTTGCTGTGGGAAGTTTGGTTGATACATATCGAGCATATCCGCATATTGAAAATCTGCTTCCGGCAATGGGTTATGGAGAGGATCAGATGCGCGATCTTGCGGAGACTATCAGGCGTACTGATTGCGATTCGGTTGTTATTGCCACGCCGATAGATTTGAAGCGTGTTATCAATATCGATAAACCAAACACAAGGGTCGAATATAGCCTGCAGGAGATAGGGCATCCGGATATTGAGGATGTGCTTGAGGAGTTTATTAAGAATTTGTGAAAGGCGCGGTGTAATTGTCTGATATCAAAATAACGTTACCCGGAACTGAAACGGTAACGCTTACCGGGCAAACTATTGATAAGCTTATACGCGCCGGTGATGGGGATGCTGCGCTTTTGTATCTTTATACTTTAAAGACACATGGGCAGAAGACATCGTCGGAGGCTGCTATTGCACTTGATAAGAGCAAGGGCTGGGTTGCGTCTGCTATGGCGGTGCTTTCGCAGTTGGGTCTTGTGCAGCTTGATGATGCTGGTGTCGGTGGGGTCGATGGCGCCGGTGGGGTCGAGGATTTGGCTTCAAAGCGACCTTATCAGGAGCCGCGTCAGTACACAATAAATGAAATCAAAGCTGAATTAATTGCGGGCTCTGACTTTTCAATTGTTGTTGATGAGACCCAGCGCAGACTTGGAAAGATACTATCACCGGACGAATTATTAAGATTGTTTGGTATATATGACAACCTTAAAATGCCGCCGGAGGTCATTTTGCAACTTATTACGCATTGTATAAGGGAAAGCAGTATAACCGGAGATGGTCGTGCTCCATCGGTTAGATATATTGAAAAAGCTGCGTTTACATGGGAGCGTGAGGGGATTTTTTCTCTTGAAAGGGCAGAGGAATATCTTAAGGGACTCGAAGCGCGAAAGAGCATAAGAGGCGAAATAAAAAGGGCGCTGCAGATCAGAGGTCGCGAGTTTTCTGCGACTGAAAAGCAGTTTGTCGATGGTTGGATCGATATGGGGTTTCAACCGGATGCAGTTGCTATTGCATATGACAGAGCCGTTGTAAAAACAGGCGGGCAGAATCTTTTGCGATACATGGACGGGATAATGAAAAACTGGCATAACAAGGGCATCCATACAGCAGAGCAGGTCGCGGAAAAAGACGGCGGGCAAAAGCGAAGTGCTGCAGGGTCGAATGCGTTAAAGCATGGCGAACCGAACCGTGAGGAGATGGAACGCATGCAGCGGTTGCTGAATAGGATAAAAGAAGAATAGGGTTTTATGAAAAGGAAATATTATGGCATTAGATGGTAAAGTGCTTGCAAGAGCAAAGGCTGCATTTGATGAAAAGCGTTATCAACACGAAGAGCGTATGAGTCGGCGTACTCAGGAGGTTTATGCAAAGGCTCCGAGAGTCCGTGAACTTGATGCTGAGCTCCGTGCGACTATGGTGGAGCTTGTTGGTGTTGCGCTGGGGTCGGGAGCAGATAGGCAGATCGATGATATCCAGACACGAAATCTTGATTTGCAAGAAGAACGGCTAAATGAGATAAGGCTTGCCGGATTTCCCGAAAACTATCTCAGCGATGATTACATGTGCTCAAAATGCAATGATACCGGATATGTCGATAATAAGTACTGCGACTGCTTGATGGAGCTCTATATAGAGGAGCAAAAGGCGTCGCTAAGTAATCTGTTCAAGCTTGGAAATGAGTCTTTTGACAGTTTTGACCTTTCGTATTACGACGATACTCCTGCATCGGATACGGGCGTATCTCCGCGCCGCAGCATGGAGGTCGTATATGAGACTTGTGTCGAGTATGCACGCAAGTTTGGTGCAAGGTCGATGAATCTTTTCTTCAACGGTGCACCCGGTTTAGGGAAAACTTTCCTTTCTGCTTGTATCGCAAGGGTTGTTGCAGATAATGGGTTCTCGGTCGTTTATGATATGGCGACTTCTGTGTTTTCCAAGTTCGAGGATGCAAAGTTCCAGCGAACAGATGATTATGAAACAGCACGCAATGAGACACGGCGCTATTTGGAATGTGATTTGTTGATTATGGATGACCTAGGCACAGAAATGACAACTGCTTTCACCGTTTCGGCACTTTATGAGATTATAAACACACGTCTGGTGACAGGGCGTAAGACGCTCGTAAGCTCGAACCTGACTTTGAATGAACTACGCCGCCGCTACTCGGAACAGATAATGTCCCGCCTGGAAGGTGAGTATCAGGTGCTGACGTTCTACGGTGATGATATACGTAAGAAAAGGAATGTATTGTAATGCTTATAAAGACTTTGCCTGTTGGGATGTTGCAGACGAATTGTTATGTTGTTACTGATGAGGAGACTAATAAGTGTGCTATTATTGATCCGGGTGGGGATGCCAGTACTATTCTTGATTATGTTGAGTCTAATAAGCTCACGCCTGTTGCTATCTTTTTGACTCATGGGCATTATGATCATCATATGGGGCTTGACGGTGTAATTGAGGCGACGGGTGTGCCTGCTTATATACATGAGAGCGAAGTTAACCGAAGCGGTCAACAAGTGCTTCATTTGCTTGACGATAATGGCAAGTTGATTTTTTACTCTGAGGGAACTGTGGTTCATGTAGGGACTCTCAAGTTTGTGGTGCATGAAACGCCGGGGCATTCGCCGGGGTCGGTTACTTTGATGTGTACTGATGCTGTGTTTACCGGTGACACTCTGTTTAGAGGTTCTTGCGGGAGAACAGACCTTGAGGGTGGCAGTGAGGATGTGCTGATGAAGTCGTTAAAGCGGCTGTCAGATTTGGACGGCGACTTTGAGGTTTATCCGGGGCATGAGGATTGCTCGACGCTGGATTATGAGCGTAGGTTTAATAATTATATGAGGTATGCGACAGGGGATTTGGAGACGTGAGTTGCGGAGGGACTGAATTGCCGTGGGGGACGCTTACGGGGATCAGGCCGGCTAAGGTTGCTGAGAAGCTTTTGGTTTCGGGTAAAACGGCTGAGGCTGTTTTGGAGAAGCTGCTGAGTGTTTACCATGTGATGCCTGATAGAGCGGCGTTGTGTATTGAAACGGCTCAGGCGGCTATAGCATTAAAAAAAACGCTTGCTCCGCGTGATGTTGCATTATATGTGGGTATACCTTTTTGCCCGACAAGATGCGCTTATTGCAGCTTTGTAAGTAACAGTGTCGAACGCTCGTTTAACTATATCGATCCATTTTTGGAAACGCTGCTGCAAGAGATAAAAACCATGGCGGAGTTAGCGAGTGAGCTTGGATTACGTATAATTTCTGTATATATCGGTGGGGGTACACCAACTGCACTTCCTCCGGAGGCTCTAGAGTCGATTATGTCTGCTCTTGAACAAGCGTTTGATTTTTCAAGCTTACGTGAGTATACTGTTGAGGCAGGGCGTCCCGATACTATAACGGAGCATAAGCTGGAAATCATGACGCGGCTCGGAGCAAAGCGTATTTGCATCAATCCGCAATCGATGTCTGCAGAGGTACTTACAGCAATTGGGCGCAACCACAGTCCGGAGGATGTGCATCACGCTGTGGAGTTAGTCCGGCAGACAGGTGCGGCACTCAACATGGATATCATAGCGGGATTGCCTTGTGATACCGTGGATGGATTTCAGCAAACTCTTGATAACGTTTTGGAGTTTAAACCCGAGAATATCACGGTACATACACTTTCGCTGAAAAAAGGCTCGCGGATCATGCTCGAAAATACAGAAATCCCAAGCGCGGAGAATGTCGGAGAAATGCTTGAGTATGCGTCGCTTCGGTTAAGAGAGTGGGAGTACAAACCATATTATTTATACAGGCAAAAATATATTTCCGGTGGTTTTGAAAATACAGGTTGGAGTCTGCCGGGATATGAAGGAATTTACAACGCATGTATGATGGACGAACTTTGCACGGTGCTTGCACTTGGTGGAGGCGGAGTAACGAAGCTTGTAACTACAGATGGAAGAATAGAACGTATTTTTAACGCGAAATATCCGCGCGAGTATATAATGATGACCGAGAAAATGAAAGACAAGATAGGGAGAATAAGAGAAAATGCCGTATCCATATGACATAAAGGAAATCAATGAGCGTGCAGCGAAGGATCCCAAGGGTTTTGCACTCGAATGTGAAGCAATTTACAACAGGAAGGTTATGGAAGCTGCCGCAAGTATTGCGGAAAGAGCGGAGATCAGCCGTGTTGTATTTTTATCCGGTCCGTCAGGCTCGGGTAAAACAACTACTGCTTTAAAAATATGTGATGCAATAAAAAATCTTGGGATATATGCTCATACGATATCTATGGATATGTATTTTCTGACAAGCAATCGTGAGGACGCGCCCCGTGCAGAAGACGGTCAGCACGATCTGGAGTCTCCTTACTGCCTGGATCTGGAACTGCTTAACGACCACTATCGCAGTCTCGATCGTGGTGAAGAAGTTATTATTCCGCACTTTTGCTTTAACATTCAGGATCGTGATGTTTCTAAGGGTATACCTCTCAAACTTGGCAATGACGAGATCGTGATTTTTGAGGGGATACACGCACTCAATGATATGCTTGCCGATGAACATCCGAACGCTTTTAAGTTATATATAAGTGCCCGCTCGGATATTGCTGAAAACAATGAGGTTTTCTTTAAGCGGACATGGACAAGATTGCTTCGCCGTGTGGTTCGTGATGAGCTGTTTCGTGGTATGGGCGCTTCTCGGACCATAAATATGTGGGCAAATGTGCGTGAAGGTGAGAAGAAGTATATTTCACCGTTTAAATATAAGGCTGACCTTTTATTTGATTCATCGATGGCATATGAAGTGCCTGTCATGAAGAAGCTTGCATATAAGGCGTTGAGTGAAGTGCCGGATGGTACAGAGAGGCTTGATGAGCTTCGTACGTTGCTTCCTGCGCTTATGGAGTTTCAAGAAGTTGACTCAAAATATGTGCCTGTTGAGTCGATTCTGAGAGAGTTTATCGGTGGCGGTATATACGAATCTCAAGAGACGTTAGGACGTCGTAAAGAGGACAAAAAAAGGTAAACAGTCTATCTTGTAGAGTCTGTTTACTTTTGAGGAGACTTTTGATGCGAAATATGCTGTACAGGATAATGATGGGTAGATACGGTCCTGACCATCTCGGTGTCGCGATGGTCATTTTTTCGTTGATCCTGTCTGTGCTGTATGCGATCATTGGATATTTGCCTTTGTTGTTTTTATCATACTTTTCTTTTGGGTTGACTATTTTCAGGATGCTTTCGCGTAATCTTAAACGCCGCCGCGCTGAGAATGACAAGTTTATCAAATATTGGTGGCCGATTAGAATTAAAATCAGGCACATAGCAGGCAGGGTAAAACAATTGTGGACACATAAGATTTTTAAGTGTCCGAGCTGTAAGACAAAACTTCGTGTCCCGAGGGGCATTGGGAAGCTTAAAGTTACTTGCACAAACTGCAGTGAGAAGTTGTTTATGAAGTCTTGAGCACTTTTAAATTTTAAATAAGTCGGTGCTTAGATATTTTTCGCCTCGGTCGGGGAGGATCACTACGACGACTCCTGAGTTGAGTTTTTCTATTTTTTTTAGTGCGGCGAGCATGGCGGCGCCGCTGGACATGCCTACGAAGATTCCTTCTTCGTGGACGATTCGTCTTGCCATTTCGTAGGCTTCTTCTGTTTCTATCAGTATGCTTTCATCGATTTCATTTGCATCATAAATTTCGGGTACGATAGCCTCGGACATACTTTTTAAACCTTGTATATAGTGACCTTGGACAGGATGTGCTTCAACTATGCTGATCGAGGGATTGCGTTCTTTCAGCATCATGCCGACTCCCATGATGGTGCCGGATGTACCGAGGGATGATACGAAATGTGTTATGCGACCTTCGGTTTGCTCCCATATTTCTTCGGCGGTTGTTTTGTAATGGGCGATTTTGTTATAGACATTTGAAAACTGATTGGGATTGAAGTATTTATCGGGGTCGGCGGACATGAGTTCGCCGGTTCTGATTATTGCACCGTCTGTACCCAGATCCGGTTCGGTAAGGATGATTTCTCCACCAAAGGCTTTTATCATCATTTGGCGTTCGACAGAAACTGCCGAGCTCATCACGATCTGGACTCTGTAACCCTTGACTATACCTATCATTGCAAGGGCTATGCCGGTGTTGCCTGACGTGGCTTCGATGATGATCTTATCTTTCGTCAAAACACCATCAAGCTCAGCTTGTTCGATCATTTTCAAGGCGATCCTGTCCTTGATGCTGCCGGTGGGATTAAACCCCTCAAGCTTTGCATAAAGCTCAACATTAGGGTTCGTGTTCATCTTGTTGATTCGCACCATCGGCGTATGCCCGATAGCATCAAGTATGTTTCCGTAAATCAAACTAATCGCTCCTTAATCCTAATAACTTTCTTGCGAAGTATATAGGAAAAGAGCGATTTTTGTCAAGAATTTTAAGGACTTATGTAGTTTTAAGGACTTATTGTGTTGAGCATTTGCATTTTTCAACGTTTTACAACTTAAACGTTTATTGATATGTAGAAAGCTTTTGTGCTACCATAATTATGTTGTCGCTACTCCACTCTAGCAGTATAGCAACAGAGGGGAGGTGATGTGATGCTATGTACACTAATAATCTCTATCATAGCAGGTATAGTCGTATATTATATCTGCAAGCGGCTGGATGGAGATTAAGGCGATAACCAGCACAATGAAAACCCCGAGGTCCACCCCTCGGGGTTTTCGTGTGATAAAATGCTATGTACACTAGTCATACGACCAAGTTGAATGTATCACAATACTGCGATTAAGTCAAATATTTATTATTTCAACCGGGTGAAGTCGATGGTGTCGGCGAAGGCTTCGAAGGCGGCTGCGGTCATGAATCGAGGTGTTTTTTTAGGACGTCGAGGACTTTGTTGAATTCCAGGGGTTTGCCGAGGTGGCTGTCCATGCCTGCTTCGAGGCAGCGTTCTATGTCTTCTTTGAAGACGTTTGCGGTCATTGCTATGATGGGAATGGTTGTTGCTCTTGGTGTTATGGTTGCTCTTATTTGTCTTGTTGCTTCAAAGCCGTCCATTTCCGGCATTTGGACATCCATAAATATAATGTCGTATTTTTCCGGTGATTCGAGGTACATTTTAACAGCCTGGGCACCATTTTCGGCACATTCTATTGATATGTTGCTGGGTTCAAGCAGTGATATCATGATTTCGCGGTTTATATCGATATCCTCGGCGATAAGTAACCACTTGCTGCTGAAGTCTGCCATTCTGATTTCGTCTAACTGTGCTTTTACGTTGTTACTGATCCTTTCGCTGTCGTAGTCCGAAAAATCAGATTCATTGTAATCGATATCCTCTTCGATAGAGAGTAAAGAATCATCATGCGGTATATCACTGCGCCTGACTTGAAATGTAAATATGAATGTAGCGCCTTCGCCAAGCTCTGATTCGACCCATATCTTTCCACCCATTGCTTCGACAAGACTTTGAGATATTGAAAGACCAAGGCCTGTGCCGGCGAACTTTCTGGATATGCTTGAGTCCGCCTGTTGAAAAGATTGGAAAATGCTTGCCTGTTGCTCAGGGCTGACTCCTATACCGGTATCTTTTACATCAACCTGTATAGTGCAAACATCACCTACTGTTTTAAGTAATTTAGTTTTAAGTATTATCCTTCCGCCTTCGGGCGTGAATTTAGCTGCATTTCCCAGCAAGTTAGTGATGATTTGTGCAATTCTTTGGTCGTCTCCGATGAGAAGGGGAGGAATGGCTTCGTCAATATCCATAGTGAAGCTTTGATGCTTTTCTTCGATTCGCACGGATATCACATTGTTTACTCTGCGGAGTAATCTCGGGAAACTAAATTCAACCTGTGAAAGATCGAACTTGCCGGATTCTATTTTGGACATATCAAGAACGTTATTGATTATTCCGAGTAAATGCTCGGAAGCGCCGTCGATTTTGTTCAGTGCGTGCTGCACTTCGTCCATGTTTTTTGCGTTTTTTCCAATGGCGGTCATGCCGATGATCGCGTTCATGGGGGTTCTGATTTCATGACTCATATTCGACAAAAACGCGCCTTTTGCTACTGCTGCCTGGTTTGCTTCGTTTTTGGCCTCTGTCAGTTCTGTCAGAGTAAGCATGTATGATTTACAGAAAATGTAGACTAAAATGTTTAATGCCACCGATACCATAAAGTAAAGGTAGTTGTAAACCATTGAAAAAGATGCACCGAGCAGGTTTATGTTGAAGACGACCAAAATGATCGAGTGTATCGGGCTGACTACGGCAATATATGCTGCCAGTCCCATCGGTTTCATATATGTAAGAGAAATCATTGCGGCGCCCGTCGCATATGTGAAGAGGAGAAAATCTCCTTTAAAATATATTGCTCCGCCTGTTAGCAAAAGGATCATTACAAACGGTGAAAGAAATGCTAAAACATCACTTTTAAGCGGGCTTCTTTCAAGAGCGGCATATGCTATCAAAAGGGTTATGCTAATAATTATCCGCACTGTCGTAATATGGGTATCGAAGAACAAACCGGTATATGCAGATACCAGAAGACCATATACGCACAGTATCAAAAAGATGTGCGCAGCAAAAATATTCTTCGTTGACTCTGCTAAAACATACTTGCGGATAAGCCGGATCATGCACCCACCCCTCTTTAATAGTATCATTAAACCTAAGTGATTACAAATGTTTTATTAGGGACGGAGGTGTGACACAAAATGTGTCAAACCCCCGTCCCCTTATTCTTTAGGATAAGTATCAGTGCTCCTGATGATATGCCGAGTCCTAGAAGTAACATGATTATGTATGGTGTCAGCTTGTGGTAGGTTCCGGTTTGGGGGGATCTTTCCGGGGGTTCTGGTGGCGGCTGAGGTGGTGGTTCAGGCGGCGGCTCCGGTATGTTTTCTATATGTATTGTAAGGCGGCCGTTGTTGCCGAGCCATTGTAATTCCGTGAGCACTCCTTCCGTTATGCCGGTGTGACGAAGCTGCGAGACATGTGGTGCGGTACCTGTTGGATTTGAGCTTTTTATTATCCCTCTTTCGCTGAAACCCGGTCTGCCCGGTTGGTAGTAAGGGTTAAACTCGTGAGGCTGATAGAATGTTAAAGTTACATTTCCGGGATGCCTGTTTGTGTAGAAATAAACATCATCACCATCACTATGAGCCTGAATATATTCTTCCGGTACTCCTGCTTTATAGCGAGCTTCATTCAGCCCTACTTTGTAATGGATCCTGACAGGAAATCGGTTTCCTGTTATATCGCCGTTATCAGGGTTGAGTGTACGCTGCGGGATCATGGCTGCGGGTATATACCATCGAATAAGCTGATCGCTCTTGTTGAGAGTCCGGTGAAGCGGATTACCTGCGGAATCAGTGCTAAAAACCTCGTCAAAGATGGTGTTATCTTCGAGTGCAGTTACCACATGGAAGGTGATATACATCAAATTTGTAGTCCCATTTTCAATGACAGGTGTACTAAGTATGCCACGCATCGGGAAAACTTCAACAACCGCGACTGCACCTGTGGGTCTAGCTGCTTCGGAGCCGTCTGTATTAAAGTAGCTTCCTGCGAAGTCTCTGTTACCGTATGCATAATACTTAAAACTGTTATTTGCCAACATGTATCCTGCGTTTATATTCGATTCGATAAGTTCGGCTACAAGTGCCTGAGAGACATAGTTTGCAAGGTTGAAGCCGGGCTGACCGGGCATGTTGCCGTAGTTTATGTGGTGATACAAGATATCTTCATAAATGTCTCTTGCATCGTCGGTGTTATCAACGATCACTTGTCCAAAGTCTGTTCTGTCGAAGCTGACGCCGTCAAACTCAAAGCCGGTGATGCCGCCAAATTCCATATATTCTCCAAGGACATCGGAAAACACAAGATACCCGTCAACATCCTCCTGTCCCGGCGCAGAGCCGGTGACGCCTTTGAAGCTTTGTCTTTGGATATCTGTGGTGATCGAAGCAAATGCTTCCCGCAGTGTGTTTAAGTCTTCTGCGGGGAAGAAGCGGTCGGCAAAAGCGAGTTCGCTCAGTGTCAGATTTTGCGGGTTGTCGATCGTAACACTTCGCCAGTTATAGTTGCCAAAGGCGACTCTGTACTGGGCATAGAATGAGATCGATTCGGGAGCGGGGCTTACAAAGCTGCGTAGCAGTTCTCCCATTGTATCCATCGGTGCAGGCGGTGATGCAGGATACGGTCCGCCAAGGGTGCCTACGTTCAAACTCGGGTCTGTGTTATCGGCATTCCCGCCGGGGCTTGTATCTGCAGGGTCAAACGGGAACATTGCGGCGGATATAAGCAGAGGTGCCGGTACGTCGTTGAGACTGATGGTGTAAAATCCGACGGGTTGATTTCCTGAGTCGTAATTTATCACACTTGATGTATGAGCAGGATTGTCTGCATAATAATGCTGACGTACCAGTCTTTTTCTGTGAG
>Ga0123356_10006979_pt1 | contig 11338 bp, 9 predicted proteins | sample TergutEmb28metaG_2_FD_92546 | JGI IMG/M metagenome (GOLD analysis project Ga0123356, IMG submission 92546) | Embiratermes neotenicus P3 segment gut microbial communities from Petit-Saut dam, French Guiana - Emb289 P3 | ecosystem: Host-associated > Arthropoda: Insects > Digestive system > Gut ... | reverse complement strand
TATTGTTGAGTTGAGAGGTAAAAAAGTAATTCGTTTTTCGCCGTTCCGTGTGAATCGGCTTGGTATCGGGCGAACATTTCAGGACTTGCGGCTTGCTACGCAAATGACTGTTTATGAAAATATCCTGTTGGCATTAGAGAAAAAGAGATTCGCCTACCCAAACAAAGATTTACAAAAACGCGCAGATGAAATTTTGCAAACAGTTTCACTGTCAGAAAAAAGAAACGAACTGGCGGGTGAAATTTCCTACGGACAACAAAAATTGCTGACCATAGGTTGCTGTATCGCCAACAATGCAGAATTGCTTTTGATTGATGAGCCTGTAGCGGGGATTGATAAGGATAACCGGTTGAAGATTATTCAATTGATCAAACAGTTGAAACAGGTTGGAAAAACTATTTTGCAGATTGAGCATCATCCTGATTACATCAATGAAACAAGTGATCATGTTTTGCAAATGGAAAAGGGTGTTCTATGCTGAAAGTAGAACATATAACTACCGGATACGGTAAAAAACAGGTATTGACAGATGTTTCGTTTGAAGTGGAAAAAGGTGATGTTGTTTTACTTAGCGGTGGTAATGGTTCCGGTAAAAGTACTGTTTTGAAAACTATATATGGTTTGTTGAAACCGTGGATGGGTACGCCAGAAGCCAAAATTACGTTTGATGGAAAAAATATAACCGCTTTACCTGTGTCAACAATGATACGGAGCGGCATTATGTATATGCCGCAGAAGAAAAATGTGTTTGAAGACTTTTCGGTAGAAGAAAATTTGTCTGTTTCGGCGGGAATTTATCCAAAATCAGAAGCCAAAGAGCGGGCGAATAAAGTATTTGAAATCCTACCTAAACTCAAAACCATGCGAAAACGAACGCCATTCAACATGAGCGGCGGCGAGCGGCAGCTGTTGGCTTTCGGAATTGCTTTAATTCATTTACCGAAACTGTTTTTGCTTGACGAACCGTTTGCAGGGGTAGATACAGAAAATTCGGAAGCTCTTCGCAACTGCATTGTTGATTTAAAAAAAAGAGGTATAACTTTTATAATTGTTGAGCATAAAAGACAATTATTAGAAAGTGTTGTGAATAGAGAGATTGAGTTGGAATTGGGGACAATTAAAAAAACGGAGATTTAGCATGAAAAGAGTCATTTGTTTGACTATGGTTGTAATGACGCTGATTTTTGGGTCATGCCAAAAAAATAAGGACGTAGTGAAAATTGGCGCTATTTTGCCATTGACGGGTTCTATGGCGCCGTATGGATTGTCTGTGAAACGGGGTATTGATCTTGCCATAGAAGAGATTAATGCTGCTGACGGCATCAACGGACGTAACTTGGAAATCATTTATGAAGATTCGCAAGCAGACCCAAAATTAGGAGTTTCAGCTTTTATTAAGTTAAGTCTTATGGATAAAGTACCGTTAGTGTTTGGTTCAATAACAAGCGTTGTCTTAGGTATTCAGCCGGAAGCAGACAAAAATAAGGTAGTTCTTGTCAATACCACAGCAATCAGCCCATTGATTAACGAGAAATCTGAAGATTTTTTGTTTAACCTTGTAATGAACAGTGCAACTGAAGCTATAGCTATGGCAAATAAATTTCAGAGTAAACACCCCAATGAAAAAATTGCTGTATTTCATGTAAATAATCCATCCACTACTTATACGATGGATATATTTATTGAGACGTTAACTCAACTTGGCAATTCAAACATAATAAGAGAAACCTTTGAAATTGAAACCAGTGATTTTCGGGTTAATCTTGATCGTATAAGAAGAAGCGGCGCTAAATTAGGTTATTTAATTGCTTTCAGCCATAAAGAGTTTGCTGACATATTTAGACAAACAAGAGAGCTAAATATGGACATTCAATGGCACTCTATATCAACATTCGAATCAAGAGAAATTATTGAATTAGCGGGAAATACAGCTAATGGCTTTATCTATTCATACCCGAAAATTGTTGATGAAACCCTGCATGCAAAGTTCCAAAAAGAATATAGTGACAGACACGGTGCTGTCGCAGATGTTTTGACTGTGAATTCGTATGATGTAACTCACTTAATAGCAACCGTTATGAGGCAATATGGCACATCTGGTCAGGATATACAAAGAGGACTTCGCACTATAGATGACTTTTATGGAATCTTTGGTAAATTCAGATTATCCGACACTGGAAAACAGTATGTTGTTAGGGAGTATGGTTGGAAAACAATTGAAAATGGAGAATTTATAATACTTGAGTATTGAAAGATTTACGAACACTAATGGATATGAACACATAGAAAAAGCAATTTCAGAAGTTGAACTTACTTATCGCAGTGTTTTAGATTTATACAATAAAACTCCATTAGATACAAACCCTCAAAATTTTGAGTGTATATCTACCTATCCGTCATTTTCTACTTTGAGAGAATATAGCGGTGATGCTAAAAATATTAACTCAATATCCGACAAAATAGGGATATACATACATTTTCCTTTTTGCAAGCGTTCCTGTGATTACTGTTATTATGTAAAAACAGAAACTGATAATATACACTTTATTGAAAAATACATTCAAGCCGTTAAAAAAGAGATACGGTTTTATGCTGAAAAAATTAAATACGCAACTGTCAAGTATATTTATTTCGGCGGCGGTACTCCTGCGTCAATAGATAAATTATTAATTAATGATGTTATTAATGAGATATACTCCCAATTAACAGTAGCAGATGATGTCGAATTTACTTGTGAGGGTTGTCCGGCTACAATGTCAGAGGATATGCTCTCTTTTTTATCGGAAGCGGGTGTCAACAGAATCAGTGTAGGCATTCAAAGTTTTGATAATGGTGTTTTGACTGCTATGAAACGTGATCAAACTATACCTTATTTAAGCGCACTAATTGCGAATCTGCATAAAAATTTCAATAACCGTTTTAATATTGATATGATTTTTGGGCATTATGCTTCAAATCGTGAAACATTATATAAAGATTTAGAAACGTTAAGACAATACGCAATACCCTCTGTTTCGTACTATCAAATTTGGTTATGCCATCCAACTCTAGCTAAACTAAAATCAACGCATATTACATTTGATGATTTGCTTTATCAAAGAATGATTATTGACGCATATCTTAAAAATTTGAACTACAAAAACGATGTTACTGATTTATATATCAATAATAATGACGCTAACTTCAAATTCTTACGGCATAAATGGACTAACAATGACCATATCGGTATAGGCACTGGTTCTCATGGATATGTAAATGGCGTACTTTATAGAAACTATGGAAATGTTAGTGAGGATGGTATCCAATCTGTCAACGGCTATATAGACTTGATAAACAAAAATAACCATAGCGTAAATATGTTATATACATTAAGTGAACGAGAAATTGAAAAAAGACGAGTTTTTTTAGGACTAAAATTAAACGATTATTTGGAATATCCCAAAACGGATATACTTCCATCTATTGAAGAGCTATTGAAAGCAAAATTAATTGAGAAAGAAAATAATTATATAAAGCTATCTCAAGAAGGTTTTTTAATGTTAAATATGATACTCAAATATTTATGTGGGTATTGAATCAATTGTAGCTGTATTTAATTTGTAGCCTAAAAAAATGAAAATATTAATTTTGAAGATTATAATGAAAAAAAAGTTTATATGACTGTAGTAGATAATATCGTAATGTTTACTTTTTGGGTATACACAAAAAAACGTAAAGTGGAGATTTGATAGCATGGGTGATGATAGCCAGACTACTGCAAGCGCAGCTGTCGATAGCTCGACTACTGTAAGCAAAATTCCTGATGACATTCTTTTTTATTTCCTTATCAGTGGGGCAGTAATAGCATTTTTCTTGATTTTACTTATTGTTTGCAAGGTTGAACACAGGAGGCTTAAGTCAAATTGTGATAGATTTGCAGATTGGGTGCTTGGTAATTATAAGTTATTTGTTACGATACTTATTTTTGTTATTGTTGGTTCAATATTTCATTTTTTTGAAGTAGCAATTTTCGGGAGAGATAGTCTTGGTCATAGTGTTGGGGACACAGTTATAATTACTATTATAGCTATCATAGTAAGCGTTGTGTCAATCATTGGGCTCTTTGAAACTATAAAAAAAATAAACGAGAAAAGCGATAAAATCGATGACTACAGAGTCTTTTATAAGGCTTGCGCTCGATTATTTAAAGACACTAAAGATACTGATCATCTTTATTTTTGCGGTGGGACTTTAGTACCAGGAGCTTTTTTCATAAAAAATGAAAAACACACTAAAGTAAAGTACACAAATGATACTGAAATTATTGATAATAACACAAATGGTAATAACATAGAGCATGATGCAAATCCTGATAATAACAAGGGTTATTATTTAGAATTAAAGAATCTTATAAAAAGGCACGCTGCAACAGGTCCCGAATCCGGTAAAGAAATTAAATTAATTTTACCTATTTGTAACGAGGATAGTTTTAAAATTTATAGAAAAAAATTATGTGGTGATGATGAAAATTGTAAAACTGATGAATTATACTCATCAACGCTTGTTTATGAAAATTACAAAGCATTGTTCTATAAAGATAGCGGTAATGATTATACCGGGAAGCTAAACGTCGGGGTTGTTAATTATGGTGAAGGTTGTATTGATTATTACCTTATTTCAAATGGGAAAAATGTAGTATTTGCAACTACTCTAAATGATAAAGCTATTGATCGTCCTGTGATTGTTGGTATAAATTCGGATAATCCGGTTTTAGTTGAAATTCTTGAAGATAAGTTTAGAAGTACATGGAAAAGCCTTGAAAGTGATGAATACCAATTAACTATATCTGAAGGAAACCCTGATGATGTAAAAAATTTTGTTAATGGAGATGTCTCTGGCCAAAAGAAAGATAAGTTAAAGAGTCGAATCGTTCAGGGAGTAGTAGAAAAAGCTGAGATATTATGTAAGACGTCTTCAGAAAAGGAAATACTAAAAAATCATTTAATGGAAAAACTAATGAGTTTTGTTGCTGATTAATAAGGAATAAAATTTGTAATGCAATTACTAATTTTTATATTAACCGTATTCGCTCTCACCTTGATTATAGGTCTTTCCTTTTCTATACCCTATCAAGTATGCAGATTCATTAATTTCTCTTTAGCTATTGTTATTACATCCGCGCCATATTTTGCCTATATGTACGCAACACAATTTCAATTCCCAATTTATTTAGCTATTATATGCGCCATTATCTGCACTACTGCCCTAGGAATGCTTATGGAAATTTTCCTGTATAAACCATTAAGAAAACGGGAAGCATCGCTTGTAACACTAACCATTGCCTCTTTGGGATTATATATAGTTTTACAAAATGTCATTTCCCTGATTTGGGGAGATAGAGCCTTAACTATTCGAACTGGTGAGATCAGAGCAGGGCATGAGTTTTTAGGTGCGGTTATTTCTAATACGCAGATTACCAAAATTGTTATTTGTTTTGTGCTATTTATAGCTTGTTCACTTTTCATTAAATATTGTCGCACCGGACGTAATATTCGCGCCGTAGCAAGCAATTCAGAATTAAGCGGTGTGTTAGGTATTTCATCTGACAAAGTTACATTATGGGCGTTTGGTATCGGTTCAGCATTAGCGGGAGTATCGGGTTTATTAATAGCTTTTGATACTGATATGGTACCAGTTATGGGATTTAATTGGCTGTTTTATGGTGTGGTGGCAATGATTATCGGTGGTGTGGGCAGTATACGTGGATTAGTTGGCGGAGCGTTGCTGTTGGTTTCTATACAGTATGTGATAGCTTATTTTTTCGGAACAAAATGGATGGAAGCTGTAACATATATAATCTTAATATTGTTTTTGATAGTTAGACCTCTCGGTTTAGACGGCAAACGATTGAAGAAGGTAGAGATATAATATGGAATATCTTTTACACCTATTGATATTGATTGGAATATATACAATACTTTCACAAAGTTTGAGCCTTTCTGTTGGATATGGTGGTATGCTGTCATTAGCCCATGCTGGTTTTTATGGTATTGGGGCGTATACAACAGCTTTGCTATCTGTAAATTATAATCTTCCTTATATGGTTACACTGCCAATCTCAATGTTACTAAGTGGATTATTGGCTTTTGCAGTGTCTGCTATTGCTATGCGGACAGTAGACAGCTACTTTATAATATGTACTTTAGGAATTCAGATAATCTTTTTTACAGTGCTTTATAACTGGGTTCCTATTACTGGGGGCGGGGATGGTATACCGGGTATCCCAAGTATATCATTCTTTGGCTATGCGGTAGAAAGCAGATTATCATTTTTAATCATGGTAATGATAATTGCTGCCTTAGTATTTATTTTTCTAAAAAAGTTGACTACGTCATCTTTTGGATTTACGTTAAGGGCGTTAAGTGAAGATGAAATTTTTGCGCAGTCGTTGGGTAAAAATGTGCATCTTACAAAAGCGACAGCGTTTGCTTTGAGTGCAATGATTGCCGCTATATCGGGTACTCTTTATGCGCATTATATTAGTTTCATCGATCCTGCAAGTTTTACAATAAATGAATCTATTTTTATACTCTCAATTGTCATAATAGCCGGAACACGAAATTTATGGGGCTGTTTGATAGCCTCTGCTATTCTTGTATTATTACCAGAAGCATTGAGGTTTATTGGTATGCCAAGTGGAATCGCAGCTAATATACGTCAAATAATTTACGGTGGAATGCTGATTGTTATGATGTTCATTAATGGTAAAGGGATAGCCTTAAAAGTAAGTAAGAAATATGTATAAGGTAATTTTCATACAGTCACTTGGTGATATTGTTAAAATAGATTCTTTCCGCACAAACATTCCTGAACCGTTATCATTAGAATATTTCCAATCTATGTTAGAGCAGATTGATGTCAAATCGAGCATATATTACGGGAAAATAAACGAAGAAGAATTATTTCATGAACTTTTATCTGATTCAGTTATTGCAGTAGGTTTTAGTGTATATACGTATCAGTATCCATATAGCCTTGAATTGTCAAAGAAGATAAAATCCGTTTTCAAAAAACAGAACAAAAAAGAACCTGTCATTATTTTTGGCGGTTATCATCCATCTGCTCTGCCGGAAATAGTTATTCAAGAGGAATCTATAGATATTGTTGTAAAAGGTGAGGGTGAATTTGCTCTTCTTGATATTATTAAGCGCCTTACTAAAAAGGAAAGTGTGTCAGACGTAAACGGAATATGGTATAAGGATAATAATGGTACACCTGTAAAGACAAATAATAGAGAACGAAATAAATATATTGATGAGATTCCTTTTCCAAAAAGGGATTTGAAATTCTTATCAAACTCTAATCTATACCAAATCGTCTACCCGCCTATCTCGCAGCAGAAACGTGTTGCGCAAGTTTTGTATTCAAGGGGATGTCCTTTTTCCTGTGTGTATTGTACTTCTAAAAATATGTGGGGCAATGAGGTTATTTGGAGAAAACCGGAAAAGGTGTTTGATGAAATAGAATATTTATACAACGAATACGGAACGAATTTATTATTCTTTCCTGATTTAACCTTTAATCTTGATAAAAAGAAAGTTTTTGATATATGTAATGAATTTGTTAAAAGAAATTTACCGGTTCATTGGTCTGCTTTTTTTCGATTAGATAGATTAGACAGTGAAATGTTATGTGCTATAAAAGAAGCAAAATGTACAAAGATACATCTCGGTATAGAAACAGATAGTATAAATGCAGACAATCTAAAAGGTGATTACAATATACACAACGACGATTACTATAACATTTTAAATACAGCAGACGATATTGGACTGATGATCAGAGGTTATTTTATCATTGGTTTTCAAAATGATACAATAGAAAAAATTAGAAATTATAATAATTTTTTGCGTACTATTCCAATTGATGAAATCATAGTATCATTTATTACGCCATTCCCCGGTACGAAAATATGGGATGAATATAATCAGAACAATTTACCAACAGATTGTGATTTCAGCGAATTTACTGTAGATACTCCGGTAATAAACCATCCGACATTATCAAAGCAGCAATTATTAGATTTGCGTTTGGAAGTAGTACAAAATTTCTATTTAGATACTTCTTACCAAAATCGCATTTTAGGTAAAATTGCAAAATATCCACATTTGCAAGATTCATATTTTGAATACTTTAAGTTTTTGGAGGATAGCGGGGTTTTTGTAAAAAAACAATTAATCAACATTTTCAAGGAGGTAGTATGAGTAAAGAAAGACCATTAATTTTAATCGTTGATGACGAAGGTAAAGTAACAAAGGCTTTCAAAGAAGATCATGGCAACGATTATAGGATTGAGTCAATCAATAAAATTGATATTGGTTTTATTAGTGATAAACTTAAAACAACGTATTCCGGTGAGGCCAAACCTGATCTTATTTTAACGGATTTAAAGCATGAAGTTATTGATCCTGCTTTAGATGGTTTGAAAAAAGAAATTTGGGATAAAATGGCGTTGTTGAAAGAATCAATTAGCCAATATAACACAATAACCAGACCTGTTATCTTGAAACACGGTATTAATGTTCTCAAAACCGCTCGGAAGGTGTATGGTAATAACATCCCTGTGGCAATCTATACAGGAACATCGTTTATCGCTGAATATATGAATAGTACTCTTCTCGAAGAACATCTTGAGCTTAATGGTGAATGGATTCAGATGAGATTAGGTAAAACTTATGAATCAGTAAAGATAGAACGATTATTGGATGGCAAAAAGGAAGAAAACAAAAAGCCGTTTATTTTAATAATTGATGGTAAGGGTAAACCGATCAAAGGTCGGAAAAGTCAACCTGAAGAGTTCATCGAAAATCATAATGGTGAATATAGAATAGTATCAATAAATACTAAGGATGTCGCCTTTATTGAAGAGGTATTTAAGAATGAGTACTCAGGCGATAATCGGCCAGATCTTATTTTAACAGATTTCATGGCATTCAAGAATGACGAAGAACCATTGAAACAGAAAATTTTTTCTGAAGCGGATAGATTCAAGGTTTTAATTGATGAGTTAAATGAAATGTCTCAATCTGCTTATAAGAGCCACGGATTTCAGTTACTTGAAATAGTTCGAGAAGTATATCAAGATGATACCCCCGTAGCTATTTATACCGGATTTGGAATAATCACCGAATATAATAATATCAAAGACCATACAAAGGTAGTCAAACTCAATGGCGAATGGTTTCAAAAGAAGTTAGGTAAGAATTTTGAATCAAAGAAAATAAAGCAGTTATTGAATAAAAAGAAAGAACAGAACAAATAAAACATTTAAGGGCATACTCTAAAAAAGTGGAGTATGCCTAACTCCATCGCCGCCAATTTGTATAAAATTATTTACGGCTAGATACTGACTTTTATGATGTTCAGGTATAGCAAGGGATTGATGGTAGAAAAGTCCTGAACATTTATGCCGCAATCATTGAAAAAATCACACTAAAAAACAAACTCGTTTCTTGGCTACTTTATTGTTAACATCACACTTGTTACATAAAATCACTTTTACAGACTTGCCTCAAACTTCTTCATGATCTCTACCATATTTTTTCTTCTTTTGTAAAGAACAAGATACTGGCTTATCATATCTTTTACAACGGTTTTTCCACCTTTTATTCTTGTCATTTTTTTGAATAGGTCGGCGATGTGTTCATAATATTTTTGCCCGGTAGTATCTTGAGCGTATTTATCTATGGCCAATCGGAACATATCAAGTGTTTTCTCAGGAAAATGGGATGAAAATCCGGTGTAGTAGCTTTCTAAATTGTTAATAGATAAATTCTGCGCAATGTATTTCATAAGCCTCTCGCTCTGTTTTTCAGCGTTCAGCACATCTGCTATTGATGAACAGAATCGGTTGCCGTAACTTTTTTGGTAGTGTTTGATCAGATTTTCCGCCTTTTCAGGCCACTCTTTTTTGGTAAAAGCTGATTTGTAAATTTTATAGTACTTATCATTAAACGCTGTCTTGATAAAACTGAACGATATGCGCCGAATTTCCGGTACGTCATTCTCTTTTTGAGCTATCTGCAATTTTAATTCATGCCATGAAGCCAAAAGCCATCTTGAATCTTCGTTTGTTGAGATAAATTCATTGATTAATCCTTTAGCTTCCTTAAATTTTCCTTCAGCAATAAATTTTTCGGTAAGTTTCCGTCTGAAAGATTCTATTTGCAAATTCTCCCTGATAATATTCCACGCATCGTCATGCTGCTGCTTTTTTTGGTAGAAGTCTATTTTCCGCTGCAAAATTTCTTCTGCTTTATTAGAACTCTTATCGTCTATATTTTGAAGCAATTCATCTTGCCGAAGAATAAAGTCATTTGAACCGATTATAAGCGACAGTTCCATAAATAAGCGATCGAAATATCTGTCCATCCCTGCATGTTTATATTTAGGTTTCACAATCTCAGATTTACAATAGTCAAATAACTCTTTACAGTCCGTTCCCGGCATAGATAGTGTTTGCTTCAGTATTTCAAATGGCTTTTCCATATAAATTGAATCAATATATTCAATTTCAATATCTTCATGCTCATACCAGTCAGCGAACTCCTCTATGCAGGCTTTACAAATCAATATTGCCTCAACAGGATTGTGAGCATTGACGTATTCTTCTGCTTTATCGTACCATTGATCCAATACGTCAATTTCTATGAGATATTCATCATAGTATGAATTGTCATAGTCGGGGGCAACATCGAATTCATTTAACGCGCTTTGCAGTATTTGTGTGTAAGGGTTGGTGACGGAGGATACTTTAACGTTTTTCTGATTTGCCGTATTAGCAAATTTTAAAAAGAAAGCGTTTTTTAACTGCGGATTATTTTGAGCCTGTTTAATAACAAAATCACGCAGTTCATCCGCAGACACATCTTTCAAAAGTTGTTCAAGTGTTATCTCGTATTTGTTATCTTTTTTCGAGCATTTTTTAATGCGGTTTCTGATAGCGTCTACAACAATAGGTATATGCTTGCACGGATAATAATCGCTTGGACAGGAGCAGGAAAAGTCAACCGCTTTTTGTCCATCTGTTTTAATTTTTATCTTGTACGTACCGTAATTTCCACGATACGATGCTTTCCATGAATTAGGAGCAATCTCCTGCAAGTCTATAATACTCATTCAAAGAGTTCGTACTCTCCTTTTCCCTTAAACACGATAGCCGCAAATCGGACATCGCTTCTGTTTACAAATCGCGGGTCTTTTTTATAATGTTCGATTTGGGTTTGCGCTTCTTTCCGTTTTGCTTTTATCTCTGAATCTTTAGCGTCGGTCTTTACATATTTGATTTCAAAGACATACT
>Ga0123356_10006978_pt1 | contig 11338 bp, 4 predicted proteins | sample TergutEmb28metaG_2_FD_92546 | JGI IMG/M metagenome (GOLD analysis project Ga0123356, IMG submission 92546) | Embiratermes neotenicus P3 segment gut microbial communities from Petit-Saut dam, French Guiana - Emb289 P3 | ecosystem: Host-associated > Arthropoda: Insects > Digestive system > Gut ... | reverse complement strand
GAGCCGGGTGTGCAGATTCAGGATGGACAGGATTTCGATCCGACGAAAGCGGGATATTCGTCGATTTCGTTTGGCGGACGGTTCGGGCGGACGGCGCGCATCGAAGTAGACGGCGTCGACGTCTCGGACGAGACGGTCGGCACCACGACGATGGATATTCCGGCGAGCGGCATCCAGGAATTTCAGTTGAGCCAATCGAGTCTGGATTTGTCGAACGAGTTGACGTCGTCGGGTGCGGTAAATGTGACCACGCGTTCGGGGACGAACGCGATTCACGGCGAGGCGTTTGGATTGTTCCGCGACAGTTCGCTGGCGGCGGCGCTGCCGACGCCTCCGGGAATTTCGGCGCCCTTTCAGCGCTCCCAGTATGGGGCGCGCGTGGGCGGGCCGTTCAAGAAAGACAAGATGTTTTACTTTCTAGACGGCGAACGCACGTTTCAGCATGAGTTTGCCCCGGTGTTGGTGGGCGCCCCATTCAGCCAGTACTCGGGTGGATTTGCTTCGCCATTTGTCGAAGACAACCTGATGGGGAAGGCAGACTATCAGCTGACATCGTCGTCACACCTGTTTTATCGCTACAACTACTTCAAGAATTCTCTGCTGGCAAACGCGGGGCTGGGATTCTCGGTCTACGACAACAAGGACATCACGCGGACGCAAGTCGCGGGTGTGGATTTCAATACGGGAAATTTCACGCACAGTATCCGGTTTGAGTATTTGAAATTTCAGAATCAGATTGTTGATGCGACCAGAGGGTCCTCCCTGCCACTGGCCAATTACCCCGTGGAGATATCGCTGGGCAGTACGGGCTTTGTCAGCGGGCCAAACTATCTGGCGCCGCAGAGCACCATGCAGAGCAACCATCAGTTCAAGTATGACGGCAGCCGAGCGATGGGGAAGCACATCATCCGCTATGGGTTCGATTTCAACCACATTGTGGGCGGGGGTTTCGCGAACTTCCAGAGCATCGCGCCGTTCCTGTCGACAAACGTCGGGCAACCGGAAATGACCTTTGCCAACACGAATCCGTTTGGTCCAGGCGGAGACACGAACCCGCTGAACTATCCGGTCGAGAGTGTGGCGCTGGGCAACGGGTTGGGATACTCGAGTTCGATCCCGGCGTTTGGTTTGCCTGCAGGCGGGATTACCGACAACCGGATCGGCGCCTATGTGGGCGACAGCTGGAAGGTCCGCAAGAATCTGACTTTGAGTTACGGCTTGCGTTACGTACGCGATTCGAATCGGAGCGACAGTTATCTTCCACCGATTCCGGAGTTGAATGCGGCACTACCGGGTCTTGGGAATCGGGTGGCGCAGCCGAACCTCAATTTTGCCCCGCAGCTGGGCGTGGCGTGGGATCCGAGAGGAAACGGGAAGACGGTGATCCGGGGCGGGATCGGCCTCTACTATGAGAACGCGATCTGGAATAACGTAGCGTTCGATGCTCCCGACCGGCAGGCGACGGGAGCGTTCGGACAGTTTCCGTCGGCATGTTCGGCGGCGAACACTCCGCAACCGGTGGTAGCAACGGGAGGCACGCTTCCCCAGGCGACATTCTGCGGGAGTGCCTCGGGAGGATTTGTAGCGATCGGGAGCGTGGCGAATCAGATCGAGCAGTACCAGCAGCAATACCAGGCCTTGTCTCCGTTCAGCAACAGCCTGCCGAATCCAAATTATGCGGGGACCCTGCTGGATCAGGGTTTCGGATTTGGCACGGGCGCGTCCATGTTTGATCCGAACTACAAGACGCCGCGCTCGGTGCAGATGAATATCGGCATGCAGCGGGAGCTGCGTCCGGGGATGGTCCTGAGCGCGGACTTTGTGCGCAACGTGCAAACCCACTATCTGCTGGGGATTGACGAGAACCATACCGGCGACGTTCGCTATTTCAATATGACGGGCGCGATGGATGCGATCAACGCGACGAATGCTCAGTTCACAGGCTCCGGCGGTAGTCCTTGTCCGCCAGGTGTTGCCGGAATTCAATGCGCGATCAATGCGGGAGCGACGATGTCGGCTTACGCGGGTAATGGCCTTACTTCGTCATCGGACTTTGACGTAGCCTGCACCAATCCGACCGTGGGATTCGGGTATCCCTGCGCCTTTGGAGGCATCAATCCCAACGCGCCGCCGCTGCCGTTTCTGATGTCGATTGGGCGGTCGGTGTACAACGGGCTGCAGACGAAGTTGAACGAGAATGTGAAACAGCCGTTCCGCGGTGTGAAGCACGTGAATCTGCAGGTGTCGTACTCGCTGTCGCGGTTTGAGAACACGGGCGGAGCATCGGCGACGAACCCGGGCTCATCAGACCAGGACTTCATCATCAATGCGGCGGATTACGACAAGCCGAACCGCTACTTCGGACCGTCGGTGCTGGACCGGACGCATCAGCTGTCATTCGGCGGTTATGCGGATCTGCCAGCGGGATTCCAGATGAGCATCATGTCGCATTTCTGGAGTCCCCTGTCGACATCGCTGATCGTTCCGAACACGAATCTCGGACCGGGAGAAATTTTCCGGACGGACTTCACCGGGGATGGCACGGTGCAGGATCCGCTTCCCGGCACGCACGTGGGGAATTTCGACCGAGGCATCAACGCGTCAAACATCAACACCGTCATCCAGAATTACAACAACACGATAGCGGGGCAGGCGACACCGGCGGGACAGGTGCTGATTCAGAACGGGCTGTTCACGCTGGCGCAGTTGCAGCAGATGGGAGACGGAGTGGCGCCGCACGTGTGTCTGGCGCCGCCGGCGGTGGATCCGGTGTGCGGGGCGCCGACCAGTCCGGGCAACCAGGTGAATCTATCGTGGCTGAAGGCGTTCGACACGAAGTTCACGTGGAATCATACGTTCAAAGAGCGGGTGACGGTGCAACCGAGTGTAGGGTTCTACAACCTGTTTAATTTCGCCAACTTTGATTTGCCGAGCGCGACATTGAGCGGCCTGTTGACGGGCGCGGTGGGGCAGATCAACGGGACCACTCCTTCGGGTCACAACATCGATCGCGTGGGAGTCGGGACCGGAGTGTACGGATTGGGAGCGCCGCGACAGATCGAATTTGGGCTGCAGCTCTCGTTCTGAGCAGCGCATCGACGTTCCGGCTCGCCTGACGTGGCTACGTCGGTTGCTTTCGGGCGCCACAAGCCCCTCTTGTCTGGCCTGGAACGCCAGACAAGGGGGCCACGCTCGCTGTGCTTCCACGAAATGCTCAGGATCAGAATCGCTCGGGCGAGTAGCGGCCAGAAGCGGGCAACCTCCCGCTTTTCGTCTCCTCCGGTCCACTAGTCCGGCAGCGTTGCTGCGGTGGAGATTGAGAATCTTGTTGCTACTCCCGCCGGAATTTGCAGTCCCTGGCGTGTCGTGGGTTGACCCCCGCCAACCCAGACGTCGACTGGGCCGGGGACGATGCGACGAGCGCCTTGGGCATCGACGATGCTCAGGGCTCGAGCGCGCAGCGTGAAGCTGGCCGTCCTCTTCCCGCCTGCCGGCAGGTGGATGCGCTGGATTCCTTCGAGGGCGCGGATCGGGGCGCCTGCGATTGCTGGATGGGAGACGTAGAGCTCGACGACTTCGTCGCCTGCGATCGCGCCTGTGTTGGTCACATCGACGGAGACTTTCACTTCGCCATCGGCCGGGATTTCGGGTTGGTCGACGACCCCGTTGCTGTAGGCGAACGTGGTGTAGCTGAGGCCGTAGCCGAAAGGATAAAGAGGCTCGCCTTCGAAGTAGCGATAGGTGCGGTGCGCCATCGAATAATCTTCGAAGGGCGGGAGTTGGTCGACGGATTTATAGAACGTGACGGGGAGGCGGCCGGAGGGGCTGAAGTCTCCGGCCAGCGCGTGAGCGACGGCGGTGCCGCCCTGGCCCCCGGGATACCAGGCTTCGAGGATGGCGGGGATTTTTTCGTCCGCCCAGTTGACGCCCAGGGCGCTGCCGTTCATGAGCACCAGGACCGTGGGCTTGCCTTCGGCGACTACTCGCTCGAGCAAGTCTTGTTGCGGCTTTGGCAGGTCGAGACTGGTGCGGTCGCCGCCGGAGAATCCCTCGGCGTGGACGTTCATCTCTTCGCCTTCGACGCGTGCGCTCAGGCCCATGGCGGCGATAACCAGATCCGCCCTGCGCGCGGCTTCGACGGCTTGTTGCTCGGCTCGTCCGGGGATGCTCCAGGTGAGACGGGCTTCGGAGCCGCGGATGGTTTGGAAGTAGTCGATCCTGATTTCGTAGACGTGGCCCTTCTCGAGATGAATCTGTTTCGTCTGCGTGGTGGCGGGGCGGTGGGTGGTCCAGTCTTCGACGACGAGGTTGTTGTCAATCCAGACGCGGTAGCCGTCCTGGCCGGTGAAACCGATTCGGTAGTCGGCGGATTCGTTGGGAACCAGGTAGCCGGTCCAGCGGACGGAGTAGTTTTTCGTGAGGCGCTGGTTGACGCCGGCGAATCCCCAGGCGAAGTTCACGACAGGATCGATGCGCGCCAGGGCGGGCGCGCCTTCGAGTTTGGGATTCGAGAAGTATTGCGCGTGGAGTCCGTGCCGGGTGTGGAGTTTGGTGGTGTAGAGAACGTCCGCGGGTATGGGTTCGACCGATGGGCCGATCAGGCCGGTTCCCGGGGCGTAGATGATTTTTGATTCCGGGAAGCGCCTTCGGATGCCCGCGAGAACCGTTACCGGATTTGATGGTGTGCCGTTGTAGTTGCCGACCAGGGCGTCGAGGCTGTCGGCGTTGGGGCCGATGACGGCGATCGTTTTGTAGACTTTGCGCAGCGGGAGAAGTCCGCCTTGGTTTTTCAGCAGGACCAGCGATTCTTGCGCGGCTTTGAATGACAACTGACGGTGGGCGGGAGAATCGTTCTGGTCGAGGCCGATTCTTGAGTACGGAACCAGTGACGGGGGATCGAACATTCCCAGCTTGAAGCGGGCGACGAAGAGGCGGTGCAGGGCGCGGTTGACGTCGGCTTCGGTGGCCAGGCCTTGGTGCACGGCTTGAAAATACGCATCGCGGTCCCCGGCGACCAGAAGGCGCGGAGCGAAACAGTCGAGATCAGTTCCCGCCTTGAGCGAGTCGGCGAATCCTTCGGCGTTGGACCTGGCGAATTTGTGGCCGTCGAAGATGTCGGTGATCGCGCCGCAGTCCGAGACGACGTAGCCTTTGAATCCCCAGTCCTTGCGGAGATGCTCGGTAAGGAGGACGTCGTTGGCGCAGGCCGGCTGACCGTTGAGCGAGTTGTAGGCGCACATCACGGATTGAGCGTTGGCTTCGGTGACTGTCGCGCGGAACGCGGGGAAGTAAGTGTCTTCCATGTCGTGGCGCGAGGCCTGGACGTCGACTTCATGGCGCGTGGATTCGGGACCGCTGTGCACGGCATAGTGTTTGGGGGTGGCTATCGCCTTGAAATATTTCGGATCTGTGCCTTCGAGGCCTTCGACGAAGGCGACGCCCATCCGCGAGGTGAGGTAGGGATCTTCGCCGTAGGTTTCCTGGCCGCGGCCCCAGCGCGGGTCCCGGAAGATGTTGATGTTGGGGGACCAGACGGTGAGCCCCTTGTACCAGTCGGAGGATCCGTCCTTGGCGACGGTGGCGTTGTACTTGGCGCGGAATTCGGTGCCGATGACGTCGCCGATCTGGTGCATGAGCGGCTCGTCGAAGGTGGCGGCCATGCCGATGGCTTGCGGGAAGACGGTAGCCACTCCGGCGCGGGCGACGCCGTGCAGGCCTTCGTTCCACCAGTTGTAGGCGGGGATGCCGAGGCGCGGGACCGGGGCTGCGGCGTTGGTGAGCTGCGAGACTTTTTCGTCCAGCGTCATGCGCTGAATGAGATCGTCGACGCGCTCATCGACGGGGAGAGCGGGATTCTTGTACCTGGCGGTGCCGGGTGCGGATTGCGCCGACGAAAATGCGGCGCACAGAATTGCGGTCAGCAGAACGGCCAGGTTTTTGTGCATGATCCTCCGGCACAGGTTATTTCGAATGGTTCGTATCGGTGGTCTTTATTCGATCGGTTTTGGTTTCCGCATGGGCGGCGTTGGCCGCTAGAACAAACGATGTCGCGGCATCGACGACGTATTCGTTTTCGTACCAGAAGAATGGCCAGGTGTCGGTGAACTCGGGAAAATCCGGCTGGATGATGGTCACGCCGGGAACCATGCCGCCGGGGATGAAGCTATAGTCGGCGCGGTTGTTGCCGTAGGCGATCAGCTTCGATTCGGTTCCAACCCCGGACACATAAGACACATTCGACACCGGATGGCGGCCCAGGACATAGTCGATTGCGTCGAGCGTGTATTCGGGGCCGATGATTTCCGGGAAGGCCCGATGCAGGAAATACACTTCGGTGCCGAAGCGGGTGACCAGGCCCGAGCCTCCCCAAGTTCCCGTCGCGATGGGGACGCCGTAGGGATTCTGCGCCAGCATCTGCTCCAGTCTGGGCTTGAAGGCTGTCAGATCTTCTGCGATCGCGTTTTTGAATGACTTGTCCATGAAAGGAATCGCGCGGGCGCTGACGCCGCCGAGGAATGGGAATTGATCCTTGATGAGCGGGAGAAGTTCCTGCAGGCGCTTCTGGTAAATCTCTCCGCCCTTGGTCGCGATGAGCAGTTCGACGGCGGCCTCGACTTCGGCCTGCTTGAGGTTGCTGCCGGTGGTGTTGAAGTATTGAAACGTGGCGGGCGGCTGTTTATGTTCTTCGTCCCAGACGCGCTCGGCAACTTGCAGGCATTCGTCGGCCATTTTGTCGTCGTAGCCGCCGAGGACGCGGCTGGCCGCCGCCAATCCCTCGACCAGGTCATAGCTGAGAGCGGTGGTATGCGTGGTGAAGGCCCAGCGGTCGTCGGGGACGCCGGAATAAATTCCATCGCTTTCGAGCGGGCCCATTTTTTCGTTGTAGATGCGGCCATCCGTCTTCGAGGCCGCGTCGCCGAGGTGCGTGTATTCCCCGAGCGTTGGCTCGATGATGCCGGGAATCGCGTGGCCGATTGCGTGATATTCGGCGAGCAGAAGAATGACGCCGTGTTTCACTTGCTCGACGACATCGGGGACGCCGTCAGGTCGACGCATCTCGACGTAGCGCGCGGTTTCGTCGACCAGCGTGTCGTCGGAGTTTACTCCGAACTGTTCCTTCGCCAGCACCAGGTCGGTGATCACTCGCGTTTGCGTTTGCGTGCGCAGGTCGAAGTCGCCGGCGTCGAACCATCCGCCGACGTTGACGCCAGGGATGTGCTGGCCGGGGGAGAACGGGGAATCGGTGGTTGGGCCCTGCTTGTAGCCGTCGAAGTGCGTGTAGTTGACCGGGGCCTGACGGGCGTCGTCGAGGTGCGAGGCGCCATGCCAGGTGCGGTATCCCTCGCGCACTTTCACGTGGTCCATCTGCTCGGGGAGGTAGGTGTTGAGCGAGAGGCTCCAGATGTTTTCGTAGACATTTGGGGCGATCAGGAAGGGCGTGGTTTTGTGGCCGGCGTATTCGATGAGATAAGTGCCTTCGGTGCGAACGGACGAGAAATCGAACGTGGCGTATTGATAGCGCATCCACTTGCCCCAGGGTTTCACTTCGCCGGAGAAAACTTCTTCTGATTCGCCATTCGCCGAGATCCGCAGCAGGCGTGCGCTTTTCGGTGCGTTGAACAGCGGATCGAGTTCGATGACGGCCACTTTTTGGCGTGCCGGAGTGTAGCCGATCTGGTTGTAGGCGACGACGGGAGGACGGGTCCATCCGGCGACGAGGCTGGGCTTTACGTGCCAGACTACGACGTCGCCGGTTTTGCCTGCGGGTATGAGCGAGCGCACCACGAACCATCCGTTGGGGGCTTGATTGCGCCCGTCGTAGAGAGCAAGATCGCTGTCAGACGTGATGGAGACTCGCGTCAATGGGTCTTCGGGAGAGAGGACGATCCGGCTGCCGGTCGCGATGGCCAGCGGCTCGGGAGTTCCGGTCGCGGATTTTTCCATGGGGCCGTCGTCGTGGCGGGGAAAGATTCCCGGGTGGTTATCGACGACGTAGGACTTGCCGAAATACAGGGAAGGGAGGAATTCGAGGTTAAACCCCGCTTTGCCGACTAGCGCCGCGGGGAGCGGTTGGTCGAGCTGGACCGCTATGCGGAAGCCGCCGGGCTCGGGACGGGTGTCGACGTGATAGCTGAGGGCACGGTCCGGATAAGTGCACGCCGCGATGAGTTCGTCTGGCGACGAACCGCGTTTGCGGGACTGGAAATCGGGGATCGCGTCCCACTGCGCGGGAGTGGCGGAGAGGCGGACGTCTCCGTTGGTTGCGATGCGCTGGTCGTGGAGGATGATTTCGAGGCCGCTCATCTTTTGATCGCCGAAGACGTGGTGGTAAGAGTTGTGGAACAGCAGCACGCTGAGGCCGTGGGTTTCGAGTACGTCGTGGTCGGTGAGGTGGAGATCGGAGTCCGACCAGCAGGGCATGGAGATCGCGAACAGGAATGTGCACAGGAGAATCGAGGTAAGTCGGAGTCGGCGAGGCATCTTGGGTTATCGGGGTTCCTTTCATTTATATAGCGGTTCGGGAGTAGAGAGCATCTTTGATTTTTCGCAAGCAGTTCCGCGGCAGAAAATCCCATCCTGAATTCCGTCAACGGCGCGAATCTGGGATGGGGCATCCGCCCTTAGGCGCTCGACACAACAAATTCAACTTCCGGCAGGACCTGCCGGAAGCGGGCACCGCTTTGGGCTATCTTGGCGGATTCGGCGGGGTGCTCTCGAGGCGCTTGCGGGCTTCGGACAACTGATCCGGTGTCATCCGGGCTTCGAGTTCAGTCACTTTGGCGTCGGCTCCCCCGGCGCCGCTCAGTTGCGCCTGGGCGAACCAGACATAGGCGGCGACATATTTCTCCGCATCGGTGCCGTCGCCGTAGATCCGCTCCCCCATTTCGTACTGGGCCTGCGGATAGCCGCTTCGGGCGGCGCGTTCGAGCAGGGCCATGCCCTGGGCTTCGTCTTTGGGGATGTCGCGGCCTTCGAAGAAGGCGTTGGCCAGTTCGAATTCCGCGGCGGGATCGCCGGTTCTGGACTTTTGCGAGAGATCGAGAAATTTCTGCTGATCGCCGCCAGAGGTTTTGACGTGCAGCGACAGAATAAAGCGGCTGGGAACCGGCTTGCCGTTTCGGCGGGCGGGCTCGAACTTCCACCGACTGACAGTCTCCACCGCCCGTTCGTCCATTCCCATGCCGATTTTCCGGGTGACGACGATGTTGCTGGGTTGGCCGTCGGCGCCCACGATGAGGGAGAGTACACACTCGCCGTCGAACTTTGCGGCGCGGGCTTCGGCGGTATATTCGACGTTCGGGGAATAGATGGGATGCGCGGGCGAGTCGGCGGGCGCACCCGGTGGCCCGGAAGCGCTCCTGGACTGGGCATTCGCCCGGAACGCCTTGTTCTGCGCTTCGGTTTTGGCCCGGTCGGCATCGTAGGCCCGCAGCGATGCCAGAACCTTTTCCACCGCCGCGATCTGCTCGGGAGTGTGTGACATCTTGAGAGCGAGGTGCAGAGTTTCAGCCGCCTCCTTGTTCCGGTTCAACCCGATGAGGACCTGTGACTGGTCGATGCGGATTTCGGGAACTCCGGGGCCGAGTTGCACGGCCTTCTCCATCAGTTCACGTGCTTCCGTGAGGTTTGCTGCGCGCGTGGCGTAGAACATGGCCAGGGCGTCGTAGCCTTCGGCGAACGACGGATTCAGTTTGATGACGGTTCTCAGGCTTTCCTCGACGGCGGACTGAGAAGCCTTGTCGGGCGTGCCTTTTCGCATGGAGGAGGCGGCGAACAGGTAATGCGCCATGAAGTTGCCGGGATCGAGCTTGATGGCCTCCTGACACCATCTGCGGGCTTCGTCAAAATTCAGCTGGCGGTAGGCGATGTAGCCCATGATTTCGTGCGCCGCGACGCTGGAAGACTCGTCACGCAAGATGCTTTGCGCCAGCACGCGCGCGTCCTTCTCGCGGCCAATGTGCGCGAGCATGTCGGCGCGGAAGGTGTCTGCCAGAGTCCGGGTGAGCGGTTGAACCATGAAGGAAGACTCATCGACGTCGGTCGAACCGGATACCTCGCTGACGGCGTACTCGATCGCCGCTGCCGCTTTCCGGAAGCTCAGCTCCAGCGCATCGAGATCGCCGAAGGCTTCGGTGGCGGCTTCGGTGGGATCGACGTTGCGCTGCAGCAGATCGAGGAAGTCGTTGAGGCGGTGCGTGCCGTCGAGATCGTCCTTGTCCTTCAGGTAGTGCGTTAGGGCCCAGGATTCCGCGTAGAACATCGATCCCTTGTCCTGCTCGTGGTAGTAGGGCGAATGCTGATCGACGGCGAAAAGCGTGGAAAGCGGCAGCAGCGGATGGCGGTCGAGCTCGGCTTGAAGATAGGGATCGCCTTTGCCGATGCGGACACGGTCGTCGAGGATTTCGGTGTTCTCGTAGAACTCGGCGATGCCTTCGGTGAGCCACAGGGGCATCCACTGGTGAAGGCGGCTGAAGACGAAATGCGCGTACTCGTGGTAAATGGGGGCGTAGGGGTGCGTGCCGGCGGCGTTGAGCAGAATGAGGATGTAGTTCTTCTCCGGAGCCTGCAAAAAATATCCGATCAAGCCGAGTTGGCCCGGGGTGCGATACTCCTCGGGTTCGAGCGCCTGGAGGGCCCGCTTGTCCCCGACCGCGATGACGAGCATGGGCTCGGCGGTGTCGAGGTCGGCTTCGGGAAAGACCCGCCCGAATACCGAGCGCATGCCTTCGAATTGATGGGCGGCGCGGCGGCCTTCCTTCTCGTTCGAATTGGTGACGATGTCGAAATGCGGAGTGCGGACTTCGAGCCACGTGTCGGTCTGAGCGGCCGCGAGGGGGACGAGCGTGGCCAGAACGGCGAGAACAAGCCCAATTCGTGTCGGCATGGCGCGCGCTCTATAGATACATCGGCAGCCGTCAGGTGTCAAAGGTGACATCCGGGGTCGGGGATGAGTGGTGAGTGATCAGATTTGGATCTGGCTGGCCGCCGGCCTTCAGAACTCGAGGTGGGCGCGGAAACTGGGGACCGTCACGGGGCCGCGGTCGCGATTGTAGCCGGGATGGTTGAGGTGCTGGAGGCCGGGAGCGAGGTAGATCCCCCGCCAGACGTGGACGGTGTAGTAGGTTTCGACAATGTTTTCCCGGCCGTAGGTGAGACGGCCGTCGCCGAGCAGGAATCCCAGGCCGCCGGCTGCGAGATAGTTCTGGTGATCCTTCTTGATGGCATTGGTGATGAATGCCACGCCCGCGCGGTCCTGTTTCCGGTGCCACCACGCGCCGGAGGCTCCGACGCCCTGGGCGAATGTCTGTTCGACTTCGGTGTAGGCGAACGACTCGGT
>Ga0123356_10006977_pt1 | contig 11338 bp, 10 predicted proteins | sample TergutEmb28metaG_2_FD_92546 | JGI IMG/M metagenome (GOLD analysis project Ga0123356, IMG submission 92546) | Embiratermes neotenicus P3 segment gut microbial communities from Petit-Saut dam, French Guiana - Emb289 P3 | ecosystem: Host-associated > Arthropoda: Insects > Digestive system > Gut ... | reverse complement strand
CATTAGCAGACTGGTAGGCATGCAGTTCCAGATTCAAGAAGCAGATATCGCACTCAAAAGGCTGAGTGAGATACTTGACGTTGAAGAGGAGAGCGAGATACACAAAGGGAAGAGTATTCCTGAAACATTCTCGGGGAACATCTCAGTTACTGGACTGACATTCAAATACGGGTTCAGGAAACCCATAATATCTGATCTCTCCTTTGAGATAACAGGTGGCGAGAAAATAGCAATCGTGGGAGAAAGCGGTTGCGGAAAGTCAACGATATGCAAAGTTCTATTGGGCCTGTGGATCCCTGAAAGCGGAAGGATAAACATCGCGGGATACGATCTTGAAGAACTTGACATACATTCGTACAGAAGGAGAGTGGCGTATGTCCAGCAGGCGGTCGAACTGTTCAGCGGAACAATATCAGAGAACATACGGGTCTCCGTTCCGTCTGCCACGGATGACGACATACGGAAAGCCAGCGAAATGGCAGGATGTGCGGATTTCATAAGCAGAATGCCTTTGAGATATGATACCTACCTGGAAGAAGCTGGAGCGAACCTCTCAGGAGGGGAAAGACAGCGCATAGGGTTGGCAAGAGCATTCGTTAAGAAACCCGAGATACTCATCCTGGATGAAGCCACAAGCAATCTGGACTTCATCTCTGAATCGAAGGTATATGACACGCTATTCAATAAAATGAAATGTACGACAATCATCGTTGCACACAGACTTTCAACGATAAGAAGATGTGACAAGATATTCATGATGGTCGAAGGGAAGATAGCAGAGATTGGAACCCATGTCGAACTGATCGCGAAACGCGGAGCATACTGGAAGATGTGGCATAGTCAAGTAGGCGACGATATAATTCCGATACAGAAAGACATCCCCAAAAATCAACCAGATGTTGGCAGGTCGGACAGAGATGACGATGATGATGCTCATATTTCCTATGGTTGAGTGAGATTAAACGCACCCGTTTCTGTCTATAAATCATAATAGTACCTCATCATTCTCAACCATGGAAGAATAACACTCCGAGAGATATCATAACGGCCGATTCTATAGTCACGAACCTAACTTGGCGCTAAAACATAACGAAAGGCCACTATTCTACCTTGCGTCCATCATCCTTTACCCAGCATCTGAAAACATGCGCCGTATCCGGTCAAAATCACTGCTATGTGTCAAACTTCGGGTAAAATCCACTCCGCCACCGATCACCATAATGGCGATCGCCTTCATATAGAAATATTACATCAAAAAGTTACATAGACGTTACATAGAAGGTGCGATGTTTAGTGGACGGCTGGAGTCGTTCCGTATGCTACTGACCTATTGTTCGATGGTTTGGATGCATCTTTCGGTAGTCTTTTATATTAACGGCGATATGAAAAATACCATGAAAAGTCTGACAGGAGTTGCGATAGCTGGAACTTTCGTTGCAGCGGTCATCGTGATCGCAGCAGTATATCTTGTTATGAATGGAAATGAGAATGATGATCATGACCTATTAGATGATGAGAAAAGCAATCACGACCTGATAGATGATGACACAACCTCGATGATAGGTCTGTACGCGTTGTACGAGGTCACTGATAATGTCCTGGACTATGTGTACAGCGGCATATACAAAGCAACGATCATCGACGCCACTGATACCCACCTCCTATGGGAATATGAATTCGATATTGATAGAAGGTCCTTGCTGATGCATGAACCAGGTTACTCTATAAAAATCAGAAAGGAAACGATCACAAATTGGGTGCCCATAGGCGGCGGATCTATGGGAATACCAGGAGCGGAAACAACGATAGACACTCCGTATTTCGGTAACGGTCTGAGAGTGCTGCCATATGTCGACGGCAAATCAGTGGCCTATGTCGGAGTGGATGACGGCGTATTGTACAGGATGACCACCCCTGTATCCGTACTTCCCGGAAGCGATGTTCTGATATTCAATCTGAAAGAGACGAACATGATGCCGACCTAATCACAAGTCAGGATCGGAGATACGACAAACGAGTGGCCATAATGGCAGATATATCTTAGAGATCACTATCGAACGTCACGCGACGCAGGATCTCAGAATGCTTCAGAGGTATGTGTAGCCTATCCAGAACCCGACTATCGCGGAAATGGTTATCAATGCTGCTAACAACGCTCCCTGTCTCTTTTCCATTTTCATCCCTCTGTCATTATTCCACGTTGACACCATGCGAACAGTATCCTCTGTTCGTATACGTCACCGTATGGTTCCGGTGTAATCGGCGTTACAATATTAAATACAACGTCTCAACCGATCTTCGGGCCCTCAATGGCCGCCGTACTGTGGTCCGATCATGTCATGAGGTCGCTGAAGTTACCTGCCGCCAGACTGTCCCTGAATTCCTTCGCGATCCTTCCGCCGGTGCTCAGTCCCGGATATATCAGGTCTGCGTACGGCGAACCCGATATGAACGGGTTCGTTCCGGCAACTATTCTTGTGGATATCTCGAACAGCTTGAATTCCAGTTTATCGGTGACTATCGTCTCGAGACAGAACGGTCCCCACATACCGCCGAACAGATCATATGAACGGTTCACGATACGTTCTGCCATGTCGAACGCCTTCGGCAGCAATGATTCCCTTATCACCACGGGAACGTTACCGGTGACGACGAACGACGGATACAGACCGTGCTTCTTGAGATCGTCGTACGACCCCATCTTGTACAATTCATCAATATTGCTCTCGTCCCTTCTGTCTATGGACAGCATCTCCAAGGTACCGCCCCTTGCAACCTTGTAGCCATCCTCTTTGAACGGCGAATAGAAGAAGTGCAGATAGTACCTCGTTCCCAGTGCGTACTCCTGGATCGTGTACGGCTGTGTGTTGTCTATGTACATCTTGAAATCAGGATAATCTTTGGCTATGAAGAAACCCCTTCCTCCCTTAGCGCCGTGGTATTTCACGAGTACGGGTTCGTCTATCTCCCTCGCGTCCGTATATATCCGAGGCATCGCGACGCCCGCGGACGTTATCCATTGCCTTTCCATGTCCCTGTCGGATTCCCACTGGAGTACCGCACGGTTGCAATATGCGGGCACTTCGAGGTCCTCGAACTTCTTCGGCCCCATGTACTCCACGAACGACCCGTGAGGTATGATGACCGCGTTCCGTTCGTATAATTCACCAACTCTCTCCTCTATCTCGTCAAGGTCCCTGAACTTCAGTATCTCGTCCGGTTTCGCCAGCGGGAACGCATCGTAATATTTCGTGTTGTGCGAGACGGTAAGTCCTAATGTCTTGAAACCGGCTTTACGTGCCCCGTGAAAGATCTGCAGTGAAGAATGAGAGCAAAGCGTCGCTATCGTGATGTCGTTCTTATCATAATCTTCGAGAATCGAGTCGATCTTTTTCTTAGGGACCATAAATGCTTATCATTTTTAAGAATTTAAATCTTGGGTCGCTTTTCCGTCGGAAATGACGTTCGAGTACATATCAGTCCATCTTGAACCGGTCCCATTCCGGATGTTCTTCCTTCGGCTCGGGTTCCTGAGGCTCGCTGAACCGGTATCTGTCCCATTCGGATGCCGCTGACATCCCGTGCCCGCTGTGGTCCGGTCTGGTCCCTGCGGGCCCGTTCCTCCTATCCATCAGTTTGGGCTTCGCGTACCTTCCCCATATCACCAGCATCGACGGCAGTATGAACACCGCACCTATGTATCCGAACCCTATCGCCAGAGCGGTTATCACGCCGAACTGGTACATCGGGAGTATCTTCGAGAACGCCATCACGCCGAATCCTGCCACTGTTGTCAATGCTGCTGCGAACACCCCTTTACCCGTTTCGCGGGTGGCCTTCCTGATCGCTTCCTCCGGAGCGAGGTCGTTGAGTATCAGCTCCCTCGCATACCTGTGCGATATGTGTATCCCGTACGTTACGCCGAGACCTACCGCAAGCGAAGCTATGGTCAGCGTCATGACGTTCAGCGGCATGTCCATCAACGCCATCGTCCCCCAGACCATTATCACCGATATCAGTGTCGGTATCGTTGCCATTATGCCTAACAGCAGACTTCTGTGCGTCATGTACATGAATGCGGTGAGCACAAGTATGACGAACAATATGGTTATGAGAAGGGACCTCATCTGACTGTCGTTCATCTCCTTCATCGTGGAGGACATGATTATGCTCTGTCCCGTTGTGGAGAAACCTATCCCGTCGAGCGGTTGGCATGCATCGTCGATCGCGTTCTTCATTGCTATCGTCGCATCATCGTTACCGTCGACGGCAGCGGTCATGTTCAATATGATCCTGGTAACGGATCCGCCGTCATGTTCGCCTATGAACGAGGACAGCAGGATCTCGAGAGGTGTGCCGTCGATCATTGATCTCATTGTGGTGAGAGCGGTTTCCGCCGCCAATGTTTCGGCCGGAGTGGTCGGGAGCTTCATCCTGCCTGTCAGGTCATCGAACACCACGGTGTACTGCGAATGGAATAATGGTCCGGCAAATACCGGATCGGAGGCGGTTATCGTTGCGCATATGTTACGCAATGCGGTACCCATGTGCTCCGCGTTCACCGTATACGGCGGTCCGGTTCCGTATTCCAATCCTTGTATCTGTCCGCTCTCTGTGGCCGAGTCCATGTTACGCAGGGAAAGTTCGATCGCCATGAGGGTGTCGAGATCCCATCCGTCCGCATAGATCAGCACGCTTGTCGTGCTGGTAGTGGTCATCGAATAGTTCTCGTTCAGATACGTCAAGGTGTCATGCGCTTCCGTTCCCTCGGGGACGAAGTCGTACATGTCGAAACTGTATGATATGTTCACGGCGCTGTAACCGAACAGGGCTATCACCGCCGCCATCGTGCCGAGCACGACCCATGGGTTCCTGGCGGCCATCCTGCCGCCGACCCCTGCCACCTTACCGAGGACATCTCCGTTCTCGTCCCTGGTCTTCATGTAGCGCTTTATGTCGCATACGTCCTTCCCCTTCTTCGCGGCCCTGCGGTCACGTATGACCTGCCCGGCCGGTATGAGGAGGAGCATCGAACCGAACGCGCACGATATGCCTATCGCGCACATCACACCGAAGTCCGCCAGTGCGGACAGCGATGATGAAAGGTATGAGAGGAATGCTATCACCGTGGTCACCGTCGCCAGCGTCAGCGCCTCGCCGACGGACCCCATGGTCTTGGCTATGGACCCTTTGATGTCCTGGCCGCACCTTCTTTCCTCCCTGTATCTGAATACCAGATGTAAACTGTAATCTATCCCCAATGCGAGGATGAGTATCGGTACCGCGATGGCAATGGTGCTCATCTGTATGCCGATGAGCGTGGATATCCCGAATGTCCATATGATGGCCACGATGAGCCCCAGAAGACCTATCAGCGTATCCGCGATGTCACGGTATATCAGGATAAGCAGCAGGACTATCACCACAAGCGCGATCGGAAGGAGCATGGAGATATCGTCCTGCGCCAGCTTGCCTATCTCGCTCATCATGGTGATCATCCCTGCGACCTTTATCGTGAGGCCTTTGGAATGTGTGATCTCAAACTCGTCGGCAACGGCGATGACGTCGCGCTCGAACCCTAGTTGACCGTCCTTTATCCCATTGAGGCCGGAGTCGAGCATCATGACCGTCACCATGCACCCTCTTGCAACGACGGCATTCGGATCGAACGGATCCGCGGCCAGCGATATCGGATCGAGATCGCTCGTTGTCATCGAGATCAGTATCGCGGCCTTCTGACCGTCCAGGAGAATGCCAGTGAGGGGATCTGTAAGACCGTTATGGAATGCCTCCTTCAACGCATCGTCATCGGCGAGACCGTATATCGCAGCTCTGAGATGATCATGGTCGGTGAGGTCCAGAGGATTCACGATCCCGAAGTCGGTCATGTACTGTGATATGAACAAGGCACGCTCCGCAGGGGACGCGTTCTCCAGTATCCATGCGGCGATCACGGACACCGGGCTAACGACCGTGAACATCGGTATGGCCGAATAATCATTCCCCTCGATACCATCCTTGTCCACATACTTCATGTTCTGCAGATCTTCCTCGTAGCTGAGGATGTCCATGAATATGTCCTTGGTGAATATGTTCCCGCCCGCACCCATGTCCGCCATGCTCATGACGGATGTCGTCGAGTTGAACGCCTCGGATATTATCAGAGAGGCGTTCACCATCTCATTGTCCGGCCGGAAGCTCTCCTCGTCCATATCGAAGGACGGGGGGCTGTTCGCGATGATGCCTATGGATGCGCCGGTGATCAGAAGCAGAATAAGGATTGGTACCATCGGCCTTTTGGCCACACTGTCTCCGACCTTCTTCATAGCTCCCATTCTTTCACCGTCATCGGAATAAACAGTGAGTCGCGCTATCGTATATTATCTTAACTAGTGACGTCCGCACCGAACGCCGGATGATACGCAGTAGTTTCGGCCACCCCCCGCAATCATTTATCTATTATGCGGAACATCCGTTGACAGACAACGGCGGCGAATGCCGCGGAGGTCGATGTGAAATGAAAGAGAAGGAACTTACACCCCTTATTGAAGAACTGAAAAGGGTGATCGGAGAAAGCGCGGACGAACAACAACTGACAGACGAACTGAACACGTACCTGAACGTGTACCACGTTTCCCAAGAGGCTGCCATGAAGGGCATCCTCAAGAAATACGGATTCGGGGATTCGCCTTTCGTGCCCGCCGCATCGATCACCAAGAAGATAAACGAGATGACCGGCGATGAGAAGACGGTGGACCTTGTTGCCAGAGTGGTATTCATCGAAGAGAGGCAGATCACCGCACGCGGTGTCCAGAAGACCATATTCTCAGGGATACTCGGTGACGAGACCGCCACCGCACCGTTCACGGTGTGGGATATCGAGAAGTTCGAGCTCCTGAAAGGTGAGACGTACAGCTTCAGGAACGCTTACACGAAGCTGTGGAACGAGAAGGTGCAGATAAACTTCGGGGAGCGAAGCAGTGCGGAGATCTCCGATGCGGTCATCGATGTCCCTGAGCGCCCAATATCATATGCATCGGATGTGAAGATATCCGAACTGCGCGAAGGTATCGGGAATGTCACCGTCACCGGGAAGATAATCTTCGTGGAACCCAAGGAGATCACCGTCAAAGAGGAGAAGAAGATAGTCTTCACCGGCAACATAGCCGACGAGACGGGAAAGGTGCAGTTCACCGCATGGAACGACTTCGGCCTCAAGGAAGAGGAAACGGTGTGTATCAAGAACGCATACGTCAGAGCGCACAGAGGCGTCCCGCAGCTGAACTTCGGTGACCACTGCGAGATAAGCCGTGTCGATTCCGTGATGACGGACGTTCAGAGCGGCATCAGCCGGAAGAACATATCAGACATAATAAGGGCCGGCGGCGGGATGGACATAATGGTGTCCGGGACCATCGTCGACGTGAGGACAGGGAGCGGCCTCATCATGAGGTGCCCGGAATGCAACCGCTCCATACTGGGTGAGGAATGCACCGCACACGGCAAGGTGGATGCGGTGCAGGACCTCAGGATGAAATTGGTCATAGATGACGGTACCGGGGCGATGACCGCCACCGTGAACAGGGAGTGGACGGAGAAGCTGGCCGGGATCACCTTGGACGAAGCTGTTTCCACAGCTAAGGACAGAGGAGATCAGGATGCGGTCATGAGGACCATGTGCGATAAGGTCCTGCCTGCCTATGTCACTGCGGTCGGGAACGTCATAAGCGACGAATACGGACCGATGATGATCGTCCGCAGCATTGAGGAAACGGCACGTGATATCGAGAAGGAGGCTGAGGAGCTCATGGAGAAGGTGGAGGGATCGCTTTGATCATCAGGGAGCCCGCATGGAGGATGTTCGCCGGGGAACTGAACGCGTCCGGCCTTGAGAGGAAGGGTACCGAAGAGAAATCACCAACGTATCTGATCACGCCGCTCGGGACAAAGGTGAACAGGGTGCTGATCGCCGGTGTTCTGCTGGAGAAGCAGAATGTAGGCAGGGAAGAGGACCCGCTGTGGAAGGCCAGGGTGGAGGATGTCTCCGGGACGTATGTATTAGATGTTGGAAGATACCAGCCGGAAGCGGCCGCGATGATGGCCTCATTGGATACACCGTCGTTCGTGGCGATCGTCGGAAAGGTGCGTGCATACAAACCGGATGAGACGAGGACATTCGTCTCCATAAGGCCGGAGAGGATCATGCGCATAGATGCCGCGGTCAGACGGCGCATCGTCCTGGAGACGGCACAATGCACATGGAAACGCCTGAACGATGTTAGGACAGCGTTGTCCATGCCCGAGGCATCCGCCGCGGAACTGGCGGAGAACGGGATGACCTTGGATGAGGCGGAGAGCATCATAGAAGCGATCTCATTCTACGGAACGCCGGACTCGTCACGTTACCTGAAGCTTATACAGAACTCTCTGAGGATGCTGCTTCCGGACAAGGACATAGACCTCGGTCTCCCGGAGGATGTGTCCGATCTTCCGGACGAGATAATCGTGAACGAAGGCAACGCGTCGGCAAGCATGGACAAGGAGGACATGATATTGGACATGCTTGGCGAGCTGGACATGGACGGGCGCGGAGCGCCGATGGATGAGCTTGTGAGAAGGGCCGCATCCGAAGGTGTCGCAAGCACGGAACTGGAAGAGATAACCAGTTCCCTGATGGACAAAGGATTGGTATATGAGCCTGTGCTCGGCCGTCTGAAACGTATTTGAAAGAACAAAATAGGCGGCGCGAGCCGCCTTTATTTTTAATCCTTGAATGCCGATTTGGCCTTGTAGATCAGGTACACCGATATCAGGCAGAATATGAATCCCATGAATGACGCTGCCAGACACAGTATCAACGTGACCATCCATACCCTGCGCTTCATCGCCAGTATCGAAGTGAGGATCGCTACGGCGCCGCCGAACATCGCCATGATGGCGGACCACTTGAACAATGATACGAGGCTGTCGAACGTGTATAGGCCAGGGTAGACCTCCTCGATCGCCTCGAACGTCCACTCTGCCAGCCAATCGGCCATCATATAGACGGTCACGGCCGATATTATAGCGATGGCCGCCCCGATTATCAGTATGGCCACGGCCAGCTTTATTCGTCCGTCGTTCTTGCTGTCATCGATGGCCGTCGCCCTCCCGCCGGGCTCCGGATCATTGACGAATGTTCCGCATGCCGAACAGAATGTGGCACCATCATACAGGGTCTTGCCGCATTTGGGACAGAAACCGATGTCGTCCATGAATTCTAATCAATGTTTACCTTTTAATACTTTCTATTTTTGGAACGTAACTGCCGAATAACCTACGACATCGCCGCTCATACCCAACGAGTCCGACGAATCGGAATATCTGAGCAATCTTGCGGATGAGCATCCTGACATCGCAACGGCCATCGGCCCGAAACCGCATGCGGTTATATCGCGTTCCCTGATCAACTCGTACATCCCCGGGATGTCCAATGCGCATACCCTGTCCAGGACATCCTTTCCCTCGGAACGCGCCTGTTCCTTCGGAACGTAATGGGACAGGTCGCTGGATGCGATGATCAGATGATCATATCCGTCGCACGCCTCCTCTATCGCCTCCGATATGTACCTTGCGCACTCCTGCGACTGGTCGCTCATTATTATCGGGACTATCCGTGCATCGGGATCTATGAATTGTATGAACGGTATCTGAACTTCCACGGAATGCTCGTACGTATGCGCGTACGCATCGTTCGGTATCGAACGTCCTATCCTCTTGATGACTTCATCGTGCGTCCTGCATGCTCCCAGCGGCGTGAGGTACGGCTCACCGCATACTGCCGCATCGTACGGGATGCCGTGATGGTCCGGACCGATGACCACATAGACCTCCGGAAGGCCGTCCTCCGCTATCTCCTTGTAAACGTGGGCGGCGTTCATACCCGATGCCATATAACCTGCGTGCGGCGCTATCGCCGATGCTATATCTCTTTTGTTGACGCAATTCCCGGGCATGCCCGGACCGAGTCTGTGTCTGAAGCAATCCTCTATGCTGCGCATCAACGCTTTCCTGTCGTTCGGATAGAAACGGCCCGCTACTGCCGGATGACGCATGAAAAGAACAAAATGTTAGGAAAGTAAAAAGTTTTCTGTGATATCAGAGGCGTGCTTCGAAATCCTCTATCTCGAGCTTGTAATCTGCCGGATCCTTCAGGTCGCCCCTTGCGGTCAGCACTTCCCTCGTCAGGACCCAGTATATGCATGCCAGCGCGCGCCTTCCCTTGTTGTTGGTGGGTATCACAAGATCGACATTCCTCGTCTCGTTGTTGGCGTCGCACATCGCAACTATCGGTATGCCCAGATTCAACGCTTCGTTGAGCGCCTGTTTGTCCGCGGACGGGTCGGTGACCATTATCACTTCCGGCTCTATGAACCCGGCCATCGACGGGTTCGTCAGTGTCCCGGGAACGAAACGGCCGGCGAACGCGGGCGCGCCTATGGCCTTCGAGAATGTCCTCGCCGGCTTCTGACCGTACTGTCTCGCCGATACCACAAGAACACGTCTCGGATCGAATCTCGCAAGGAACTTGGCGGCCGCCCTTATCCTCTCGTCCGTCTTCTTGACATCGAGGACATACAGTCCGTCCTGCCTGATCTTGTAGATGAAATCCTTCATGTCGGCGCTCTTCTGCTGCGTACCGATGTGCACTCCTGAGGTCAGATAAACGTCCTCGGGCACCAACAGCTCAATATTTTCCGTCTCACTCATGTAAAAAACCTCAGTCCCTGCTAACTGTAATTGGAATCAGATCATTCTCTAACTCCAGCATGGCTATGTCTATCGGGTCGAGCATATCCGCGGGATATTCCACCAGAACGGGCGCTCCGAATGATATCTGAAGGGCCCTCGCACCTATGATCCTTGCTTTCTCGAACCTAGTGTATTCCATATATTCACCATACGGGAGTTGTCTGATATTGGGCTCCCCCTTATAAAGATTTTGCAAACCCGCCCGCCTGTGGGAAGGCGGTTCGCGGTCCTGCGTCACATTACCGCGCGTACTTGGGCCGTTGGACGTTCCCGGACCGTATTTTCACGGATTTCGTACACAACGCCTTCCGATCGTACGGACATGCTGCGGGGTGTTCTGAAGGGATCATGGAAACCCTTATATATTATTATTAATAAGAAGAAGAGGAGTTGGAATGGGGGACGGTCTGGGACCGGTAGGCCTCTACAGCCGTGCTAGCGGGGTTCGATCCCCCGGTCTCTCGCTTTGCTTCGGGGAGTCATGTCCATGAAATTCACGGAATCCCAGATACAGCGGCTGAAGGAGTTCGGAGACGTATCCTATGAT